>Ga0065721_10049164_pt1 | contig 43353 bp, 37 predicted proteins | sample Mesricmetagenome_FD_59108 | JGI IMG/M metagenome (GOLD analysis project Ga0065721, IMG submission 59108) | Mesophilic microbial community from rice straw/compost enrichment Sample: eDNA_1 v2 (version 2) | ecosystem: Engineered > Solid waste > Grass > Composting > Bioreactor | place: USA: Davis...
ACCGCCCAGGCCGCCGCCGCGACCAGCGCCGGCACCGCCCAGGCGGCAAGCGCCGGAGCCCAGGACACGCCGGGCAACAGGCCCTCGACGGCGTGCGCCAGCGGCAGCGTGGCCCCGGCCGCGACCGCGGCCCCGGCGCACAGGCCCATGGTGTAGACGCCGGTCATCAGCGCCGGGTTGTTCGGGAAGTCGCGCTTCACGATGCCGGGCAGCAGCGCGCCGATCACGCCGATGCCCGCACCGGCGACGATGGCGGCCAACACCTGCGCCGGGAAGGACGGCACGACCCGCAGGGCGATGCCGGCGGCCAGCCCGACCAGGGTCACCAGGACGACGCGCTCGCTGCCGTGCCGCCGGGCCAGCCCCGGCGCCATTAGCCCGAACACGCCCAGACACAGGACGGGCAGCGTCGTCAGGACACTCGCCTGGGTCGCCGAAATGCCGGTGTCGCGCACCAGCTCCGCCAGGACGGGGGCGACGCTCGACAGCGCCGGGCGCAGGTTCAGCGCGACCAGCACCAGCCCCAGCCCGAGCAGGACCGGGTGCCGGGCCGGCGGGGCGGGACCCGGATCGTCCTCGGCGTCGATCAACAACTCGTCGGCGAGCGTCGGTTCACGCGGGGTCGGTTCGCGCGGGTTTTCGCCACGCGAACCGGTGTGGGTACCGTGCATCATGCCTCTGCGATGAGGAATGGACCAAAAGCATCCAGCCACGCGGGGCGGCTGCCCGGCGTGGCTGGATGGTCAGGACCGTAACAGATCAGGCGTCGAAGAACACGGTCTCCTGATCACCCTGAAGGTGAATGTCGAACCGGTACACGGTCCCTGCCGGCGTCTGAACGCGCTCGGCGATCACCGTGCCGCGCCGGTCGGCGGGCACGCCTTGCAGCGCCGCGTCCTCCGCGTTCGCCGCGGCCTCGTCGCCGAAATAGATCCGCGTGAAGGCGTGGGAGAGCATGCCCCGCGCCAGCACGGTGACGTTGATGTGCGGGGCCTGCCCGTCGCCGAGAGCGCCCGGCTTGACGGTGTCGAACCAGTAGGCGCCCTGCCCGTCCGTTCCGGTCCGGCCGAAGCCGGTGAAGTGCGGGTCAAGCTCCCGGTCGTTTCGCGTGTCGGCCGGATGGCGGTAGCGCCCGGCGGCGTTGGCCTGCCACAGCTCAATCACCGCGTCGATGACCGGCGCGCCGGTGCCGTCGAACACGCGGCCCTCGATGCGGATGCGCTCGCCCAGCGTGGCGCCGTCCACCATCGTGCTGCTGCCCAGGCCGACGCGGCCGTAGGACTGCGGGGTCAGCGCGTAGGCGAAGTAAGGGCCGACGGTCTGGCTCGGGGTCTGTTTCAGCGTGGCCATGGTTCAGCCCTCCATCGGCGTCTCGTTGCGCCCGCGCAGAACAATGTCGAATTCATAGCCGAGCGCCCATTCCGGCTCGGTCACGTCGATGGAGAAGCGGGAGACCAGCCGTTCCCGCGCGCCCTCCGGAATGCCGTTGTAGATCGGGTCCAGCGGCAGCAGCGGGTCGCCGGGGAAGTACATCTGCGTCACCAGCCGCGTGACGAAGGACGGCCCGAACAGCGAGAAGTGGATGTGCGCCGGCCGCCACGCGTTGTGGTGGTTGCGCCAGGGATAGGCGCCGGGCTTGACGGAAATGAAGCGGTAGCGTCCCTGGTCGTCGGTCGCGCAGCGGCCCGCCCCGAAGAAGTTCGGGTCGAGCGGCGCGTCGTGCTGGTCCCACTTGTGGACGTAGCGGCCAACGGAGTTGGCCTGCCAGATCTCCAGCAGCGTGTTGGGCACCGGGCGGCCGTCCTCGTCCAGCACGCGGCCGGTGACGATGATGCGCTCGCCCAGCGGCTCGCCGTTGACGCGGCCATTGCGGGTCAGGTCGGCGTCGAGCGCGTCCAGGTTCTCGTGCCCGAACACCGGGCCGGTCAGCTCCGACAGCGAGCCCTTCATGGGGATCAGCTGCTTGCGCGGGGAGCGCAGGGTCGTGGACTTGTACTCGGGGCTCAGGTACGGCGGGTGCTGGGTCCAGTCGCGCGGCCGGTAGCCCGGTGCTTTCACGTCTGTCATGGGTGTTTCCTCGTCGATTCTGTTCTTGTTACGCAGGGGACAGGCCAAGAAGGGCGCGCGCCTCCGCCGGGGTGGCGGGGCGGGAACCGTGCCGGGCGCAGGTCTGGGCGGCCTGGGCCACCAGCTCGGCGTTGCCAGAGGCGAGCCGGTCCGCGGCGATGCGCAGGTTGTCCTCCAGCCCTGTCCGGATGTGGCCGCCAAGCTCCAGCGCCCAATCCTGCACCTCCGCCTGGTGCCGGCCCACGCCTGCCACCGTCCAGGTGGAGCCAGGCAGCAGCTCGTGCAGTTCGGACAGCATGAACTCCAGCGCCTTGCGTCGGGCGGGCATGGCGTTGCGCAGGCCCATGACGAACTGCACGTGCATGGGCGTCTTCAGAAGGCCGCGGTCGGCCAGGGTCTTGGCGCTGTAGAGCATGGAGAGGTCGAAGACCTCGATCTCCGGCTTGATGCCGTTGTCCAGCATCATGCGGGCGAGCGTTTCGATCAGCTCCGGATGGTTCTCGTAGATCATGCCGGGGAAGTTGACCGACCCGGTGGACAGCGACGCCATGTCGGGCTTCAGCGACAGCGAACTCCCGCGCTGCTCGTGGCTGCGCCCGCGCCCGCCGGTGGAAAACTGCACGATCATGCCGGGGCAGTGCTTGCGCACGCCTTCCTGCACGGCGGCGAAGTAGGCCGGGTCGGAGGAGGAGGACTCGTCCGCGTTGCGGGCGTGGACATGCACCACCGTGGCTCCGGCCTCGAAGGCGGCGTGGGTGGACTCCACCACCTCGGCCGGCGTGATCGGAACGGCCGGGTTGTCCTTCTTGCGCGGCACGGACCCGTTCACCGCGACGGTGATGATGGTGGGCTGCATGCTGTCCTCCCTTGCGTATCACCCCCTCTCCCGCCGGGGGCGGGAGAGGGTTTTTCATTTCACGTCCGCCAACACCCTTTCGATGAAGGTATCGGCGGCGCCGACATAGCCCAACGGGTCGAACAGGCGGTCGAAGGCGGCGGCGTCCAGCGCCTCCGTCACTCGCCCGTCCTCCTCCAGCACGGACCGCAGGGACCGCTTTTCGGAGGCCGCCCGGCGGCTCGCCTCGCCGACGAGGCTGTGGGCGGCCATGCGGCCCATGCGGTCGCCGAGCGCCATGGTCACCGCTTCCGCCATGATCAGGCCCTGGGTCAGGTCGATGTTGCGGCGCATGCGCTCTGCGTCGATTTCCAGCCCGCCGAAGGCGTCGGCCGCGTGGTGGGCGGCCCCCGCAACCAGCCGGCAGAGGTCCGGCAGAGCCTGCCATTCGGCGTGCCAGCCGCCTAGGCCGCGCTCGTGCTCCTGCACCATGCCGGCGAGCAGGCCGCCGACCAGGGCCGGGGCGCGCACCGCCGCGGACAGCAGGACGGCCGACGCCACCGGGTTGCGCTTGTGCGGCATGGTGGAGGAACCGCCGCGGCCGGGTGCCGCCGGCTCGAACGCCTCGGCCACCTCCACCTGCATCATCAGCGACAGGTCGCGGCCCATGGTGCCCAGCGTGCCGGCCAGGATGCCGAGCGCCGTCGCAAGCTCCACCACCCGGTCGCGTGTCGCATGCCAGGGCACCGTCGGCAGGGGCAGGCCCAACTCCTTCGCCAGGGCCTCGGCCACCGGCATGCCCTTGTCGCCGAGCGCGGCGAGCGTTCCCGCCGCCCCGCCGAACTGCAAAGCCAGCCGGCCCTTCGCCGCCGCCAGCCGCTCGCGGTCGCGGGTCAGCGCGTCGAGCCAGATCGCCGCCTTCAGCCCGAAGGTGGTCGGCAGCGCGTGCTGCAACCACGTGCGGGCAATCATCGGCGTGGCGCGGTGCTGGTCCGCCATGGCCGCAAGGGAGTCGCACAGCCGCGCCAGATCGCCGTCGAGCGCCGCGATGAATCCGCGAAGCTGGAGCACCAGCCCGGTGTCCATGGCATCCTGGCTGGTCGCGCCCCAATGGACGTAGCGCGAGGCCTCCTCGTCCGCCTCCTTCACCGTGCGGGTCAGGTGCTTGACCATCGGGATCGCCGTGTTGCCGGCGAGCGCCGCCTCCGCCCCGAGCGCGTTCAGGTCGTAGAGCGACGCGTCGCAGGCCTTGGCGATGGCCCCGACGGCGGCTTGCGGGATGACGCCGACCGCAGCTTCGGCGCGGGCGAGCGCCGCTTCGAAGTCGAGCATCCCCTGCAAGCGGGCGCGCGGCGCGAAGATGCGGGCGGCCTCCGCCGTGGTGAACAGCGGGTCGAGCAGCGGGTCGCCCCAGGCGACAGCGTCCACCATGGCCGTCAGGCTCCCTTTTGCTCGTCCTCGCGGTCCATCTCCGCATAGATCTGCTTGGCGAGCGCGATGGCGGAGTTCGCCGCCGGCACGCCGGCATAGACCCCGGCCTGGAGGAGGATTTCCTTCACCTCATCGCGGCTGACGCCGGTGTTGCGCGTGGCGCGGATGTGCAGGGCCAGCTCATGCTCCTGCCCCAGCGCCGCCAGCATGGCGATGGTCAGCATGCTGCGCGTCTTGATGTCCAGCCCCGGCCGGGTCCAGACGGAGCCCCAGGCCGTGCGGGTGATGAATTCCTGGAAATCGCGGTCGAACTCCGTCGCCCGCTGGGTGGAACGCTCGACATGCGCCGCGCCCAGGACGGACCGGCGGACCTCCATTCCCTTCTCGTAAAGATCATCGGCCATGGCTGGTCGCTCCCAGGAAGTCCAGGATCAGAGCGTTCATCGCCGCGGGCTGCTCCACAGAGGGAATGTGGGCGGCATCCGGCACAACGGCAAAGCGGGCGCCGCGGATCGCGCCGGCCAACTGCTCGGCCTGGGCGGGCGGGGTCGCCACGTCCTGGTCGCCGACCAGCACCAGCGTCGGGCAGGAAATGCGGGCGTCGTCCTCCGACAGATCGGCGTCGCGGATCGCCTTGGAACAGCCGACGTAGCCCTCAACCGCGGTGCGGGCCACCATGTTGACGTAGCCGCGCACGCGGTCGGCCTGCTCGGTGCGAAAGCGCTCGGTGAACCAGCGGACCATGACGCCGGAGGCGATGGCGCCCATGCCGCGCTCCTCGATAGCCTTGATGCGGTCGTCCCACACCGAAGGAGGGCCGATCAGGCTGGCGGTGTCGCAGAGGATGAGGGAGAGGACGCGCTGCGGCGCCTTGGCCGCCAGCTTCTGGGCCATCATGCCGCCGATGCTGAGCCCGCAGACATGCGCCCGCTCGATGCCCAGCGCGTCCAGCAGCGCCACGGCGTCGTCGGCCAGCATGTCCATGCTGTAGGCGCCCGGCGTGGCGTCGGTCAGGCCATGGCCGCGCATGTCGTAGCGCAGCACGCGGAACGTCTTCGACAGCTCCGGCACCTGCTCGTCCCAGATGTGGAATCCGGTGCCGATGGAATTGGCAAAAAGAATGACCGGAGCGCCCGGCGGCCCGACGAGATCGTAATGGACCGTGATCCCGCCGGCAGCGATGAAGGCCATGCTGTTCCTCCCAAAGCTTTCTTTTTTCGTCATTCCCGCGAAGGCGGGAATCCAGGGCATCCCGACCAGTGCCCGTGGTGCCCTGGATCCCCGCCTTCGCGGGGATGACGGAGAAAATCGCCGTAGGTTGGGCCAAGCGTCAGCGCGGCCCAACGCCCACGAAGGTTTTACACCCGCTCGATCAGCAGGGCGATGCCCTGGCCGACGCCGATGCACATGGTGCACAGCGCGTAACGGCCGCCGGTGCGCTGCAACTGGTACAGCGCCGTGGTGGCCAGCCGCGCGCCGCTCATGCCCAGCGGGTGGCCCAGCGCGATGGCGCCGCCGTTGGGGTTCACGTGCTCGGCGTCGTCCGGCAGCCCAAGTTCGCGCATGACCGCAAGGCCCTGGGAGGCGAAGGCCTCGTTCAGCTCGATCACGTCCACCTTGCCGATGGACAGGCCGACCCGCTCCAGCAGCTTCTTGGTGGCCGGGGCCGGGCCGATGCCCATGATGCGCGGCGGAACGCCGGCCGTGGCCGCCGCGACGATGCGGGCACGCGGGGTCAGGCCGTGGCGCTTGGCCGCCGCTTCCGACGCGATCAGCACCGCGCAGGCGCCGTCATTGACGCCGGACGCGTTGCCGGCCGTCACCGTGCCGTCCGGGCGGACGATGGGCTTCAGCTTGGCGAGCGCCTCCAGCGAGGTCTCGCGCGGATGCTCGTCGATCTCCGCCACCGTGTCGCCCTTGCGGCCCTTGATGGTGACCGGCACGATCTCCTGTGCCAGCGTACCGTCCTTGATGGCGCGGGCGGCCCGCTGTTGGCTGCGCAGTGCGAAGGCGTCCTGGTCGGCGCGGGACACGCCGAAGTCCTGGGCGACGTTCTCCGCCGTTTCCGGCATGGAATCCACGCCGTACTGCGCCTTCATCTTCGGGTTGACGAAGCGCCAGCCGATGGTCGTGTCGTAAATCTCGGCGGAGCGGGAGAAGGCGGTGTCCGCCTTGCCCATGACGAAGGGCGCGCGGCTCATGCTCTCCACGCCGCCGGCGATCATCAGCTCCGTCTCGCCGGCCTTGATGGCGCGGGCGGCGGTGGCGACGGCATCGAGACCGGAACCGCACAGGCGGTTGATCGTGCTGCCCGGCACCACGTCCGGCAGGCCGGCCAGCAGCGAGGCCATGCGGGCGACGTTGCGGTTGTCCTCGCCGGCTTGGTTGGCGCAGCCGAAGATCACGTCGTCCACGGCGGCCCAGTCCACGCCCGTGTTGCGGGCCATCAGGGCTGCCAGGGGCACCGCCCCCAGGTCGTCGGCGCGCACCGGCGACAGGGCGCCGGCATAACGGCCGATGGGGGTGCGGATGGCGTCACAGATGAATGCGTCGGTCATGGTCAACCCTCCCCGCCACCGGACTGGCCGTGGGCCTTCGCGGTGCGGGCCTGGAGGTCGCGCAACGCCTCAAGCTCGTGCGGCTGCGGGGCCTCGGTGGTCTTCAGGTCCGGGCTGATCTTCAGGTCCCAGCCGGTGGCGGCCTTCACCTGCTCCACCGTCACGCCCGGATGGATGCTGGTCAGCGTCAGTTCGCGCGTCACCGGGTCCGGCGTCATGATGCCGAGGTCGGTGATGACCGCGGCCGGACCCTTGCCCGGAATGCCTGCCTTCTCCCGCGCGTCGCCACCGTCGAGATAGCCGGCCGACGTGATGAAGGGCAGCTTGTCCACAAAGGCCTTCGTGCTCTGCTTCAGCACGATGAAGACCTCCTTGGCCTGCGACGCGATCTCCGGCGCGCCGCCGGCGCCCGGCAGGCGGACCTTCGGCTTGTCGTAGGCGCCGATCACCGTCGTGTTGATGTTGGCGAAGCGGTCGACCTGTGCGGCCCCCAGGAAGCCGACGTCGATGCGCCCGCCCTGGAGCCAATAGCGGAAGATCTCCGGCGTGCTGACCACGGTGTCGGCGGTCAGCGCCAGCTCGCCGTCGCCGATGGACAGCGGCAGGACGGTCGGCTTGGCGCCGATGGGGCCGGATTCATAGATCAGCACCACCTCCGGCGCGTGCGTCAGCCGCGCGAGGTTCGCCGCCGTGGAGGGCAGCCCGATGCCGACGAAGCAGACCGTGCCATCCTTCAGCAGGCGGCTGGCGGCAACGGTCATGATTTCGGTCGCGGAGAACTCCATCACGCCGCCTCCTGCTTCGCGGACTCTGCGAAGACGCGCTTGAACTCGTCGAAGTCCGCGGTGTTGCGGACGTGCCGGTCGATCCAGGCCGTGAAGGCCTCGCGGGAGCGCGAAATCGCGTCCCAGGACTGGTAGAAGCGGTTGTCGCGCTCGTAATAGCCCTGGGCGTAGGACGGGTAGGCACCGCCCGGCACATGGCAGACCGCCGAAACGGCCCAGCGCGGCAGCACGCAGGCGTTGGGCGGAGCGTCCAGCTCGTCCACGATCTCCTCGACCGTGACGATGGCGCGCTTGGCGGCCAGAACAGCCTCCTTCTGCACGCCGACGATGCCCCACAGCAGCACGTTGCCGCGGCGGTCCGCCTTTTGCGCGTGGATCACCGTGACGTCCGGCCGGATCGAGGGGATCGCCGCCAGCTTCTCGCCGGTGAACGGGCACTCGATAAAGCGGATGTTCGGGTTGACCTTCGGCAGGTCGGAGCCGGTGTAGCCGCGCAGAACCGCGAACGGCAGGTTCGAGGCGCCGGCCACATAGGCGTTCGCGAGCGCCGCGTGGCTGTGCTCCTCATAGGCCAGCGGATGGGGCCAGCCCTGCTCGATGGCATCGCGGAAGCGGTGCAGCGAGCCGACGCCCGGGTTGCCGCCCCAGGAGAAGATCAGCTTCGACGCACAGCCGGAGCCGATCAGCTGATCATAGATCAGGTCCGGCGTCATGCGGACCAGCGTCAGGTTCTTCTTGCCCTGGCGGATGAGTTCGTGCCCGGCGGCGTGCGGGATGAGGTGCGTGAACCCCTCCAGCGCCACGGTGTTGCCATCCTGGACAAGTTCAGAAATCGCCTCGCGGAGAGGCGTGAGCCGCGCCATGAGATAACCCTCCCAATCGTGCGAATATCGCACGCATGCTCATTTTTCGAACATAGTGAGAGCCGGGTTCAGGCCTTGTCAAGGGCGAATTTGGTTGCTATTGTTCGCTAATCGCCCAAAAAGCGGCGGAATCCCAGGATTTCCGCCGTACAAACAAGTTACCAGGGAAACCAAATGGCTGGGATGAAAAAGACGCATGGGGCGGCCGGCACCGCGCTTGCGGAGTCCGCCGCCGAAGGGGCTGCGGAGCGGGATGAGAATCCCAGCGATCCGAACTTCATGACCTCGCTCGCCCGCGGGCTGGCGGTCATCCGCGCCTTCACGGAAAAAAGCCCGAACCTGACCATCGCCGACATCGCCAAGATCGCCGGCCTGCCGCGCGCCGCCGCGCGGCGCTGCCTGCTGACGCTGATGCAGCTGGGCTATGTGGGGACGGACGGGCGCAGCTTCTTCCTGAAGCCGAAGATCCTGGCGCTCGGCTACTCGTTCCTGTCCTCGGCCCCGCTGGCGACCATCCTGGATCCGCTGATCGAGCAGGTCAGCGGCACCATCCAGGAATCCAGCTCCGCTGCCGTGATGGACGACGACGAGGTGGTCTACATCGCCCGCGCCGCCACCAAGCGGATCATGTCGGTGGGCCTGAACGTCGGCAGCCGCCTGCCCGCCTATTGCACCTCCATGGGGCGGGTGCTGCTGGCCCACATGACACCGGCCGAGTTGGACGCCTATCTCGGCCGCGTCGAACTGCGGCCCTTCACCGAGCGTACCATCACCAACCGGGATGCCCTGAAGCGCGAGCTGGAGCGAGTGCGAGAGCGCGGGTTCGCGCTGGTGGACCAGGAACTGGAACTGGGCCTGCGCTCTGTCGCCGTTCCGGTCCGCACGGCGTCCGGCACGGTGGTCGCGGCGATCAACGCCAGCACCCAGGCGGCCCGCGTCACCTGCCCGGAGATGGAGGCGCAGTTCCTGCCCCCGCTGCTGCGCGCGGCGGACGACGCCCGCGTGCTGCTGGTGCGCAGCCACATCGGGTGAGTGCCCAGACTGTTTGGGGCGGTAATCGAACGACTTGTTAAATATCGCACTTGACGACTGTTGGGCAGGCCCTATAGGTTTTTCGCAACGCTGCGATGGGGAACAATCGCATGCCGCTCTGGAGATGGATTCCAACCGAACCCCGAACAACGGGGACCTGGAATGCCGCGGCGAGAGACACCGGGAATCTCCGGCACGATGGATTGGGAGGGACGATGACGAGGACACTGCGCGGGGCCCTGTTGGGGGCCGTGTTCACGGTTGCGCTGGGCGCCGGATCGGCCATGGCGGCGACCATCAAGGTGGGCGTGATCGCCCCCTTCTCCGGCCCCTTCGCGACGGCGGGCCAGACCTTCAAGCAGGGCATCGAGGTCTATCAGGCGCAGCACGGCAAGACCGTGGGCGGCAACACGGTCGAGTTCATCTTCAAGGACCTTGACCAGGCCAACCCGGCGCAGAGCAAGGCTCTGGCGCAGGAACTGATCGTCAAGGAAAAGGTCGGCTACATCGCCGGCTTCTTCTTCACGCCCGACGCGCTCGCCGTCGCCCCGCTGATCGACGAGGCGAACATCCCCTGCGTGATCTTCAACGCCGCGACCTCCGCCATCACGGAGAAGTCGCCGCGTTACGTCCGCACCTCTTTCACGCTGTGGCAGAACACCGTGCCGCTGGCCGAACACATGGCCAAGCAGGGCATCAAGAAGGTGGTGACCGCGGTCAGCGACTACGGCCCCGGCATCGACGGCGAGACCGCCTTCAAGGCGACCTTCGAAAAGGCCGGCGGGCAGGTGGTGGACACCATCCGCATGCCGCTGAAGTCCACCGACTTCGCCCCCTTCATGCAGCGCATCAAGGATTCGGGCGCGGAAGCGATCTACGCCTTTCTGCCGGCCGGCCCGACCACGCTGGCCTTCGCCAAGGCCTTCAACGAGAACGGCCTGAAGGACAAGGGCATCAAGTTCTTCGGCCCCGGCGACATCACGCAGGAACCCGACCTGCCGGCGCTGGGCGACGCGGCGGTGGGCATCACGACCACCTTCAACTACAGCCAGGCCCACGATTCCGAGATGAACCGCCAGTTCCTGGCCAAGCACAAGGAACTGTTCGGCTCGTCCGACAACGTGACCTTCACCTCGGTCGGCGCCTATGACGGCACCCACGTCATCTACAAGATGATCGAGGCGACCGGCGGCAAGTCCGACGGCACGAAGGCGGTCGAGGCGGTCAAGGGCATGGCCTGGGAAAGCCCGCGCGGTCCGCTGAAGATCGACCCGAACTCCCGCCACGTCACGCAGACCATCTACCTGCGCGTGACCGAGCGGAAGGACGGCAAGCTCCAGAACACGGAAATCGCCAGCTTCCCCGACCAGCCGGATTACGGCTACAAGGCCGGGAAGTAAACGTGCACGCCCCTTTCACCCCCGATCACGATGGGGTGGCAAGGGAATAAGGTTCTGAAACCGCCAGGGATTTTCACTACAAAGGCACAAAGAACACAAAGACGGTCACGAAGTCTCCTCCCCCGTCGGAGAGAGCGGTCACGATCGGGAGCCCCTTTGTGAAAATCTTTGTGCCTTTGTGTCTTTGTGGTGAACCGTCCCCATCGCGACATCTTTCTGGCGCACAGGCACCCCCTCCGGGAGTTCCGCTATGGAAACGGTTTTCGGCATCGCCGTGGACGGCGTTGCGTACGGGATGATCCTGTTCATCATCTCGGTCGGCCTGTCGGTCACGCTCGGCCTGATGCGCGTGGTCAATCTGGCCCATGGCGCCTTCGCCATGGTCGCCGGCTACGTCGCCTCCTACGCCGCGCAGGGCCTGGGCCTTCCCTACGTCGCGGCGCTGGTCGTCGCGGTGCTGCTGACCGTCGTCGCCACGCTGCCGATGGAAAAGCTGCTGTACCGCCGCATCTACGGTTCCGCCAACGAACTGAGCCAGGTGCTGCTGACCATCGGCCTGACCTTCGTCATCGTGGCCTGCATCAACTACCTGTTCGGACCGACGCTGAAGCGCATCCCGCTGCCGGACGCGCTGCTCGGCACTGTGTCGATCGGGCCGAAGTCGATCCCGGCGCACCGCGCCTTCGTCATCGGCATGGGTGCCGCCACGATCCTTGGCCTGTGGTGGCTGCTGGAGCGCACCGATTTCGGCATCAAGCTGCGCGCCGCCGTGGACGACCCCAACATGGCCGCAGCCCTGGGCATCCGGACGGAGCGCCTGTACATGGCGACCTTCGCGCTCGGCACCGGGCTGGCAGCGCTGGGCGGCGTGCTGGGGGCGGAGCTGCTGCCGCTGGAGCCCTACTACGCCATCCGCTACATCGTCCTGTTCCTGGCGGTGGTCGCCGTGGGCGGGGCGGGCAGCATCTTCGGGTCCGCCGCCGCCGCCCTGGCGCTCGGCATCGTGGACACGGCCGGCAAGTACCTGATCCCGAACTTCGGCGAGTTCTTCTTCTACGCCGCCCTGATCCTGATCCTGTTCCGCTGGCCGCACGGCTTCTTCCATGGGAGGGCGGCATGAGCGCCGTTGCCACGAACCACACCCGGCACGAAACGGCGCGTGGCCGGATGACCCGCATCGCCATGGACGGCGCCGCCGTTCCGATCATGGCGGCCTTCGGGCTGGCGGCCTTCTGGCTGTTCCCCGAGGATCTGGGGCTGATGACGCGCATCGCGGCCACCGCGCTGTTCGTGCTGTCGCTCGACCTCGTGCTGGGCTTCGGCGGCATCGCCACGCTGGGTCAGGCGGCCATGTTCGGCACCGGCGCCTACGCCGCCGGCATCGCCGCCGTGCATTGGGTGAGCGACCCCATCGCACTGCTGGCCATCGGCGGCGTTGCGGGCGGGCTGATCGCGCTGGTCACCGGCGCCCTGATCCTGCACGCGCGCGGCCTGACCCTGCTGATGCTGACCATCGCCGTCGTGCAGATCGTGCAGGAGGTGGTGAACAAGGCCCGCGACTGGACCGGCGGCAGCGACGGCCTGTCGGGCATCGACCCGGCGCCGGTGCTGGGCATGTTCCGCTTCGACATGTTCGGCCGCACCTCCTACCTGTTCGCGCTGGCGGTGCTTCTGGTCGGCTACATGGTGGCGCGGCGCATCGTGAAGTCTCCCTTCGGCCTCGCCTGCCGCGGCGTGAAGGAGGACCAGCTGCGCATCGCCGCGCTCGGCGGCTCGCCCAAGCGCTACCTCGTGGCGCTCTACGCCATCGCGGGCGTGTTCGCCGGCGTCGCCGGGGCGCTGACCGCGGTGACCAGCGGCATCGTGGGCCTGGACAGCGTCAGCTTCTCCTGGTCGGCGGAGGCGCTGGTCATGCTGGTGCTGGGCGGCACCGGGCGGCTCTACGGCGCCATCATCGGCACGGTCGCCTTCATGACGATCCACCACATCCTGGCCGCCACCGACCCGTTCCACTGGATGCTGTTCATCGGCCTGTTCCTGATGGCCATCGTGCTGTTCGCGCCGGGCGGCATCACCTCTGCCTTCGAGCGCCTGTTCAACCGCGTCAAGGGAGGCCGGGCATGACCGCGCTGTTGCAGGTCGAAGGGCTGAGCAAGAACTTCGGCGGCCTGCAGGTGTCGTCCGACATCACCCTGGACCTGAAGGCCGGCGACCGCTGCGCGCTGATCGGGCCGAACGGGGCGGGCAAGACGACCTTCGTCAATCTCGTCACCGGGGTGCTGGCGCCCAGCGCCGGGACCATCCGGCTGGACGGTCACGACGTCACGACCCTGACGGCGGAGGCGCGGGTGCGCCGCGGCCTGATCCGCTCCTTCCAGGTCGCCCGCCTGTTCCGCAGCATGACCGTGCGGGAGCATCTGGAACTCGCCATCCTGGAGCGGGAGCGGAAGACCTTCCGCATCTTCGCCTCGGTCCGGCGGATGCCGGGGCTGGCCGACGAGATCGCCGGGGTGATGGACACCATGGGCCTGACCGCGGTCGCGGACACCCAGGTCGGCATGCTCGCCTACGGGCAGCAGCGCCTGCTGGAAATCGCGCTCGCCCTGGCGCTGAAGCCCAAGGTTCTGATCCTGGACGAGCCGGCGGCCGGCGTGCCGCATTCGGAAAGCCACCGCATCCTGGACGCTCTGGACCGGCTGCCCGCCGATCTGGCCGTGCTGATGATCGAACACGACATGGATCTGGTCTTCCGCTTCGCCAAGCGCATCGTCGTGCTGGCGCAGGGGCGCCTGCTGTGCAGCGGCACGGCGCAGGAGATCGCGGCGGACCCGCGCGTCCGCGACGTCTATCTGGGGAGCCGAGCCCATGCCCACCACTAAAGGACCCGCCACGAAAGGCCGTCTGGAGATTTCCGGCCTGACCGCCGGCTATGGCCAGACGCGCATCATCGAGAACCTGTCCTTCACCGTGCCGGCCGGCGGCCGGCTGGCGCTGCTGGGCCGCAACGGCGTCGGCAAGACGACGACGCTGGCCACCCTGGTCGGGCAGACGACGCGGCATGGCGGTTCCATCACGCTGGACGGGGTGGAGTTGGGCAAGCTCAACTCCTCTGCGCGGGCAGCGGCGGGGCTCGGCTACGTGCCGCAGACGCGCGACATCTTCCGCTCCCTGACGGTGGAGGAAAACCTCGTCACCGGCCTGAAGGGCCGCCCGCGCAGCGCCCTGGAGGAGGCCTACACCCTCTTCCCGCGCCTGGGCGAACGGCGCCGCAACGGCGGCGGCGAGCTGTCCGGCGGCGAGCAGCAGATGCTGTCCGTTGCCCGCGCCCTGCTGGGCAAGCCCACGGCGCTGCTGCTGGACGAACCGCTGGAGGGCCTGGCCCCGGTCATCTGCGACCAGCTGATGCTGGCGCTGTCGCAGCTCGACATGACGGTGATCCTGGTCGAGCAGCAGGTGGACCGCGCCCTGGACTTCGCCCACGAGGTCGTGATGCTCGACCGCGGCCGTGTCGTCCACCACGGCCCCGCCGCCGCGGCCCGCGACGACCACGCCCTGATGGAACGGCACCTGGGCGTGTCCCTGGCGGCGTGATGCACAAACGGAACTGAGCAATATTCCGGAATACTGTGTAAGATTGCAAGAAAAGCCCCTCTCCCCTTGTGGGAGAGGGGTGGGGGTGAGGGGTATCTTACGGGCAGCCGCCCGGAGAAAACGCACGACTTTGGTCATTTGATTGTTTCCGGCCGGTCTGAAACCGGCACCACCCTCACCCCAACCCCTCTCCCCTCAAGGGGGAGGGGCTTTTTATTGTCTAAAACCTGTTTCTTCACGTGCTTTATCCGGCGGACGGCGGAATGCCGTTTCGCCTACGCAAAAAGAGCTTGCATCGAGAGTGATATACTAGTATAGCTATTTTCGTTCGGTTATCCTTTGAAGCCCATCTGGTGGTCGTGCCTCGTGTGCGGGCGTCCGGCTGGCGTTTCTCCATAATGCGACTCAACAGCCACCGGAGGCTCTCTCCGGTGGCTTTTCTTTTGGGCGCCGCGCATGGTCACACCCCGCGGGCTTGGGCGAATGGCAGCCATGTTGCGGTGCACCGCACCGCGGTCTGCGCATGTGATATATTACTGCTCCCAAGTCAGAATCCCCGCCATGCCCGATTGCTCCCGCCGCCCTTCCGACGCCGCGACCGCTCCTGCGACCGCCACCCCTCCGGTCACGCCCACCCGGACGGACGACCCGCTGCGCGGGATCCTGTTGGTCGTCCTTGCCGTGTTCTTCTTCTCCTGCTCCGACGCGACGGCGAAGTATCTCAGCCAGACCCTGCCTTCCATCGAGATCGGGTGGATGCGCTACGTCGGCTTCACGACACTGCTGCTTCCCCTGATGCTGCGCGGCGGGCCGGGGGTGGTGCGCACGGCGCGACCGGGGCTGCAAATCCTGCGCGGGCTGGGCATGCTGGGTTCGGCGCTCTTCTTCATCATGGGCATGCGCTACCTGCCGATGGCGGAGGCGGCGGCGACCAGCTACGTGTCCCCCGTCTTCGTCACGATCCTGTCGATCCTGGTCCTGAACGAGAAGATCGGCCCGCGCCGCTGGGCGGCGGTGCTGGTCGGGCTGCTGGGCGTCCTGATCGTCATCCGGCCGGGCGGAGCCGCCTTCCAGCCCGCGGCGATTTTCCCCATCCTGTCCGCCATGAGCTGGGCGACCGGCGTGGTCATCACCCGCAAGATGACCGGGCAGGAGCGGCCGACGACCACCCTGATCTGGAGCGCGCTGACCGGCCTCGTCGTCCTCAGCACGCTGTTGCCCTTCGACTTTGCCATGCCGACCGGGCGGGAGATTGCGCTTGGCCTGTTCATCGGGCTGGTGTCCACCATCGCGCAATGGCTGCTGATCCAGGCCTACCGCTACGGCGACGCGTCGGTGCTGGCCTCCTACTCCTACATCCAGCTCGTCTGGTCGACGGGGCTGGGGTTCCTGGTGTTCGGCGCCGTGCCCGACCACTGGACCTTCGTCGGCGCCGGTGTCATCATCGCGAGCGGCCTGTACACCGCGCACCGCGAGCGCATCCGCCAGCGGGAGCGCGCGGCGGCCACGGCCAACGCTGCGGCCACCAAGGCGGCCAATGCGGAGGGCCGGGCGGCGGCGTAAGCCCCGCCTTGACCGATTGCGGCCGGGCCAAGTGTGCCAAGGCCGATAGCGCTTGCAGGGCAGATTGATATATTAGTATATTGTTCTGTCCCGGCGCGGGGTTCAAGAACCGCGCGGGTTTGACTATGTAGCAGGGATTGATGGACAGGGGACGGGCGATGGGTCTTTCCGCACAGCGGGTTGCGGCCTTGGGTGAATGCATGATCGAGATGGTGCGCCGTCCCGATGGAACCTTCACCATGGGCTTCGGCGGCGACACGCTGAACACCGCCGTCTATCTGGCCCGCCTGGGCGCGCCGGTCGATTACGTCACGGCGCTGGGCGACGACCCGAACAGCGACGCCATGGTCGCCCTGTGGAATTCGGAGAAGGTCGGCACCGGCCACGTGCTGCGCGTCCCTGGCCGGGTGCCGGGCCTCTACATGATCGAGACCGACGACAAGGGTGAGCGGCGCTTCCTCTACTGGCGCGATTCCGCGCCCGCGCGCGACCTGTTCCTGTTGCCGGACTCCCCGGCGCTGATCGCCGACCTGGAAGGCTACGACCTGCTTTACCTCTCCGGCATCAGCCTGGCGATCTGGGGGGAGCGGGGCCGCGCGGTGCTGTTTCCCATGCTCGACCGCCTGCGCGAGCGCGGCGGCCGCGTCGCCTTCGACACCAACTGGCGCCCGCGCCTGTGGCCGAACAAGGAAACGGCGCAGCGCGCCTATGACGAGATGCTGCGGCGCACGGACATCGCCCTGCCCGGCGTCAGCGACCTCAGCGACCTGTACGGCGATGCCGATGCCGACGCCGTTATGGCGCGCGTGCGCGCCGCGGGCGTGCCGGAAATCGTTCTGAAGCTGGAGCAGCCGGGCTGCATCGTCGCCACCGGCGACGGCCCCGACGTGGAGGTCCCGGCGGAGAAGGTTGCGACCGTGGTGGACACCACCGCGGCCGGCGACAGCTTCAGCGCCGGCTATCTCGCCGCCCGGCTGAAAGGCCGCAGCCCGGTGGAGGCCGCGCGTTCCGCCCACCGCATCGCCGCCGTGGTCATCCAGCACCGCGGCGCCGTCATCCCGCGCGAGGCGATGGCCGGTGTCCTTGAAGCGGAAAGCCGGTAATCCCACCACCCCGACATTCCTGCCGATTCCTTTGCCGAGGTCCAACCCATGACCCTGCCGCGTCTCGAACCCTCGCTGTCCGGTCCCCGGATCGTTCCGGTGCTCGTGCTCAACGATCCCGCCGAGGCCGTTCCACTGGCCCAGGCCCTGGTGGCCGGCGGCCTGACGACGCTGGAGGTGACGCTGCGCACCCCCGCGGCGCTTGCCTGCGCCGAGGCCATTGCCGCCAAGGTGCCGGACGCGCTGGTCGGGCTCGGCACGCTGATCCGGCCGGAGCAGTTCGCCCAGGCCCGCGACGCCGGCGCGCGCTTCGTCGTCAGCCCCGGCCTGACCGAGCGTCTGGCGGAAGCGGCCAAGGCCGCCGGCCTGCCCTACCTGCCGGGCATCGCCACGGTGACGGAGGCGCTGATCGCCTGGGAGCACGGTTTCCGCGAGCTGAAGTTCTTCCCCGCCATGCTGAACGGCGGCGCCCCGGCGCTGAAGGGCATGGCCCCGCTGATCCCGGAGGTACGCTTCTGCCCGACCGGCGGCATCAAGGCGGACAACGTGAAGGAAATCCTGGCCCTGCCCAACGTCTTCGCGCTGGGCGGCACTTGGCTGACCCCGGCCGACGCCGTGAAGGAGCGCCGCTGGGCCGACATCGAGCGGCTGGCCCGCGAGGCCTCCGCGCTCGCCACGCAGGCGTGACCATGCGGCGGCGCGTCGGCGTGATCGGGCTGGGCATGGGGGCCACACCCCACGCCCAGAGCCTGCTTGAGCTTGGGGACCGTGTGGAGGTGGCGGGCTGCTTCAGCCCCTCCGCCGACCGGCGCGCCGCCTTTGCCGCGCGCTTCGGCCTGCCGGTGGTGGACCGGGCCGAAGCGCTGCTGGACGATCCCACCGTCTCGGCCATCCTGCTGCTGACACCGCCGGACACCCACGCGGATCTGGTGGCGCGTTGCGCCGCCGCCGGCAAGCATGTCCTGCTGGAAAAGCCGCTGGACGCCACCCCCGCGGGCGCCCGCGCCGTGGTGGAGAGCATGGAGCGCGCCGGCCTGACGCTGGGTGTCGTCCTGCAACACCGCTTCCGCGCGGCGGCGGAGCGGCTGGCGGATTTGCTGCGCGACGGCACGCTGGGCGCTCCGCTGTCGGCCTCCGTTTCCATCCGCTGGTGGCGCGACGACCTTTACTACGCCCAGCCCGGCCGCGGCATGAAGGCGCGCGACGGCGGCGGCGTGCTGCTGACCCAGGCGATTCACACGCTGGACCTGTTCGTCAGCCTGCTCGGCCTGCCGGTCCAGGTCGCCGGCTTCGCCGCCACCAGCGGCCTGCGCCCCGCCATCGACACGGAGGACGTCGTCACAGCCTCCCTGCGCTACGGCAATGGGATGCTCGCGACGGTGGACGCGACCACGGTCGCCTACCCCGGCTATCCGGAGCGCATCGAGATCGCCGGCACCAAGGGCTCCGCCCTGCTGTCCGGCGACACTCTGGAGGTGCGGCTGCATTCCGGCGAGACCATCCGCGCCGGGGAAACCACCGGCACGCTGGGCGGCGGGGCCGATCCCATGGCCTTCTCCAACGCCCACCACCGCGCCGTTCTGTCCGACTTCCTCGACGCCCTCGACCGCGGCGGTTCCCCGCGCGTCACCGGCTTTGAGGCCTTGAAGGTCCACCGCCTGATCGAAGCGATCCTGAATGCCGCGGCGACGGGGGCGGTTGTGGACACCGGCACGTCCGCGCCGTAGCGGCGTGGAACTTCCGCGATGGCAGACGCCGGATGGGGGCATCCGCCGGCCTACTCCCTTGCGTGAGATTGCATACGACACCTGATTCCAGTGACGAGGGTAGCAAAGCGTTGCCACCCAGCATTCGTCTCCGCTAGGTTGGCGCGCCCCCTGCACCCGCGGAGACTCCCTGTATGCTCACGCCCAACAGTCCGGTTTTCCGCCACAACTTCCACGAGTTGGATGACATCGGCAGAATTCTGTACATGGTGGCCGTAAAGCCGAAGTGGGATGGCCGGCGCCAGTTCTTCTTCGAAGGCTGCCGCGACCTGATTGGTCAGATGTACATCGCGGAGCGGATGGCCCTGTATGACGCCATCATCCGCCATCGCCCGAAGAATTGTTTCGAGATCGGCACGTTCACCGGCGGCGGCAGCACCCTTTTCATATCCACGGCGCTCAAGGATTTGGGCATCGGCCGGCTGGTCACTTTGGAGGCAGACCAGAACTATTATCTTTTGGCGGCGAGCTTTTACGAACAGTATCTGCCCGACCAGAAGGCCCGCACCAAATTCCTGCTGGGCGACCGACCCGAACTGTTTCGGCCGATGATCGAGGAGGACGGCGGGGTCGATTGCGTCTTCCTCGACGGGGCCTCCGATCCGCGGCAGACGATGGAGCAGTTCCAGTTCTTCGAACCGCATTTCCGGCCGGGGTCCATCGTCATGTGCCATGACTGGGATTTCGACAAGCAGGCGATCCTGCGCCCGCACCTGGAAGCCCGGTCCGACTGGGAATTGGAGGTGCGCCTGACCGATCCCGACAGCGTCGGCTTCGTCGTCTACGTTTACCGGCCGTAGCCGATTGCCCCATCAACGGCGGCTCCCCCGGTGGGCCGGAGGGGCCTTCGATCCTCCTTGCCCTCGCAATTGATATACTAGTATAACGCTTGCCTCTCCCTCCCGAGGATCCCCATCATGCCCCTGCTCTCCCGTGGCCTCCTTGCCGGCGGTGCCCTTGACGTGGCGCATACGGCCGGCGCTCCGGTGCTGCCGGTCACCGTGCTTCAGATCGGCGACGGCAATTTCCTGCGCGGCTTCGTCGATTGGATGGTGGACGTCACCAATGGCCAGGGCCTGATGAAGGCCGGCGTGGCGGTCGCACAGCCGCTGGGCCAGGGGATCGCCGGGATGCTGACGGCGCAGGATGGCCTCTACACCGTCCTGCTGCGTGGCATCGAGAACGGCCGGGAGGTCGAATCCCGCCGCGTGGTCAGCTGCGTGTCCGACGCGCTGAACCCCTACGCCGACTGGGACCGCATGCTGGCGCACGCGACCTCCCCCACACTGCGCTTCGTGGTGTCCAACACGACCGAGGCCGGCATCGCCGACGTGGAGGAGCCCTACACCCCCGGTGTCAGCCAGCAGAGCTTCCCGGCCAAGGTGACCGCCCTGCTGCACGCCCGTTTCAAGGCGCTGGGCGGCACGGCGGAGAACGGACTCGTCTTTCTGCCCTGCGAGCTGATCGAGGCGAACGGCAGCAACCTGAAACGCATCGTGCTGGCCCACGCCCGCCGCTGGGGCCTGGAATCGGGCTTTGCGGCCTGGGTTGAGGCGCACAACCATTTCCTGAACACGCTGGTCGACCGCATCGTCCCCGGCTATCCGAAGGACGAGGCCGCGGCCCTGGCGGCCAAGTGGGGCCACGAGGATCCGCTGGCCGTGGCGGGCGAGCCCTTCCATGTCTGGGTCATCGAGGGGCCGGCGCATCTCGCGGACGAATTCCCTCTGCACAAGGCCGGCCTGAACGTGGTGTGGACGGACGACCTTCAGCCCTACCGCACCCGCAAGGTCCGCATCCTGAACGGTGCCCACACCGCGAGCGCACTGGCCGCCTTCTGCGCCGGTATCGACACGGTGAAGGGCATGATGGACGATGCCACCCTGTCCGCCTACCTGCGCACGGTCATGTTCGAGGAGATCGTGCCGTTCGTCCCGCTGCCGGAGGCCGAACGCCAGGACTACGCCCGCACCATCATGGAGCGGTTCGGCAACCCCTACATCCGGCACGAACTGATCTCCATCGCGCTGAATTCGGTGTCGAAATGGTCGGTGCGCGTCCTGCCCAGCCTGAAGGACGGCGTCGCCGCGCGTGGCGAGGCCCCGACCGGCCTGTCCTTCTCGCTGGCGGCGTTGCTGTGGTTCTACCGGGGCACCCTGGCGGATGGCGCCTACATCGGCACGCGGGACGCCGGCCCCTACCCCATCCGCGAAGACGCGACAGTGATCGCGGTCATGAGCGCCGCCTGGGCCGCCCACGGCGACGATCCCAAGGCCCTGGTCGCTGCGCTGCTGGCCGACGCGCGCCTGTGGGGCGAGGATTTGACCCGCGTCCCCGGCCTTGCCGTCCGGACCGCCGAACACCTCGCCGTGATCCGCGCCAAAGGCATGCGGAGCGCCTTGGAGCAATTTTCCGCGGGGTGATATATCTGTGCTCATATGATTGAGCAACCGCAGCAAAATGCTCTAAAGTCGGGTGCCGTTCACCCGAATGTTCCCTTGCACGCCGGAGCGCACCCACGATGTCCACCGACGCCGCCGTCCGCCACCCCGCTCCGTCCGCCGAGGCGGACGGCACCGTCGATCATGGCACCTACCAAGGGGCCGACCAAGGGGCCGCCAAGGATCTCCCCCTGCGGGAAGACATCCGCCTGCTGGGCCGCCTGCTCGGCGACACCGTGCGCGAGCAGGAGGGCGAGGAGGTCTACGGCGTGGTCGAGCGGGTGCGCCAAGCCTCCGTCCGCTTCAACCGCGACGACGATGACTCGGCGGGGCGGGAGATGGCGGAGATCCTGAACGCCCTGCCGCGCGACACGATGATGTCGGTGGTGCGCTCCTTCTCCTACTTCCTGCACCTCGCCAACATCGCGGAGGACCAGCACCACATCCGCCGCAACCGCGACCACGCCATGGCCGGCTCCCCGCCGCGCGAAGGCACCCTGCCCTACGCGCTGGAGCGGCTGGAGGCGGCCGGCGTCTCCGCCGACAAGCTGGAGGAGATGCTGCGCATCGCTCTGGTCAGCCCGGTGCTGACCGCCCACCCGACCGAGGTGCAGCGCAAGAGCATCCTGTCGCTGGAGCACAAGGTCGCCGCCCTGCTGGAAGAGCGCGACCGCATGCGCCTGACGCCGGAGGAGGCGGAGGCCAACCTCGACACCCTTCAGGAGGCGATCCTGACCCTGTGGCGCACCCGCATGCTGCGCCCGCAGCGGCTGGCGGTGATCGACGAGGTCAAGAACGGCATCTCCTACTACACCGAAACCTTCTTCGCAGAGCTGCCGAAGCTGTTCTGCCGGTTCGAGGATCTGCTGGCGAAGCGCTCCCCCGGCCGCGAATGGCGCCTGCCGCCCTTCTTCCGCATCGGCTCCTGGATCGGCGGCGACCGCGACGGCAACCCCTTCGTCACGGCCCCCATCCTGCGCGAGGCCATGCGCCTGCAATCGACGGCGGCGCTCGACCACTATCTCTCGGAAATCCACGAGCTTGGCGGCGAGTTGCCGCTGTCCGAACTGCTGCTCGGCAAGTCGCCGGAGCTGGAGGCACTGGCGGAGCGATCCCCCGACCATTCGCCGCACCGCGCGGACGAGCCGTTCCGGCGCGCGCTGACCGGCATCTACGCCCGGCTGGCCGCCACGCTCGAATCGCTGGACCAGCACGAGGCGTTGCGCCACGCGGTGGGCAAGGCCGAACCCTACCCCAGCAGCGCCGAGTTGCTGGCCGACCTTGAGGTTCTGTCCAACTCGCTGAAGGCGCACCATGCCGGCCGTCTGGCGGCCGGGCGGCTGCGCCGCCTGATCATCGCGGTGCAGGTCTTCGGCTTCCATCTGGCGCCCATCGACCTGCGCCAGAACTCCGACGTGCACCAGCGCACGGTGGCGGAACTGCTGGCCGTCGCCGGCCGCTGCGCCGACTACACCGCCCTGCCGGAGGACGAGCGCATCGCCCTGCTGGCGGAGGAGATCGCGTCCCCGCGCCCGCTCCATTCCCCCTACCAGACCTATTCGGAGGAGACGGCCGGCGAGCTGGCGATCTTCTTCGCCGCCCGGCAGCTTCGCGAGACCTACGGCGCCGCCGCCCTGCCCAACTGCATCATCTCCAAGACCGACGGCGCGTCGGACCTGCTGGAGGTGGCGCTGCTGCTGAAGGAGGCCGGGCTGCTGCGTCCCGCCTCCGGTTCGGGCCCAGCGTCCCAGGGCACGGCGCCGAGCCTCGGCCTGAACATCATCCCGCTGTTCGAAACCATCGAGGACTTGCGGCAGGCCCCGGCCACGATGGAGCGGCTGTTCTCCCTGCCCGCCTACCGCGCGCTGGTCACCTCGCGCGGGGACGAGCAGGAGGTGATGCTGGGCTATTCGGACAGCAACAAGGACGGCGGCTTCCTCACCTCCGGCTGGGAGCTGTACAAGGCGGAGATCGAACTGGCCAAGCTGTTTGCCCGCCACAAGGTGCGGCTGCGGCTGTTCCACGGCCGCGGCGGCTCGGTCGGTCGCGGCGGCGGCCCCAGCTATCAGGCGATTCTGGCGCAGCCGCACGGCGCCGTGTCCGGCCAGATCCGCATCACCGAGCAGGGCGAGGTCATCGCCTCCAAGTACGGCCGTCCGGAGGTCGGGCAGCGCAACCTGGAGGTTCTGACCGCCGCCACGCTGGAAGCGACCCTGCTGGACCTGGAAAACGACGTGGAGCCGGCGGAGTCCTTCTACGACGCCATGGAGCGCCTGTCGCAGCTGGCCTTCCAGGCCTACCGCGGGCTGGTCTACGAAACGCCGGGCTTCACCCAGTATTTCCGCACGGCGACCCCGATCTCGGAAATCGCCACGCTGAACATCGGCAGCCGCCCGGCATCCCGCACCAAGTCCGACCGCATCGAGGATCTGCGGGCGATACCCTGGGTCTTCTCCTGGGCGCAGTGCCGCCTGATGCTGCCGGGCTGGTACGGCTTCGGCAGCGCGGTGGAAGCCTGGCTGGCCGAGAATCCGCAGGGGCTGGAGCAGTTGCAGCGCATGAACCGCGCCTGGCCCTTCTTCCGCACGCTTCTGTCCAACATGGACATGGTGCTGGCCAAGAGTGACCTCGCCATCGCCTCGCGCTATGCCGAGCTGGTGGAGGACGCTGACCTGCGCAAGCGCATTTTCGGCCAGATCCGCGAGGAATGGCAGCGGACGCGCAAGCATCTGCTGGCCATCACCGGGCAGCAGGACTTCCTGGCCGAGAACCCGCTGCTGGCCCGGTCCATCCGCAACCGCTTCCCCTACATGGACCCGCTAAACCACGTGCAGATCGAGCTGCTCCGCCGCTTCCGCGCCGGCAGCACGGACGAGCGCGTCCGCCGCGGCGTCCTGATGTCCATCAACGGTGTCGCCGCCGGCCTGCGCAACAGCGGCTGATCCCGCTTCCTTCAAAACACCCCTCTCCCGAGCCGGGAGAGGGGTGTTTTGCGTTGTACAGCCACGTTCAGGCTTGCGCCGAAACTGATATATTAGTACGCTTACCCCGTTGTTCAGCATGGTTTGTCGCCCATCGGGCGGCGGAGCGTTCTGGACGTTTCCTCCCTAAACTCCGGCCGCTGGGGCACCACCCCCAGCGGCTTTTTTCTTTGCCTGCGGCCACCATGTGGCACCTGCGAGCATCATCCGCCGCTTCGGGCGGCCCAGGAAGCACCCCTCAAGGTGCTGTCAAATCTTATTTGTTGCGTTGCCGCAAATGCTGAATCGGCCAAAGTCGTTATGATTTGCGCTGCATTTGCGAAGTCCCTTCATCCGAAGGGAGAGGCGTGCGGCATTTTGGCACTGAACCGTTCGCGCTCAAAAAAGGTGCTTGCGCCAAAAACTGATATATTAATATAACCGCAAACAAGGGGGACGCCTCCGCATGCCGGGGGCGAGAACATCGCCACAAGACGCCATAGGCCTACGGTCGGTCCGCAGGCGCGTACCGATGCCCTGCCCCGTGGCAGGGATGGGAGAACGTTCATGAAGAAAATTCGTGGTTTGCGTTGGCAGATCCTGGCCCTGATGATGCTGGGCACGATCGTCAACTACATCGACCGCAACACGCTGGGCATTCTCGCGCCGACGCTCAAGGAAGAACTCCACTTCACGACAGAGCAGTATTCCTACATCGTCAGCACGTTCCAGCTCTGTTACAGCCTGATGCAGCCGATTGCCGGCTATCTGACCGACCTCATCGGCCTCAAGTTCGGCTATTTCATCTTCGCCCTGGTCTGGGGCACCGCCGCGGCGCTGCACGCCTTTGCCGGCGGCTGGCAGTCGATGGCCTTCTTCCGCGGCCTGCTGGGCGTCAGCGAGGCGGCGGCCATGCCATCGGGCGCCAAGACCTCCACCCTGTGGTTCCCGGCCAAGGAACGCTCCATCGCCACGGGCTGGTTCAACACCGGCAGTTCGATCGGCGCCATGGTCGCCCCGCCGCTGGTCGTGTGGCTGTCCGTGACCTACAGCTGGCAGATCGCCTTCGTCGTCACCGGCCTTCTCGGCGTCGCCATGTCGCTGATCTGGGTGTCGCTGTACCGCAACCCGGAGAACCATCCGCGCCTGACGCCGGAAGAGCACGCCTACATCCTGGACGGCCAGGCGCAGGTGACGCTGCCGAAGCCCTCCATGAAGCGGGTGCTGGTCAAGCGCAAGTTCTGGGGCATCGCCGCCGCGCGCTTCCTGACCGAGCCGGCCTGGCAAACCTTCAGCTTCTGGATCCCGCTGTACATGGTCACCACGCGGGGCATGGACATCAAGCAGTTCGCGCTGTTCGCCTGGCTGCCGTTCCTGTTCGCCGACCTCGGCTGCATCCTCAGCGGCTACCTGTCGCCCTTCTTCGCCAAGCGCTTCAAGATGACGCTGGTCAACTCCCGGATCGCCGGCATCGGCGTGGGCGCGGTGTGCATGATCGGCCCAGCCCTGATCGGCCTGACCAGCAGCCCGATCACCGCCATCTTCCTGTTCTCCATCGGCGGCTTCGCGCACCAGATGCTGTCGAGCCTGCTGTACGCCCTGGTCACCGACACCTTCGAGAAGCAGGACGTCGCCACGGCGACCGGCTTCGGCGGCATGGCCGGCTATCTGGGCGGCATGATCTTCTCGCTGATCATCGGCCAGCTCGCCAGCACCATCGGGTACGAGCCGCTGTTCGCCTGCCTGTCGGTCTTCGACCTCACCGCCTTCGTCGTCGTCGCCCTGGTCCTGGGCCAGCGCGGGACGAGCGTGACGGATGCGGGCCTTCCGGCCAGCGCAGCCAGCGCCGATTGATCAAGCCTGACAATACGGGGGGCGTTGCGGGGTGGGGTTCCTTTGAGCCTCACCCCGCTTCGTTTGGCAGACGGGCGCCGCCACCGCGCCGGGTTCCGGCTGGGCCAGCCGTATGGGGTGCAGGCCCGCGCAGGCCCTGGCCAGGAGCACCAGCGCCGACGCCCCCCTCCGGGTCAAGGCGCGTCCGCGCCACAAACCTCCGACATTCGCCTCCGCCACGGTTCCCTCCCCTGCACTGCGTCGCGTTCTCTGCGCATCGGGACCGGCATATTGACAATCCATACAATGCCGGGCCTTATGGCGGGCAAGCAGCGAGACGTCAGAGTCGTGGGGAGACGCATGCCGCCGGAACAGCAACCTTGGGTGCCGGCGATCGAAGACCGCACCAAGCCCGTTTACCTCGCCATCGCCGACGCCATCGCCGACGACATCCGCACCGGGCGGCTGTCCGCCGGCCAGCGGTTGCCGCCGCAGCGTTCGCTGGCCGAGCAGTTGGGCATCGACTTCACCACCGTCAGCCGCGCCTATGGCGAGGCCCGCCATCGCGGGCTGGTGGACGCGCGCGTCGGCCAGGGAACCTACGTCCGTGCGACCGCTCCAGTCCCGCCCCCGACACGAGCGGTTCAGCCGGGCCGGCCCGCCGCCCCAGCGGCGCTGGTGGACATGACGATGAACCAGCCGCCGCTGCCCGACGCTCCGGCCTTGCTTGAACGCCTGCGCCGGGACATGGCCGCGGTGGTCACCGGCCTCGCCCTGCCGGACGTGCTGCATTACCCCGACGCCGTCGACCGGCAGGAGGACCGGGCGGCGGGCGTCCATTGGCTGCGCCATCGCCTGCCGGACCTGTCGCCCGAGCGGGTGCTGACCGCGCCGGGCACTCAAGGGGCGCTGCTGGCGCTGCTGACCGGGCTCGCCCGGCCCGGCGATGCGGTCTGCGCGGAAGCGCTGAGTTATCCCGGCTTCCGGGCCGTCGCGGCGCAGCTTGGCCTGCGGGTTGTCGGCGTGCCCATGGACGCGGACGGGCTCGATCCCGACGCGCTGCGCGCCGTCCTGGCGCAGCACCGGCCCAAGGCCCTCTACTGCATCCCGACCTTCCACAATCCGACCACCACGACAATGCCGCTGGAACGGCGGCGGGCGGTTGCCGCCGCCGCGCGCGAGCACGGCGTTCCGATCATCGAGGACGACATCTATGGCCCCCTGCCGGAGGACGCCCCACCGCCCCTGGCCGCCATTGCTCCCGAGATCACCTATCACATTGCCGGCCTCGCCAAATGCGTGTCGCCGATGCTGCGCATCGCCTATGTGGTCGCCCCCGACGGGCGGCAGGCGTTGCGCGTGGCGGCGGCACAGCGGGCCACCGCGCTGATGGCCTCCCCGCTCACCGCCGCCGTGGCCCGCCGCTGGATCGTCGACGGCACCGCCGAGGCGGTTCGCGACGCCATCCGCGCCGAAGCCATGGAGCGCCGGGCGCTCGCCGAAGCCATCCTGCCGGCGGGCTGCGCCGTGACCAGACGCGAGGCTTTCCATCTCTGGCTGCGCCTGCCGGAGGCCTGGACGCGGGGCGAATTCGCGGTTCACCTGCACGGGCGCGGCATCGCCGCCGTGGCCGCCGATGCCTTTGCGACCACGCCCGATGTTCCGCAGGCGCTGCGCGTCTGCCTGGGCGCCCCGACCAGCCGGGACGAGACCCGCCGCGTGCTGGAGATTCTGGCCGACAGCCTGGACCAGCTTCCCGCGTCGGCCGGCGTTATCATTTGATGGCGTTTGGCTGCCGGCAAGGGCTGCTACAAACTGTCGCATTGAATGGATGATAACGCGGAAAGCCAGGAATTCCGCGCTCCCCTCCAAAATTGCATGCATTCAATAACGCTTGTTGATGGCGAAATGCAGGCATACACTGCGCGCCGTCGGAAGGCCGCCGCTCCGGCGGGCCTTCGGCGATGATCGTTCGCGCAGAGGCACGCCATGCAGAAACTCGCCCGGTCCCCGGCCGGCGACGGCCGGGACGCCCTTCCCCGGACCGCCGCTCCTCCACCTGCCGCCCCGACTCCAGCGCCGCTCTATGCGTCGCACCGGAAGGTTTATCCCAAGGCCGTGCGCGGCCGGTACCGGCGGATCAAGTGGGCGCTGACCATCGGGCTGCTGGCGCTCTACGTCCTCCTGCCCTGGATCCGCTGGGACCGCGGCCCCGGCATGCCCGATCAGGCGGTGTTGCTGGATCTGGAAAGCCAGCGCTTCTACCTGTTCTTCATCGAACTCTGGCCCCAGCACATCTACTACTTCACCGGCGCCATGATACTGGCGGCGGTCGGGCTGTTCCTGGCGACGGCGCTGGCCGGACGGGTCTGGTGCGGCTACACCTGCCCGCAGACCGTCTGGACCGACCTGTATGTCTGGGTCGAGGAACGGATCGAAGGCGACCGCGGCGCCCGCATCCGGCTCGACAACGGCCCGCGGACGGCCAACTGGTTCGCCCGGAAGACGGCCAAGCACGCGGTCTGGCTGCTGATCGCGCTGGCGACCGGCGCCTCGGCGATCTTCTATTTCGTGGACGCGCCGGGTTATGTGGCCGATCTGGCGCGGCTCCAGCCCTCGGCGCTCGCGTCCGGCTGGATCCTGTTCATGACCGCCTGCACCTACGCCATGGCCGGCTTCATGCGGGAACAGATGTGCGTCTACGTCTGCCCCTGGCCGCGCATCCAGGCGGCGCTGCTGGACGAGGAAAGCCTCGTCGTCACCTATCAGGACTGGCGCGGCGAGGGCCGCGCGCCGCTGCGCAAGGACCAGAACTGGGAACAGCGCAAAACGTCCGGCCTTGGTGATTGCATTGACTGCAAGGCCTGCGTCCATGTCTGCCCGACCGGCATCGACATCCGCGACGGCATCCAGATGGATTGCATCAGCTGCGGCCTGTGCATCGACGCCTGCAACGACGTCATGACCCGCATCGGCCGGCCGGGCGACCTGATCCGCTATGACACCCAGGCCGCGCAAGCCGTCAAGGCCGCGTCCCGCGTGCCGGAGCCCTACCGCCTCGTCCGTCCGCGCACCATCGTTTACACGCTGCTGATCGTGGTGGTGACCGGCCTGATGGCGCTTGGCCTGTGGCTGAAGCCCGCGGCCGACGTCGCCGTCCTGCGCGACCGCGCCCCGCTGTTCGTCACGCTGTCCGACGGCAGCGTCCAGAACAGCTACACGGTGAAGATCGCCAACATGACCCGCCGGCCGCAGGGCTACCGCCTGAGCCTGTCGGGCATCAAGGGCGCCGTGGTCACAGCCGCCGGCATCGACTCACCGGACGGAAGGGAGCTTGAGCTGACCGCCCAGCCCGACACCGTGCAAACCTATCGCATCCACGTCCGCGTCCCGGCCGGGACGGTCGCGGCGGCCTCGACCCCGGTCATGGTCACGCTGACCAGCATGACCGACGGCTCCGCCCGCCAGACCGGCACGGTGTTCCTGGCGCCGTAAAGGAAATGTTTCACCACAAAGGCACAAAGAACGTCACAAAGAATGCACCCGCCGGCAAGCGACACGGCCCATGATCGGGAATCTTTGTGAAATCCTTTGTGCCTTTGTGCCTTCGTGGTTCACACGCTTGCTTCTACAGAACGTCCTTACCAGGCCGGCAGGATCGCGCCCTTGAAGCGGGCCTCCAGGAACTCTTTCACCTCCGGCGACTGGTAGGCGGCGACCAGCGTCTTCAGCGCCGGGCGGTCCTTGTCCTTCTCGCGGGCGGCGACGAAGTTGCCGTAGGGGTTGCCGTCGCGCGGCTCCTGGATCAGCGCGTCCTTGGCCGGGGTCAGGCCGGCGTTCACCGCGTAGTCGGTGTTGATGATGGCGCCGTCGAAGTCGTCCAGCGCGCGCGGAAGCTGCGCCGCTTCCAACTCGATCAGCTCAAGCTTCTTCGGATTCTCGGCGATGTCCAGGACGCTCGGCACCAGGCCCTTGCCAGCTTTCAGCTTCAGCAGGCCGTTGGCCGCCAGCAGGTTCAGTGCGCGGCCGCCATTGCTGGGGTCGTTCGGGATGCCGACCTTGGCGCCCGGCTTCAGGTCGCCGATGGCCTTCACCTTACGGGAGTAAAGGCCCATGGGCTCCACGATGGTGTAGCCGATGGGCACGATCTTGTAGCCGCGCGCCTTGATCTGCGCGTCCAGGTACGGCTTGTGTTGGAAGGCGTTGGCGTCCAGTTCGCCGGCATCCAGCGCCGCGTTGGGGATCGCATAGTCGGAGAAGGTGATCAGTTCCACGTCCAGCCCGTTGCGGGCGGCGACCTTCTTCGCGACCTCGGCGATTTCCTCCTCGGCGCCGCCCATGACGCCCAGCTTGATCGTCTCCGCAGCGTTGGCGGCACCCGACGCCAGAAGGGCCAGCGCGACGCCGCCGGCAAGGCCGACGCGGCGCAGCCACGAATTCCGATGACCGTTCATGGTGATTCCTCGTGTTTGGTTAGTGGGGCAAGCCGCGCCGGCATGGATACAACTTCTTGAGTGTGTTTTTCACCGCCAAAAATGCGCGCCTGCCCTGTGTGGAAACGCATTTATCTCTATAAGTCTAATAGATTAAGTCATTGCCTTTCACAAAACCCATCTCACATACTGGCGCGTATGGGCCATCTCCGCCGACACCGCGTTCTTGTCAAAGACGGGGGCCGGCAATGGCCCGCATCGCATGGTGAAGGGAGGAATACCCATGACCACCCGCCGCGCAGCCGCACAGCGGTCCGGCGTGCTGTCCCTGGTAGGAAACACGCCCATCGTCGAAATCTCCCGGCTCGACACCGGCCCCTGCCGCCTGTTCGTGAAGCTGGAAAGCCAGAATCCGGGTGGCTCCATCAAGGACCGCATCGCCCTGTCGATGATCGAAGCGGCGGAGCGCGACGGCCGCCTGACGCCCGGCGCCACCATCATCGAGGCGACGGCCGGCAACACCGGCCTGGGGCTGGCGCTGGTGGCGGCGCAGAAGGGCTACCGGCTGATCCTGATCGTCCCGGACAAGATGGCGCGGGAGAAGGTGCTGCACCTGAAGGCGCTGGGGGCGGAGGTGCGCATCACCCGCTCCGACGTGCCGAAGGGCCACCCGGAATACTATCAGGATCTGGCGGAGCGGCTGGCGGCCGAGATTCCCGGTTCCTTCTACGTCAACCAGTTCGGCAATCCGGCCAACCCGCTGGCCCACGAGACGACCACCGGGCCGGAGATCTGGAACCAGATGGAGTACGATGTGGACGCCGTGGTGGCCGGCGTCGGGTCCGGCGGCACGATCACCGGAGTCGGGCGCTTCCTGAAGTCGGTCTCCCCCAGCACGGAGATGGTGCTGGCCGATCCGGAAGGCTCCGTCCTCACTCACTACATCGCCACCGGCGAACTGGTCGAGGCCGGCTCCTGGAAGGTGGAGGGCATCGGGGAGGACTTCGTCCCGCCCATCGCCGACCTCGGCCTCGTCTCCAAGGCCTACACCATTTCCGACGCGGAAAGCTTCGAGACGGCGCGCGACCTGCTGGTGAAGGAAGGCATCCTGGCCGGTTCCTCCTCCGGCACGCTGGTCGCGGCGGCGCTGCGCTATTGCCGGGAGCAGACGAAGCCCAAGCGCGTGGTCACCTTCATCTGCGACAGCGGCAACAAGTACCTGTCAAAGATGTTCAACGACTTCTGGCTGCTGGACGAGGGCTTCACCCCGCGCTCCCACACCGGGACGGTGCGCGACCTCGTAACCCGGCGCTTCGATTCCGGCGGCACGATCACCGTCAGCCCCACGGACACGCTGCGCACCGCCTTCAGCCGCATGCGGGCGGCGGACGTGTCGCAGTTGCCGGTAACGGACGGCGGGCGACTGGTCGGCCTGCTGGACGAGAGCGACATCCTGCACGCGGTCGTGTCGGAATCGGGCGGCAAGGCGGCCTTCGACACGCCGGTGCGGGAGGCCATGGTCCGCGACCTCGTCACCACCCCGGCGGACGCGCCGCTGTCGGCGCTTCACCCGCTGTTCGCCCAGGACCGCGTGGCGATCGTGGTGGAAGGCGACCGGTTCCTCGGCCTCGTCACGCGGGTCGACCTGATCAACCATCTGCGGCTGGAGGGCGCTGGAGCATCATGAGCGAGCAGACAAGCGGCAAGAACCGGCTGGCCTTCGCCACGCGGACCATCCACGGCGGCCAGCATCCGGACCCGTCCACCGGCGCCGTGATGGTGCCGATCTACGCCACCTCGACCTTCGTCCAGGAGAGTCCGGGCGTCCACAAGGGCTACGAATACGCCCGCAGCCAGAACCCGACGCGCATGGCGTTCGAGCGCTGCATCGCCGACCTGGAAAGCGGGACGCGCGGCTTTGCCTTCGCCTCCGGCCTCGCGGCCATCTCCACCCTGCTGGAGACGTTGGACGCCGGGTCGCACATCGTGGCGTCGGACGACCTCTACGGCGGCAGCTTCCGCCTGTTCGAGCGGGTGCGCAAACGCAGCATGGGCCTGCGCGCCAGCTATGTGGACATGAGCGACCTCGACGCGCTCTCCGCCGCGGTGCAGCCCGACACCCGGCTGATCTGGATCGAAACGCCGACCAACCCGATGCTGAAGCTGGTGGACATCGAGGCGGTGGTCCGCTTCGCCAAGAGCCGGGGCATCTGGACCGTGGTGGACAACACCTTCGCCAGCCCCTGGATCCAGCGCCCGCTGGAGTTGGGTGCCGACGCGGTCGTGCATTCGGCCACCAAGTACCTGAACGGCCATTCGGACATGGTCGGCGGCGTCGCGGTGGTGGGCGACAACGCGGAGCTTTCGGAAAAGCTGACCTTCCTGCAGAACGCCGTCGGCGCCATCTCCGGTCCGTTCGACAGCTTCCTGGCCCTGCGCGGGCTAAAGACGCTGGCGCTCCGCATGGAACGCCACTGCGCCAGCGCGCTGGAGATCGCCCGCTGGCTGGAACGCCACCCCCGCGTCCGTCGCGTCGTCTATCCGGGCCTGGAAGGCCACCCGCAGCACGATCTCGCCAAGCGCCAGATGCGCGGCTTCGGCGGCATCGTCACGGTGGATCTCGACGCCGGGCTGGAGGACACCAAGCGCGTGCTGGAGCGCTGCCAGCTCTTCGCTCTGGCCGAAAGCCTGGGCGGCGTGGAAAGCCTGATCGAGCATCCGGCGATCATGACCCACGCCTCCATCCCCGCCGACCAGCGCCGTGCCCTCGGCATCGGCGACGGCCTGATCCGCCTGTCGGTGGGAATCGAAGACGCGGAGGACCTGCGGGAGGATCTGGAACGGGCGCTGGCCCAGTAAGACAATGCCCCCTCCAAATCCCCTCTCCCCTCTGGGGAGAGGGGATTTGGAGGGGGCGCCCGAAGGGCGACAACGCAGCCACATTGCAGAGCTTTTCCGGCCTCCGGCCGCCCCCTCATCCCAACCAGGGGCGCTCGCAAGTCTCGCGCCCCGGAGGGGAGAGGGAACAAACACTCACGCCTGATCGAGCGTGATGCCTTCGATCAGGTCGCCCACGTCGTCGCAGCGGTCGGTGACCGCTTCCAGCAGTTCGTAGACCTCGCGGCGGCCGAGGAAGGTGATCATCTCCGGACGTTCGGCGATGAGGGCCTTCAGCGAATCGCGGAGGATCTCGTCGGCCTCGTCCTCCAGGTCGGAGATCTGGCTGCAGATCTGAAGGATGCGGTCGGCGTTGGCGGTAATGGAGGTCAGCAGCGGCATGACCTCCGTCAGCAGGGCGGCCTGACGGCGGATGATGCCGGCCATGCGGCGCATCGGCGTGTCGAAGCTGTCGATGCCGTAGAGGGCGGCGTGGCGCGGCACCTCGTCCATCAGGTCGATGCAGTCATCCAGGGCGTTGATCAGCGCCTGGATTTCCGACCGGTCGAAGGGCGTGATGAAGGTCCGGTGCAGGCCGCGCCCGGCCTCCTTGGCGACGCGGTCGGCGTCTTTTTCGATCCGCTTCAGCGCCGCCGTCCGTTCGCCGCGCTCGTCCGGCTCGGCCACCATGACGGCTTCCAGTGCCTCGGAGGCCGTGACGATGTGGCGGGCCTGCTCGACGAATTGCTCAATGATCCGCTCTTCCTTCGGCATCATGGAACGGATGGCGCGCAGCAGCAGCATGGGAGCTGTTCTCTCGATCGGTTCGGACGCTCCCTAATAACCCCATGCGTCAGGGCTTTGCAGCAAAATCGTCATACAACCGTCATTGAGCCCCGTCGGACCATGCAACTCAGGGCGTCATGACGATCTTGCCCAGGTGGGCGCCCGCCTTCATGCGGGCCAGCGCGTCGGCGGCCTGCTCCAGCGGGAAGACGTGGTCGATGGGCAGGCGCAGCGTCCGGGCGGTTACCGCATCCCACAGATCCTCACGCATTCGGCGGGTGATGGTGCGCACCTCCTCCACGCTGCGGGTGCGGAAGGTGACGCCGACGTAGGTGATGCGCTTCAGCGCGTGCAGATCGAAGTCGAACTCCCCGGAAAAGCCGCCGAGACGCCCGACGTTGACGATGCGCCCCAGCACGGCCGCCGCCTTCATGTTCTGGTTCATCACGCCGGCGGAGATCTGGTCGACGATCAAATCCACACCCTTGCCGGCGGTGGCCTCCAGCGCCCGGTCGGCCCAGGCCGGGTCATGGCTGTCCAGCGCCAGATCCGCGCCGAACTCGGCGAGCCGCGCGCGGCGGTCCGCCCGTGTGGAGGTGCCGATCACCAGCCGGGCGCCCATCCGCTTGGCGATCTGGAGGCCCATCAGCCCGACGCCGGAGCTGGCCCCCTGGATCAGCACCGCATCGCCCGCCGCCAACCGGCCATTGGTGACCAGCGCGTCATGCATGGTCTTCAGCGCCAGGGGAAGCGTTGTCGCCTCCTCGAAGCCCATGTCCGCGGGGATGGGGAGCATCCGGCCCCAGTCGGTGACCGCAAGTTCGGCATAGCCACCGCTGCCGCTCGCCATCACCCGGTCGCCGGGTTTGACCGTGCCGGCCGGCACCTCGGCGCCGCACTCCACCACCTCCCCCGCCCATTCCAGGCCGGGGATGGTGCCGGGGCCGCCGTGGCTGCCGTGCTTGCGCCCGCTCGCCATGATCAGGTCCGCGCGGTTCAGGCTGCAGGCGCGGACACGCACCAGCACCTCGTTCGGTTTCGGCCGGGGAGCGGGCACCTCGGCGACGGCGATGCCGGATTCAGTCAGGACGGCGGCTTTCATCTCGTTTCCTCCCCACTCGCAAAATTGGGCACAAAAAAGCCGGGGCGATGGGCCCCGGCTTCTTCGTTCTTCTTATCGATCAGACCATGCCGGACTTGGTGAACGGCAGTTGGTGCAGGCGCTTGCCGGTGGCGGAGAACACGGCGTTCGCCACCGCCGGGGCGGCGGTCGGCACGCCGGGCTCGCCGACGCCGGTCGGACGGGCCGTGGACGGCACGATGTGCACCTCCACCGGCGGCATCTCCGAGTTGCGCAGCGGCTCGTAGGTATCGAAGTTGCTCTGGTCCACGAGGCCGCCGGTCATGGTGATCTCGTCCCGCAGCGCGTGGCCGATGCCCCAGCCGGTGCCGCCGGTGATCTGCGCCTCGACGATGTTCGGGTTGACGACCTGTCCGCAGTCGATGGCGCAGACGACCCGCTCCACCTTCACCTGCCCCTTGTCGTTGACCGAGACCTCCGCGACGTGCGCCACGAAGCTGCTGAAGCTCTCGTGCACCGCGACGCCGCGTGCCCGGCCCTTCGGCAGCGGCTGGCCCCAGCCGGCCTTCTCGGCCGCCAGCTTCAGCACGCCCTGAAGGCGCGGGTGGTCCTTCAGCATCTCCATGCGGAAGGCCACCGGATCCTTGCCGGCCGCCGCCGCCAGTTCGTCGATCATGACTTCCTTGGCGTAGGCGGTGTGGGTGTGGCCGACCGACCGCCACCACAGAGTGGTGACCGGGGACTCCGTGATGTGCGCGTCCACGGCGAGGTTCGGCACGGCGTAGGCCATGTCCGAGGAGCCCTCGACCGCGGTCGCGTCCACGCCGTTCTTGACCATGAAGGCTTCGAACAGGGTGCCGGCCATGAAGCTCTGCCCGACGATGCGCTGCTGCCACGCGACCAGCTTGCCCGACGCGTCCACGCCGGCCTTGATCCGGTGCAGGAACAGAGGGCGGTAGCGGCCGCCGCGGATGTCGTCCTCGCGCGTCCAGACCAGATGGACCGGCGCCTTGCCATAGGCCTTGGCGATGGTCACCGCCTCGGCGATGTAGTCGGCGTTCGGCGTGGCGCGGCGGCCGAAGCTGCCGCCGGCCCACAGCGTCTCGATGGCCACCTGCTCCGGCTTGCAGCCCAGGATTCCGGCGGCGACCTTCTGCTCAACGCCCTGGAACTGGGAGCCGGCGTAGATGGTGCAGCCGCCGTCCGGGTTCAGCTCCACCGTGGCGTTCAGCGGCTCCATCGGGGCGTGGGCGAGGTAGGGGAAGACGAACTCCGCCTCCACCACCTTCGCCGCACCGGCCAGCGCCTTGGCGGCGTCGCCCTTGTTGGCGGCGACGTTGCCGGGCTTGTCGGCCAGCTTGCGATAGTCGGCCAGCATCTCCTCGGTGCCGCGGGTCTCCGCCTTGGCGTCGTCCCACTCCACCTTCAACGCCTCGCGGCCCTTGATGGCGGCCCAGGTGTTCTTGGCGATCACCGCGACGCCGACCGGCAGGGTCAGCACGTCGATCACGCCCGGGACCTGCTTCGCCTCCGCCGAGTCCACCGACTTCACGGTGCCGCCGAAGCGCGGGGAGCGGGCCAGCACCGCCGTCACCTGGCCGGGGCGGCGGACGTCCATGGCGAACTGCGCCGTGCCGTTGGTCTTGGACACATGGTCCAGCCGGTGCAGCGACGGGTTGCCGATCAGCGTGTAGGCCTTGGCGTCCTTCAGCGCGACCTTCTGCGGGACGGGCAGCTTCGCCGCGTCCTCCGCCAGCTCGCCGAAGCGGGCGGTGCGGTTGGACTTGGCGTGGCGGACGACGCCCTTCTCCACCGTGATTTCCGAAGCCGGAACCTTCCAGCGCGCGGCGGCGGTGGCGACCAGCATGGCGCGGGCGGCGGCGCCGGCCATGCGCAGCTCGTCCCAGCTGTTGGTGACGGCGGTCGAGCCGCCGGTGCCCTGGATGCCGAACATGTGGTTGGCGTAGAGCGTGCCGTCCGCCGGGGCGAAGGCGCCGCGCATCTGCGCCCAGTCGGCGTCAATCTCTTCCGCCACGATGGTGGTCAGGCCGGTCATGATGCCCTGGCCCTTGTCCAGGTGCTTGACCAGCACGGTCACCGTGTCGTCGGCGGCGATGCGGATGAAGGCGTGCGGGCGCGGGTCGGCCGGGCCGATGATCTTGGGGGCCGCGGCGTCCTCGGCGAAGGCGCGTGCCGGCAGCATGGCGCCGAGCACCAGCCCACCGCCGGCCGCCCCGGCGCCCTTCAGGAAGGAACGGCGGCTCGGCGCCGCGACATCCGCCGCGGCTTGCTGGATCAGGTTCTTCAGCATGGATCAGGCCCCCATCGCCTTGGCGGCGTCCTTGATCGCCGCGCGGATGCGCGGATAGGTGGCGCAGCGGCAGACGTTGCCGTCCATGGCCGCGTCGATGTCGCTGTCCGTGGGGTTGCGGTTGTCGGTCAGCAGCGCCACGGCGCTCATGATCTGGCCGGACTGGCAATAGCCGCACTGCACCACGTCCAGCTTCTGCCAGGCGGCCTGCACGGCCTGCGCCACTTTGCCGTTGATGCCTTCGATGGTGGTGATCTTGGTGCCGACGGCGGATTCCGCCGGCATCTGGCAGGAGCGCATCGGCGTGCCATCCACATGCACGGTGCAGGCTCCGCACTGGGCGATGCCGCAGCCGAACTTGGTGCCGGTCATGTTCAGCTCGTCCCGCAGGACCCACAACAGCGGCATGTCGGGCGGAACGTCGACGTCGCGTTCCTGCCCGTTGATGTTCAAGCGGATCATGGGTGATTCCTGTCTCTAATCTTCCGGTCGGGTGGCTTCCTGGAGGTTGGGCCAACCCTGTGCCGCTCGTTGCCCGAGCTTGCCGCACATTTTCGTACCGATCGGTAACAAGTCAAGAGACCTACGTCGTCAGTCGGTCTTACGCCGCCGCAATCAGGCGTTCCGCTATGTCCGGCAGGACTTTGGTCGGGCCGTTGCATGGCCCATAGGTCTGGCTGGCCGCGTAGGCGCCTTCGATCAGCAACGCCAGGGCGTGGGCGAGCCAGGGCGGGTCCTTCGCCCCGGCCGCGACGGCGAGCGACACCAGCCGTTCATGCAGGGCAGCCTTGTTCGTGGCGACGAGCTGGCGGACCGGGTGCTCGGGGTCGGGAAATTCCGCCGCCACGTTGACGAAGGGGCATCCCCGGTTGCCAGGAGCCGACGCCCGCTCCGCCACGTCGGTGACGATCTGCAACAACTGCCGGCGCGGCTCGCCGGGGTGCTTGGCGAGGCTGGCCTCCCAGCGCTGCCAGAACTCCTCGTCCTTGCGCTTCAGATAGGCGGCGACCAGCGCGTCCTTGGACTCGAACTGGCGGTAGAGGCTCATTTTGTTGACGCCGGCCCGCTTCACCACGGCATCGACGCCAACGGCGCGCACGCCCTCGCGCTGGAACAGCTCGACCGCGGCGTCCAGAAGGTGACTCTGCGCCACCACGCCCCGCACGCGCCGGGCGCATCCGTCCGTTCCGGTCTTATCCGTCCTCTTCGCCATCGCTCCACCCGTTACGGGGGGACTGTAGCGGCCACCCCTTACGATCTCAACAGGCGGCGGATCGATTACCGTTATTGGACAAGCGGATGAAAGGCGCGGTCGTGAAGGGCGGCGGCGATTCCGGAACGAGGCACGCGGCGCGCGTTAATCATCGATCGGCCTCCACCATTGATCATGGCGCAAAGCCATCGCACGCCGGTTGCGCGACTCAAATATTCAAAATCACAATTCAATGCAGCTTTGCATCAGTGCATATATCTATGCGTGTTCGCGTAGTGAAACCTTAACCAGTCAATGTTAGACCAAGTCTAAATTGGGCAGCGCTTCGACTGCTGGAACGGCATGGTCGGTGTATGTTTCACATTTACGATTGCATCACCCAGCAGCACAGCCCATGGATGGTCCTGCTCGCGGGGGCTGTTTGCGCCTTCAGCTCCTGGGTGTCGCTCAATCTGGTGAGGCGAGCCGCCGCCGCGACGGGGCGCGCGCGCTGGAGTTGGGTGGCGGCCGGGGCGACGGCGACGGGTGGCGGCATCTGGGCCACGCACTTCATCGCCATGCTGGCCTTCCAGTCCAGCATCCCCGTGGGCTACGACCTTGCCCTGACGGCGCTGTCCATCCTCATCGCCATCGTCGGAAGCGCGTTCGGCATCACGGCCGGCATCCGCGGCAACCAGCTTTGCGCCGCGGTGGGCGGCGGCATCATCGGGGCGGCGGCCGACGCCATGCACTTCACGGGCATGGCGGCGCTCCAGGCGCCGGTCGACGTCCTCTATGACGCGCGCTACGTCTCCGCCTCCATCGTCATTGGCGTGACGCTGGGCGGCCTGTCCCTGCTGACCGCGCTGAGGGACCGGTCGCTGAAGAGTCTGGCGACGGGAGCGGCGCTGCTGACCGCCGGCATCTGCGGCCTGCATTTCACCGGCATGACCGGGGTGACGCTGGTCCCCGACCCGCTGGTCGGGATGTCGGGCCAGATCCTGGCGCCGGAGTGGCTGGCGGTGGCCATCGCGGCGATCGCGACCGTGATCATGACGCTGGGCCTCACCGGCTCCATCGTGGACCAGCGGCTGGCCGACTGGTCGGCGCGCGAGGCCGACCGGCTGCGCGCCAGCGAGGAACGGTTCCGGCAGCTTGCCAACGCGACCACCGAAGGCATCGTGATTCACCGCGCCGGCCAGATCCTGGACGTCAACCGCGCCATGGCCGAGCTTCTGGGCCACCCGCCGGACCGCCTCGTCGGCCGGCCCATGCTGGACTTCGTCGCGCCGACCCTTCGCACCGACGTCGCGCAGGACATCGCCCATCCCGACGGCCGCCTGGCGGAGGTCGAACTGCTCCACGCCGACGGCACGCCGATCATCGTGGAGGCCCACGGGCAGGACATCACGCACGAGGGGCGCGCGGCGCGCGTCGTCGCCATCCGCGACATCCGCGAGCGGCGGCAGGCGGAGGAGCGCATCCGCCACATGGCCAACCACGACATGCTGACGGGCCTGCCCAACCGGTCGCTGTTCCACGACCGCATGACCGTGGCGCTCGCCAACGCCGCGCGGGAGGAGCACGCCGTCGCCGTGCTCTATCTCGACCTCGACCGCTTCAAGTCGGTCAACGACCTGCTGGGCCATCAGGCGGGCGACCGCCTGCTGCAGGAGGTCGCCCGGCGCCTGCTCGACAATGTGCACCGGCGCGACACCGTCGCCCGCCTCAGCGGCGACGAGTTCGTCGTCCTGCAGACCCGCATCACGCAGCCCAGCGAGGCGATGGCGCTCGCCGAACGGCTGGTGAAGGCGCTGGCGGTGCCCGTGGATCTGGACGGCCAGCAGATGCTGGCCGGCACCAGCATCGGCATCGCCGTGTTCCCCCAGGACGGCACCGACGCCGACCAGCTCATGCTCAACGCCGACACCGCGCTCTACCGGGCGAAGGCGGAGGGCCGGGGCACCTTCCGCTTCTTCGAGGCGGCGATGGACGAACGGCTCCAGGCGCGCCGCCGGCTGGAGCGCGACCTCCGCCAGGCGCTGGCCACGGACGCGCTCTGCGTCCACTACCAGCCGCAGGAGGACTGCGAGACCCACCGGATCCTCGGTTTCGAGGCGCTGGTGCGTTGGCAGCATCCGGAACGCGGCATGATCCCGCCGTCGGAGTTCGTCCCGCTGGCCGAGGAAAGCGGCCTGATCATGCAACTGGGCGAATGGGTGCTGCGCACCGCCTGCCGGCACGCCCGTGCCTGGCCCGACGACATCCAGGTCGCGGTCAACCTGTCGCCGGTCCAGTTCCGGCATTCGGACATCGCGTCCACCATCCTCGCCATCCTCGACGAGGAGGGGCTGTCCCCCAGCCGCCTCGAGATCGAGGTCACCGAAGGCGTGATGATCGACGACACGGAACGCGCGCTGGCGACGCTGAACGCGCTGAAGGCGGCCGGCGTCCGCATCGCGCTGGACGACTTCGGCACCGGCTATTCCAGCCTCAGCTACCTTCAGAAATTCACCTTCGACACGCTGAAGATCGACCGCTCCTTCGTGCAGGCGATGGAGGGAAGCCGGGAGTCGCGCTCCATCATCCGCACCATCGTGGCGCTGGCGCGCAGCCTGAACATCACCGTCACGGCGGAGGGGGTGGAAACGGAAGCCCAGCGCAGGCTGCTGAAGGACGAGGCGTGCGACCAGCTTCAGGGCTACCTGATCGGCCGCCCCTGCCCCGTCGAGGATCTGACGCGCTTCTACGAGCCGGCCTGAGTTCTGCTGCCTTCAGCGGATCTCCAGCAAATCGGTCAGTTCGCGCACGACCAGTTCCAGGCTGTCGGCCACGGCCTCGCAGGAGATCCGGTCGTCGGACGATTCGAAGGTGCCTGTGCGCAGCATGGTGATGCGCTCCTTCACGCGGTCGATGTAGGCGATCAGCTTTTCTTCCATGCGCCCCTCCTGTCCGCCGGACTCCCGCTGCGATAACAAGGAAGCCGGCCTTTTGATCGCTCCGGTTTCGAATGGGCCCGGAACGGAGGCGCCCTTCCCCTTGGCTCGCGCCGAACGCTCGACTTGAGACGGCGTGTGCGGCACGCTGCCTCCATCCTCGCCATTCAGCGACACATCCATTCAACGACACACTGGGAGCCCGAGACCCGTGACAAAACGCGAAGATACGGAGGCCCTGCTGGCCGGGTTGCGCCAGGGCTTCGGCGCCGCTTCGAACAGCGAACTGCTGCATCTGCTCGCCACGCTGGGCCGGATCGTGCTGGAAGAATCGACGAAGGACGAACGCGGCCGCCGCGTCCTGAAGATCATCGGCAAGGGCGGCAAGGAACGCCAGATCGTCATCGCGGATTGACGCGCTGCGGAGGGTGCCTGCCACGCTCCCCCGCCCGAACGGGGGAGCTCAGGAGCCTGAAACGAAAAAGGTCACCGTAGCCCGCGGGGTCTTGGAAACCCGGTCCGTGGGGCCACATGCGGGCGCATGCACAATCACGATCCCCCGCAGGTTTCCGCCTTTCTGCCAAATCCCCCCGGAACCGGACCCGAGGCTCCACCGCGCTTCCAGACGCCGCCCTGGATTCACGACGACCAGGGGATGGTCCGGCGCGTCGGCGTGGAGATCGAGTTCCAGGGCATCACCGCCGAGGCCGCCGCCCGCGCCCTGGCCGACGAGCTTGGCGGGACCTGCGTCGAGGAAGACCCGCACGCCTTCCACGTCCTGGACACGTCCATCGGCCGGCTGGCCGTCGAACTCGACCTCCGCCACGTGCACCCGCAACGGCGCGCGGCCACCCAACGCATCCGGCTGGGCGCGACCGGGGCCGCTTGGCTCGGCACCATGCTCAAAGGCGTCGTCCCGCGCGAACTGATCACCGCGCCGCTTCCGATCGACGAACTGGACTGCGTGGACCGCGCGGTGGACGTTCTGCGCGCCGCCGGTGCCCATGGTCTCGGTGCGACACGATTCGGGTCGCTGGGGCTGCATTTCAACATCGATCCGCCCAGCCTCGACGCCGATGCCGTCACCGCCGTCCTGAAGGCCTTCCTGCTGCTGTCCCCCCGGCTGCGGCAGGACGCGGCGGGGTCGGCCGCGGCTTTCCAGTCTGCCCCCTATCCGGACGACTATGTCCGCCGCGTCGTCGATCCCGACTATTGGCCGGACCTGCCGACCCTGGCGGAGGATTACCTCTCCGCCAATCCGACGCGGGACCGCGACCTGGACCTGCTGCCGCTGCTCCTGCATCTCGACCCGGCCCAGGTGAGGGCGCGGCTGCCCCATGAGAAGATCGGCAGACGGGCCGTCTTCCATTACCGCCTGCCGCGAGCCTTCGTCAGCGACCCGGCCTGGAGCATCGCTGCGGCGTGGAACGGCTGGGTTTCGGTCGAACGGCTGGCCGGTGACCGTCAGCGGCTCGACGCTCTCGGCCGCCAGCACCGCAGCTTCGGGGA
>Ga0065721_10004079_pt1 | contig 43285 bp, 35 predicted proteins | sample Mesricmetagenome_FD_59108 | JGI IMG/M metagenome (GOLD analysis project Ga0065721, IMG submission 59108) | Mesophilic microbial community from rice straw/compost enrichment Sample: eDNA_1 v2 (version 2) | ecosystem: Engineered > Solid waste > Grass > Composting > Bioreactor | place: USA: Davis...
ACATCAGGACCGTCTTCAATCTTCCTGACTACATGGGAATCCCATACTTTGTCGAATAACGTAGCGGGTGTAGTGCTCATTTTGTATAATTTAAAATCGAGCCGCAAATTTCTTGAATTATATCCACATCCATCGGTTTTTCAATGCATTTTTTCTAATTATTAAGGGATTTCGGGGTTTTTTAGGGGCTTGTTAGAAAATATCAAAGGATAGGGGCTTTTTCACTTTGCCTTCACACTCGTTTTGTTATTTTACGATCCCTTATCGTAACTAAAATTTCAACTGTGGCGGGATTCTACATGACCATTATTTTACTGGGCGCCGTCCAGGGTTTTATCGTGTCGGGACTGCTGTTCGGCAGCCGGAAAAATAAGTCTGCCAACCGTTTGTTAGCCTGGCTGCTGTTTTTTATGGCGCTGGCCAGTTTGAACCTGTACATGAACTATGTGGATTGGTTCAGGATTCCCATACTGCGTTTTTTGGGTGAAGTGCTGCCGATGGTGATCGTTATGCCGATGGGCCCCCTGATCTGGATGTATACCCGCGCTATGGCCGGGCGCCCGGTGAAAAAACTACGACGGCATTTTTGGCCGGTGATCATCGATTGCGGACCTATGATGGCGGTACTGATCTTTGTGTGCGGGGTGTTTTTGGGGCTTATTCGTCCGGTGGCGGCGCCCTGGGGCCGGTTTATCGATACCTACAATGTATACGCCGATATTCCCCGCTGGATAAGCATGAGCGCTTACATATGGATGGCGCATCGTTTCCTGCAAACCACGAATAGCAAAGCGCCGGCGACCAGCCTCAAATGGCTGCGGCAGTTGATACGGGTGTTCCTGGGTTTCCAGGCGCTTTGGCTGGTATACCTGGTGCCTTACGTTATACCGGCTACTACGGATTTTATGCTGGATACCTTCGACTGGTACCCGTTGTATGTGCCCATGGCGGTGATGATCTATTGGATGGGAATAAGGGGGGTGATGGTGAACTACCAGGCGGAGGGGGTGGCGAAGAAGGCGGCGGTGCTGGCGGAAGAGGTGGTGGAAAAGGCGGTGGGTTTGTTAAAACAATCGATGGAAGAAGACCGCCTGTATTTGAACCCGAATTGTAATTTGAGTGTGCTGGCGCAACATACCGGGTTGCCGAACAAGACCATTTCGGCGGTGCTGAACCAGCATTTGAGCAAGAGCTTTAATGATTATGTGAACGAGTACCGTGTGCGGGATTTTCAAAAAAGGATGCTGGAGCCGGGGCAGGCGCATTTGACGATAACGGGGATTGCGTTTGATTGTGGGTTTAATTCGCAGACGACGTTTCAGCGGACGTTTAAGGAAATGACGGGGATGAGTCCCACGGAATGGAAGAAGGCTAATGACCCTAAAACCCTACTCAAATCCGGATATGACTAGGTGATTCTCATTCATATACGCAGCTTGCAGGAAAAATCAGCCATGAAGTATTTAGCGCTCGTCATTCTTCTATCCGCCTGCTCCGAACAAATCCACCCCGTCACCTCGGCCAGCAAAGCCTGGCGCCCCGCCAACACCGCCGCCTTTGAAAAACGGCTGGAAAAGCTGCGCCGGCACTACCATATTCCCTCCTTATCCGTCGGCATCGTCAACGGCCACCAACTGGCCTGGTACCGCGGGCTGGGCTATGCCGACATCGAAAACCAAATACCACCCGATACCCATACGGTATACCATATTGCCTCGGTGACCAAAACCTTTGGCAGCCTCCTTCTTATGCAACAGGTAGAGGCTGGAAAGGTGAACCTGGATGAACCCGTTAAAAATTACGGCATCGACCTGGGCGCCCGCTGGGGTAAAGATCCCCGCATTAAAGTTAAACACCTACTTACTCATACTGCCAGCGGCCACAGCCTGAACTGGTATGCCTCCGGTTACAGTTTCCGGTACAACGGCGCCTGGTATGGCCAACTGGGCAAGGTGATCGAAAAAGCATCGGGTAAAAGTTTTGGCGAACTGCTGGTGCAAAAAATTATTCAACCTCTGCAATTACAACATACCGCACCCAGCCTCGACGACAGTCTCAACTTCAGCTTAACGGGCTACCACCACGATGCATTTGCCAAACGGGTAGCCAAACCCTACGACCGGCAGGGCCACCGCCTGGCGCCTGTACACATGAAATACGGCTTTGGTCCAGCGGCCGGCATCATGAGCAGCGTGAGCGACCTGGCCGTGTATTCAATAGCCATCGACGAACAACTGTTCCTTAAGCCGGCCACCTGGGAAAAAACGTTTACCAATTACAGAAATCCTATTGGCAAAACATTGCCTTACGCACTGGGATGGTTTGTGGGTTATTACGATGGCATTAAGGTCATGTATCACACCGGGTGGTGGTATGGTTATTCGGCCTTGTTTTTAAAAGTACCGGCCCGGGATCTTACATTGATCATACTGGCCAATTCGCAGGACCTGAGCAGGCCCTTTTATCTCACCATGTACCCCATCCCCGTGCCCTGGTTTGGACAAAGCCTCCATAAAGACCTGATGGTATCGGAGTTCGCAAAGGCGTTTTGGGAGTTTTTTGTAGAAAAATAAAACGCCCGGCATCCAGGCTGGGTCCGGCGATGCGGAGCAATCAGGAGCGGTGATCCCAAAAGGGTTACTCCTTGTTAGCCAATATTGACCCTCGGCCATTACTTGTGTGGTGCTGTCCAGCCTGTGCCGGGCTATAGAGATGGGTACACCTGCCATTTGTAAAACAGGCTTTAACCAGGGCATTGCATATTGCCTGAGGGCCGGGGTCATCCATCGTTTCACCTGCAAATTACTACTACCACAGGTAGCGCAAAAGGAAATTCGATGTAGGTTTTGCCCTTTCCTTTTACATTTTTGGACTGTTTGTAACCGTTATGACAATTTGTTACCATGGTGCCATTGCGCAGGCGTTTGTCCTGTGAAATTTTTAAAGGCGCTGCAAAAGGCGCTGGGTGAAGAATATTTCAACAGGATGGCCACTTCCTTGATGGCATGCCCGTTTTGCAAAAGCTGCTGTGCACGGCGCATGCGTAGCTGCAGCTTGTAATGGCCGATGTGTACACCATAGCGCCATTTAAAAACATCCTGTAAAACATTACGGCTGATTTGAACCCGGGAGGCCAGTTGGGCGGCCGTTTCTCCATTGGAGGGATGGCAATCGATATGTGTTTTGACGGTTTCTACCGCCACCACCACGTGCCGGCTGAATTTTCGAATAGTAGCCATTGGATAAGGTTTATGATTGTACGCAGGTTAAAATTACCAAAAAGAAACGAGACCGTACTGTATTGATAATGATCAAATATATAATCACTCCTAGGGGTTTTATTTAGGCTGCTAATAGGTTATTGCCTAAATTCAGGTGCTGCCCGACGTGAGTTGATATATTGCAAAATATCTGTATTAACATTGTAATTCCCAGACCCTTTTGTATCATGTTCATGACGGCGGTCAATCAATTTTGCGTCCGATATCTGTTGTACATCTTCCTGTGTGTGGCTTCGTTGCCCGTATATGCACAACAGGGGAAGGGTTACGCCGTTCAGGCCAATATCATCTATCATTTTACCAAGTACATCAACTGGCCCGGTCATATGAAATCGGGCGATTTTGTGATTGGCGTTATTGGCAACCCACAACTGGTAGACGAACTGGAGAAAGCTGTGGCCGGTAAATCGGTAGGCAGCCAGCGCATCGTGGTGCAGCGGTATAAAACCGGCGAAGGTAGTTATCCCTGTCATATCCTGTTTTTAGCCTATGAGGAAGGCGACTACCTGAAAAAGACCTTAGCCGCCACCAAAGACCAGCCTGTATTATTGGTATCAGAAACGGATGGCGCTGCACACCGGGGCAGTTGCATCAATTTTGTGATCGTAGACGACCGGCTGCGGCTGGAGATCAACAAAACCAACATTGAAAAAAGAAACCTGAACATTGCCACTGAACTACTCCAACTGGGCAAGGTGATCAAATAGTCTTCCCAATTCATCCATTCACTGCATTCGTAAAACCAAATGCCCCATCCGTTAAGCGGCGTATGCAAGCGGTCGTGGCTGTTGCTAGTTTTGAGGCATCGAACTCAAAAACCATTAACATGAAAACATCAATTCAACTGGCAGCGCTTACCTTTTGCACCATAGCCATCGCAACATCCTGTAAAAAAAACGGGATCACCGATATCAAAGATGGAGGCAAACAATTTGACGCAGCTACCTTTAAACAGAACATTGTTACTGCATTGGGTAACCGTAGTATCGGTTACAATTTTGTGATCAGCCAGGGCGGCCGGCTGGCCGATACCTGCGAACGCGGTTTTGCCCGTATGAGCCAGGATGGCGCTATCAAACACAGCGTAAATAAGGAAATGAATATTGCCAGCATCACCAAATGGCTTACCGCCGTAGGCGCCATGAGCCTGATGAAAGAAAGGAACATTTCGCTGGACGATTCAATTTACAAATGGCTGCCCCAGACATGGCCGCTGGGCGCCGGTGTACGGTCGGTTACTTTTAAACAACTGCTTACCCATAGAAGCGGTTTTACCACCAGCACCATTCGGTATGGCACCGACTACAATTCATTAAGAACCTGTATCGGCAATCCGTTGGCCAATCCTGCCAAAGGATATAATTACAGCAATGTAAACTTCGCGTTGTTCCGTATTATGTTCGGGTTCTTCAACAACCGTCCGGCCATGCAGGGTATGGAAATTAATTACCTGGCGAAGGGCGACACAGCCGGCTATGCCAGCAACCTGGCTGATATTTATATCGGCCTTATGCAACAGCATGTATTTACCCCGGCCGGTGTCAGCAACGCCATTTGCACACCCACCGACAGCCGCAGCACCCAAACGCTGATGTATAATGAAACGGCACCCAATACGGCTGGCGCCGCTACAGGCGACTGGAGACTGGTATGTGGTGGTGGCGGTTATTATCTCTCTACTATGGAAATTGCCCGGGTGGCGGCCTTTGTTTTCCATACCGAAGATATTTTGTCGAAGGACCAGCAACAGGAGATGCTTGCGAATTTGTATGGGCTGGATTCCGAGGATGGACCTTCCACCAACCGGGGCAAATCTTATGGAAAAGATGGCGCCCTCTTTACCGACGTAAATGCCGACAGCAATGTAAATGATCCCGACCAGGGTTTGCAAACGCTGATCATGAAGTTTCCCGGTGACGTAGAAGTGGTGTTCTTTATCAATGCACTGCGGGGCGGGTTTTCGGGATATGCCGGGTTAATAAAGAATGCTTACGAAAACGCATGGATCAATAAATAGAGGATCGTTCAAGGATGACGTAGTAATGAAGTACCATGGTTTCGTTCCATGGTACTTTTCTTGTGCGGTGTACTGGTCAACATTTTCTATTCAATTGTTTAAAAATGAAACAACATGACCTTACACATGTACAGCTGGCCGGCCGCCTTCCTGGTGCTCGGCCTTTATTCTGCATCCTGCCAAAAAAAGATTGTTAACGACGAGACCTTGTCATCTGAAACAAAAACTATTACGGCCAATGCGATCAAAAGCACCTGGACCACCAACTGGAACAATTATGGCGACGGCACCTATACCAGTGCCTCGGCCGCCAATGATTTTGGCAATGTAAGCGGATGGAACGACAGCCGCGCCTGGATATCGGGCGGCAACTGCCGGATTAAATTATTGAAGAATGCCCTTTCGGGAGCGGGCGGCGTGATCGCCAATATCGATATCTCCGATGGGTCGGCTTATGAACTGGATTATGACGTGCGTTTTCACAGCCAGTTCGATTTCAGCCGGGGCGGAAAGATCGGGTTTGGATTTTTGGTGGGTGATGGCAATACCGGTGGTGATCCGGGATGGGATGGGAATGGAGGCAGCCTGCGGCTGATGTGGTACCAGACAGATGCGGGGAGGGTGTTTTTTCAACCGTATGTATATCATCGTGATCAGGCGGGGCAATATGGCGATACTTTTGGCAAGTCGTATCCGTCGAGCGGGAGTTTACAGAAGGGCGTGACCTATCATGTGCATATGTATATTAAAAGTAATACGGGGAGTAATACCAATGGGCATGTGCAGATTGTGATCAATGGAACGGTGGTATTGGATAGGGCAATGCGGTGGACGACAAATGACAGTAAAAGATTGATAAGAAGGATGAGTTTTCATACGTTTAGAGGAGGGAGCCAGAGTTATTGGGAGTCGGGGACGGATGGATATATTTATTATGATAATTTGAGTGTGCACAAAATTAGTTAGTCCTGATGGGGAAGCCGCATAACCGCAAAACGACCGTCCGCTCAGCGGACGGTCGTTTGATTAAAACAACGATAAGAAGTTATCTATCCCGTAACGCAACTGCTTCAACGCCCTCGTCATTTTCTTTTCTACTGTTTTAACAGAAATATTTTTTTGCTCAGCAATTTGCTTATATGAAAGCCCGCCATCACGATGCAGGGAAAAAATTTCCTGTTCATCTGCGGGTAAGGAATGGATAAGCTGATTGTATAAACTTTCCAGTTCTTTAAACAGCAAAGGCTCTTCCGTAAGAATATCTTTCGATATCATCGCCAGCCGGGTAAAAAAATCATGATCGGTTTTTTCGGCCCGAATGGCTTTGAATACCTGGAAACGGATAGCCTGAAACAAATAAGGCCGCAGCGCCCCGATATGCACGTCGTTACGACGCTTCCATAATGAAATGAACACATCCTGCACGGCATCCTGCGCAGCTTCTTTTACCTGTAAAATATTATGTGCGGAAATATAAAGCGCCTTCCAGTACCGGTTGTAGATTTCGGCAAAAGCAAGCTCATCGCTTTGGCACAACAGCAGTACTAACTGTTCGTCGGTATGGTTTAAATGGCGGCGCACTTCTATCCTGTAATTTAGGGAAAAAAGGCATTAGCAAAAAGGATGAAAAAGGCATAAGGCAAAAGGCATAAGGCATAAGAAAATTACTTTATGCCTTTTTGCCTTTGTGCCTTTTCTGCCTTGCTTTGAGGGCATGTACCAACCGTCCGTTGATAGACGCAAAGACGCTAAAGAGGTTCAGCAATAAGAAGCAAAAGTTCATTCCCCTTAAACCCTTTCGCTGCTTTGATCACCTTGCCTCATGGGCCCAGGCGCCTTCGCGTCTGTTCAGGACTACGGCTTGTCCCACCACAACCTGGTACCGCCGTGATCGGGACCGCCCAAAGTGGCTGCAGCCCTTTGCGCGCCTTTCGGGTTGGTCAGGTATTCGTCGGGTGGCAGGTTTACCCTTCGCACGAACGTATTGGTGGCAATCTTTCCACCACTATTGTTGATGACCACCGGGAACAGTTTGGGATAACCTGTTCTGCGAAACTCGCTCCAGGCTTCCTGTCCCTCGGGATACATAGCAATCCATTTTTGTGTAATGATCCGCTCCAGCTTTCTCTCAAAATCATCGGCATCACTCCATTTGATGGTGATGGTGCTCAGCCAGGGCGAACCGGTATTGATATTGTTTTGTGCGGGTGTGACCGCTTTGGGATCCACATAAGGCGCCGGTTTGCTGGCAGCATCATTGATATAGGTAGTGGCGCCGCTTACCTGGTGCTGCTCAAAGGATGTAGTGATGCCTTTTTCGTAATTGGTTTGTGCATCACCGGCATTGGCCCACCCGCGTAAGGCTGCCTCTGCTTTCAGGAACCAGGCTTCTGCCGCCACCATCAATTGTATCTTGTTGGGAAAGGTAACCAGCTTTGAAAAATCCTGGTAACGGCTTTTGGCGTCGATGTTGATGCCGATGCGAATGCCCTTGTACTGCCCGGCCACGGCGGGATCGGTGGCTTTTACGAAGTACTTCTCCAGTCGCGGATCGTTATAACCACCCATGATGCTTTCCATGGGCGCACCCATACGAATATCGGCCCAGGCATTGTTGATGGTGTTCAATGGATGTTCGGTGGCGCCAATGTTCACATTAAAATCCTCGGCCGGTGTGTTCAGCAATCCACCGGGATTGGCCAGGGCGGCCTCGCCCTCTGTTTTGGCTTTGCTGGCATCGGCTTTTACGATTCGCAAAGCCAGCCGCAAGCGCAGGGTATTGGCAAACCGCAGCCATTTGGCATAGCTGCCGCCATATACCAGGTCGGCTTTTTGAAAAGCCGGGGGCGATGGGTCATTCCTCATGGGGGTGAGGATAGCAATGGCTTCATCCAGGTCTTTAAAAAAATTATTATAGGCTTCCTGCTGGCTGTCGTAATCATAACCGCCATCATCGCTGGCTATTTTATATTTCGAATACATGATGGGCCCGAATATATCGCTCACACGATGCATGGCTTCTACCTTGATGATCCTGGCCATGGCATACATATCGGGCACGGCTGTTTTTGTACTGGTTTCTACATTCGATATCGGGCTCATTATGCTGCCATACAAACTGCTGTAAGCCGGGTTCAGCGCCCATACATTCCATCCATCCACCAGGTCGTAGTTCATGTTATTGCTGTTGCCGCGGAAAGGGGTGGGCGGCATCATATAACCGCTGAACACATCACCCATCAGGTTTTGCTGTAATTGCGTTACCCAGGCAGGCTGGTATACATAAATGGTTCGTTGCGCTTCCTGTAATTGTGCTACCACCAGGGCATAATCACCACTGAGCTGATCGTCGGTAGCGCCGTATGGATCGGTGTTAAAGTCTTCAAATTTTTTGGTGCAACTGCCCAACAGCAGGACAGCCACCAGTAAACAAATGCTATTTCTTATATGGTTAGTCATACTATTTTATTTTAGAATGAACAACGGAAACTCAAACCCATGCTGCGTGTGGCAGGTAGGGCAAATACATCGATGCCCTGCAAACCGTTACCGGTACTCATGCTCAGCTCGGGATCGTAGGGCGCGTCTTTGGCGATGAAAAACAGGTTGCGTGCCACCAGGTTCAGCCTGATGTCTTTGATCACATTGCTCTTCGAAGGCAGCTTGTACCCAATGCTCAGTTCGCGCAAACGCACATTGGTGGCATCGTACATATAATGTTCGGTGATGCCTGCGCGGCCACCCACGGTGGTGTAAAATGTTTCGGCCGGTATGGGATCCGTCCATTTACCGCCGCCTACCTTAGTGGCATCGATGCGCACACCGCCATTCCTGCGTGCATCGGCCGTTACCTCGCTCACGCCATACTCATCCAGCACGGCCTGCGTGATGCTCATCACCTTGCCGCCAAAACGGCCATCGATCAAAGCGGTTACTACGATATTGTTTATTTCTAAAGTGTTGTTCCATCCGGCCATGAATTTGGGTGTGGGATTGCCCAGGAATTCGAAACCGGCTCCACCCTGCGGGCGGCCATTTTCATCAACAACAATTGAGCCATCTGCTTCGCGTAAAAATTTCTTTCCATAAATATCTCCAAACATGCCGCCTTCGCGTATACGAAGCGAGTAGTTGTTCACGTCGGCCCTGGTGATCTCGTACTGGCCACCCAGCTCTGGTAACAACTTCAATACCTTGTTGCGGTTGCGGGTGAGGTTCAACGCTGTTGTCCAACGCATACGGCTGTTACGGATCACATCATACGAGAGGGCCAGCTCGATGCCTTTGTTCTCTATATCGCCGGCATTTACAAAAAATTTCGAGAGACCGCTTCCTAATGGCGCGCTGAATTCAAAATACTGGTCTTTTGTATTGGACTTGTACCACGTGAAATCCAGGTTCAGCCGGTTGTTCAGCATTTTCCATTCCGTGCCGATCTCGATCGAACGGGTGTCTTCAGGACGCAGCGTAGCGCCCCTGTACGGGCCTGCCTGTATGGAACCATAGTTACCGCTGGTTACGGTATAGGTAGGCAGGGTGGAGTAGGGCGCCACATCGTTACCCACTTTGGCATATGAGAGACGCAGTTTGCCGTAGTTAAAGAAAGCCGGCAAACTCACCAGTTCGGTAATGATGGTATTCAAACCTGCCGAAAAATAAGGATAGCCGCTGCTGGCCCTGGGTGTAAAGGCCAGGGTAGAAGACCAGTCGTTACGCGCGGTAAGGTCGAGATAAATTTGATCATCCAGGTCGAAAGTGGCGGTGGCGAATATCGATTGCACCTGGCGGCGCAGTCCGCTGGGTTTTACCAGCAGTGCCGGTGTAAGGTTCATATTACCCAAAGTGAATATATTGGCAAAACGCAGATCACTGCCCTTGGTATCGAAAAAGTCGCGGTCCTGTTTCAGGTCGTTGATACTGGTACCGGCATTAAAACTGAAACCGATTTTCTGGCTGAGACGGGTATTGCCCGAAAAGATCAGGTCGCCATACAAAAGGGTATTGGTAAGACGGTCGAGTGTGTAACGTCCGTTCATATCCGACAGGGTGATCTGTGTGCCCGCAAAGGCCTTGAACTGGAAATTATCATAGTTGCGGTTGATGCTGCCGCGGGCCTGTACGTTCAGCCATTTGGTGATGGGATATTTGAGGGTGATGGATGAGAACAGGTTGTCTTTTCTGCCGATACTTTGATTGCGGTTGAGCACCCAGTACGGATTTTGCTGGTTATCCTGCCCCACATCACCGGCATCGTGGTTGATATTCCACCAGTTTTGCAGCATCAGGTTGCGGGTGCTGCTGTAGTATTCATAATTTTTATAATCATCAAAATTCAATCCTCTTGGGAATAAATACAATCCTGTAAGCGGGTTGAAATACAAACCCGATGGCGGCCGGTTGTGCGCCTTTTGGGTGGAGAACAGGATATTGGCGTCTACCGTCAGTTTATCGTTCAGGAATTTGGCGGTTTCCCTGAAGTTGAATGTATGCTGATCGAACTCGGTGGTGGGCAGTATGCCCTTGTTATCGGTTTTGGAATAGGAAAAATACGTTTGCGCCTTGTCGTTGCCCGCCGTGAGCGAGAGCGTATTGATCCAGGTGGTACCCGTTCTGTAAAATGGTTTTACATGATCGGGACTGCTGCTGGCATCGCCCCAGCTATAAATATTATCATCGCCGGTTTGTTTAAAATCGTATTGCAGTTCGGGATAATACATGGGCCGCTCTACCGTAAAGCTCGATGAGAGATCGACCCTGGCTATACCCGGACGTCCTTTTTTGGTGGTGATCAAAATAACGCCGTTGCCTGCCTGGCTGCCATAGAGGGCCGAGGCCGATGCGCCTTTTAATACCGTGATGCTTTCGATGTCTTCGGGGTTCATGGTGCTTAACACATCGCCGCCATCGCGGCCAACGCTGTTGATGCCGCTGCTTTGTCCCCATACATCCTGCGGCTGGGCCGAAGGCATATTGGCCATGGGAACGCCATCGATCACAAACAGCGGCTGGTTTTCGCGGGTTGATTTTTGTCCGCGCAGGATCACTCTCACCGAACCACCCAAACCGGAGGCGCTGCGGTTGATCTGCAAACCCGCTACTTTACCATTCAGGTTGTTGATGGGGTTGATGTCTTTTACAGTGGTGAGATCGGCATTGGTTACTTTCTGTGCGCTGTACGTGAGGCTTTTCTGCCGCCGCTGGATACCAAGGGCAGTTACTACCAGTTCATCGAGCGATTGCGACTTCAGCGACAGTGCAATGCTGATGTTTTTACTGTCGCCAATGGACACTTCCTGTACGTTGTAACCCACGAAGGAAATCACCAGGCGGTCGCCTTTTTCTGCATCGATGCTGAATTCGCCATTGGTATTGGTGACCGTGCCTTTGCGGCTGCCCTTTACCAGCACGTTGGCGCCGGCCACCGGCTCACCGATTTCGTTCAATACCCTTCCTTTGATGGGATCGGGTGGTGGCGGCGGGGCAATGATGCCTGAAAATGGCTGTAATAAAGACTGTTTTTTCCTGATCACAATGGTATTGCCCAACAGGTTGTACTCGAAGGGCTGCCCTTTCAGGCATTGGTCAAGCACCTCCCTGACGGTGACCTGGTTTACCCTGATGGTTACAGGTTTGAAGTCTTCGAACATGCCTTCGTTGTACACGATGGATATACCGGTTTGCCGCGACACTTCTTTAAACACCCGTTGCACCGGTACATTTTTTAAGGACAAGGATACAGTTTGCCCACTGGTGTGGGCCGCTGCATGCAGGCATGTTATTAATAACATAACAGCAGTTAATTTCATACCTCTGAGCAGTTTTCGGTTGAATCCGTTCGTACAGCTAGCTGAACGGATGAATAATCCGCCCCATTTGGCCGCACAGTGGCGGAGGTGGCGGAGAATAGCAGTTAATTGCATAGCTTTGCAATGTCCCGATGACCTTCGGGACAGGTTTGGTGATGAATAAATGATTCCTCGACAGTTTTGTTTATTGATACCAGACTTTGCCGCTTCGTCTTGACCACGAGGCGGTTTTTGTTTTTTGGCTGCCGTATTATTGAACGATCAGTTTTTTTCCTTCCAGTTTGAATTGCAGTTCTTCACATTCAAGTCCCTTCAGAATATTCGACAGGTTAGAGTTCCGGCTTATGCGGCCACCGAATTTGGCATCGGCAGGGGGTGAACGTTGATATACGATGTCTACATCATACCAGCGGCTGATTTGCCGCATAATGGTTTTCAGGTCGGTGTTGTCGAATTCGAACCAGCCGTTTTTCCAGGCCATTACCTGTTCGATATCTACATTATGATTAATGGTGATGGGTGCGTGTTGGGTGAGGACGGCTTGTTGGCCTGGTTGTAAAATGGTGGACTCGCCCGCCGAAGCTTTAGCGTAGGCGGGGGCTATTCTAATTTTTCCTTCCACTAAGGTTGTTTTGGCCGTTTCTTCATCGTTATAACAATTCACGTTAAAGTGTGTGCCTAAAACTTCTACCCGGTTGTTGTTGAAATGTACGATAAAGGGTTGTTCCGGATTTTTTGCTATTTCAAAATATCCTTCGCCATCCAGTTCTACTTCGCGTTGGGCGCCGGTGAAGGCGGTGGGGAAGCGGAGGGAGCTGGCGGAGTTGAGCCATACTTTGGAGCCGTCGGCAAGTATTAATTGGTATTGGTTGCCGCGGGCTGTGGTAACAGTATTGTACACGGGTTTTGCGGATGCTTCATCGGTTGAGTAGGATAACATGCCACTCATATTCACTACCGTAACACCACCTTGTTGAGATATGGTGCCGCTGCTGCTGTCCAGTACAATGGTTTTGCCATCGGCAAGGGTGAGGGTGGCGGCGTTGCGACCTGGTGGAAGGTCTTTGACGGGTGCGGTTTCTTTTTTTGTGATGAGGGGTGGGGTGGCTGGTTGGTTAAGGAATAACAACCAGGCGCCTGTGCCCAGTAGTATTAATATGGCGGCGGCTGCTGACCATCGCCAGTAGTTTTTTTGTATTGTTTTTGGGGTGATGCCGGATAGGATTTGTTGGTACAACGTGTTCTTCAGGGACTGTTCTTCGTCGGTAGAGAGGCCGGTGGTGCCGGCGGATTCCAGCCGTTGGTAGTAGGCTTCCAGCAGGGCTTTTTCGGCGGCTGTGGCGGTGCCGGAGCGGTATTTGTCGATTAGGCTGAAGAAGGTTTGTTTGTCCATACTATAGTAATAAGTACCGGGAATGAGGCCGCACCCTACGCTTTAGGTAAGTTTTTTTTCCCGCGAATCGGTCTTAACAAAAAATACATCGATAGATTTCGATATATCTATTTATATTTGTGGCCTGATATGGACACCAAAAAAATAGAAAAGATATCCAAAGCGCTCAGCGACCCCAACCGCATAGCGATATTGCAAAAGTTCAGGAAGAAAAAAGACTGCCTGTACTGCAGCGAAATTCACGATATGCTCGACCTGGCGCAGCCCTCCATATCCCATCACCTTAAACAACTGGTTGATGCCGACCTGTTGATTCCGGAAAAGGAAGGCCGCAACCTGAAGTACCTGTTGAACGATGCCGTACTGAACGAATACATTGCTTTCTTAAACGCCCTCAAAAGTTAAACCGTTTTAGATAACATATGTATGCGTGATTGTCATCACAACCTCTTTCCCTTGCCCTAACATATCGAAACATTTGAATAAATAAATTTATGAAAAGGTCAATCTACATTATGGCCCTGGGGGCATTTGGCATTATTACAACAGAATTTGGCATTATTGGTATTATGCCCACGATAGCCCGTGAGTTTGATATTTCCATCGACACGGCGGGCTGGTTGTTGAGCGGTTTTGCATTAACCATCGCGTTGACGGGACCATTCTCGGTATTGCTTACCTCTAAGTTCAACCGCAAATGGATGATGTGCTGGGTGCTGGGGATCTTTGTGGCGAGTAATATTTTGTCGGCCATGGCGAATAGTTTCCCGGTGCTGATGATAGCGCGAATACTGCCGGCCTTTTTACACCCGGTATTCTGGGCAGTGGCTTCGGTGGCGGCAGCCCGGCAGGTATCACCCAAAGATGCACCTAAGGCCGTGGCCGTGGTGACCGGCGGGTTGAGCGTAGCTACGGTACTGGGCGTGCCCCTTACTACTTATGTGGCCGAACTGGTGAACTGGCGGGCTTCGCTGCTGTTATCAGGAGTGATCAACCTGGGCGCCTTTGCGGCCCTGGCAGCCTTTGTTCCTTCTATGCCTGTGAAAGAAAAGCTTTCTGTAAAAAGCCAGTTGAAGATCTTCCGGAATGGACAGTTATGGGTGAATTTATTCGCCACGCTGATCATGATCGCCGGTATGTTTTCTACCTATGGGTATATGGCGGAATACCTGGGTAAGATCAGTAATATGAATGGTACACAGATCAGCCTGATGCTGTTGTTGTTTGGCGGGGCAGGTATTGCCGGCAACTGGCTTACCGGTGTGTTATTAAGTAAAAATGTATTGCTCACCACGCGGGTGTTTTTGTTGGCATTGACAGGCGCGCATATGCTGGCATGGGCATTCGGCGGGTACTTTGGATTGATGGCTGGCATCATCGCCATATGGGGTTTTATTCATACCGGCGGGTTTTTGATCGGCAATACCCGTACTACCGGCGAGGCGCAGGAAGCGCCGGAACTGGCAGCCAGTTTAATGGTGTCGTTTGGCAATGCGGGTGTAACGCTGGGTACATTTTTAGGCGGATTGGTGATCACGTATTACGGCATCGGACAGGTGGTATGGCTGAGCGCCGGGCTGTTGCTGGTAACGTTGGGTATGACCTTTATTTTTATCCCGAAACGCGAAGCAGTGCCGCAACCTGTTGAAGAAAACATCGAATTGGAATTCGAAGAAGAATCTGTTTTGGGTATTTAGTAATAGCTGCGAAAAGCAAAATGGAAGCCGTCCTGTTTCGACAGGACGGCTTGTTTTATCCTTTTTATGGGACAGCCACTTCGTATTCGATCTTTTTATGTACAGTGATATTTTCGCCATCCACCCTGTTAAAACTGATCGTTAACGGTATCGAATATTTGCCTGGTTGTTTACCCGCTTTTACCCGGTATTCCGCAAAGGCTTCCGGCCCCACGGGGATTTGTTTTCCATCGATGGTAAATATGGGATGCATGGCGGTAGATAAATAACCCATCCCTGCCATGACAATGACCGTATCTCCGGGTTTGCAATAACTGGTGTTTTGGGTCCCTATAAAAGAATACACCCTATACAAATTACAGCCATATGAAACAAATTGATTGCATTGGTTTACCAGCACATTCTCGCAAACGGCTACCTCATTGTCCAGTTTGTTTAGCCATGCTGAATGGTTTTTTAGGCCGGATAGCCTGGTTTTAAATGGATATTTGTTCTTTACCGAATCTATATTTTTTGAAAGGATCTCTTTGTAGAAGGAATGAGCATCCAGTTGGTGTGGATGGAACAGTGCCAGTGCCGAATCTTTAAAACGGTTTAACCTGTTTATTAATGAGTCGGCTGTGTTTTTTTCTCCCGGTTTAGAAGCCTGCTGCCTGATGTAATGGCTCATATTAGCGGATAATTGATGCACTTGTTCAGCTTTCTGTTTCCAGATGTTTGAACTGGCCGGTGTATCAAAATCACTCAATTTGTCTTTTAATATAGAAATGACCAGGCCGTTTTCATGTTTTATGATCGCTGTAGATTGTTGCAGGCTTTCAGATAACATTTTTATTTGTTGGATATGTTCATCCTCGTTATTGCAGGCGGCCAGGAAAATAAGAAAGGCCATGACAAAAAGCTGTTTCATCGTGATTGTTTGAACACAGGATACAAAATCTTTTAAAAAATATACGTTAAATTACCCTCGATGAAACAACTTGCTTTATGGACAGCCTGCCTGTTGCTGGCTGGCAATATGTATGCTGCCGCTCCCTTGCAACCGGCCCAACTTACCTGTGAATATATTCAGAATCCTCTTGGCATAGATATCGCTCAACCGCGTTTTAGCTGGACCTTCACAGCTTCCGCCCGCAACCAGATGCAATCGGCCTATGAACTGGAAGTAGGCGAGTGGCGCAGCGGGAAAATCAGTTCTTCACAAAGTGTACATGTTGAATATAATGGCCCGGCGCTGCGCCCTTTTACAAGATATCGATGGCGCGTTCGCATATACAATCAAAACAATGAAGCCTCTGAATGGAGCCAGCCTGCCTGGTTTGAAACGGCCATGCTGCAACCCGGCGACTGGACGGCGCAATGGATAGGGGATGGCAGCCACCTGCCTGCCAAAGAGGAGGATTTTTATAAAGATGACCGCATGCCCATTTTCCGGAAATCGTTCAGGGCAGGTAAAAACGTCAAAAACGCCAGGCTGTATATCAGCGGACTGGGTTATTACGAAGCCTATATGAATGGCAAAAAGATCGGCGACCAGGTACTGGACCCTGGTTTTACCACCTATGCCAAACAAGTGTTATATGCAGTACACGATATTACCACGCAGGTAAAAAAAGGCAACAACATGGCCAGCGTGATGCTGGGCAATGGCTGGTGGAACCCCTTGCCTTTTAAGTTTTTCGGCAAATGGAAACTGAGCGATTATCAGCAAACCGGCCGTCCCTGTGTGAAGGCCGAGATACATCTTACCTATACCGATGGCAGTACAGAAAAAATTGTGACCGATGGTTCCTGGCAAACAGCGCCCGGCCCCATTGTACGGAATAATATTTACCTGGGTGAATGGTATGATGCACGGCTGGAACCAAAGGCAGGCGATTGGAAAAACGCCATGCCGGTAGCCGGTCCGTCGGGACAGCTCACTGCACAAATGCAGCCGGCCATTAAAATCACGAAAGTGATTAAACCGGTATCGGTGACCGGGCGGGGACAGGATACCTTTATCGTAAACATGGGACAAAACTTTGCCGGCGTGGCGCGTATCAAAGTAAAAGGCCCGGCCGGCACACGCATCACCATTCGTTATGCCGAAGCACTGTTCGACGATGGGTCTGTCAACGCGCTCACCGGCGTAGCCACACAAATCAAAAAAGGCGGTATCAAGGGCGGGCCCGGTGCGCCGGAAACCGCCTGGCAGGAAGACAACTATATCCTGAAAGGAGCGGGCGTTGAAACCTGGGCGCCGCGGTTTACCTTTCATGGCTTTCAATATTTGCAGATCACCGGCTGGCCTGGTACACCTACGGTGAACGACATAGAAGGTTTGCGTATGAATGCCGATCTGCCGCAGGCGGGCCAGTTTGCCTGCTCCAATGCCAGCTTCAACCGGCTGCACGATGTAATACAATGGACCTTTTTAAGTAATGTGTTCAGTGTGCAAAGCGATTGCCCCGGACGCGAAAAAATGGGTTATGGCGCCGATATCGTGGTATCGGCCGATGCCTTTATGTACAACTACAATATGGGCGGTTTTTACAGCAAGGCCCTGCGCGATTTTGCCAATGAACAACGACCGCTGGGCGGCATCACCGAAATTGCGCCCTTCACCGGTATCGACGACCGCGGGCATGGCGATCTTTCGGGTCCGCTGGGATGGCAACTGGCATTTCCTTTCCTGCAACACCAGTTGTACGAATATTACGGTGATCAACGCGTGCTGGAAACCTATTACCCCGCGCTGAAAAAACAAATTGCCTTTTTGCAGTCGCATGCCCGCAACCATCTTTTTTATTGGGATATCAGCGATCATGAGGCCATCGATCCCAAACCGGAATCGCTGTCGGCCTCTGCGTTTTATTATCATCATGTACAACTGGCGGCGCGTTTTGCCGGTTTGCTCGGCAAAAAAGAAGATTCGCTGCAATACGACCGCCTGCGCCAGCAAATCAAAACCGCCATCGTAAAACAATACCTGGTGCCTGGCACCGGCCGTTTTGATAATGCCACCCAATCGGCGCAACTGTTTGCGCTTTGGTATGCCCTGAGTCCTGAACAGGAAAAAACATTCGACGTATTGCTGCAGGAACTGGAGCGGCATCAATGGCATGTGAGCACCGGCATCTTTGCCACAAAAATGTTGTTCGATGTATTGCGTGTGCACGACCGCAACGATGTGGCTTACCGCGTAGCCGCTCAGCCCGACTATCCCGGCTGGTTATACATGCTGAAAAAAGGCGCCACCACCTTATGGGAAACCTGGCATGAGCCCGGTACCGTGTATTCCTGCAACCATCCCATGTTTGGCTCCATCGATGAATGGATGTACCGTTCCCTGCTGGGCATCAATGCCGCGGCGCCGGGTTTTGAAAAGATCATCATCAAACCGCAACCGGCGGGCGAGCTGAGCTGGGCAACGGGTCATTATGAATCTATTCGTGGCGTTATTGGCAGCGACTGGAAAAAAGAGAACGGGCAGTTTCATTTAACGGTGCGTATTCCGCCTAATACCAGTGCAGAGGTATGGGTGCCATCTAACGGTGCGGTAACAGAGAACGGCCAACCCGTGCAGGTATTGCGCCGGGAGAAGGGATATGCAGTGATAGCCGCCGGATCGGGGAACTATACGTTTACAACCCCATTATAATACCGGCCGGGGATCGAATAAAACCTGGAAATGTTCAATTTTACCATGTTGCACCTTGTACCAGCCGGCACATAATACGGTTTTACCGCCCATGTCGATATCGTACCAGAGGCATACATCGTGATCGTCGGTAAACACTTTTTTGATATCGTATTTGAATTTCATTTTTTCCATATCGGCCATATAAGCCCCTGCGCCATCCCGAGCGCCGAGTACGCCCTCAAAACGCAAATTGTCGTTGAGGCAGGAGCGTGCCGCGGCAAAATTGTCATTGTTCAGCGCCTGTATAAATGACAGCACTACTTCGGTGTTTTCGTTTTTCATACTGGCAAGGCAGTAATTTTTATGCCAGTATGCAGAAAATACGGTGTTGGTATGCTGGTTTTTACCCTACAGGATAATACATATTGTACGAATGCAAAATGTAACTTAAATTCGTAAAGCAGCGTTAAGACCTGATCGCTATGAATACCATTTCGTTGTGGAAATATTACAGGTTGGCAACGATATTGCCTTTTGCCGGCACCATAATTGGCGGCATTGTCGTGGTAATGATGCACGATGATAAGGAGTTGCAAAATGCCGCGATTGGTGAAGATAATTTCGGTCAGACGATTTTTTTGATGGTGGTGTTTTCTTTTACCATCAGTATTCTTTCTCTCACTATATTTTTAAGCAGGTACAAATCGGTTACTGATAATCTGTTGCTTCATGTTTTTACATGGATGGCGCTGCCACTGGGATGCCTGGGTGTTATGTTATTCAAACAGGTAAAATTTTTACTGGATTTTTTGTTTGATGGATGGGAGCATCCTGCTGCCGAAACGCAGATGCAGATCTTGTTTGTGTCGGTGCTGGTGGCGCATTTGCTCTTTAATATCATCAGCTTTATCAAATTCCGCAAGGCTTTAAAAACACAGGCTACCAGGCCGGTTAATGAGATCAAACGGGAACGGCCGCTTCCGCGTCCTACACATAATGCACCTGTTACGCCTCACCGTTAACAACGTCAATATGCCAATAACATGATTTTTTATTTTTCGCATATTGCAGGCTGTTTTTTTCCTAAATTGAACCATTAACCAAAAATCTTTTTCCATGAAGAAATTCGTTTATGTATTCCTGCTGTGTATGTTGGTGGCAGCAGCGCCTGCCACTGTTTCTGCTCAAAATATCAGTGCCGCCAGTGAACCGGAACCACATCCCAACACCATTGTTTTAAAATTTAAAGTAAAAGGGCAAACCGTATACCTTCAGTGGCTGGTGTTCCCCGATACCACCATCGATGAGCTGCGTGAAGTGGTGAGCGCCTGGAGCGGCGATCCCGATGTGCGGATGTCGTATAACGGCACGGTGCTGGAAGATGGATTTACGCTGGCCGATTATGGCATTGGCGCAGGCGCCATTATCAGTTGTTCGTAACGGCAACCAATATGTTGCCGCTAACGCGGCAAACACCTGAAATCTGTTTATATGTTTGCATGGACAACGTCATGGGCATCGCCCCGTTAGGGGTGAAATGTTGGTAGATGTTCGTAACGGCAACCAATATATCGCCCCTAACGGGGCGAACGTTGCCTGGTTTATCGGTGCTACCAATATGTTGCCGCTAACGCGGCAAACACCTGCAATCTGTTTATATGTTTGCATGGACAACGTCATGGGCATCGCCCCGTTAGGGGCGAAATGTTGGTAGATGTTCGTAACGGCAACCAATATATCGCCCCTAACGGGGCGAATGTTGCCTGGTTTATCGGAGCTACCAATATGTTGCCGCTAACGCGGCAAACACCTATAATCTGTTTATATGTTTGCGCGGACAACGTCATGGGCATCGCCCCGCTAGGGGCGAAATGTTGGTAGATGTTCGTAACGGCAACCAATATATCGCCCCTAACGGGGCGAACGTTGCCTGGTTTATCGGTGCTACCAATATTTTGCCGCTAACGCGGCAATCACCTGCAATCTGTATATATGTTTGCGTGGACAACGTCATGGGCATCGCCCCGCTAGGGGCGAAATGTTGGTAGATGTTCGTAACGGCAACCAATATATCGCCCCTAACGGGGCGAATGTTGCCTGGTTTATGGGTGCTACCAATATGTTGCCGCTAACGCGGCAAACACCTGCAATCTGCATATATGTTTGCGCGGACAACGTCATGGGCATCGCCCCGCTAGGGGCGAAATGTTGGTAGATGTTCGTAACGGCAACCAATATATCGCCCCTAACGGGGCGAATGTTGTCTGGTTTATCGGTGCTACCAATATGTTGCCGCTAACGCGGCAAACACCTATAATCTGTTTATATGTTTGCGCGGACAACGTCATGGGCATCGCCCCGCTAGGGGCGAAATGTTGGTAGATGTTCGTAATCGATATGCGTTTTTTATGCCGGCTTTTGGCCGGCATAAAAAACGCATATATTTGTGTATGGAAAAGATTTACCTCAGCGATTCAGGACCAAAGGTATCACCGGCAGTATATGGTTTTTACAGATGGCATGAAGTGGTAAACGACCCGGCCAAAACCATGGAGAAGATCATGAATCTTTGCCTCGAGGTGGGTATCAATACCTTCGATCATGCGGATATCTATGGCAATTACCAGTGCGAAGAATTGTTTGGCAAACTCATCCAGCGTAAGTCTTTCCGGCGCGAAGACATTGTTCTGTTTACCAAATGCGGCCTGGTAACACCACATCCTGATATGCCCGATGTGCGGGTAACGCATTATAATACTTCCAAAGAACACATCACCCGAAGCGTTGAGAACTCCTTACGCAAACTGAAAACAGATTATATTGATATTTTTCTACTCAACCACCTCGATCCGCTTTCGAATATCGAAGAAACGGCGCTTACCCTGCAACGCTTAAAAGACAGCGGCAAGGTAAAGAACATCGGCGTGGTGAACTTCACCGTGTTTCAGCACCAGTTGCTGGCATCCTTATTACGTACATCCATCGTTACGAATCATATCGAACTGAACTTATTGAATACTTCCGCGCTGGATAATGGCCAGCTCGATTATATCAAACAACGGTATATGCGTCCGCTGGCATCGGCGCCGCTGGCCGCGGGCCGTATTGCCAATGGCACCGATGATCAAGCCGTAAAGGTGCGTTCCAAACTGCAGGAAATGGGCAAAAAATACGGGGCCGATATCGAATCGCTGGCAGTAGCCTGGCTGGTGAAACTGGGCGCCCTGCCCCTGGTAGGCACCACCAATGAGCAGCGCATCCGTAATATCGCCAATGCCTTTAGTATACAGCTCGATCACCAGGACTGGTACGATCTGTATGCGGCATCGAGGGGCGATCTGTCGGTCAGTACTTCCTGATAATGCCTATACATTCACCATTGCCATTCTTCACCACGTTCTCGAGCGCCGATTCGTTGTGACCGGTAAAATGACGCAGAAAGGCCTCATAGCTGCGCGGTGTAAAGGTATGGTAGTGTACATCGTACTTTTTATTGATGTGGTGCACATGCGCGCTGATCAATTCAGCATAACTTTGCGCTTTCTCAAATGCCTGTTCCAGGCCTTTTATCAGGTCATTACAAATTTGCTGCTGTTTATCTTCACTGGCCGGTTCCAGGTTATTCATTTCGCGGATGTTTTGCCCGCTGATGCGTATGAATTCCATCACATGATCGCGGGTAACTTGCAGGATGGCCTTTTTATCAACTGAACTGAATTGTTCGTGATCATCCAGCATATGCTGCAGGGAAGTGACCGGTCTGCCCTTATCGTAACATTTATCGGCCATGGGAATGGCGGCGTAAATAATCCCGTCAGACTTCAATTTATCCAACCAGTTCAGCAGGGTGCCATATGGATCGGGTGAATGTTCCAGCGCATGGTTGGCAATGATAAAATCCTGGGAGGCGGGTGCCATTTTTTCCAGTATAAAACCATCGTCGATGATATCGGTGTTCACGATGGTTTCTTCGGCCAGTTCGGGATAACGTGCGCGGTTTTCTTCCAGCGTTTTATAATCTACGTATTGCACGTTGCAGGTATCTCCGGGAACCTGCAGGGGTTTGTGCAGGGCGCCAATTTCAATACCATTACCACGTAAATACAATTGTGCGATGATCTTCCTGTTGCAGGCCAGCTCTACGCCGGTAAACTCATCGTTTTCGATGTAGCGAACTCCTTGATACATGTATACAACTTTGACATTCAGCAATGTACGCTGAACAAACGCAGGCCACCAGGGAGACGCGGGCATTGGAGCAAAATATGTGCCGTGATGATAACTACCTTATCACAGTAAGGGTGCCTTTACGCATAAAACGCCCGCCTACGGGGCATTCCAGCTCGGCGAGGTACACATAGGTACCTTCGGCCGCAGGCTGGCCATTGAGGGTGCCGTCCCAGCATTGGGAGCGGTCGCCGGCAACAATGTTACGGCGTTCGTATACCTTTTGCCCGTAGCGGTTAAAGATCACCAGGTGGTGTACCAGGCTTACGCCTTTGATCATAAATACATCGTTATGGCCGTCGTTGTTGGGGGTAATGCCATTGGGGATGCGTACGCGGCTTTCGTCGCAGGTTAGCTTTACCAATACACTGTCGCTGGCCGTACAGCCCTTGTTGTTTTTTACCGCCACGGTATACGAGGTTTGTGCGGGTGTGGTGCTGATGGGATTGGGGCAGGTGGTGCAACTGAGGTATTGTACAGGTGTCCAGTTATAACTGATCACATCGGCGCTGCCGGTGGCCTGTAATTGGGCGGGATTGCCAGCCCATACTTCTATATCGGGCCCTGCATCCACCGCTGGCAAAGGATATACTTCGATATCGATGGAGGCGGTGTCGGTAAAACAATGATGCGCATCGGCACCCACCACCGTATAGGTGGAATTGGTTTGCGGACTTGCCACAGGATTGGCAATGGTGGTATGGCTCAGGCCGGCGGTGTTATTGATCCAGGTATAAATATCGGCGCCAGAGGCCTGCAAGGGAATCTCGTTACCGGCGCATACATTGGTATTGCCCAGTATTTGTACCGATACCGGTTGCACAACCTTAATGGTTACGCTGCCGCTGTTTTTGCAGCCGAGATCATCTGTCACCTGCACGGTATAGGTGGTGTTGTTTACCGGCGAGGCCAGGGGAGCCGCAATGCCTGCATCACTTAAACCCGTTGCCGGCGACCAGCTATAATGTAAACCACCGCTTGCCTGCAGGGGCAGCGAGGCGCCCAAACACAACACGGGATCAACAGGCGTGATATTTACTACGGGGTTGCTGCGAATTTGAATGGTATTGGGCAGGCTGCCGGCGCCGCTGCAACCGGTAGCGTCTTTTATCAGCAATGCTGGTATATAGGATCCCGGTGTGGTATAAGTATGGGTGGCAAAACTGTCGCTCGTTTGTAGAATGCTGCCATCGCCAAAATCCCATATATAGCTGCCTGCGTTGTTTACCTGGGCATTTAGTGTTACGGTATGCCCAATACAACCTTCCAGGGTGCTGGCGGTTACCTGTGCAGCGGGTTGTGGAATATCCAGGGAATCGATATACTGGTCTCTTAAACCATTGGGGCCATACACATACAGCGTGATATAATACTTACCCGGCTTTTCATAAATATGGCTGGGATAGTTCACATTTTCCAATGTATACCCATCGCCAAAATCCCATTTGATGCCGGTGAAATTGCTGGATGTATTGTTGAACCGCACCAGCACAGGCGGGCAGCTATTGGCGGTGATATTGGTTTTGTTGAAATTAAATCCTGCATTGAAATTTTTTACCGTGATCGCACGCGTCATATCAGAACTGCAACCGGTAAGCGGGTCGGTGGCAACGAGTTTTATCGTATACGTACCCGGCTGGGTAAATGTATAGGATGGATACATGGCGGTGGAAAATTCCACGCCGTCTATGAGCCAGCTATAGGTGGTATTATAACTGCCGTAGTTATTGGTGCCATTATTAAAATAAACCATCGAGTTCAGCGGCACATCGTAGCCGGATGCGGTGAAGTTGGCTTTGGGGCCGTTGATCTGTACCATATGGCTGTAAGCCGCGGTGCCCGATATACAACCGCTGGCATCGGTTACCTGCAGGTTTACATAATAGGCGCCGGGGTTGGTATAGGTATGCGATACGGTGCCGCTTTGTGTGGAACTTTGCCCGTCGCCAAAGTCCCAGCGCCATTGCTGTATGGCGCCGTTGTACGATTTGGAAGTATCTTTTAATACAATGGGATCTTTAAAACATACATTATTGTTGATGATCCCGAAACCGGCGGCGGCCGCGCCTTTTATTTTGATGGGTATAACATTGGTAGTATCCTTGCAGTTGAACAGCCCCGAGGTGGTGATGATACGTATCCCCGTTTTTTCCCTGTTGAAACCGGTTAACTTTCCGTCGAACACGTTGGTCCACCAGGTAGGACCGTTGTACATCAACGAGCCGTTAAACGCTGTGCCATCGTCGTATTCCGCCATTACTCCAAAATGATTGGATCCATCGTTAAGCCTGGGGTTCTTTTCATAATTCGCAACGCGTATATTGATGGCATCTTCGGCGCATACTTCCACCTTATCGCCCGTAAGCGTTGGTTTTTGTTTGAGCAAAACCGTGGCCTGTGCGGATTTTTTCACCCTGCACTGGCCGTTGACGGCCGTTATGGATACCATATACGAACCGGTTTTTGTGTAGGTATGGCTCAGGGAAGATTGATCGCCGGCTGTTGTCACTGCAGGTGTGCCATCACCAAATTCCCAGATCAGGCTGGTGGCCTCCCTCGATGCACTGAATATCATTACATCACCGCGCGTTCCATCGCAGGTATTGGTGATATTGCTTATTCCCGGGAAGGGCGGTACTACTTTTACATAATTCGTTTTAATGGCCGTATCGGAACAATACCCGTTCGATGCGATCACCTGAACGGAATATTCACCCGCCTGTTCAAAAGTATGTTGTATAACAGCGGTGTTAAATCCCGGGTAAATTCCATCGCTGAAATTCCATTGGTAATACAAAGCGCCCACATCCTGCGCCGGGGTGACGGTGGCCGAAAATACCACCGGCGTGTTACCGCAGATATTGGTATTGGGCGTGGAAAAATCCACCTCCGGTTTTCTATAAATTGTGAAGTTGTTATAATACGTACTGCCCGAACAACCGGCCCTGGTGGTATAATTCAAAGTTACCTGGAAGGTGCCTGGTTTTTTATAGGTGTATACCGGTTCGGGAGCGGTTGACCGGCCGCCATCGCCAAACAACCATTCATACGATACTATGGGATCAGAACTGGTTGCCGTGAATTTATACACCAGCGAATCGCAGGAGCTTCGGGTCTGGCCGGGCAACATGCTGGTGGCGTCGATGGTGACAAAGGGCCGGATGGTTTGAAAATATTTACTGGTGGTATTGCTGCAGCCATCGGCATTGGTGACGGTCAGCATCACATGGTAATTGTTATCTGAAGGGTAGGTATATGTGGGCGCCTGCTGTGTAGCATTCACTTTCGGCGGCCAATACAGGTAATTAAAATCCCAGGCCCATTTTACGGCAGCAGCGGTGGTATCTCTAAAACTCACTTTCGCTGGAGCGCCGCAGGAGTCTTCGGTTTGTGCAATAAATCCGTTTACAGCGGGAATATCTTTTATCGTTACCTGTTTGCTTACCGCCTCAGGGCAGGTACCGAATGTATTGGAAAGTGCAACGGTATGCACGCCTGGTGTATTGAATGTATACTGCAGGGTGTTGGAATAATAGCTCATGGGAAAACCATCTACCGTCCATATGGATACATCGGGCTGGGGACTGCTTTTGCCATTAAAGACCACCGGGCTGCCTTTGCATATCAGCGCCGGTACCTCAAAATCGGTGCTGTAACTGGCTACATTCAGTAAGTTGGTTTGTGTGCTGGTACTGGTGCAGCCCTCTGAACTGTTTACGGTAAGTTTTACCGTGTATATACCTTTTTTGTTGAATACATGATTAGGGTTTTTGTCGGTGGTGGTAATGCCATCTCCAAAATCCCAGGTGTACGACAGGGTGCCGGGGCCATTGCTGGTATTGGTAAACTGTACGGCATCGGTTTCCTTACACAAAACCCTTTTATCGGCTGTAAAACGGGCGTTAAGTGCAGGGATGATCTTTACGATATCGTCTTTCCGGATGGTATGATGGCAGCCGAAATTATTGGTGACCGTGAGGCTTACCGAAGCCGTTTGCTCGAATTGATAGGTATGTGCCTGGTTGCTGTTATAACCCTGCTGGGTGCTGCCATCGCCAAAATCCCAGTAATAACTGCTGATGGCGCCGCTGCCCGGTGTGGATTGGCTGGTAAAGGTGACCGCCAGTGGCAAACATCCTTTGGAAACGGAGGCCGTAAAATCGGCCTCGGGTGTTTTGTGCACGGTGACCTGTTGGGTTTTAACCGAGGTTTGCCCGCCGTCTTTCACGGTGAGGGTAACCGTATATACCTGTTCATTGGTATAAATAGCGCCGGGGTTGGCTACAGTGGCGGTATTGCCATTGCCCAGGTCCCAGGTGTAAACGGCATTGGCCGAAGCGCCGGTACTGGTATTGGTAAAGGCAACGGTGAGCGGTGCGCATCCGTTATTTTTATCAACCGTAAAATTGGCATTGAGTTGTGCAAATACAGAAGAACCCCAGGGCAGCAGGGTAAACATAAGCAGGAGATAAGCCGGATGTGGTTTTGAGTAAAAACGGCTACACATCAGTTGGGGGTTACCGCTACAAGATAATGGTTATGCGTAAATAATACAAGGAAGGGGGATAAGTTTGATGGGCTGCCGGGGCACGAAGTTAGCTTGTAACACTGTATCTTTGTTGCGTTTATGAGAACCTTTGAAGATACCTACCGGCATAAAGGATTGCGCAAACAACTGGTTGACCTGTTAAAACAGAAAGGCATCACAGATGAACGGGTTCTGAATGCCATCATGAATATCCCGCGACATTATTTCCTGGATTCTGCATTCGATAAAGTGGCCTATGAAGACCGTGCCTTTCCCATTGGGGAAGACCAAACCATTTCACAGCCTTATACCGTAGCCTACCAAACCCAGTTACTGGATGTAAAACCATTCGAAAAGGTGCTGGAGATAGGAACCGGCAGCGGTTACCAGGCCATTGTGCTGGCCGAACTGGGCGCCCAGGTATTTACCATCGAACGGCAGAAAAAACTGTTCGAATACCACCGAACATTTATACTGCGTGCGAAGTATCCTAAAATAAAATATTTCTATGGCGATGGGTATGAAGGGCTTCCTACCTATGCGCCTTTCGATAAAGTGATCGTTACGGCGGCTGCGCCTTTTGTTCCACCCAAACTGATCGCTCAATTAAAAACGGGTGGAAAGGCGGTAATTCCGGTGGGCGAGGGGCATGTACAACGCATGCTGCGGCTTACCAAACAGGCCGATGGAACTGTTACAGAAGAAACATTCGACAAATTTTCCTTTGTGCCTATGGTGGAAGGAAGGAATAACTAACCATGAAGATCGTTATCATCGGAACAGGTCATGTGGCTACCATCTTAGGTAGAAAAATACTGGCAGCAGGGCATGAGCTGCTGCAGGTGTTTGGCCGCAACAGCCTGTATGCCGAGGCCCTGGCCGAAACGCTCTCCACTACCTATACCACCGATAAAAACCATCTCGATCTCTCAGCCGATCTATACCTGATGGCCATCAGCGATAACGCCATTGCCGAAGTGGCCGGCTCCTTACAACTCGGTAAAAAACTGGTGGTGCATACAGCCGGTTCTGTTTCGAAAGATGTGTTGAAAGCCTGCAGTAAAAATTATGGTGTTTTATACCCGCTGCAAAGCCTGCGCCGGGAGATGACGGTATTACCCGACATACCCTTCCTGGTAGATGGCAATACCGATGATGACCGTACGTTGATAGCCGATTTTGCGGCTACCCTCTCTAACCAGGTGCAATTTGCCGGTGATGAACAAAGACTGAAACTGCATGTGGCGGCGGTGATCGTGAGTAATTTCAGTAACCACCTGTACACGCTGGCGCAGGAATTTTGTTTGCAGGAAAAAGTAGATTTTAATATGCTGCTGCCGTTGATAACGGGCATCGCTGACCGGCTTTACCAGTTTTCACCGCATGAAGTACAAACCGGTCCGGCTATTCGCCGCGATGAGGGCACCATTCAAAAACACCTGGAGGTGTTGCAGCAACACGCATCGCTGAAGGAATTATACCAGGTTTTTACAAAGAGTATTCAATCAGTACACTGATCATTTTTTTCTCTTCTTTTTCAACTCTTCTCCCAGATATCTTTCCCTGATGATACGCATATGATGCGCTACATGCCCGGCGCTTACAAAGCCCAGCCCGGCCACGCTGATGATGCTGTTGTTGGCGCTGCCCGATTGTAAAAGCTGTTCTTCGTCCAGCGAGGCAAAAAACAGTTCATTGGCGGCACGCAAAGCCCTGAACTCTTCTACCAAATCCTTCCATTTACGATTGGAAGCTTTGGCGGTAACGGCCCAGGCGTTCTCGTCGAAGCCGGGTAATTGCGCGGTATCGCGGCGGCCAAAGGTGAGGGCGCGGTACACAAATACGCGTTCGGCATCGATGATGTGCTGCAGCAGTTCTTTGATGGTCCACTTGCCTTCGGCATAGGCATAATCGATCTTTTTGCGCGGGATCTTTTTCAGCAGTTTGCGAAAACGCCGGGTATTGTTGGCAATTGCCTCCTGCAGGTCGTTTTCCTCGATGGCGTTGATATAGGTTTTGAAAAAATCAGGTACGGCTACTTCGTATTTTTTGACCATACTTCATGAGTTAAAAAAGCCCCGGTGCAGCGCACCGGGGCTAACGAATTTATGTGAAATTAATCTTTCCTGTTTCTCAGCGAAGGTTTTTTCTTCGACTTCTTGCCGGGTTTTGTTTCGCCTTTGTTTGATGGATCGAGGGTGGCAGCAATTTTAGCCGCTTCGTAGGCATTGATGATGCCGCCGCTCTGGCTCAGATCGCTGAGCGACACGGTATCGGCAGTACCCGGTTTGCGCACTTTCGTTTCAGGCGCCTGCGCCGATTTTTCCAGGCAATATTTCACCTGTTGCGGTGTGAGGTAGGGGAAATATTCCAGCAGTAAAGCAGCCGTACCGGCTACCACCGGGCTGGCCATACTGGTTCCCTGTGCATTACCATAGGTAGTGCCGCCGGGTATGGTAGAATAGATCTTTACACCGGGTGCAAATACATCTACCTGGTCTTTGCCATAGTTGGAGAAAGAAGCGGTAAATCCACCAGCTTTGGGATCGCCACTGGCGCCCACGGTAATCCAGTTGCTGAACTTTTTGGCAGCGCCTTTGGCATAGGCATTGGGGAAGTTGTCGGCCGAATCGATGTTCTTGGCATCGTTACCTGCTGCATGCACCAGTAATACGCCTTTGCTTTCGGCATATTGAACGGCTTCATCTACCCAATGTTTTTCGGGAGAAAAATCTTTACCAAAGCTCATGTTCACTACTTTGGCGCCATTGTCTACCGCATAGCGGATGGCCAGCGCCACATCTTTATCGTGCTCGTCGCCATCGGGCACGGCACGTATCATCATGATCTTTACATTGTCGGCAATACCATCCATGCCCTTACCATTGTTGCGCGCGGCGCCAATGATACCGGCCACGTGGGTGCCATGGAATGGCGTGGACGCCATTACATCGGAGTTGCCATAATAACGGTCGTTGATATCGGCTTCGTTATCGCCGGTGATATCGCCGCGGTAATTTGGTGGCGCTTTTTCCTTGGCCTCGGCCTTTCTTTCTTCACCGCTTACAAACTCACCAAAACCTTCGAGGAACTCCTTGTTGGTGGTTTCCATCATTTGGTTGGTCCTGAATAAATACAGGAGGCTGCCTTTGGCCGATTTTTCGGAAGTGGTTACGGCATTGAACGTATCTACATCGTTGCCGGTATAGGTGTCTTTATTCATGGCCGCACGCAGTATGCTGTCGCTTTTTTGCGCCATGTTCAGCGCGCGTTTCAGCATCACCAGGTCTATCTGGCCTTCGTCGGAGCCGCCATCGCCTTCCACTTTCTTTTTGGCTTTCAGCCAGGTTTTGTATTCATCCTTTTCTTCGGGAGAAAGGGTAGTGGTATCGATGGTTTTACCGGCGTATTTTACTTTCAGGGTATGATACACACGGGCGCCTTCGTACGAATCCTGTTTTACGTTGCGGCCGTCTTTACCGCCGATAAAGTTCCACCCATGGATATCATCCACATAGCCGTTGCCATCGTCGTCGATCCCATTGGCGGGAATTTCTTTTGGGTTTACCCACAGCACATCTTTCAGGTCTTCATGCAGGGTGTCGATACCTGAATCGATCACGGCCACCAACACGGTCTTGCTCTTCAGGTTTTTCGACTTGAAGAATTCATATGCTTTATCTAAGCTTATCCCGTAATAGCCATCTTTTGTTTTGTCGAGCAGGTGCCATCCTTTGGGCACATCCGCCGATTTGCTTGTCTTATCCTGCTGCGCATCAGCTGTATAGCCAGCAATCATGAGGGCCGTAATTACTCCTGCTGCCTTTGCCAGTTTGTTCATTTACGATTGTTTTTTTTACAGATGAGAAACGTTGGTTTTAAGTTGGTATCCAGAGCCTGAATGTCTTGATTTTGCTTATTATTAACAAAATCAGGGCTGGACCCTGATTCCTGTTAAAAGTATAAAATTAAAAGCCACCCCTGTAGCATATTACATGAGTGGCTATAAAAAGTTTACGGGATCGCTATTGTTGTGATAGTTTTAATTCTACCCGCCGGTTGGCCGCCCTTCCCTGGGGCGTGCTGTTGTCGGCCACGGGGTTTTCCTGTCCGAACCCTTTGGCATCTAAGCGGTTGGCATCAATGCCGTTTTGCACCAGGTAGTTTTTCACGGCATCGGCCCGTTTTTGCGACAGGGTCATGTTGAACGCGGGGTTACCCACATTGTCGGAATGGCCTTCTACCGATAGCCTCAAACCGGGGTTTTCCTTCAGGATGGTCACCACCTCGTTCAGCGGTTTGAAGGAAGCCGGTGTGAGTTTGTCGCTGGCATTGCCAAAGAAGATGTTGCGTGCGGCATAGTTTACTTTTTCAACGATCTCTTCCTTGATCACTGGGCAGCCATTATTTTCCTTCGTGCCGGCCTGGTTGGGGCATTTGTCTTCCTTATCGTTCACGCCATCGCCATCGCTGTCGGGTATGGGGCAGCCGTTGTTGTCCACCGGACCCGGTTTATCGGGGCAGAAGTCGGATACGTCGTTGATGCCATCGCCGTCGGTATCGGGTACGGGGCAGCCATGGTATTTTTCGTTGCCGGGTTTATCGGGGCATTGGTCTTCTTCGTCGTTGATGCCGTCGCCATCGGAATCGGGCGGCGGGCAGCCTTTGTAACGGGGCCAGCCGGCTACTGTTGGACATTTGTCAACCGCATCGGCCACGCCATCGCCGTCCTGGTCGGGGCAGCCATTGGTGCGGGCGTTGCCGGGAATATCCGGGCAGGCATCAAGTTTATCTTCCACACCATCTTTATCGCGGTCGCTGGGTTTTACTTCCACCCGTTTGCTCAGCCAAAAACCAACCGAAGCGCCAATCACGCGGTGGTTCATGGTGGCATCGTAGTCGGTCTTGAAAAAGTTGGTGAGGCCCTGGCTGAAAAAAGCCGTGAGCATCACGTTGCCCAGCTCAAAACCCGCGCGGGCATTTACACCTGCGTCGAAGGTGGTAACGGTATTGTTGTATTTACCCACCTGTATATCCGATTCGGTCTTGCTGTAGCGGATGGCCGTATCGTTGATGGATACCCTGGATTCGTTGGTGTTTTTGCCATTGTAGAAAAACGATACATAGGGACCGGCGCTGAGCAGGAAACTGCTTTTTTTGCCCAGGGGCAGTTTCAGGGCCAGGTTCAGCGGAATATCGATATAGTTTGTATGAAACTGGTTGTTGTGGAACAGGGTGTCGGTATGAGTGACCGCCGTATCAAAAACACGTTGGTATTTACGGCCCTTGGTCATGTAGAAGATACCCGGCTGAAAATAGAATTTTTTAGACTGGCCGATGGGCATTTCGCCGATGATGCCCAGGTTGAGCCCGCTGCGTTTGGTGATGTAGGGGTCTACATTGGTTTCCCATCCGGGAATATTGTTTTTTTCGATAACAGAGGAGGAGTGGGGACCGCCTAAAACGCCCAGGCGCATTTGTGCGTTTGTGTTCTGGAGCAGGGCAGTCAGCATCAGCAGGGTAAAGAGTTTCTTCATACCGGGATATTAACGATTTGAGGGCCAATAATATTATATGAAGCAGGAAGTAGGAAACAGGAAGTAAGATGGGTGTTTCCTGCTTCCTACTTCTTACTTCATGCTTCAGACGTGAAACTTAATACCCTGAGCCAAAGGTAATTGAGTGCTGTAATTGATGGTATTGGTCTGGCGGCGCATATAATTCTTCCAGGCATCGCTGCCGCTTTCCCGGCCGCCGCCGGTTTCTTTCTCACCGCCAAAGGCCCCGCCGATCTCGGCGCCCGAGGTGCCGATGTTGACGTTGGCAATGCCGCAGTCGCTGCCCGCTACCGACAGGAACTGTTCGGCCTCGCGCAGGTTCAGCGTCATGATAGCCGATGACAGGCCCTGGGGAACGCCGTTTTGAATGGCGATGGCCTCATCAAGGCTTTTGTATTTCATCAGGTATAAAATGGGCGCAAAGGTTTCGTGCTGTACGATCCTGAAATGGGGTTCCACCTCGGCGATACAGGGTTTTACATAACAACCGCTTTCGTAACCGTCGCCGGCCAGCACCTGGCCTTCCACCAAAAAGCGGCCGCCTTCTTTTTTACAGGCTTCCAGGGCCTGCTGGTACATTTTCACGGCGTCCTGGTCGATCAGCGGGCCCACGTGATGTTGTTCATCCAGCGGGTTGCCGATGCGCAACTGGTTATAGGCCGCCACCAGTTTATCTTTTATGGGATCGTATACTTCTTCCTGAACGATCAGCCGGCGTGTGGTGGTGCAGCGCTGACCGGCGGTGCCTACAGCGCCAAAAAGGGCCGCGCGGATGGCGATATCGAGATCGGCGTGCTGCGATACAATGATGGCATTGTTGCCGCCCAGTTCCAGCAGGGCCCTGCCCAGGCGGGCGCCTACGGTAGCGCCTACGGCCTTGCCCATACGGGTGCTGCCGGTGGCCGAAACCAGGGGTATACGTTCATCGGCGGCCATCCATTCGCCGGTGTCGCGGCCGCCGATCACCAGGTTGCAAACGCCTTCGGGTACATTGTTCCGTTTGAATACTTCTGCCACTATATGCTGGCAGGCGATGGCGCACAAAGGCGTTTTTTCCGAAGGCTTCCATATACATACGTTGCCGCAGATCCAGGCCAGCATGGAGTTCCAGCTCCATACGGCAACGGGAAAATTAAAGGCGGAAATAATGCCCACAATGCCTAACGGGTGCCATTGTTCGTACATGCGGTGCGAAGGGCGTTCGCTGTGCATGGTGAGGCCATACAACTGGCGGGAGAGGCCGGTGGCAAAATCGCAGATATCGATCATTTCCTGCACCTCGCCATAACCCTCCTGCAGGCTTTTGCCCATTTCGTACGATACCAGTTTGCCCAGGGCCTCTTTGTTGGCGCGCAGGGCTTCGCCGATCTGGCGAACGATCTCCCCGCGTTTGGGCGCGGGCCAGGTACGCCATTGCAGGAAGGCTTCCTGTGCTTTGGCTACCACGGCTTCGTAGTCGTTTTTGGTGGCGCTTTGAACGGCGCCTATCAATTTGCCGTCTACGGGTGAATGCGATTCAATGGTGGGGCCGTTGGCTTTCAGGAATTGAGTACCGGTAGCTACGCCTGTATTGAGGGATTGTAATTGGAGCGGTGCCAGAAAATCCATATCATGAAGTTTACCGGCAAATGTAAGGCTTACGATTGTTTGTTCAATTGCTGCCGGCAGTATTCATTAAATTCATCCTCATCGGCCTCGCTGTCTTCCTCATCTTCAATTTCCCGCTGCATTACCCGGTTGCTGGTAAAATCCAATGTAAGCAGGCCGTCTTTCAATACGATGTTATTGAACTGGCTCCATTGATAGCGTTTTTTAAACAGCGAGTTGATGAGTATCTCTTTATCGGCAAAACCGATCTCTGTGGCATGTTTGGCCTGGTATTCCAGCAGGGCCAGTATGATAAACACAAAGGCCAGCCATTGGAAGTAGGGCATCTTCATCCAAACCAGGGCGGCGATAAGCAGGGCGCGGCTGTAATACACCTTTTTCTTACGGACAATCTGGTACTGGTTCCAGATGATCATGCCGGTTACAAAAACAGCGCCCAGCAGGTAGGCCAGGGAGGCATAACCGGAGTAAATAAGTTGATTCACAAAACAGGCTACCGAAAAAAGGCTCAGGATAAGGCCCATAATATCGATATACCGGTGCGATGTATTTTTTAGTGTGACGACGTATTGGTAAACCATGGGTGGTTAGCTTGGTTTTTAGTAATTGAGGTATGAAGCAGGAGGTAGGAGGTAGGAGAAAACGTCATGCTTCCTACCTCTTACTTCCTACTTCATTACTATGCACCAGCAAATTGGCTAAACGCCACAATATATGCGCGGCCACATTGGCATCCCATTCATTGTTGTCGCCAACACCCACTTCCACCAGGTCGAAACCAATAAACTGCCGGCCGCTTTGAACGATCTTTTTCAGCAGGTAAAACACCTGCTCGGTCTCAAAACCGCCCTGCACCGGTGTGCCGGTATTGGGGCATAATTTGGGATCCAGCCCGTCTACATCAAAGCTAAGCAAAACTTTTTGCGGCAATAGCTCCACGATATCGTCGGTGATCTTTTTCCAGCTTTCGCCTTCGTACTGGCGTTCCTTGATGTCTTTATCAAAAAAGGTCACCACGCGGCCATTGCTGTTACGAATGTATTCATATTCCTCCTGGCAATAATCGCGCACACCCATCTGTATCAGTTTGCTGATGGTAGGTACTTCGGTAAGCGCATTGTACATCACACTGGCATGGCTGTACGTAAAATATTCATAGCTTTCGCGCAGGTCGCAATGTGCGTCGATTTGCAATACGCCATATTCGCCGTGTTTTTCGGCCATGGCCTTAAAAAAGCCCAGTACAATGCTGTGATCGCCGCCCAGCAGGGCTACCAGCTTGTTGTTGTTGATCAGCTGCTGGGTTTGTTCGTATACCCAGTTATTGAGAAAGGCGCCGCCTTCGTTGATCTCCTTGAGGCTTTTGCACATGAATTGGTTTTTCTCCAGTATTTCGCCTTTTGAGATATAATCGATGTACAGTTCGGCCTCTTTGCGCAGGTAATCGCTTTTCAGCAGTACTTTTTTATCGGGCGGGCGCATAAAAAAACCCTGGCGCCAGGCTTCCCTGGTGTCAGGGTCAAACAGGTCAACATGCATGCTGGCCTTGAATATGTGGTCGGCTGCGCGGGCGGTGCCGGCGTTGTAGCTTACGGTCACTTCCCAGGGCACCGGTAAAATCACAAGACGGGCATCTTCTTCCGAGAAGGGTAAACCAAATATGTTGTTATTGGGATTACTCGCTGCGTTTGGATCAAAATGAGATAGGTCTGTCATATATCATACTCTCGTAAGAAAAAAAATGGGGATGCAAGGTAGCACCGATTCGGATTGTGGCAAAAAAATTTCAGGATGCTGGCTTATGTTTGTAAGGGTTATGTTTTTTTTAACAAATTAACCGTATTTGGTGAGGCTGCTGATGAAAATCATATCATAGCCCGATCACTTTTTGGCCTAACTTTGCGCTGCATTCAGCACACTTCGGAATATGAAAAAGATCCATATTGTAATTCTCGTGGGTATAGCGGCCAGTATCATGATCTTACTGAGTTTTATGGCAGATCTGTCTACCTATGAGACCCTCGCTTCGGCCCGCCAGAAAGAAGGAAAAACGGTGACCGTGATCGCCCAGCTCGATAAATCGAAGGCCAACCCCATCGAATACAACCCGGTTACCAATCCCAACCTCACGCAGTTTTATGTAGTGGATTCGCTGGGTAACAAGGCCCAGGTGCGTTATTATTTCGAAAAGCCTTTTGATATGGAAAAAAGTGATCGTATTGTATTGAAGGGGAAGATGAAAGGCGATGTATTCGAGATCACCCGCAAAGATGGTATCCTTATCAAATGTCCCTCCAAATACAAAGACGATCCCAAAGCGGCCCAGAACAACCTCAGTCAAAACTAAAAACCCGTAATGAACTATATTGGTGAACACCTGCTGCCCGGTCAGTTGGGACATTTTCTGGTAGTACTTTCCCTGGTAGCCTCCCTGATTGCCACTATTGCTTATTTTAAAGCGTCGAATGCGGTTTTGCCCGACCAGCAGAAAGACTGGAAAAAACTGGCCCGTATTGCTTTCCTGGTCGACGCGGTTTCGGTAGCCGGTATATTCACCGCCATCCTGGCCATCATTGCCAACCACTATTTTGAATATTATTATGCCTGGAACCATTCCGATACCTCGCTGGCGCCCAAATACCTGCTCAGCAGTATCTGGGAAGGGCAGGAGGGCAGCTTTTTGTTATGGACCTTCTGGCATGCTGTACTGGGCATTATACTGATACGTACCGCCAAAAGATGGGAAGCGCCCGTGATGACCGTAATCAGCTTTGCCCAATTGTGCCTGGCCACCATGGTCCTGGGCGTGTATGTGTTTGATATAAAAGTGGGCAGCAGCCCCTTTGTATTGACCCGCCATATGTTCCAGGATGCGCCGATCTTCAGCGATCCCAATTACCTGAGCCATCCCAGGATGCAAAACGGCAACGGCTTAAACCAGTTGCTGCAAAACTACTGGATGGTGATACACCCACCGGTATTGTTCCTGGGTTTTGCCTCTACGCTGGTGCCTTTCGCCTTTTCGATAGCCGGGTTGTGGAAGAAAGATTTTGGCAGCTGGACCAAACCAGCCCTGCCCTGGTCGCTGTTCAGCGGCGCCATTTTGGGACTGGGTATCTGGATGGGCGCTGCCTGGGCTTACGAATCGCTCACCTTTGGCGGTTACTGGGCCTGGGACCCGGTGGAAAATGCTTCGCTGGTGCCCTGGCTGGTGCTGATAGCGGGTTTGCACACCCAGGTGATCTATAACAGCACCGGGCATTCCCTGCGCGCCACGCATTTCTTTTTTATACTGCAGTTTTTGCTGATCCTGTATTCAACTTATCTTACCCGCAGCGGCGACCTGCAGGACACATCGGTGCACGCCTTCGTGGCCAGTGGTATGAACTGGCAACTGCGCAGCTGGCTGCTGATATTTACCATACCATCGCTGCTACTGTTTTTTTCACGGTATAAAAAGATTCCGCATATTACCAAAGAAGAGGAGTTCAACAGCCGCGAGTTCTGGATGTTTATCGGTTCCCTGGTTTTGTTCCTGTCGGCCATGAGCATCATTGTTCCTACTTCTTTCCCTATTATCAACAAACTATTCGGCACCAACCTGGCGCTTGGTGAAGACAAGGAGTTTCCCTACAACCGTATTCAAATATTTGTGGCCATCGTGATCGGTGTGCTTACGGCCATTGCGCAATACCTGAAATATAAAAAGACCGATCCTGGTTTGTTTGTAAAAAAGATATTGTGGGTGAGCGTTATTTCACTGCTTGTATCGCTTTCCATCAGCCTGTTCGGCGATATCAACTACAACAAATATGGCGTTGGCTTTTTGGCGGCCATACACCTGGCCCTGTTTGCCAGCATTTATGCCGTGGTAGCCAACTTCGGTTATATCTATATCGGGTCAAAAGGCAAACTGAAGGCCGCCGGCGCTTCGGTGGCGCATGCCGGTTTTGGGTTGCTGCTGGTGGGCATTCTCATTTCTTCTTCGAAAAAAGAAGTGCTGAGCACCAACACCTTTAACCCGTTGAACTTTGGCCCCGAACGTAAAAACGAGGGTTTTGAGAACCTCACCCTGTTCCAGGGAATAAAAACCGATATGGGAAAGTTTTGGGTTACCTATAACGGCGATTCGCTGAGCAAAAACGGTAATATCACCTATTTCAAGGTAGATATGGAGCGAAAGGATGGCAGTGAACAGTTCAGGTTATACCCCGACCTGATCAAGAACACAAAAGGGCAGGAAGGTGTATCGAACAACCCCGATTCAAGGCATTACTGGAATAAGGATATTTTCACCTATGTAAATGCCAGCTCTACGCTGGAAGGCGCCGATACCGCCCAGTTCAGGAGCCATACCGTGTCTGTCGGCGATACCATTTTTTATTCCGCCGGTTATATGCGGCTCGACAGTGTGACCATCAACCCCAACAACGAAAAACATCAATTCAACAGTAACGATACGGCCATCATGGCCAACCTCACCATTGTTACCCGCGATGAACGCAGGCTGCAGGCCAACCCGGTATTTTACCTGCGCAACAGCCAGCCGCAATACATCATCGACACGCTTTATTCGCAGGGGCTGGCCGTTGGGCTTTCCCGCGTGGGCGAAGCACAGCGCCTGGAAATCAGCGTCAAGGAATCCACCAAAATGGTGCCCTTCCTGGCGTTGAAAGTATTGCAGTTCCCCTTTATCAACCTGGTATGGCTGGGCACCATCCTGATGATCGTTGGATTTATCATGAGTATGGTGCGGCGGATAAAGCTTACCTGAACAATGCTTACAGAGTAAGCCTTAAAAACTGATAAAAAGGCCCCGGTTAACGCAGCCAAATGGGTTACATTTCGGTCATTTACGGAATTATATTCTAAACAAATTTTGCATTATCTTGTAGCATTGGGATGCCTGTAAAACAAAACATATTGCGCTTTGTAGTGGTAGGGCTGGTTTGGACAATGGGTTTAACAACAATGAGTTACGGTCAATCCGATCCCATTCCTTTACCCGAATTAGGCCCGAACGACACCATACCGGTGCCCGCCATGGTTTACCAGGGCCGGTACATACCCGGTGGCAATGAGGAATGGGTATGGGTGCAGGCGCCTTATCCCAAACATTTGCTCAAGAAAAGACAGGAGTGGACCCGGTTGCGTAATGCCATTTATGTGACCTATCCCTATGCCCGCCGTGCCGGCATCATTATGAACGAGATCAATGCGAAGATTTCTACACTGCCCACCAGGGAAAAACGCAAACAATACATCAAGACCCGCGAAAAAGAATTGAAAAAAGAATTCGCCGATCCCCTGAGCGAATTATCGGTATACCAGGGTAAGGTGCTGATGAAACTCATCAATCGCCAAACCGGGAATAACTGTTACAATATAATCAAGGAATACAAGGGCGGATTTACAGCCCGTTTTTACCAGACCGTTGCCTTCTTTTTCAGCAGCAACCTGAAACAGCCTTACGACGCCAATGGCGATGAACGGGAAATGGAGCAGATTGTTCAGGAGGTGGAAAGAATGTACCGCTACCGTATGTAATTAGCCTTTCATTTTACCAATGATGCCGGTGGTTGAAAATCCTTCTACAATGGGGTTGATGATCACACGCCCGCCATATTCCATTACTTCTTTTGAACCCACGATCTGGTCAAGCGTATAATCGCCGCCTTTAACCAATACATCGGGGCGCAGGGTGGTGATGAGGTTCAGCGGTGTATCTTCTTCAAATATCACTACCAGGTCTACCATCAGCAGCGAAGCCAGCACCAATGCACGTGATTGTTCGTCGTTTACCGGGCGGCTATCGCCTTTGAGACGTTTGGTAGAAGCATCGGAATTGAGACCCACGATGAGGTAATCTGTTTCGGCAGCAGCCTGTGAGAGGGAGAATATATGACCGCGGTGCAGGATATCGAACACCCCGTTGGTAAATGCTATCGTTTTACCGGTGACCCGCCATTGGGTCACTATTTTTTGGGCTTCGCCTAAGGTTACAATTCTTGCCGGGATGATATCAGCCTTTCTCATGGTTCTTTGTTTTATTGAAATAAGGTAATAAGGCCAGTGCAATGGCGCCGCTGATCAACGAAAAGAAAAACTGCACCGACCACATGAGGTTACCAAAGGCCAGGCCAATATCGCCATGCAGGCGATAGGCCGAGAGCGTGGTTTGCACGGCGATGGCATATACGCCTGTTCCTGCGCCGGGTACGGGTACGATCATGGCCAGGCTGCCCATGGTGAGTACCGACAGTGAATGGGTAACCCCAAACACCGATGTTTCTTTCATGGCATAAAAACCAATCTGCACACTCATCAGGTACATCACCCAGATAAACACTGTATGGAATATAAACCAGCCTTTCTTTTTTACATACCGTGCGCTGGTTAATCCGCGCCAGATGCCATCGAGTATGGTTCTTATCTTTTGTACCAGTTTCAGATGACCGAATTTTTTGAACACAAACACGGCGCCGCCCACCAGCAGCAGCAAGATCGCCAGCAAAAGAATAAGCATGGTAGATGAAAAACCGCCGGACTTCGATTGAATGGCCTGCAGCTTTTCGTTTACAAAACCTCCAATGATATCGAACTGGGTAAATACCGTAATAAGGATCACTACCAGCAGGCAAACTACATCGAAGGCGCGTTCGGCCACGATGGTGCCCACCAGTTTATCGGCCGGTACTTTTTCGTAACGCGCGAGTATAGTGCATTTCAACACCTCGCCCAGGCGTGGTACGGCCAGGTTGGCCATATAGCCAATAAGCACCGCCATATAAGTATTGCTGACGCGGGGTGTATAACCCAGCGGTTCCATTAGAATTTTCCAGCGCAGCGCCCGGCTGTAGTGACTGAGCAGTAAACAGATCATTACCGGCAGCACCACGATATAATTGGCGTTGCGGAATGCCGTTTTGATATTCACCCAGCCTTCATCGGTGATATTGCGGGTAGACCACCATACCAAAAAGACGCTTAACCCCAGGAACAGGATATATTGCAGTACACTGAGGAGCTTCTTTTTCTTCTGGGGATCCATATTGGGTGGGTGTGAGTCGGTGTAAAATTACCTACAATTTGTTGCCTTCTTTCGGAAATACGACGGTAGGTTTGAATGTTTTTGCTTTTTCGAAGTCCATCCTGGCATAGGAGATCACGATCACCACATCGCCTACGGCGCCCTGGCGTGCGGCCGGACCGTTCAAACAACAAACACCCGAACCTCTTTTTCCTTTTATAAGGTAGGTTTCAATACGCGAGCCATTGTTCACATTCACGACCTGTATTTTTTCATACTCGATCATGTTGGCCGCTTCCATCAGGTCTTCATCGAGGGTAAGACTGCCAACATAATTCAGGTTGGCCTCTGTTATGACAGCACGATGTATTTTCGACTTAAGGATCTCTATTTCCATAGTTTTTGTATGAGGCAGTATTTAAAACGGCTGCAAGCTAAAAAAGTTTATTGATTGTTTGTTCCGGTTTTATATCAATAAGTTATCAATCAGGCGCACTTCGCCTAAAAAAGCCGCTATGAGAGCTACGGCCGGTTGGTGGCAGTCGTTGACGGGCTCCAGGGTGCCGGCATCGGCCAGTTCCACATAATCGATGCGGAAACCGTTGGCGGTGAGCAGGTCCATGGCCTGCGGCTGTATGTCTTTCCAGCTTTTACCGTTTTTACAGGCTTCTTTGATCAGTTGCAGGCATTTATATATGGTGCCGGCTCTTTCGCGGTGGGCGGGCGGCAGACGCAGGTTGCGGCTGCTCATGGCCAGTCCGTCGGCCTCACGTACGGTGGGAAAGGGCACCAGGCGGGTGGGGGACTGCATGAGCTGCAGCAGCCGGGAAACCACCATACATTGCTGGTAATCTTTCTGTCCCATAAAAAGCTGGTGGGGTTGTACCATGGTGAGCAGGCGGCTCATAACCTGGCAAACGCCCTGGAAATGACCGGGCCGGTATTTGCCCTCGAGCACGGTTTCGAGAAAACCGAGGTCGTATTGTTCGAGGCCATCGGTACCGGTGGGATACATTTCTGCCACGGAGGGCAGGAAAAGGATGTCGGTTCCGGCCTTTTCGAGCCGGGCAATATCCTGGTCGATGGTGATGGGATAGTGCTGGTAATCAGATGCGTTATTGAATTGGGTGGGATTTACAAATATGCTGCAAACCGTAATGCCGGTTTCTTTTTTCGACTGGTGGATGAGGGCCATATGCCCCTCGTGCAGGGCGCCCATGGTGGGTACAAAACCAATCTGCAGGCCGGCTGCCTTTTGTTGTTGAATATACCGGGTAAGCTGGCCGGCATATCGGGAAATGATCATTCAATGTTGTTTTAGTCTGTACAGGCGCTATTTATAACACGTTGAAATTGATTCTGTTGAGTGCCAATTCAAAAACTACAACCCCAAACTTGGCCAAAATACCTTAACTTTGCACCCTGATTTCAAAAAAGTTAGCCCTTCAATATTATCTATAATGCTGACAAAGAAAAGAATTTTATTCATTGCTAACGAAATGTCCCCCTATTTGG
>Ga0065721_10049165_pt1 | contig 43213 bp, 35 predicted proteins | sample Mesricmetagenome_FD_59108 | JGI IMG/M metagenome (GOLD analysis project Ga0065721, IMG submission 59108) | Mesophilic microbial community from rice straw/compost enrichment Sample: eDNA_1 v2 (version 2) | ecosystem: Engineered > Solid waste > Grass > Composting > Bioreactor | place: USA: Davis...
GGCGCTGCCCGCGCCCACCATCGCGGTGGGCAGCGACGGCGTGGCCCGAACGGCCGACCAGCGCGGCGTGGAGGCGGCCCGCCGGGCCGAGATGGGCCTGACGCCGGACGTCGAGGCGGCCGCCGCGCGGCACCCCGGCCGGGTGACGTACAGCGACGGCCGGGGCGACAGCGTGAGCTGGGACCCGGCGACTGAGCAGGACCCGCCGGCCAGCGGAGCGCGCGAACTGCCCGCGCCGCCGGCGCGCCCGGCCCTGCCGGCCCCCGTCGTCCAGGTCGATGCGGCCGGAACAGCCACCACCACCGAGCAGCGCGCGTCGGCCCGCCAGCAGCAGGAAGCGGTCGCGCGGGAGCGCGCGGCCCTGGGCCTGACGCCGGATGTGGAGATGGCCGGGCGGCGGCATCCCGGCCGCTCTGTGGATGAGGCGGCGCACCAGGCGGCCGAATCGCCCCTCAGTGACGCGCCGGCACCGACCGACGCGCAGAAGGAGGCCGGCAACTACCGGAAGGGGCACGTGCGCGTGGCCGGCCTGGACATCTCCATCGAGAACCCGGCCGGGTCCGAGCGCCGCGGCACGTCACCGGACGGCACGGCCTGGGCGAACCGCATGGCCGGCCACTACGGCTACATCCGCCGTACCGAGGGCGCCGACGGCGACCAGGTGGACGTGTTCGTGAAGCCCGGCACTGCGCCGGATTTCGACGGGCAGGTGTTCGTCATCGACCAGATGGACCCGGAGACCGGGAGGTTCGACGAGGTCAAGGTCATGCTGGGCTACGAGAACCAGCAGGAGGCCGAGCAGGCGTATCGAGACAGCTACACGCCGGACTGGCGCGGCATGGGCACCGTCACGCAGATGGACGTGTCCGCTTTCAAGCGCTGGCTGACCGACGGCGACACGAGGCAGCCGGTAGCCGGGAGCGCAGCCCTCGGCACGCCGGCGGCGCCCGGCGTGCCCGCAGATATACTGGGCGGAGAGGGGACGGCCGCGCCAGACGGCGCTGGCGTCTCCGGACTTCAGACGGAAGGGGCACGCGATGAGCAGACGTCCGCCGGCACCGCCGGCCAAGGAAACCAGGTATCCGCTCCCGGAGGAAGGGCTGAACGTGGAGAGCCCGGGCGCGCTGAAGGTGGGCCCGGATCCCGTGCCGTACCGAACCTCCCGGCCGCCCGAAGCCCCGCCAGCGCGGTCCTCGTCGAGCGAGAAGCAGACGGGCGCTACGCCGTCGTCGTCGAAAGCCGGGAAACCGGGCGGCTGACCGCGCCTGGCGGTACGCTGACGACGCGCGACCAGGTCGCCACCGCCCTGGCGCAGCTGCGCAAGCAGCCGCAGGAGAACCTGATCGCGCTGTTCACGGACGAGTCCGGCCGGCCCATCAGCATCTTGCGCCACACCATCGGCGACCGCGCCAGCGCGGCGGCGATCCCCGGGCTGGTGGCCGGCCATGCCGCCCGCCTGCCGAAGGCGGCCAACGTCTGGTTGGCGCACAACCATCCCTCCGAGGCTGCCACTCTTTCCGACGCCGACCTGCGCGTTACTGACGCATATCGGGATCTCACCGCTGGCAGTCGGGTGAAACTGCGCGGGATGCTGGCGATCGGCATGACGGAGTATGGTCACTACGACGCCGACACGCGCGAGAAGGGGGTCTCCAAGATCGTGCCGGCGCGGCGCGGCGCGGATATCCCTGTGATGGAGCGCGTGTTCAAGCGGCGTGGAAAGCTGGCGGACTCGTTCAGCGACCCTGAACAGGCCAGGCAGGTCGTGCGCGACGTGTCCGGTGGCCAGGACGGGGTCCTGTTCCTGAATGCCAAGACTGAGCCTTCCGCCTTCCTGCCGATGTCCGCGGCGGAAATGGCGAAGCTGCGTGGAACCGGAGGACTCGATAAGCTGCTGGCGGGCCTCGAGCAGTCCAATGCTTCCCGCGCGATCATCACGATCAGCTCTGCCGACTCCCTGCCGGCCGCGCAGAATGTCGGCCGGATGCTGGACGATGCGGATGTGCGTGTGCTGGACATCTTCACCGCCGGGATGTCGGCGGCGATGTCCGGCACGCGGACCAGTCGACAGCGGAAGTTCGAGTCCCGGCGTCAGTCCAGCGAACCCCGGCCCAGCGCCGGGGTTGCCGTTTCTGATGCCAGGCGCGCCGCACGCGACTTCATGGCCGAGTTGCCGGGCGCGGGCGGCTTGCGGGTATCCGTGGTGCAGGGCGTGCGCGACATTCCCGAGGGCGCGAAGCCTTCGAGCATGGCGGAGGGCGTCTACTACCCCTCGGGCGAGGGCGGCCGGATCTACCTGGTCGCCGACAACCTGCCGTCGATGGAGCGCCTGCAGCAGGTCCTGGCCCATGAGGTCATCGGCCATTACGGCGTCGAGGCGCTGCTGGGCGACCGCTTCCCGGGCGTGCTCGCCGACGTGCGCCGCCTGACCCGCCTGCCGGACGGCGCGCGCGTGACCGGCCGGGAGCGGCCCGGCGATCCGCACTACGCCACGATGGAGGCCGTGACGCTGGCCTACCCGGACTACTCGCCGGCGAACCGTGCGCGCGAAGTCTTGGCCAGGATGGCCGAGACGAACAACAAGCGGTTCTTCCTCGAGGGCTTGTACGCAAAGCTTCGCGCAGCGCTGCGCGCGATGGGTCTCAACCTGAAGCTGAACAATGCCGACCTGCGCCAGATGGTGATCGATGCCGGACGTTTCCTGCGCCGGACGCCGTCGGCCCGGGCACAGGCCGGGGTGCGGCAGGCGGCCGCATCCATGGCTGCCAGCGATCGTCGGGAATCCCGGCGCGGCGCGGAGCCGGTCGATCTGCCGCCGGCCGTGGTCGGCCAGCCGTTGGGCGCGGCCGGCAAGCATCCGGACCATGCGGCAGCGAAAGCCGGCGACCGGCAGGCGGCCGCGCGCCTGGTGGGCGAGCTGGTGACGCCCGAGGTGGTGCAGAAGGTGCGCGACGCCCTGGGCGGTGAACAGGCCACCATCGTCCCGGTGCTGGCGGTCGAGGCCTCGGGCCACAACCAGATTCCGCTGGCTACCAGCAAGCGCCTGGGCGCGGCCCTGGGCCTTCCCGTGGAAACGGGCATCATCCAGTCCGTGAAGGCTCAGCGCAGCGCTCTTGGCGGCCTTGACCGGATCTTCCAGCAGCCCGAGTTCGACGGGCACGTCGTCCCCGGCCGAGCTTACTTCCTGGTCGACGATACCCTAACTCAAGGTGGGACACTGGCTGCGCTGGCATCGCATATCCGCCAGGGCGGAGGTCGGGTTGTCGGCACGTTCGCATTGACCGGCAAGCAGTACAGCGCTACATTGCGGCTGTCCCCCGAAACCCTGAAATCCGTCCGAGACCGCTATGGCGACATCGAATCAGACTTCCGTGCGGCAACCGGCCGGGGGTTCGACGCGCTCACCGAATCCGAAGGGCGATATCTCGCCAAGCATGACTCGCCTGACGTCGTCCGAAGCCGAATCCTTGCGGCGCGAGATGCGCGAGGCGGCGGCGTATTACGACAAGGTGTGGGGCAAGGCCCCAAACTGAACCCATCCGGTCCCGACGACGCCCCGCCCAGTGCGGGGCGTTCTGCTTCTGGCCCCATGGAATCGCGGGCCGCCACCGCTGGCGCGCCGCCGGCGCAGCAACCGGCGGCCCGGCCCGGATCGACGGCCCGCCCGGGCGAGAATCTGTCGGCCGCCGAACAGCGCCTACGCGACCGTGCCCTGGGCAAGATCGGGGCCTTCGCGCCGAAGGAGCCGTTGCAGGAGCGCCTGGCCAAGATGCGCGAGCGTGCAGGCGAAAAGCTGGTGCAGGGCATCTTCGACCAGTTCGCCCCGCTGAAGGGGCTGAACGAGACCGCCTACATGCAGGCGCGGCTGTCGCGCGGCACGGATGGCGCGGCCGAGTATCTGGTTCGGCACGGTGCTGTGAGGCTCCACGACGGCGCGCTGGATGGAGCCGGCGGCCGAGGCCTGGCCGAGATCCTCGCCGACCTGGGCGGGGAGGGCGACCACTTCATGGCATGGATCGCCGGAAACAGGGCCGACCGCCTGATGAAGGAAGGTCGGGAGCACCTGTTCACCCAGGAGGATATCGACACGCTCAAGCGTCTGAACCTGGGCCGCATGGCCGATGGCCGCCGGCGCCAGGACGTCTATGCGCAGGCGCTGCGCGAATTCAACGAGCTGCAGCGCTCGGTCCTTGATGTGGCGCAGGAAGCCGGGCTGATCAACGCGGATGCGCGCGCGGCCTGGGAAAGCGACTTCTACGTCCCCTTCTACCGAGTGATGGAGGAAGACCAGACGGGCACTATGGGGCCCGGGCAGGTAGCCGGCCTGGTGGGGCAGCGCGCCTTCAAACGCCTGAAGGGTGGGCAGGAGAAGCTGGGCGACCTGACCGCCAACACGGTGTCCAACTGGTCGCACCTACTGTCGGCCAGTATGAAGAACCTGGCTGCCCAGGGGGCCATCAAGTCGGCCGTGGACCTGGGCATTGCCCAGCGGCTGTCCGGAGCCGAGAAGGGCAGCGTGCGCATTATGGTCAACGGCCAGGAGCAGCACTACCTGGTGGACGAGCCGCTGGTGCTGGACGCACTCACTGCGCTGCACTTCGTCGGCCACAACGACCCCTTCATGAAGGCCATGCGCAAGTTCAAGCACGCGCTCACCGTGGGCGTGACGCTGAGCCCGACCTTCCGCGTGCGGAACATGCTGCGTGACACGATTCAGGCGGTGGCCATCGACAGCGATATCAAGCTGAATCCGGTGGCCAACATGATCCGGGGCTGGCGCGCGACCGGCTCAGAGAACGAGACCATGCGCAAGCTGCTGGTTGGTGGTGGCGCCGTTCGGTTCGGCTCGTTCAACGACGGGCAGGCGCGGTCGGTGAAGCGCCTGGTCGATGAGCTGGGGGTGCACCCCGATCAGGTGGTGGCGTCGCCCTCGGCGCTGCGGCGCGCGATGCGGCGGGCGTTCGACTGGTACCAGGAGACCGGCGACCGGGCAGAGACCATCAACCGCGCCGCGATCTACGAGGCGGCGCGCCGGCGCGGCAAGAGCCATCTCGAAGCGAGCTTCGCCGCTCGCGATCTGATGGACTTTACGGCAGGAGGAACCTTTCCAGCGATCCGCATCCTGTCGCAGGTCGTACCCTTCTTCAATGCTCGGCTCCAGGGTATGTACAAGCTGGGCCGTGGCGCAGTGGCGAACCCGGCGCGCTTCGGCGCCGTGGCTGGGGTAGTTGGCCTGGCATCGGCCATGCTCTACCTAAGCATGAAGGACGACGAGGACTACAAGAAGCTGCCCGACTGGGCCCGTAACAGTTACTGGATTACCAAGCTGCCGGGCTCGGACATGATGGTCTACATCCCCAAGCCTTTTGAGGTGGGTGCCCTGGGTACGGTGATCGAACGCGGGACCGAGCTGGCCTTCGCCGGGGATGACTACCGGCTGCGCGATTTCGGGCGGGATATCGGCAACATCGTGGCAGACCAACTGGCGATGAACCCCATTCCGCAAGCGATCAAGCCCGCGTTGGAGGCATCGTTCAACTACGACACGTTCCGAGGCAGGAGCATCGACTCCATGGCCCAGCAGCGCCTGCCGGCCGAAGATCGATTCACCAGCCGCACCAGCGCCGGCGCGGTCGCGCTGGGCCGCGCCATCGGGGTGTCGCCGCAGCGCCTGGAGCACCTGGCGCGCGGCTATTTTGGCTGGCTGGGCACCCAGGCGCTGAACGTGGCCGACTTCCTGGCCAGGCCGCTGTCCAACCTACCGGAGAATCCGGCGCGAGACCTGTCGCGCGTGGAAAACTGGTTTGTGGTGGGCGACTTCCTGAAGAAAGCCGACGCGCGCAGCAGCAAGTACATCGAGCGCTACTACGACCAGCAGCGCGAGGTCAACCAGCTTTACGCCGCCTTCAATCAGGCCCGGGCACTGGGCGACCTGGAGCGCGCCCGCGACTTGGCTGGCGACGACCGGCTGCGATTGCGCGGCCTCTTCCTGGCCGCTGACCGGCAGATGCAGCAGATCGGCCGGGAGATCAAGCGCCTGGAGAATAGCGACCTCCCGATGGAGGAGAAGCGCGCTCGGCTGGATCAGCTCTATCAAGCACGAAATCGGCTGGCGGCGTTGGCCGATGGCAGGGCGCGGGCGGCACAAGTGTCGTCCCGCTAAGTGTTCCAGGTGGCGCTGGCGGCCAGAAGGTCCCAGATGCGTGCTAGGCGGTAGGCAAGGGCGACGACACGATCGATAACGAAAAGCCATTTCACAGCCGATCTCCGGCAGTTCCAATGGCTAGGATTGTGTCGTCACGACTTCGGCAAATCCTCTTGCGGGATTTCCTCTTGGCGTCACGACCGGCGGCAGGTCAAGTACTTTCGTCCCGCTTGGCATGCCGGCCCGCATACTCCGCCCGGTGCCTGCTCTGGTCCCTCATTTCCAGGCGCTCCAGCTCTTCGCGCACGGCTGGTTCGGCCAGTAGCCGGTCTGCCAGACGTCGCAGATAGACCCGAGTCCGCATGTCCGTCCCCCTCTGCTGCGCCAGGACGAGTAGCGTTTCCCGGACCCGCAGCAGTAGGTCTCGCAGCCGCGCGATCTCCCAGGCCATCGCGGTACAGCTCGGCGAGGGGTCGCGTGTGTGCAAATCCCGGATATCCGCGGCCGTCAAGGGCGCCCGGAAGTGCTGGAAAGGCGAAGCGTCCGCGTATCCTGGAATCGCCTCGGACGATGCCACATACCAGTCCTCTACGGTCCAGATGTCGCGGTTTGCGCTGACATCGTGGGACCACCGGGTGCAGCCCTGCTCGGGCGAGTCGTGCGTTGGGGCAAGCTTCGGGTGTCGGCACGTAGCCCGTTTTCCGGCGAGGCCACCGAAATACTGGCAACAGAAGCAGGTGTGGTTGGCGCGAGGCGGGCCAGGCGGGGCAGGCATGGTAAAGCAACACAACTGTATGGATATCCAGTATATGCCTGCGGAAAACGGGGTCGGTACAGAGGTTTGTAACCGGCTTGGCGGCCGTAGGAGGATCCGGTCGCGGGCGGTTATCGCTCGCCTCGCTCAGATGGGAGCTAGGGCGTCCGGCAATTGGTAGCGGGCGCTGTTCATTCTCTTCGACACCCGATGCCATTGGAAAGCCGATTCGGGTCTCGCTACGGTCAGAAGCTCTAGCGCGGCGTCCACCGGCGTCGCGGGGTCAATCCATTCCCTGGCCGCCTCGGCAGTCAGGACGACGGGGCGGCGGTCGTGCACGTCGATCATCCCGCCGGCAGCATCGTCGGTGATGATGGCCATGCCGGTCTCTGGCCCGTGGTCCCGACCAGGTTGCCACGCCGTGATGCCCGGCAGATAGATGGGGCGCGCGTCGCGCGGGTGGATGTACCAGGGGGCTTTGCCGTCGCCCTCCGGCGTCCATTCGTACCATCCGTCGGCCGGCACGATCACGCGGCGCACGAGCAGCGGCCGCCACATTGCCGAGCCCCGCAGCAGTGTGTCGATACGGGCGTTGATCACTGGCTGCCGTCGCCACCACGGCGGGCCATAGCCCCACCATAGATGCTCCACCGCCGGCGATCCGCCAAGCCGATGCAGCGCCAACACCCGCGTCCCGGGCGGGATGTTGTAGCGTGGCGCCTGGGCGTCATCAAAGATCAGCCCCAGGTTCGTGAATATGGTCTCCACGTACTCGGCCTGTGGTGATTTCTGCACGATGCGGCCGCACATTTTCAGCCCCCTGGCGAATAACCTCTCTATCCTGCCACGAGAGCACTGCCATGCACAGCTATGGGCATTGGACAACTACGTGTGCAGGGGTGGAGGCCGCACTGATGTGCGCAGCAGTAGCTCGAACGGTCCAAGCCAAGGGAAGGGGTGCATGGCAGGTCCTGTGATGGGATCTGCCCATTGCACATCCATGTGGCGTGGGTAAGCGCACCCCTGGCCCGGTTTCGTCAGGGCGCAAGAAAAGCCGCCCGGAGGCGGCTGGTAAATCTAGAGCTTCACTGGGACTTGCCCGCCATCCAGTGCGTCAAGTCCCTTTCGGTCGATGTTCAGACGAAACCGAAGGTTCGCGCGAGCGGCCTCGCTTCCATTCCTCGAAGGCTCTCTTTTCCTGCCGGCGTCGCTTGCTTAGAGCCAGAAAAGGCGGAAGCGCCATGAAGCGGTCGAGCAGCCGGTCCACCTCTTGGACTCCGCATTGTCGAGCAAACACGATGAGCGCTATCAACTTGATTAGCCCAATAACAATGGGCCCCCCAAATCTCCATGGCTTTAAAGAAATGCGCGTTTGCCAACACTACGATGATCGTCACCAGCAGAAATCGTTCATCGAGGCGAGCGTCACGCTCCTTTTCGAGAAGTGTCTGTAGATTTGCCGCAGCCTTATCTTGCGGCGTAGGGGGCGTTCGCCCCTCTTCGGACTCCTCGATCAGGTTATCGCCAGTCGCTCGGCAGTAGCCAGCGTCGGGCTGCGCCTGGCCCCGCTCTCCAGGCTGCTGATACAGGCCCTGCGACACGCCTCAGGCCCGGGTCTTGATGTGCAATCGCCCCTCACGGCTTACCGGTATCGCCTCCGGGTTTGGCTGCGATGCCGATGCGGGGGCCCCACACATCGTGCGCCACTGCCCCCTGGTGAGGCTGGGACCAGGCTCCGGCGGGTACTCGATCCGATCATTGCCTATATGGTTCAAATGTAGAACATAACGGTAGAGTCGAGCCCCGCCACCTGCTCGGCCACAAGGTCAAGCCCTAATTCTTGCACCACTAGATCGGCCATGTCGTCTTTGTGGGAACGTGGCCCATTGTGATTCAACTGACGGTTGATCGCGCCGCCGATGACGTCCGCGAGTTGGACTAGTGCCGAAATTTGCGATGGAGTGGTGACAAAGGACTCGATCCTGGCATCTTGCCCCAAGTGAACCTGGAGGCCCGCTGCGATTCGTTCCAGCGTTTCGCGCGAAGCAAACTTATCCAGCGTGTTTTCTTGGTCGACCGTCACCTTCAACACGCGAGGTAATTTCACACGGCCGCTTTCTACCTCGTGTTTGAGCCCATGAAGCACCATAAATTCATGCAGCTTTTGTACCGTCTCCTCGATGGGGCGTTTGGTGTGAGCCTTTTCCACTCCCGCAAACTTGAAGCCCAGGAAGTCACGGTTGGCCTTCACGACGGCGAGGTATTCGGTCAGCGGTTCAAAGTCGCGATTTCCAAATTTCGCGAAATGAATCTCCCTCTTGGCCCAGAGCGATTTTGCTTGCCAGTCTTTAATGGCTTTGGTGACGTCCCAAACGGCGCGAGGGTCCAAGACCCAGACCGCTGCTACGACAATCCAGTCCGCGGTCTTGCCGGTCTCATCAGCGAAGATGTTGATTGAAGGCGTCGGAGCCGCCAAATCGATGACGGCGTCTTGCATCTTCTCTTGGTGGGCTTGGCGCTTACGTCGAGTACCTTCCTTCGCCAAAAACAGCCCGAACTCGTTCTGAATTTTGGCCCTGGCGCGCACTATCTGCGTCATCCGCTCCAGTCTGAAGAGGTTCCGCGGGAGTATTCCGTGTTCGTTAAAAAGGTCTGGCTGATATGTTTCCCAGTACCGCAGCGAAAGTTTAACGTCGCTGTCCCTCGTGTCGGGGTACATGTTCAGGATCCCGGCCACTCTTGGGAGCAATGTCGTGAAATCTCCCGCGTCCAGACTCTGTAGCAGTTTCTCCCGCGCCACTGCGAGCTTGAGCGCCTTCGCAGGCGAAAGCTCTTTCCTATTCTTGCCTAGGTCATCCAGCACTTCGGACGCTACTGCGTCTGTGATCAGGTCACTGTGCATTACAGCCTCGTCGCCATCCAAACTGATACGAAGTGTAATCCTGCATATAGCGGGGCATATCAGGGTTTCCGCTTATCGACACTGTCTAAAACTCCAACGCGCTGCTAGATAAATCAGTGGCTTACTGGATCCGATACCTAATCAACTGTTAGACGTGCCCGGGCGAAAGCAACTGTGAAAACGAGGTCTTGGCTTACTTTTCTGATGAACTGACCGAGTACATCATCGTCGTCGCCCTGGTGGCCGTCGCGGCCATTGCGGTCTATCAACTGTTCGGGCAGGTCGTGCGGTCGCAGACGGCGGCCATGGCGCGCGAGCTGGCCGGCGAGGACGGCAGCGAGCAATCGCGCGCGGCACAGGCTGCGGCCGAATCCGCCGCCGCGCAAGCGGCCGCCCGTACGCTGAAGTCTTTCACCGGTAACGCGGGGGCAGGGCAGTGAGGCCGCGGTTTACGCCGCGGGGGCTGCCGCGCATGCGCGGCCAGGCGCTCACGCTCGGCCTGCTGCTGGTCGCGGCTGGTGCGCTGGCGTGGATCCACCTGCACGACATCGGGCAGGTGATCGCCGCGCGCGCACGGCTGCTGCATGCCGCCGATGCCGCGGTATACAGCGGTGCGCTGCTGCAGGCCAGGGCCTTCAACATGCATGCGTACATCAACCGCGCGCAGGTCGCTCACCAGGTGGCGATGGCGCATTTGGTCACCCTCGGCTCGTGGGCGCAATGGGCTGACACGCAGGCGCGCCAGTCCACGCAGGCCAATCCGCCGGCCGCGCTGATCGGCATGCTGTTTGGCGGCGCATACGGTTCGGCCTATGCGGCGTCGGCGGCCGCTTTCGGCTTGGGCACCCAGGCGGCGGGCAGTGCTTTGGCGCAGGCCTTCGCACGGCACGAGCGCACGGTGCACGACGTGCTTGCCGCCGCCCGGCAGGTGCTGATGGGCTCGTTGGCAGGCACGCGCGAGGCCGGAATGCGTGCCGTGCTGGCGGCGAACTATCGCGAGCCCGGCGATGACGAGCCTGATGAGGCGGTGCTACGGCGCGCTGGGCTGAGCATGGCCTGGATGCAGGATGCGCTGCCCGGCACCGTGGTGCTGCACCCCGTACAACAGGGCAGCGGCCTGCGCGCGCTGGTAATGGACGCCGCCGGACGCTATCCGTTTCTTGGGCCGCGCAACGATACCGCGCAGAATCCTTGGCCGGTCAGCGCGCGCTGCCCGCATTTGCGCCACGAGCTGAGGCGGCTAGGCGCCACCTCGCTGTCGGCGCAAGGCCGGTGGCAGTCGCACGACACCCTGTCGTATCACGCGCTGCGCAGCAATCGATGGATAGGCTGCTATTACCGCGAATACCCCATGGGCTGGGGATTGGCGCTAGGCGGGCAGGGCCTGCCAGACGGATACGGGCATGCCGTCGTGCCGCCAGCTAATTTTTCCCGCCAGGCCTTTTGGCGATGGGTGCGCGCCAACACGCGATGGGACTTGCTGGACAAGGGCGTCAATCCCCTGGCCGATTCCCACGCGCTGGCAGGGATGGCGCGCTGGCCGTCGCGCGGGCTGCCGCTGCATGCTGGTCTATCGAACGGCGGCGATCAGGCCGTCCGCATCGCGATATCGGTCAGGCAGGATGCGACGAGGCTTCCTACTACGGACGCGGCGGGCAAGCTGCAGGTCGGGCCAGGCCCGTTCGTGTTGCGCGCCTGGCGGCCGGGCGACGCGATGACGGTGGCCAGCGCGGCGCAAACCTATTTCGCGCGCCCGGCGCCGCGCACCGACGGACGCGAAGAGTTTGCCAGCTTGTTCCACCCGTACTGGCAGGCGCGCTTGGCGCCTGCGGGCGCGCCGAGCGAGGGGGCGTGATGGGCGGGCGTTGCGTTGCGGCGATCCGGCAGGCCGGGCAGGCCTTGGCCGAAGGGCTGATTGCCGTGCTGGCCTTGGCACTGGTGGTCCTTGCGATCGCCCATGCCGGACGCTGGCACGCCACGGCGCTGCAGACGGGCTTTGCGGCCCGCCAGGCGGCCTTCGCATGGACGCGCGGCGAGTCCGGCGCCGGCGGCGACGACCGGGTACGGTTGCAGCCGTTGGTTGCACACCCTTTGCCGGGGGCCGCGCAGCCGGGCGGCGAGGGCCGCGACGCCGGGACGCTGCGCAGGCAATGGGCCTTGCACGACGACGCCGTCGTGGCCTGGCAGGCGCGGGCGATGGGCCTGCGCTTGCCATTCGGCGTGCGTCGACTATCACTGCGCCGCCATACGGCCGTGCTGGCCGACGCAGGCCACGCAACGGGCGACGTCGGCGCGCAGCAACGCACGGCGCAGTCGACGCTGGCGTGGCGCGACGCAGCCTCCGGTTCGTTGCATGTGGCCCGGGAAATCGATGCGCGCGTTGCGCCCGTCGATCGCGCATGGAGGCGCCCCGGCCTAGCGCTTGACTGGCTGGCCCCTTGGGCAGGCGCGGTGCCGCCCGAGCACGTGCGAGACCGTGCCGATGCGTGGCGGTTCCGATGAAAGAATGGGATCCGGGGAGACTCTCTTCGATGGCAGACGTGCGATGCCAGGACTGCCGGACTACGTCGGCCGTGCCGCCTTGCAGGCGGGGTGGCGAACACCGCATGGAAGGCATGCGAGACGCTTTCGCTGGTGGCGGCTGGTCCGGGCGCAGTGGCAACGCTGCCTGGATGCGGGCGAGCAAACCACGGCCGCGGGCGAGCGCAGGCGCGACCTGCATTGTCCTGCAGTTGCTTGTCGTGGGTCAGCTCGCCGCAGCGGGTCGAGATGCAGCGCCGGCGCTGTCAACTGGAGATCAGTTTCACGCCGAGGCGGCGACTGGGCTTGCGCGATTGGTGTTGCCGGAAGGAACGGTGCGCACCGATTTGGGAGAGGGGTTGGCCGTATCGGGGGTGCCCGTGCGCATCGAGGTGTTCGACGCGCCCGCGCCGTTTGCAGCGACGATGGATACGCTGGTCGCCGGGCTGGGTGCGTTGCCGGAAGTGGTCACCCTGGCCGATGCAGTGCTCTTGCATTGGCGCACGCACCAGGGCCAGTGGTTGGCCCGCCTGCAGGCCGATGGGCCGATGCGTACGCGCGGCACGCTGTCTCTGCTGGGCGGTGGGCAAGCGGTGCGGCCGACGCGCCAATGGCCCGATTGGGCGCCGGCGGGGTTGCAGCTTCAGTTCGAGCTGGCACAGGCACAGGCAATGCAGCGCCAACGTATCTATACCCACGCGCTGCCGCCGCGCCAACTCGCGCAAAGGTTGGATGCATCGCTGCGCCGGGCGGGTTGGCGGCCGGTCCCGGGCCCGGGCCCGGGCCAAAGGTGGGCGCGGCAGGGACGCAGCCTGTCGCTGTTGCTGGTGCCGCTGTCTGCGGGCAGCGGCGTGTTTGTGCTGGAGTCGCAGCCGTGAGCGCCGCTGCCGGCGTCGCGCGGGCGTGCAACAGGGTTTGCCGGGAGACGACCCGTGCGCTGGCCTAAGCCCGACCGCACCTGGGTCTTGCTGGGCGCAGCGGTTGCCGCCGGCTTGCTGGCAGCTTGGTCGGCGCGCGAACACCTGCGCGAGCGTATCGCCCAGATCGAGGCGCAATCGCGCGCGCCGACGGTGCGGCGGCTGGTCGCTGCGCGCGACCTGCCGGCCGGCACGCGGCTCGACGCCGACCATGTCGCCGTGCGCGACATTCCCGCGCAGTACGCGGCGGCCGATACACTGCCGCCCGAACGCTACGGCGAAGTCGATGGCGCGATGCTGGACCGCCCGGTCTCGCGAGGCGATCCCATACTGCCTGCGTACCTCGCCAGGCCCACCGACCCGCCCTTGTCGTCCCGGTTGTCCGAAGGCCGGCGCGCCGTCACCATGCCGGTCGACGAGATCAATTCCTTGTCGGGCATGCTCGAGCCGGGCGACATCATTGATCTGTATGTGTCGTTCGAGCACCGGCGCCGGCGGGTGACCGTGCCGCTGCTGCAAGGCGTGCTGGTGCTGGCGACCGGGCCGCGCATGCTGGCCGGCGGCGCGCAAGACGCTGGTGGCAACGTCGGCGGCTATTCGGCCATCACGCTGGATGTGTCTCCCCAGGACGCGGTCAAGCTCGTGGCGGCGCGGCAGGCGGGGGTGGTGACCGCCATGCTCAGGCATCCGCGCGATGTGCACGCCTCTGATGCCGCGGCGCGCGGCGACCTGGCGTCGCTGCTGGGCTTGGATCCTCCGCGTCCGCGGGCTCGGCAGTCGGTGCCGGTCATTTACGGGAACCGTCCGCTGGCGCGCATCCCGGACCTGGGGGCGGCCGTGTCGGTGCCCCCGCTTGCCACGCAACCGCCGCAGGACCTGCCCGGCGACGATGCGTCCGGTGCATGGCTGGAATGGGCGCAGGCCGCGCGAGACGCCATGCTCGCGCCGGGGGAGCCGTCGCCATGATGTCGGCAAGGACTTGCCTGCCGTCGTGGCGCGTTCGGCCCGCAGGCGGCCGCAGGGGGTGGCGCCGATGCATTGCACGGCGGGCAGCGCCCGGGTTCGCGATGATGTGGCCCGTCCTGGCGGTGCTGGCCGCTGTGTGGCCGCTCGTGGCCGGCTGCCAAGAGGCCGAGCCGCTGACGCTGCAGGTTGGGGAAACGCGTGTGCTGGCCGCGCCGGGCGTGGCACGCGTGGCCGTGGGAGACGGCAGCGTGGTCAACGCGGCGGCCGCCGATGGGCGAGAAGTGCTCGTGTTCGGACGTGCCGCCGGCAGCACCTCGCTGCACATTTGGCAGGCTGGCGGCAAGCGCCGCGGCTATGCGGTGCAGGTGGAGCCGGCCGGCATGCGCCGCATCCGCGACGAATTGGCCACGCTGCTCGAGCGCATCCCGGATGCGCGCAGCCTCATCGTCGGCGAGCGCATCGTCATCGAAGGCGAAAACCTGTCCGACGCCGACCAGCGGCGTATCGCCGCGCTGGCCGAGCGGTATCCGGAAGTCATCGATTTCACCAGCCGCATCGGCTGGGACCGCATGGTGCTACTGGACGTGCAGGTGGTGGAATTGCCGCGGTCCGCGCTGCGCGAGTGGGGCGTGCGCTGGGATGGTGCAAGCCAGGGCGGGGTGGCTGCGGGCCTGGCTTGGGAGCGAGCGGGTTCGGGACTGTCCGCTCGCCCGGGTGAAGTGCCCGTCGACGCGCGCTTTCCGGCGGCCGGCGCGGCAGGCTACTTCGGCATCAACGCTTTGCTGTCGGCGCGGCTCGATGCGCTGGCGCAAAACGGCGACGCGGTGGTGCTGGCCCAGCCCCAGCTGCTGGCGCGCAGTGGCGCGACCGCCAATTTCCTGGCCGGTGGCGAAGTGCCCTACGCCACCGTCGACGCCAACGGCAATTCGACGACCATTTTCAAGCCGTACGGGGTGTCGCTGAAGATCACGCCGCACGTCGAGCGCAATGGAACGGTGCGCTCTCGCATCGAAGTCGAGGTCAGCGCCGTCGACACGACCGTCAACGCGCCCGGCGGCCCGGCCTTGTCGGTGCGGCGCGCCGCCACGGAGTTCAACATGCTGCCCGGCCAAACGTTGGTGCTGGGTGGCTTTCTTTCCCGCGAACAATCCACCGACCTGCAGCGCCTGCCTGGGTTGGGAGACATCCCGATACTGGGCGCGCTGTTTGGTTCACGACGTTTCCAGCAGCGTGAAACCGAGCTGGCCATATTCGTGACGCCCGTGCTTGCCGGGCCCGACCATCCTGACTTGGCCGAGCGCGTGGCACGCGGCCGGCAAGTGCTGGACCAAGCTTTTTCGGAGCCAGTCCGCTTGAACCGCCCGGTGCGCGCCATCGACGCGCGAACGCCTTGGGATCCTTATTCGGGCCCGGCTTCGCAATGGTCGCAAGGCGCGGCCGGTAATGTGTACGACTTCGGGGATTGACCATGCTCGAATTCCATATCCGCCTGGAGGATGGCAGCGAGCGCACGCAGCGCCTGCCCGCGCCCGTGCTGCTCGGCCGAGGGCCGGAGTGCGGCCTGCGCCTGCGCAGCTGGCGGCTGGCGCGCACCCATGTGCGCTTTGCGCGCGGTCCGGCCGGCATCATGCTGGAGGACCTCGGGTCACTGGCTGGCACACGCGTCAACGGCGAGCGCGTCGCGCAGTTCGGGCCGCTGCAGCCGGCCGACGAAATCCAGGCCGGCCCGTGCCTGCTGCGCGTGCGCGATTGCGGTCCGGCCGCAGGCCAGTCCCCCGGCACCGATGCCACGCAGGTGATCGATGCTTCCGGGGATGCCGTGCAAGCCGGCGCGACGCCAGCTGCTCGACCGGACACCCACGGCACGGCACCGGCTGCCGGCACACCGGACGGCCGCATCGCGCAATCGCCGGCACTGCCGCCAGCCGCGCCGGCCCCCGATCGTCTGGCGTTGCAGCGTCGGCTGCACGCAGCCTTGCTCGAAGCGCTGGACTTGCGCCGGCGCGATGTGGCCGCCATGAGTGACGGCGCGCTGCGCAGCGAAGCGCAGGCGCGGCTGGCCGAATTGATCGAAGCCGATCCGGACATCGCGCCGCAAGCCGACCGTGCGGCGCTGCTCGAGGCGGTGGTCGACGAAGCCGTGGGGTTGGGGCCGCTGGAGCCCTTGCTTGCCGATGCGCAGGTGACCGAAATCATGGTCAACCGCCACGATGAAATCTACGTCGAGCGCGCCGGGCGGCTCGAGCGCCATGGGGCAGGATTCAGCAGCGAACAGGCGGTGCTCGGGGTGATAGAGCGCATCGTCGCACCCTTGGGGCGGCGCATAGACGAGAGCTCGCCCATGGTCGATGCCAGGCTGCGCGACGGCTCGCGCGTCAACGCCGTCATCGCGCCCGTGGCACTCAAGGGTGCCAGCATCACGATCCGCAAGTTTCCCCGCCATGAAATGGGCATGCAGGATCTGGTGGCTGGCGGCTCGTTGGGACCACGCATGGCGCAGTTCCTGGCCTTGTGCGTGCAGCAGCGCAAGAACATCGTGGTCTCGGGCGGCACCGGCTCGGGCAAGACCACGCTGCTCAACATCTTGTCCAACTGCATTCCCGAGGGCGAACGCATCGTCACCATCGAGGATGCCGCGGAACTGCGCCTGCGGCATGCGCATCTGGTGGCGCTGGAGGCGCGGCCCGCCAATCTCGAAGGCAAGGGCTTGATTACCATCCGCGACCTCGTGCGCAACGCGCTGCGCATGCGGCCGGATCGCATCGTGGTGGGCGAATGCCGCGGTGCGGAAGCCTTCGACATGCTGGCGGCGATGAACACCGGCCACGAAGGGTCGCTGACAACGCTGCACGCCAACAGCCCGCGCGATGCGCTCGCCCGGCTGGAAACCATGATATTGATGGCCGGCATGGACTTGCCGCTGGCGGCGATCCGCGAGCACACCGCGTCGAGCATCGACCTCATCGTCCAGCAGGTGCGCCTGCCGAGCGGGCGCCGGCTGGTGGCGTCCATCGTCGAAGTGGCCGGCATCGAAAGCGGGCGCATCCAGCTGCAGGAGCTGTTTCGTTATGACCGTGCAAGCGGAACGTTTGCCGGCTGCGGCATGGTGCCGGGGTTTTTCCAGTCTTGGCGCGAGACCGGGATGGAGGTCGGCGCCGACCTGTTCGCCGAGGCGCCCGATGTGCCTGCGTGGCGGGCGGCCGACCGGGGCGTGGTGGGCGCAATGGGCGCGTCGCCATGTTGACGGCGATCGTTGCCGCGGGCGTGGCATCGGCGCTGCTGGCCTGGCTGGCCGGCGGGATCTTGCGCGAGGCCGTGCGCCGCTATCGCGCGCAGTTCACGGCCGAGGCGCGCATGCGGCTGGGCGAAGCCTTCGTCTTCATCGATCCGACGCAGGTGTGGACGGCCAGCATTGCCTGTTGCGCCGCGAGCGCGGGGATCGCCTGGCTCGCTAGCGGCAGCGTCGTGGCCGGCGCCGCCGCAGGCACGGCCATGCTGGCCGTGCCGCGTTGGCTTGCCGCGCGCTGGCGACGCCGGCGCCTGGCGCGCTTCGACGCGCAGTTGCCCGATACGCTGGCAGCCTTGGCCAGCGCCTTGCGCGCAGGGGCAAGCGTGCAGGCGGCCTTGCGTGTGATCGTAGAGCGCAGCGATGCGCCGCTGGGCCAGGAGTTCGGGCTGATGCTGCGTGAGCAGCGACTGGGCGTGCCCTTCGAGGCGGCGCTTGGGCACTTGTACGAACGCATGCCGTCCGAAGCCGCCGGACTGGTGGTCGCGTCCCTGCGCATTGCCGCACAGACGGGCGGCAACCTGGCGGCGACGCTGGAGCGGATCGCCGAGACGCTGCGCGCGCGCCTGCACCTGCAGGGCAGGATACGGGCGCTGACCGCGCAGGGGCGCTTGCAGGCTTGGGTGGTGGGCTGCCTGCCGCCGCTGATGGCGCTGGTGCTCGATGCGCTCGAACCCGATGCGATGGCGCTGCTCTGGCATACGCCAGCAGGCTGGTGCGTCCTCGGACTGGTGGCCATGCTCGAGCTGGTGGGAACCTACATGATCCGGCGCATCGTGGCCATCGAGGTCTAGGCGGGCGCAGGCTGGCGGAAATGTCGGGCATGGATGATCTCTGGCACGTGGCGGCGCTGGCCGGGTTGTGTGCCGGACTACTGGCCGCCGCGCTGCTTGCGCCGGCGCAAGCGCAGGCTTGCCCGCCTGCGGCCGGCATCCCCACCTGGATGCGGCTGGCCTGGCCCTGGGTGCGGGCGCTGTCCCGACCCGTGCGGCCGTTGCTGACCTGGCGGGGGCGCCAGCGGCTCGAGCAGTTGCTTGCCCACGCCGGGCTGCAGAAGCAGTTGCTACCCGACGACATCGTTGCCGCGCAAGCCGCGCTGGCCATGCTGTCGGCTGCAGGCTGCGTGCTGGTCGGACACGCCTGGCTGGGCGTTGCGCCGGCCGCCGCTGTCGCCGTGCCGGCGGCGGCGTTGGCCGCGGTACTGCCGCGCGCGTGGCTGTCGGACCAGGCGCGCACGCGTGCCAGGCGCATCGCCCGTGAGCTTCCTTTCGTGCTCGACATGGCGACGCTTTGCATCGAGGCCGGCCTCAATCTGCAGGGAGCGCTGCAGCAGGCGGCGCAGCGCGGCCCTGATGGGCCGATGCGCGAGGAGCTGCAGTTCGCGCTGGCGGATATGCGGGCCGGACTGCCGCGGCTGCAGGCGCTTCAGGCCATGGCCGCCCGTGCCGGCGTGCCTGCCTTGCGCACCATGGTGGCCACGCTGGCGCAGGCCGAAGCGCTTGGCATGGGGCTGGGGCCGGTGCTACGCGCGCAGGCGCACAGCCAGCGCAACGAGCGCTTTCTGCGAGCCGAGCGCCTGGCGCTGGAGGCGCCGGTCAAGATGCTGCTGCCGCTGGTGGCGTGCATTTTTCCCTGCACGTTTCTCATCATCGGCTTTCCCATTGCCGTGCGGTTGATGGCGTACGCGCAGTAAGGGAGGGATCCGTGGGTGGCGGGCGTCGATCCAACTTTGGCCGGCCGTGCGGCGGTCAGGTACCAGCCCTGCAGGTGCGCCGCGCCGCCACCGCCTGGCTGCGCCTGCGCGGGCTGCTGGGCCGGTCGCGGCTTGCACCCGGCCAGGCGCTGTGGCTGGATCCTTGCCGGGCGGTCCATACGCTGGGAATGCGCTACGCCATAGACGTGGCCTTCATCGATCGCCAGGGCCGCGTCGTGCGCATCGTCCACGGCTTGCGTCCCTGGCGCTGGGCGGGGTGCTGGCGCGCCCGGTCGGCGGTGGAGCTGGCCGCAGGCGAGGCGGCCGATGCGCGCGGGGGCGCTGCCCGCATCGAGGCGGCCCTGCACAGGTGGGCCGAGGCCAACCTTGGCCAGGACGGCCTTAACGATCGGGCAAAAACCCTGCAGCGCCGGGCCCGAACACGCTGATGTAGCTGGGATAGAAGCTGCAGTACAGGACGCTGCCGGCGGCCACGTTGACCGGAATCTGCAGCATCCCAGCGAGCTGCGGCGACAGGCCCATGGCCATGAGCAGGTCGGCCGCGATGTCGATCGCCAAGAAAATCGCGAACCAGGCTGCGCCATAGACCAGGAACGCAAACTTGTTGCGCCAGCAGGCCACGGCCGAAAAGAACAACGCCTGGCCCAGGCGGATACCTTGGAAACCGGTCAGCGCCGGCGCGTACCAGAACAGCGCGGCCAATCCGACGTAGACCGTCGCGAACAGCATGAGCGGCACGCGCATGATTTCCAGGAAAGGCCCGATGTCGTCGGTCACGCGCGCGGCCTGCATGGCCTCGGCCAGGTCCCGCATGAAGGGCATGAAGATGATCGCCCCGGCCAACAGGCAAAGGCCGGCGTATAGGGCGCCCATCCATAGCAGCCGCTTGAATACGCCTTTGTTGCGCAAGGGCTGGAACCAGACTGCCGGCTGCAGCGCATGGCCGGCTTCGACGTGCCGGCAGGCCGACAGCGTCGCGAAGGTGATCGACGGCATCATCACGACGAAGGCCAGCGGCCCCAGCGGCGGCAAGAGGCTGGCCAGCATCAGCGCGACGCTGATGCCCATGGCCCAGGTGAACATGGCCAACGGCTGGCGGCTGAACAATGCCAGCCCCTCGCGTACCCATTGCCAGCCTGCGGTGGCGGGAAGAGTGGCTGCTTGCATGTGTCGGGAATCCGGTTGCGGGATCGGAAAATCGAGGCCAATCAGGGAAGGGCATGCGGCGCCGTCTCGCGGCGCAGCCGCAGGATGCGCTCGAAGTGCCGGGGATCGTGCGGCTTGAGCGTTTGCGCCGGGCGCGGCAGGAAGAAATCGTACAGCCGCGAGATCCAGAACCGCAGCGCCGCCGCGCGCAGCATGTCCGGCCAGGCGGCCCGTTCTTCGTCGGTGAACGGGCGCACGCGCGCGTAGGCCTGCAGCCAGGCTTGCAGCAGTTCGGGCTGGAACTTGCCGCTGGCCCGGTCGATGCACCAGTCGTTGACGCTGACGGCGACGTCAAAGAGCCAGGTCTCGCAGCCGGCAAAGTAGAAATCGATGAAGCCACCCATGCGCGGGCTTTCGTAGGTCCCGGCAAACAGCACATTGTCCCGGAACAGGTCGCAGTGGGCCGGGCCGCGCGGCAGCCGTGCCCATGCGGGCGTGCCGGCCAGCGCCTGTTGGTGCGCCACTTCGTCGCGCAGCATCTGCGCCTGGCTCGCATCCAGGAAGGGCAGCACCTTGGGCATGGTTTCCTGCCACCAGGTCAGCCCGCGCAGGTTGGGCTGTTCGATCGGGAAATCCCGCGCCGCCAGGTGAGCGCGTGCCAGCGTCTCGCCCGTCAGCGCGCAGTGTGCGGGGCTGGGCGCCGGTTCGTAGCCGCCGGGCAGCATGCTGACGATGACCGTCGGCTTGCCGTGCAGCTCGGTCAGGCGGGTGCCGTCGCGCAGGGTCTGCGGTTCAGGCACCGGCACGCCGTGCCGGGCCAAGTGGTGCATCAGCTCGATATAGAACGGCAGCTGTTCGCGGGTCAGCACCTCGAACAGGGTCAGGACGAATTCGCCGCGGGTCGTGGTCAGGAAGTAGTTGGTGTTCTCGATGCCTGCCGTAATGCCTCGCAGCGACACCAGTTCGCCGAGATCGTAACGGGTGAGCAGGCTGCGGGCGTCGTCGGCGCTGACGGGAGTGAATACGGCCATGAAGCGGGCGGGGCGAAGGTGGTATGGGTGGTCGCCGCACGCGCGGCGCGGGCGCAATTTTAGACCAGCCGTTAAACTGGGCGCATTTGCATACACCCAGCACCGTGCTCGACCGCGAACATTGGCGGCTTTGCGTCGCCCCCATGATAGACGTCACCGACCGGCACTGCCGATACTTCCATCGGCTGCTGGCGCCGCACGCCCGCTTATATACCGAGATGGTCACCACTGGCGCGCTGTTGTACGGGGATGTCGCCCGGCATCTGGATTTCGATCCCGCCGAGCACCCCGTGGCGTTGCAGCTGGGCGGCAGCGAACCTGCCGCGCTGGCGCAGGCCGCCCGCCTGGGCCGGCAATGGGGCTACGACGAAATCAATCTGAATTGCGGCTGCCCATCCGAGCGGGTGCAAAAGGGCGCCTTCGGCGCCTGCCTGATGGCCGAGCCGGCGCTGGTGGCCGATTGCGTCAAGGCCATGCAGGACGCGGTCGACGTGCCGGTCACCGTCAAGCACCGGCTGGGGCTCGATTACGACGAGTCCTATGGTTTCGTGCGCGATTTCGTCGGGCATCTGTACGAGGCGGGCTGCCGGGTGTTCATCGTCCACGCCCGCAACGCCGTGCTCAAGGGCTTGTCGCCCAAGGACAACCGCGAGGTGCCGCCGCTGCGCTACGGCGATGCGCGGCGCCTGCGGGCGGACTTCCCCGAGGCGGCCTTCGTGCTCAATGGGGGTTTGGCCGACGCCGCCGCGGCGCTGGCCGAGGCGCCCGATTTCGACGGCGTCATGCTCGGCCGGGCCGCCTGGCACAACCCGCGGGTGCTGTCCGAGCTGACCATGCATTGGTGGCCGCAGGCACCGCTGCCTGACGACGGGCAGGTGGTGCAGGCCATGGTCGATTATGCGGCGCGGCGCGTGGCCGAGGGCGTACCGCTGAGAGTGGTGGTGCGTCCGCTCCTTGGCCTGCTCAACGGCCAGCCTGGCGCGCGGCGGTGGCGGCGCGCCTTGTCCGATCCCGGGCGCCTGGCGACCAACGATCCGGGCCTGATCCGGCAAGCCTGGGTCGACGCGCAACCCCGGGCCGCTTGATCGCACCGCGCGCTTGCGCGGTGCCTGCCACGCCCGCTCAGCGTTTCTCGACCGTTTCGCCGTCCATGGGCCAGTCGCGGATATAGGCCTTGAGCATGTTGTTTTCGAACTGCTGGGCCGCGACGATGGCGCGCGCCATGTCATAGAACGAGATCACCCCGAGCAGCGTCGGGCCGTCCATGACAGGGATGTAGCGAGCGTGCTTGTCCAGCATCAGGCGCTGTACTTCCTCGGCATCGGTATTGGGCGAGACGCTGACGGGCGCGTCGTCCATGATGGCGCGTATGGTGGTCCCCTCGATGCTGCCGCGCTCGTGCAGCAACCGGATGATTTCGCGGAAGGTCAGCATGCCGGCGAGCCTGCCGTGTTCCATGATGACCAGCGAACCGATGTCGTTGGCGCTCATCGTTTCGACGGCTTCGGACACCAGGGTATCGGGCGAGGCCGTGTACAGCGCATTGCCCTTGACGCGAAGGATTTCACTGACTTTGAGCATGATGGGTCTCCGTGGAACGCGCGGGTTCCGTCATGGGGAGCGTCCCGCCGCCCGGCTCGCGCACGTAGGCCATGCGCAGCGGCGGGCAGGGTTGCAAGATTGAGCCTAGGGTGGGGGCCGGCTGGTGGCCGGCCAGCAGGGCGGCACAGGCTTGTTTCAAGGCCGGGTCGTCCTGGAGCCACGGGTGGTGGCGATCCAGCAGTAGCCGATCCACCAGGGGACCAAGCGGCGCGGCCGCCGGATCGCAGGCCAGTATCCACCGCTCGTCGCGGCTGTCCTGGACGCGTGCGGCCAGGCCGAGATCGGCCAGGGTTTCCAGCACCTCCTGCAGCGCCTCAGGCTGCAGGCGCAAATGCTTGCTCAAATATCGGGCGCTGCGTCCGGCCGGCATGCGGCCGTGCGCGCGATGCAGCGCGCGCAACACGGCCACGGCGTCCAGGAAGCGCCAGCCCGTCTTCTGGTCGACATCCCAGCGCCCCATCCGGATCGAAGGCAAGATCGCCGCGATCGTGGCGCCCAGCAAGACGGCCAGCCACGACAGATAGATCCACAGCAGGAAAACCGGTAGCGTCGCGAAGGTGCCGTAGATGACGGTGTAGGCGGGAAAGCGCGTCACGTAGTAGGCAAAGCCCGTCTTCATCAGCTCCAGCGCCGCGGCCGTGCAAAAGCCGCCCGCCAGTGCATCCTTGATGGCCACGCGGCGGTTGGGCACGATGACGAACATGGCGGTAAAGCCCAGCCCGGTGAGCACTACGGGCACGAACGACAGCACGAGGTTGGCCCCGGCCGAGAGATCGGCCACCAGGCCCATGGATTCGCGCGCCAGCAGCGACGTGACCCAGAGGCTTGCGCCAGCCAAGAGTGGCCCAAGGGTGATGACGCTCCAGTAAACCAGCACGCGCTGCGAAAGCGGCCGCTGACGGCGCACCCGCCAGATGCGGTTCAGCGCCTGGTCTATGGTCATCATCAGCAGCACCGACACCGCCACGAGGAACAACCCGCCTATGGCCGTCAGCCGCCTGGCCTGCCTGGCGAACAGGTTCAGGTAGTTCATGACATTGTCGGAGACGGCGGGCGGCATCACGTTCTTGGCCAGGAAGGCCTCGAGCTCGCGCCGGAATTCGTCGAACAGGGGAAACGCAGTGAACAGCGACAGCGCCACGGCCAACAGCGGCACCACGGCCAGCACCGTCGTCAGGGTCAGGCTGGAGGCGACCTGCAGCAGGCGTTCTTCGGCGGCGCGCTGGCCCGCGAAACGCAGCAACCCGCTGATGCGCCCCGGCAGGCGGCGGCGCGAACGGTGCGGCGTTTGGGCGGCCGCCGCGGTTGCAGCTGGCGCAGCGGGCTGATTCATCAGGCGATAATAGCAGCATGAACGTCGAACTCAACACGCGCTTGCGCATCGCATCCGGCGTGTCGCTGTTGGCCCTGATCGCGCTGTGCGTGGCCTGGGAATCCTTCCTGGCGCCGTTGCGCCCGGGTGGCTCCTGGTTGTTGCTCAAGGCCCTGCCGCTGGCCTTCGCGATGCGCGGCATCTGGCGCGGCGACCTGTACACCTACCAATGGGCGTCGATGCTGGTGCTGCTATATCTGATGGAAGGGCTGGTGCGCGCCACCTCCGATCCGCCTGGGCCATCCGTCGCGCTGGCCTGGCTGGAAACGGCGCTTGCCTTGGCATTCTTCCTCTGCGCCATTTTCTACGTGCGCCCGGCCAAGCGCGCGGCCCGCGGCAGGCGGCCATGAGCGGGCAGCCACCTACCGGGCGGCTTGCCCGACTGACGACGGACAACTCGTTTGCCCGGTTGCCGGGCGCTTTCTATACCCGCCTGCGGCCACAGCCGCTGAACGCGCCCCGGCTGCTGCATGCCAATTTGGATGCTGCGGCCCTGATCGGCCTGGATGAGCAGGACCTGGCCGATCCCGAATTCCTGGCGGTGTTCTCCGGCAGCGCGCCGCTGCCCGGGGGCGATACGCTGTCGGCCGTCTACAGCGGACACCAGTTCGGTGTGTGGGCGGGCCAGCTCGGCGACGGCCGCGCGCACCTGCTCGGCGAAGTTTGCGGACCGGGCGGCAATTGGGAGCTGCAGCTCAAGGGGTCGGGGCGCACGCCGTACTCCCGCATGGGTGATGGCCGCGCCGTGCTGCGCTCATCGGTACGCGAATACCTTGCCAGCGAGGCCATGCACGGCCTGGGCATCCCGACCACGCGCGCATTGGCGCTGGTGGTCTCCGATGACATCGTGATGCGCGAGCAGCCCGAGACGGCCGCCATCGTCACCCGCATGTCGCCCAGCTTCGTGCGCTTCGGCTCGTTCGAGCATTGGGCTGCGCTCGATCGTATCGACCACCTTCAAACGCTGGCCGACTACGTCATCGACCGCTTTTATCCGCAGTGCCGGGATGCGGCAGGCGGCGAACCAGCCCATCCCGTGGCGCGCCTGTTGCGCGAGGTCACGCTGCGCACGGCCGACCTCATGGCCGCCTGGATGGTGGTGGGTTTCTGCCATGGCGTCATGAACACCGATAACATGTCGATCCTGGGCCTGACGCTGGACTATGGCCCGTTCGGCTTCATGGACGGGTTCGACGCGCGCCATATCTGCAACCACTCCGACACCGAGGGCCGCTACGCGTGGAACGTGCAGCCGTCCGTGGCGCACTGGAATCTATACCGGCTGGCGAGCGCCCTGCATGCGCTGGTCGGCGACGCCGAGCCCCTGCGCGCTGCGCTCGATGCCTACGAGCCCGCATTTCGCCAGGCCTTCCATGCGCGGTTGGCCGCCAAGTTGGGGCTGGGCGAATGGGCGAGCGACGACGAGGCGCTCGTCGATGGGCTATGGCGGCTGATGCATGGCCAGCGCGCCGACTTTACGCTGACCTTCCGGCGCTTGGCCGACGTCGTCCGCGGCAATCCCACGCCTTTCCTGGATCTCTACGCCGACCGCGCCGCGGCGCAGTCCTGGCTGGACCGCTATCGCGCCCGCTTGGCACGCGAGCCGCGTCCGGCGCAAGAGCGTGCCCAGGACATGGATCGGGTCAATCCGTTGTACGTGCTGCGTAACTATTTGGCCGAACAGGCCATACGCGCCGCCGCGCAGGGCGATGCGGGCGAGATCGACCGCCTGCTCGCCGTGCTACGTGACCCTTTTCGCGAGAGGCCGCACGCGCAGCGCTACGCTTCGCTGCCCCCGGACTGGGCGTCGGGCATTTCGGTGAGCTGTTCCTCGTAGCCCGCACCGCGCGCCGTGGCTGCGGGGAAGCGGCGTGCCCCCATTCACCGGGGCGTGCGGGCATCGGCCGCACCGATTGTGGCACAGTGATAGTCAGTAACTATTTGTGGCATAGACCGAGCGCGGCCCTTTCGTCCATTGTGCCAGCTCGCTGATTCGCGGGGAGTACTGTTCCGTGCAAACGTCCATCTCCGATGATATGCCGCGCATCGGCTTGCTCGAGGACGACGACGATTTCCGTGAGGAGCTGGCGCTGGGCCTGAAAGGTTTCGGCTTTCACGTCGCGTTCGCCGCATCGGACTCGACGAGCTTCCTGCGCGCGTTTGCCGGGCACGGCTGTGACATTGCCATCCTTGACGTCAACGTTCCAGGCGAAGGTGGCTTCGCGGTCGCCACACGCCTGCGCGCCGGCCATGCCGTCGGCATCATCATGCTCACGGGCAGGGATGCGCTGGAAGACCGGGTGCGCGGCCTGGAAGGCGGCGCCGACGTCTACGTCACCAAGCCAGTCGACCTGCTCGAGCTGGCTTCCATCATCCGCAGCCTGGCGCGGCGCATGCGCCTGTCGGGGTTGCGGCGCGGCGACACGGGCGGCGCGGCAGTGCCTGCCATGCGCGGACCGCACGCCGGCTGGTCCCTGCAAGACGGCGGCTGGATATTGGCCGCCCCGGATGGCGCCACCCTGCGCCTGAGCGCCCAGGAACGAATTTTCCTGGGCGCGCTGCTCGATGCCGCGGGCGACGTGGTGACCAGGCACGAATTGTCAGAACTGTTCCAACCCGACGACCCGAGCGAATTCGACCTGCGCCGCATCGACGTATTGGTCAGCCGCCTGCGCGCCAAGGCCCAGGCCGGCGGCATGAAGCTGCCGCTCATTTCCGTGCGCGGGAAGGGTTACGTGTTCGCAGGCTGAGGCGCGCCGGCCAGCCGCATGATGAACCGGGCGCCGCGCCCGGGCGTGCTGTCGACTTCGAGGTTGCCCCCCTGGCGCAGGCAGATTTGCCGAGACAGGTACAGGCCTTGTCCCGTACCGCGCGTTTCGCGACGGGGCGTGCCACGGTAGTCGGCGTCGAAAACGCGCGCCAGGTCTTCGGCAGCGATGCCGGGGCCTTGGTCAGCGACGCTGATCCCGACCGCGCCATCGGGCGCGCGGCCGAATGCGATCGTGACCGGCTGGTCGGCCGGCGAATACTTGACGGCATTGTGTATCAGGTTGCGCAGTACCTCCGCGCACAGCGCCCGGTCGCACCAGCCGTGCGCCGGCGCACCGGGCACGATATGCAGGACATGGGCGGTGTCCGGCTGCATGGCGGCGACGACCTCGTGGGCCAGGCTGGCGAGGTCGACCGCTTCGTGCTGCGGATCGATCATGCGCCGGGCCAGGCGTTCATGCGTGACGAACTTGCCGGCGAGTTCGTCCAGGCGGCAGATCGCCCGGCGCATGCGGGCCAGCGGCGCGTCGATTTCTTCGCCGGTGCCGGCCAGCGCCAATTCCAGCGATTGCGAGGCCGCGCCCAGCGTCGCCAGCGGGCCGCGCAGCTCGTGCGCCAACAGCGCCGCGGCATGGCGATGAGCGGCCAGCAGTTCGCGCAACTGTGCAGCTTCGCTTGGCGCCTGGGCCTGTCCCCGGGCATGTCGTGCACCAGGGGCGCCTCGCCGCCCGGTACGCGACGCGTGGGCCGCAAGCAGGATGACGCAGGCGGCCTGCGCCAGCGCCGAAATGACCGCAGCCAGCCCTGCCGGCGCCAGCCGCGGCGGCAGCATCCAGGCGAGTCCGGCCAAGCAGGCGGCCGCAAGGGCGGCGGCCAGGCGGCGGCGTGAAGCGCCTTGGCGGGCGAGCAGGGCGCACAGCGCCAGCGTGGCGCAGGCGGCCAACGCCATCCATCCGTCCGGGGCGCCGCGCGTGCTTGCAAGCAGCCCCATGGCGTTGACCAACGCCAGCCCCGCGAGCGTCCTTGCTTGCCGGCGCGCGGCCATCGCGGCTGCCAGCGTCACCCCGGCCAGCAGGCCGGGCACGGTCAGCGCCAGCCACGCCGGGTCGGCCATGCCGGCCGCGGCCGCGAGTCGCTCCCAGGGGTTCACGCGATGTCTCCCTCGCGCAGGATGCACGCACCCTGTTCGCGCAATAGCACCCGCGAGGCGTCGTCATCGACGTAGTCGGCGTGGATTTGCGCGCCGAGCGACGAAGCCGTCTGTATGATGGCCTCGGCCAGCCTGCGGTTGCCAGGGCTGGCCGACAGCGTCTGCGCGAACGCGCCCTCCAGCCGGATGCACGACAGCTTCGGCAGCTGGTGCAGGTACTCGAGGGCCGCGGGCTGCTGCGCCAGTCCGCTCAAGCAGAGCCCCGTGGCCGTTTCAGCCAGCATCCGCGACAGCGCCAGCACGTCGTCGCGCTGGTGAACCAGGCTCAGCGCGGGGACCTCCAGCCATAATCGCGCAGCCTGTACAGGTCGATCCGCCAGCAGCTGGCGTAGCCGGCCAAGGAAATCGTCCTGGCCGAGCGAGGACCAGGACAGGCACACGAGCAGCTGCGCGTCAGCCTTGGTCAGCCAATCCAGCCCCAGCCGCACCGCCTGGACATCGCATTCGGCTGCCAGGCCCACGCGCACGGCTGCGGGCATGAATGCAGCCGCGTCCACCGGTTCGCCGCCGCCGGCCGGATGCAGGGCCAGCGTCCCCCTGGCGTGCCGCGCGGCCCCGTCCCCTGCGGCCAGCGCACGCACGGCCAGCGAAAAGCAGTGCTGCTGCAACATTGCAGCCTGCGCAGGCTGGTGGCCAGCGCCGCCCAGGCCTCATCGCGCGCTTGGACCGGCGCGGCGTCCACGGCGGTGGCCCAACGGTCGGCCAGCCTGTGCATCTGCGCGATGCGCTCGAGCGCCTCCCGGGCGACGGAACGCGCGGTGGTTCCGGCCGGATCGGCCTCCAGGCGCTCGCGCCAGGATGCTGCCAGCGCCCATAGCTGCTGCACGCTGTCGCGTGCCTGCGTGGGCGCCTGGGCCGGCCCGTGCCTGCCGTCCGTCTCGCCTTTCGCGGCCGCCACCAGGCCGGTCAAGGTATGCACGCGCGCGATGAAATCGTCGAGCGCCTGCGGCGTCGGATCGGCATGGTCGCGCACATCGCGGGCGGCTTCGTACAGGCGGGCGAGTTCGGCGCTTACCTGGTGCACCAGCAGCCGCGCGGGCTGCGGAGGCGGTTCGGCGAGATCGCGCACCTTGTTGTTCAGGGCCGTCGTCGCGGCAATCGTCAGCACCGCCATCGTCAGCACCAGCAGCGACAGGCCCTGGGTCAGGCAGCGCGAAGAATGGCGCAGCACCGCCGACGGTGCCGCTGGGTGGACATCGACGACGCGTGCTCGCTCGGGATCCGTGGGCCGGGACCTGCGGTGTGCGCTCATCGGTACGGCGTGGCACGGCCATGTTCTTGCCACATGTCGCCCCGGCCAATGGGGACATTGCCGGTGCACGGCCAAAGCGCTCGTCGGTTCATCATGCGTTGCCACCTCCGGCCGGCCGCTGTTCGGCTGGCGTTTCCTTGTGATTGCGGGATGCGTGCGACAGCGCGGACTGGTCAGGTTCCGCGACGGCGCCCGGCGCGGCCGCATCTCTTGGGCACGCGCAGCGGCACAGCTGCCGCATGGCCCGCCGTCGGGCTGTCATGCCGGGGTCCGCAGATTCAAGCAATCGGGCATTCTCGCCAGCAGGGGCCGGCCCGGCAACGACAAAAACTTGCAGTTTTTTCTCAAAGTCGCGCGTATTTTTCAAAAAGTGTCCGTGCGGCCGTTGCAGTGCCGGCAGGTGCGACAGCACGAAGGCCGGCCGGGTGGCGTGGGCGATGCCATAATCTCGGCTCATCCAGCGGTCTTCGCACCGCACCGTTTTTGCCAGCCGGCCACAAGCGGCGGCGTCTCGGGGTAACCGCGCACATGTCAGGCAACACCATAGGAAAGCTGTTTTGCGTCACCAATTTCGGCGAGTCGCACGGGCCGGCGATCGGCTGCGTCGTCGACGGCTGCCCTCCGGGGCTGGCCCTGACCGAAGCGGACATCCAGGCAGAATTGGACCGGCGCCGGCCGGGCACGTCGCGGCACGTGACGCAGCGCCGCGAGCCCGACCAGGTCGAGATTCTGTCGGGCGTGTACGAGGGCGTGACCACCGGCGCGCCGATAGGCCTGCTCATCCGCAACAGCGATGCGCGCAGCAAGGACTACGCGGCCATCGCCGACACTTTCCGTCCCGGCCACGCCGATTACGCCTATTGGCGCAAGTTCGGCGTGCGCGACCCGCGCGGCGGCGGCCGCTCTTCGGCGCGGCTGACCGCGCCCACCGTGGCCGCCGGCGCGATCGCGCGCAAATGGCTGCGCGAACAGTACGGCGTGCGCGTGCGCGGCTACATGAGCCAGCTGGGGCCGATCGCGATTCCCTTCGCCAGCTGGGACGATGTGCCCAACAACCCGTTTTTCGCGCCCAACGCGGCGATGGTGCCCGAACTCGAAGCCTATATGGATGCGCTTCGGCGCGACGGCGACTCGGTGGGCGCGCGCATAGAAGTGGTCGCCGAGGGCGTGCCGGCGGGGTGGGGCGAGCCGATCTACGATCGCCTGGATGCCGACATCGCCCACGCGATGATGGGGCTGAACGCGGTCAAGGGCGTGTCCATCGGCGCCGGCTTCGACTGCATTGCCCAGCGCGGCAGCGAGCACGGTGATGAGTTGACCCCCGAGGGCTTTGCCACCAACCATGCCGGCGGGGTGCTGGGCGGCATTTCCACCGGCCAGGCCATCACCGTGTCCTTGGCCATCAAGCCGACTTCCAGCATACGCATCGAGCGCCGCTCGGTCGACCGCGCCGGCCGGCCCGTGCTGGTGCAGACGCTCGGCCGCCACGATCCCTGCGTCGGCATACGCGCCACGCCGATCGCCGAGGCGCTGCTGGCGCTGGTGCTCGCCGATCACGCCCTGCGCCACCGCGCCCAGTGCCGCGAGCCCGATCCCGGGTTCATGCCTGCGCGCGCTGCGGCGCAGCAATAGCACCATTTCTTGCGGAGGCCGTCATGACCCTGTCGCTTTCTTCGTGCCGCCGGTGGGCTGCCGCAGGCGCCGCCGCGCTCCTGGCCGGATGCGCCGGCGTGAGCACGACGCAATCCGGTGCCATCGGCGTAAACCGCACCCAGTACATGTCCAGCCTCGTGTCCGAGCAGGCGCTCGAGCAGGAAGCCGGCAGCCAATACAGCCAGATCATCGCCCAGGCCAAGGCCAAAGGGCTGCTGGACCGTGACGCGGCGCAGGTCAAGCGCGTGCGCGAGATCACGCAGCGCCTGATCGCCCAGGTCGGCGCCTTCCGGCCCGAAGCAGCGCGCTGGAATTGGGAAGTCCACGTGCTCAGTGCCAAGGACATCAACGCCTGGTGCATGCCCGGCGGCAAGATCGCCGTCTACACCGGCCTGCTCGATGCCATCAAGCCCACCGACGCGGAACTGGCCGCAGTGCTGGGCCACGAAATCGCCCATGCGCTGCGCGAGCATGCCCGCGAACGCGTCTCGCAGCAGATGATCACGAGCATCGGCCTGTCGGTGCTGAGCGCGGCCACCGGTTCGTCGGCGGCTTCGGACTTGGGCGGCAAGCTGACCGAAGTCATGTTCACATTGCCCAATAGCCGTACCCACGAGAGTGAGGCCGACCTGATTGGCGTGGAACTGGCCGCGCGCGCTGGCTATGACCCGCGCGCCGCCGTCACGCTGTGGGAAAAGATGGACAAGGCCTCCGGCGGGAGCGCGCCGCCGGAATTCCTGTCCACCCACCCGTCGGCGCAGACGCGCGGTGCCGAGTTGAAGCAGGCCGCTCAAAAAGTCATGCCGCTGTATGAGCAGGCGCGCAAGGGCAAGTAGGGTGGCGAGCGCCGGCCGTCGCAGGGCCGTTACGGCCGCGGTGGCGGCGATCGCCCGCTAGCGGACCGCTGGCGCCGGACCGGTTGATTCACGGGCGGCGATGCCGCCTGGTGGCAGCACGCGCAGCCTGTCGCGCAGCGGGCGTTGCGCCATCAGGTCCATGAGATCCAGCGCGGCCGTGTGGCCTAGTTCGAAGAAGGGGTACTGCACGGCCGTGATCGACGGCGTGAGCATGTTCGCGGCAGGGCCGTCCAGCAGCGCAATGACCGACAATTGCTCGGGCACTGCGATGCCCAGGCCGCGTGCCACCGCCAGGATGCCGCTAGCCACCGCCACGTTGGCTGCGCATAGGGCGGTGGGACGTTCGCCAGTGCCTTGCAGCAGGCGAAGCGCGGCTGCTTCGGCGCCTGCACGGTCGTATTCGCATTCCTGAACCAGCGACGCCTCAAAGACGATGCCGGCCTCTGCCAGGCCGGCGCGATAGCCTGCCAGGCGCGAGCGGCCGGTGTAGTGCGCCAGCGGTCCGGAGACGTAGCCGATGCGCCGGTGCCCCAGCGCGCAAAGGTGCGCCACGGCTTGCCGGGTGCCGGCCTCATAGTCGACTAGCACCCTGGGGGTGTTGTCATCCAGGCGCCGGTTGACCAGCACATAGGGCACGCCTAATGCATGCAGGCCTTGCGTCAGGTCCGGATTCTGGATGGTTGTCACGAGCAGGCCGCCAACCTGGTTGTCATGCACCAGACGGCGGTATAGCTCCAGGTCGGGATAGTGCTTGTCGACATAACCGATCAACAGCGAATGGCGGTTTTCCAGCGCCGCGCGCTGCGCACCCTGGATGATGGTGGTAAAGGCGGGGTTGTCGATTTCGGGCACGACCACCCCGAACGAGTAGGAGCGGCGCGTGCGCAGCGTGCGGGCTTGCTGGTTAGGCCGATAGGCAAGCGCCCGTGCAGCCTCGAGCACACGCTGGCGGGTTTCGGGACGGATGCTGAGGGTTTTTTCGCCGATGAGGATGCGTGAAACCGTCGAGACCGCCACGCCCGCTCGCGCGGCCACGTCTTGCAGCGTCACTCGCTTGCTGCCTGTATCGTGCGTGATCGACATGTCCTTGTTCGGGCCGCGGAACCGTACGCGCGGACCTGGGGCCAAACATATCACATCGTGTCACGTCATTGGCTCGCAGGCCCTGGTGGGCGCTGTGCCGGGTCTGCCAACATCTGCAGCGGCAAGTGGCAGGCGATTCGGTGCCCGTCAGGCCCGTGTTGCGTCGGCGGCGCCACGGTGTCGCAGATTTCGCCCAGGTAGCGCGCGCACCGGTCGCGGTAACGGCAGCCCCGCGAGACATCCGCAAGGCGGCGGCTGACCACAGGCGGGGCTGGTTTGCCGCTGTTGCGGCCGACCACGGGCGCTGCGGCCAGCAGCGCCTGCGTATAAGGGTGCTGGGGAGGGGCCAGGACCTGCTCGGCCGAGCCTTCCTCGACGACCACGCCGCGGTACATCACGACGATGCGGTCGGCGATGTGCGAGATCACCGACAGGTCGTGGGAAATGAATAGATAGGCCACGCCCAGTTCGTCGCGCAGGTCGGCCAGTAGGTTCAGTATGGACGCCTGCACCGAAACGTCGAGTGCGGAAACCGCTTCGTCGCAGACGATGAACCGGGGTTCGGTGGCCAGCGCCCGGGCAATGCCTACGCGCTGCTTTTCGCCGCCGCTCATTTGGTGCGGATAGCGATCGGCATAGCGCTTGTCCAGTTGGACCATGTCTAGTAGCGCCTCGACCCGCCGGTCGACTTCGCTGCCGCTGGCCAGGCCATGCAGCAGTAAAGGACGCGCCAGGATTTCGCGCACGCTCTTGCGCGGGTTGAGCGAAGAGTCCGGATTCTGGAAGACGATCTGCGCCTTGCGCAGTAAGGCTCGGCGCCGGGCGCGCGGCGCGTGCAGAAGATCTTCGCCTTCTATGCGCACGCTGCCCTCGGTCGGCGTGATCAGGTTGATCAGGCACCTTCCGAGCGTCGTTTTGCCGCAGCCGCTTTCGCCGACCAGCCCGACGATCTCGCCGGGACGAATGTCCAACGAGACGCCGTCGACGGCGCGCACCAGCGCCGGCTCTTTCTTGATGGGAAAGCCCCCGCCGGATATGTCCAGCTTCAGGCCGTCGAGCCAACCGCCAACTTGGAACGTGCGGCGCAGGTTGATGACCTGTACCAGTGGTCGTTCCGTAGGTTGCGTGCGACGATCCTGCCCATCGCCTTGTTGTTCGGATTTGGCTTGCCGCTGCGTACCGGGCAGCTGCCATGGGGTGTCGGCCAATTCCCGCGAGCGCCAGCATCGACTTGTACGCCCGTCGCCCTGATCGATCAGGATCTGCTCAAGTTCGCAAGAGGGCAGGGCGAACGTGCAGCGCGGCTTGAAAACGCAGCCGGCGACCGGCTCGCGCAAGTCGGGCAGCCGTCCGGGAATGGGCGACAAGCGGCTGCGTCGCTCGCCCAGGCGAGGCAGCGATGCGAGCAGGCCTTTGGTGTACGGATGCCGCGGCCGGGTTAGCACGGCCTGGGCTGGCCCGTGTTCGACCACCCGTCCCGCGTAGAGCACGCAAAGGTCGTCGCACACGCGCGAAACCACGCCCAGGTTGTGGCTGATGAAGAGCATGGCCAGCGAGCGGCTGCGGCGCAGCGAAGCGAGCAAGGACAGGATCTGCGCCTCGACGGTTACGTCCAGTGCCGTCGTGGGCTCGTCCAGTATCAGTAGGTCCGGGTCGCAAGCCAGGGCGGTTGCGATCAGCGCGCGCTGCTTCATCCCACCCGAAAGCTGGTGCGGATAGCTGCGCATCATCTTCGCTGGATCGGCAATTCCGACTTCGCGCAACAGCCGTTCACACTCATCGTAGGCTTGCCGCTCGGTCATCGCGCGGTGGACCAGCAGGGGTTCGGCAATCTGCCGGCCGACGCGCAGGCCCGGGTTGAGCGTGGTGAAGGGGTCCTGGAAGACGATGCTGACCTGGTTGCCGCGCAGCCGGCGCCGCACATCGTCGTCCATCGCATAAATATCCTTGCCTTGAAAGCGCACCGTGCCGTTTTCGCGATGGGCGCCTTCATCGAGCAGGCCCAACACTGCCAAGGCCACCGTGCTCTTGCCGGAACCCGATTCTCCGACCAGTCCAAGCGCACCGCCAGGCTCGATGCAAAAGCTGACGTCGTGCAGCGCCTGCAACCGCGGCGCGTGGGTGCCATAGGATATGGTCAGTCCGTCGACGTGCAGCAACGGGGCGCTCATGACTGTCTACCTTGCAGGCGGGGGTCCAGCCACTCACGCAGGCCGTCGCCGGCCAGGTTGATGGCGATCACGGTGACGCAAAGTGCCACGCCCGGCGCGCAGGCTATCCAGGGTGCGCTGTCGATGAAAGGCCGGGCTTCGGCGATCATCAGGCCCCAGTCCGAGGCGGGCGGCTGTACGCCCAAGCCCAGGAAACTGAGTGCTGCGCCGAGCAGGATGGCGAAAGTTACGCGCAGCCCAGCCTCGATGATGATGGCCGGCCAGGCGTTGGGCAGTATTTCCGAGAAAAGGATGTACGCCGCCGATTCGCCGCGGGCCCGGGCGGCTTGCACGAATTCCTCGGCCGCGGCTTCAAGCGTGACGCTGCGGGTCAGGCGCGTCATGATGGGAACGTATACCAGCCCGACCGCGAACATCGTCTTGCCTATGCTGGGTGTGGTGACCGACAGGATCAGCAACCCCAGGATCACCGGCGGTATAGAAATCATCACGTCGATCACGCGCATGATGATCTCGTCGATGCGGCCACGGTAGTAGCCGGCGGCCAGCCCCAGCGGCACGCCCAGCAGCAGGCTGATGGCAGTGGCACCAAAGCCCATCAACAGTGACGAGCGGGCGCCGTGCAGCACGCGGCTCAGGACGTCTCGTCCGAACTCGTCGGTACCCAGCCAGTGCTGGATGCTGGGCGGCTGCAAGCGCTCCTCTAGCGAGATCGCGTCCAGGTCGTAGGGCGACAGGTGCGGGCCAACCACGGCCATGGCCACGATCAGCACTAGCAGCCCGGCCCCCCACGCCAGGCCAGGCGGCAGGCGCCAACGGGCGCGCAAGCTAGGCGTCAGCGGCGTTGCCATAGCGGATCCTGGGATTGAGCAAGGCGTAGGTCACGTCGGCGGCTAGGTTCGACAGGGCGTAGATGCACGTCACCACCATCATGCATGCCTGCAGCAGCGGCATGTCCATTTGCTGGATGGCATAGATCAAGGTCCTGCCTAGGCCCGGGTAGGAAAAAATCGTCTCGGCCACCACGACCCCGCCCATCAGCACTCCCACGTCTATGGCCAGCACGGTGACCGTGGGCAACAGGGCATTGCGCAGCGCGTGCTCGCGCACGATCCGCCGCTCTGTCAGGCCGCGGGCGCGAGCGGCGCGGATGTATTGGCTTTGCATGACATCGATGACGCTGGATCGCGTCAGCCGAGATACGTGCGCGATCAGCCCGAACACCAGGGTGAACACCGGCAGCACCAGGTGCCTGGCCCATGCCCATAAGCCGTGTTCGATCCCCTGGTAGCCGGTGGCCGGGAACCAGTTCAAGTACCCGGCAAACAGCATGATCACTACGATCGCCCAGAAGAATTCCGGGATGGCGATGTTGATGTAGGTGCCGATGGAGATGATGCGATCGGCCAGGCGTCCACGCCGCACGCCACCGTAAACGCCCAGCCAGATGCCCAAGGCCGCTACCAGGACGATGGAAATTCCGGCGAGGATGGCAGATCGACCGACCGCGCCCCATAGCACCGCCGAAACAGGCTGGTTCATCGACAGCGACATGCCCATGTCACCACGAAGCATGCCACCGGCCCAGCGCAAGTACTGCACGTGAGCCGGATCGTTCAGGCCGAGCTGTGCCTCCAGCGTGGCGATGTCCTCGGGCGCGGCAAAGTCGCCCAGGATCATGTAGGCGACATTGCCTGGCATGACCTGCGTGATCCAGAAGATCAGCACGGACATCACCGCGACGGTGGTCGCCACATAGAACAGGCGCTTGACCAGGTAGGCAAACATCGGTGCTTGGCGCGTGCAAGGAACGGGGGCGCGAACCTGCTGTTATTCGAAGTAGGCCGTGCGTAGGTCCATCCAGGAGTAAGGGTGGGTCTCGTATCCCTTGAGGGCCTTCCGGTAGGCGGTGGCTACGTTGATCGAGTACATCACCACGCCAGGCGCATCTTCGAGCGCGTATCGTTGGAAGGTGCGGTACAGCTCGTGCTGCTCCTTTTCGCTGGTGGCACGGCGTGCTTGGTCAAGCGTGCGATCGATGCGCTCGCTCTTGAAATGCCACATACGGTTGTTCCATGATCCCGAGCTGTGATACCAAGGGTAGGTCGCGGTGTCGAGCGTGGGTCGGGCCAAGTATCCGTCCATGTAGAAGGGCGCCTTGCCAGAAATGGTCGCGCCCCAGCGGCTGTATGGCACCCGTTCAAGCTTGACCTGTATGCCAGCCGGCGCGAGCATTTGCTGGATCGCCACGGCGGCACGCTCGCGCGTCGGGCGGCCCACCGGCACGTTCAGCGTGATGGCAAATCCTTTGGGGTAGCCGGCCTCGGCCAGCAGCGCCCGGGCACCAGCCACATCCGGGGCAAAGCCGAGAGATTTGGCAAACGCCGGGCTGTTGGGCGGTATCGGCGTATGCGTCGGCTGGCCGTGCCCGAACAGCGCGAACTGCACCAGCTGGGCCTTGTCCAGCGCCTTGAGCACCGCGCGACGCACGCGCACGTCGTCGAACGGTTTTTGGGTGTTGTTCATGACAATCCCGTCCCAGGTGCCGGTGGCCTTGGCATCGACGATGATGTCAGGCTCGGCCTCGAGCGCCTTGATCGATTCCAAGGGCACGTTCCACAGGACGTCGACGTCGCCGGCCTTGAGCGCGGCGATCTTGGCTGCGTCCTCGGGCATGATGCGCAGCGTCACCCGATCCAGCTTGGGCAGGCCGGCTTCCCAGTAGTTCGGGTTTTTCCTCACCACGACCCGGTCGCCAGGCGTGTACGACTCGAAGACGAAGGGGCCGGTGCCCACGGGGTGCTTGGCCATTTCTTCAAGCGATACGCCTTCCGGGACGATCTTGAGCTGGCGCTCGATCAGCATCGACGGCCAGGCGCCATAGGGTTCCTTGAGAACGAAGATGGCCGTGTGCTCGTCGGGCGTGTCGATGCGGTCTATCATCTCGGCCGTGGACCGCGCGCGCGAGGCCAGTTCCGGGTCGGCCAGCAGCTTGAAGGTGTGGACCACGTCCCCGGCAGTAAACGGCTTGCCGTTGTGGAAAGTTACCCCGCGGCGCAGGTGAAACGTCCATTCGGTGGCCGCTTCGTTCGAGGTCCAGGACTCTGCCAGCTCGGGGCGCAACGTCAAATCCGGGGCGATACCCACCAGCCCGTTGAAAACCAGCATGCCGAAGTTGTATTCCTCGGCCGTGGTACCGCGGCCGGGATAGAAGAAATTGACGTTGGAGTTGATGGTCGCAACCAGTTCGCGCTTGGGGCTGGCTGCCTGGGCATGGCCGCCGGTCATGCCCAAAGTCAGAGCAAGGCATATCGTCAGCAGGCTGGTTTTCATCATGGCGGTCCCGTAAACGTGGTCAAGATACCCGGTAGGGCGGTCAGGCCGGCGGCAGGCGATTCATCGCTAGCCGCCAGCGCGGGCGAAATCGGCCAGGCATCGTGCCAGGTCGGTCAATTGGGACTGGATCTGCTGGAAGGCGTCGTTCAGCTCGAATGTGCGTTCATTCATGTAGAGGGCACGGTTGATCTCGATCTGCAGGCTGTGGACGCCGCGATCCGGGGCAGCGTGCTTGCGGATTGACTCGGCCCCGGGGTAGTGGTGGTTGATGGTGACGTTGTAGCCATGAGCACGTAGCCGCGTGACGACCAGTTCGGTCAGCGCCGGATCACAAGTCTGGCCGTTGCGGTCACCAATGTCGAAATCGGAGCGTGGCTGGCCGCGGTCCAGGGTCGAAGCCCCGCCTATCGAGGCCATGCTGTGGCAGCTGATGTGATAGGCCTTGCCGAAGCGTGTCCGGCAATCCGCCAGGATGCCGGCGAGCGTGTCGTGATAGGGGCGGTAATAGCGGTCTATGCGGCGCCTGACCTCGGCCACCGACAGCTTTTCCGCATAGATCGGGATTGCGTCCGGGCCGCATTTGCTATGGATCAGGCCGATGCCCAAGCGCGACTTTTGGGTGGTCTGCAGCGGATGCGGCCACGGCCCGTCGAGCAATTCAGGGTCGATGTCGGCCTCGTGGCGGTTGGCGTCGATGAAAGTGTTGGGAAAGAGTGCATACAGCCAGTGTGCCCCAGCATCGACCACGCCTTCGTAGAGCTTTTCCACGTGCATCGACACCGATTGGTGCAAGGCGAGAAAGGGCGCCGAAGGGCGGAATTCGCATGGGTAGGTGGTGCCGCTGCGCGGGATGTCGAAAACCACGGGGACGTCGCCGGTTTCCGGCCAGCGCCGGACCAATACACCGGGCACATACTTCTGCTGCATGCAAGCCTCGAAGGAAATCGTTTTCCTTGCACGTTAGGCGCGTGGTCGGAACCGGTCAAGGCGGGTATTCCCTAGGCTTGCCCGGGTCGGATGCTGTGTCGTCCGGACGCCAGTGCGTCGCCCATGACACGCTGTGTCATGGGTGGCCTCCGTTTGCCCGGCGCGGGCGCATAATTCGTCCACGGACCGGAAGGCGCCGCGCCGCTGCGCGCCGCCCTGGGGCCAAGAACGACCCATCAGCCGATACTGACCCATGAGCCAGACCCTCTACGACAAACTCTGGGACGCGCACGTCGTCCACCAGGAAGCCGACGGCACTTGCCTGCTCTATATCGACCGGCACCTGCTGCACGAAGTCACCAGCCCGCAGGCCTTCGAGGGCCTGGCACTGGCCGGGCGCAAGCCCTGGCGCATCAGCGCCAACCTGGCCGTGGCCGACCACAACGTGCCCACGCGCGGCCGCGCCGAAGGCATCGCCGATCCGATTTCGCGCCTGCAGGTCGATACGCTGGACGCCAACTGCGCCAAGCACGGCATCACCGAATTCCGCATGAACGACATGCGCCAGGGGATCGTGCACGTGATCGGCCCGGAGCAGGGCGCGACCCTGCCCGGCATGACAGTGGTCTGCGGCGATTCGCATACCAGCACCCACGGCGCGGTCGGCGCGCTGGCCTTCGGCATCGGCACTTCCGAAGTCGAGCACGTGCTGGCCACGCAGACCCTGCTCACGAAAAAGAGCAAGAACATGCTGGTCAAGGTCGAGGGCGAATTGCCCTTTGGCTGTACCGCCAAGGACTTGATCTTGCACGTCATCGGCGTCATCGGCACTGCCGGCGGCACCGGCCATGCGATCGAATTCGCCGGCAGCACCGTGCGCGCGCTGTCCATCGAGGGGCGCATGACGATTTGCAACATGGCCATCGAGGCCGGCGCCCGCTCGGGCATGGTCGCCGTCGACGAAAAGACCATCGAATACTTCCGCGGCAGGCCGTTCGCCCCCACCGGCGTGCTCTGGGACCAGGCCGTTGCCTATTGGCGCACGCTGCATTCGGACCCTGGCGCGCATTTCGACCGCGTGGTCGAAATCGACGCGCGTGAAATCAAGCCGCAGGTGACCTGGGGCACCTCGCCCGAGATGGTGCTGCCCATCGATGCGCGCGTGCCCGACCCCGACCGCGAGAAGGACGAAGTGCGCCGCGCCGGCATGGAGCGGGCACTGCAATACATGGGCCTGACGCCGAACACGCCGCTGACCGACCTGCGGGTGGACCGCGTCTTCATCGGTTCGTGCACCAACTCGCGCATCGAGGACCTGCGCGCGGCTGCGGCCGTGGCGCGCGGCAAGCGCGTGGCCAGCTCCGTGCGACAGGCGCTGGTGGTGCCTGGCTCCGGCCTGGTCAAGCAGCAGGCTGAGCGCGAAGGCCTGGACAAAATCTTCATCGAATCCGGCTTCGAATGGCGCGAACCCGGCTGCTCCATGTGCCTGGCGATGAACGACGACAGGCTCGAGCCCGGAGAGCGTTGCGCCTCCACGTCCAACCGCAACTTCGAAGGTCGCCAGGGGCAGGGCGGTCGCACCCACCTGGTCAGCCCCGCGATGGCCGCTGCCGCCGCCATCGCCGGCCACTTCGTCGACGTTCGCACTTTCCGGTAATCCATCACCATGCAAGCCTTTACCATTCACGAAGGACTGGTCGCTCCGCTCGATCGGGAAAACGTCGACACCGACCTGATCATCCCCAAGCAGTTCCTCAAGTCGATCAAGCGCACGGGCTTCGGCCCCAACCTGTTCGACGAGTTGCGCTATCTGGACCATGGCGAGCCGGGCATGGACAACAGCCGTCGTCCGTTGAACCCGGACTTCGTGCTCAACCAGCCGCGCTACCAGGGCGCATCCATACTGCTGGCGCGCAAGAACTTCGGCTGCGGTTCCAGCCGCGAGCATGCGCCGTGGGCGCTGCTGCAGTACGGTTTCCGCGCCATCATCGCGCCGTCTTACGCCGACATCTTCTTCAACAACAGCTTCAAGAACGGCCTGCTGCCCATCGTCCTGTCCGAACTGGAGGTGGCTCGCCTGTTCGACGAGGTGCGGGGATTCGTCGGTTATAAGCTGCGCATCGACCTGGAAAACCAGGTGATCGTCACGCCCGAAGGTCGCACCTTGTCCTTCGAGGTGGACGAGTTCCGCAAGTATTGCCTGCTCAACGGGCTGGACGACATCGGCCTGACCTTGCGCCACGCCGACAAGATCCGCGCCTTCGAGGCCGAACGCCTGGCGCGCCATCCCTGGCTGGACGTGCAACCGCTGTCGCGCTAAGGCGGCGTGCGGGTCCGTGCCGGCGCGCTGCCGGCTGCGGACGCTTGCAACAGTGTGACGAATGGGCCGCCGGTCGATCCGGCGGCCCTTACCATGAGGAATTGCATCATGAGCCACAAAATCGCGGTGCTGCCCGGAGACGGCATCGGCCCTGAAATCGTCGAACAGGCCGTGCGGGTGCTGCGTGCGCTGGATTTGCCCCTGGAGATCGCCGAGGCGCCGGTCGGCGGCGCGGCCTACGATCGTTTCGGCCATCCCTTGCCGCCGTCCACCTTGGAACTGGCGCAGCAGTCGTCGGCCGTGCTCTTCGGCGCGGTGGGCGACTGGAAATACGACAAACTGCCGCGCGAACTGCGTCCCGAACAAGCCATCCTGGGCCTGCGCAAGGCGCTGGGACTATTTGCCAACTTGCGCCCGGCGATCCTCTATCCCGAGCTGGCGAGCGCGTCTTCGCTCAAGCCCGAAGTCGTCTCGGGGCTGGACATCCTGATCGTGCGCGAACTGACTGGCGATATTTACTTCGGCACGCCACGTGGCGTGCGCACCGCAGCCGACGGCGCGTTCGCCGGCGAGCGCGAGGGCTATGACACGATGCGCTACGCGGAATCCGAAGTGCGCCGCATCGCCCGCATCGGCTTCGAGGCTGCGCAAAAGCGCAACAAGCGGCTATGCAGCGTGGACAAGGCCAACGTGCTTGAGACCTCGCAGTTCTGGCGCGATATCGTCACCGACGTGGCCAAGGACTACCCGGACGTGGCGTTGTCGCACATGTATGTGGACAACGCCGCCATGCAGCTGGTGCGCGCGCCGCGCCAATTCGACGTCATCGTCACGGGCAACCTGTTTGGCGACATCCTGTCGGACGAGGCGGCGATGCTGACCGGCTCCATTGGCATGTTGCCTTCGGCCTCGCTGAACGCGTCCGGCCAAGGGCTGTACGAACCCAGCCACGGGTCGGCGCCTGACATCGCGGGGCAGGGCGTGGCCAATCCGCTGGCGACCATCCTGTCCGCGGCGATGATGCTGCGCTATTCGCTGGGCGAGCCGGCGCAAGCCCAGCGCATTGAATCCGCGGTGCGCGCCGTGCTCGCTCAGGGCCTGCGTACGGCGGATATCCATGAGGAAGGCGCCACGCGCGTGGGCACTGCGGCCATGGGCGACGCCGTCTTGAAGGCGCTGGCCGGCTGATGTCCGGCGATCCGCCGCCGCTGGCTGTGGCGTACAGGCCACAGCCAGCGGGCATGGCGACGCCGCCCGGTGCGGCCGCACCGGGCGGCGTC
>Ga0065721_10049166_pt1 | contig 43212 bp, 31 predicted proteins | sample Mesricmetagenome_FD_59108 | JGI IMG/M metagenome (GOLD analysis project Ga0065721, IMG submission 59108) | Mesophilic microbial community from rice straw/compost enrichment Sample: eDNA_1 v2 (version 2) | ecosystem: Engineered > Solid waste > Grass > Composting > Bioreactor | place: USA: Davis...
TAGCTCGTCAGACGGCACTAACTCGCTCACCCGCCGCAGGATCGCACGCATTAGCTCGCCGTGCGGTACTATCGCGCCAGCCTTCTGCCAGACCGCCCGCATTAGCTCGTCAGACGGCACTAACTCGCTCACCCGCCGCAGGATCGCACGCATTAGCTCGTCAGACGGTGCTAACTCGCTCACTCCGCCACCGGATTGCACGAGGGAGCTCGCCAGGCGAGCTTAAAGGTCGCAATCGCGGTGGGAGGCCGGCAGATAAAACAACCGACCCACCTCTGCGGCATATTAACTAACGCAAATTGGTATTGTGTTACATATAGTTAGAAAGAAGTGAGTCTAAACTACTTACTCACCAATGTGAAATCCCTTATTATGTAAAAATAAACCCAAAAACCTAACATTGAAAGTCCAAAAGGACATGAATGTTAGATTTTTGGCGTTTATAATCAACTTTTTTATGAAAATCGTATTGTCAAATCGGGAAGATCAACCTATAATGACACTATGCCTTTCTTAATATGTTAAGAAACATCACACGTAGGGAGTGGTCGTTGTGTTGAAGAAAAGTTTGGTGTCGTTAGGTGCGCTTCTGATGCTGTTTCCGACAGTCGCGTTCGCGGAAGATCCGTCGCCATCGCAATTGAACATGGGACTCGATGCATTGTGGGTCATGCTGGCGGCCATTCTGGTTCTGCTCATGCAAGGCGGATTTATTCTTCTGGAAGCGGGCTCGACTCGCATGAAGAACGCCGGCCACGTTGCAGGCAAGACGATTTTCACAGTAGGTCTCGCGTCCTTGGTGTACTGGGCCGTAGGTTACGGTATCGCGTTCGGCGGAGACGCTTCGGAGGCGCTGAACAAGTTCATCGGAATCGGCAACTTCTTCTTTAGCCCGGCTAACGGGGTAACGGACGGCAGCTTGCCAGAATCGGTCTTCTTCGTCTTCCAGCTGGCGTTCGCGGCGGTATCGCTGTCGATCGCATGGGGCGGATTCGCGGAGAGAGCGAAATTGTCCTCTTATCTGATCTTCACTTTGTTCTTCGTTTCGGTCATCTACCCCGTAGTCGCTCACTGGATCTGGGGCGGCGGCTGGCTGGCGGAAGACGGAGCGCAAGACTTCGCGGGCTCGACCGTCGTTCACTTGACGGGTGCGATCGGTGCTCTCGCGGCTACAATCTTGCTGAAACCTCGTATCGGCAGATTCAACAAAGACGGTTCCGCGAACGAAATTCTCGGTCACAACCAAGTGTTTACGGCTCTGTCCGTACTCATCCTGTGGGTAGGCTGGTTCGGATTCAACGCGGGCAGTACGGTAGCGATCGGCGACGGCTTCTTCGGCTTCGTAGCGTTTAACACGCAGCTCGGCGCAGCTGCGGGCGCTGTAGCGGCGCTGCTGATCTCCTGGCTCGTGAACGGCAAAGCCGACATCACGGCTACGCTGAACGGCGCATTGGCTGGTCTGGTCGCGATCACCGCGTCCTGCGCATTCGTTGATCCATGGGCTGCGGTCGTCATCGGTCTCGTTGCCGGCGTACTCGTCTTCTTCAGCGCCAAATTCTTCGAGAAAATGAAAATCGACGATCCGATCTACGCCTTGTCCGTACACGGCGCGGCAGGGATTTGGGGAACTTTGGCGAATGGATTGTTTGCGACGGAAGAATTGTCTGCCAAAGTCGGCGTAGGCCAAGCGGGCCTGTTCGCAGGCGGCGGCTGGAAGCAGCTGTGGGTTCAGTTCGAGTCTGTAGTCGTAGCCGGCGGATTCGCGTTCGTGGCATGCTTCGTCGTCCTGTGGGTTGTGAAGCAAGTGATCGGCTTCCGCGTCACGGAAGAGCAAGAAATTATCGGTCTGGACTTGAGCGAACACGGCAACTACGGTTATCCGGAGCAACTGAAAAAAGCCGGTAATACTACGTCCGTATAATTTTGACAGATTGTCCGCCGGCGCAATCACAGGAGGGGTATAGACCGCATGCACAATCCCATCGGGGAAAAGCGGTGGCTAGACATCGCCTGCGCCGACAATCTCGACCAACTGAAGTCGGCAAGGGAGAGGGAACAGCGTCTGCTCGAGGATGAGCTGGCTTCCTCTCCCTCCGACGAGGCGATCGTAACGCTGAACGAACTTCACGATGCGTTGATTGCCCGAGTGCTTATGCTGGCGGAAAACGATTTGGCACGGTCGGGGCTTGGCGCTCCTCCCGTGCCTTATGCGTATATGCTTTATGGCAGCGGCGGTCGGTTCGAGCAGACGATGCATAGCGATCAGGACAGCGGCCTTGTGTACGCGGATGCGACAAACGAGGCGGAAGAGGAACGCAACCGGATTTATTTTCTGAAATTGGCCGAAACGGCGGTCGAGCATCTGATCGCGATCGGCTATCCCCCTTGCGAGGGCAACGTGATCGCTTCCAATCCGGCATGGTGCATGTCTCTGACGGAATGGGCGGCAAGAATCGCAAGTTGGTTCGCCGAGCCGAGCTGGGAGAACGTCCGTTACTTGCTCATCGCGGCCGACGGGCGGGCGATATGGGGAGACGCGAGCTTGGCGGATCGGCTGCGCAGCCGCTACTTCGGCGATCTGCTCGGTCATCCGGTAATTGAACGCAGAATGCTCGAGAATACGCTGCGGCACAAAGTTCTGGTCGGCGTATTCGGCCAGTTGCTGACGGAGAGGTACGGAGAAAACGCGGGAAGCCTGGACATTAAATACGGAGCCTACATTCCGATGGTGAACGCCTTCCGGCTGCTGGCCATGCGCGCCGGCATTCGCGAGACGAGCACTTTGCGGCGAATCGACGCGCTTCGGGAAGAAAATCTGTTGGACGAGGAAGAGTCGGTGGAGGCCAAGGAGGCTTTCAGCCTGTTCCTGAAGCTGAGATTGTTCACGTCGGTGGCCGTGGAAGACGGATATCTCGTCGGCACGGGGAAGCTTCCGGCGAACAAGTTGACCAAGGAGATGATCGCTCCTCTGAAGAAGGCGCTGAAGACGGGCAACAAAATTCAGCGCAAGGTGCAGAAGGAGCTGCAGTACCGGTTTGGCGGGAGGTGAAAGCGGTGAAAGATCCCAAGGATACGAATTCGAGGGGACGAATGTGGAACCTGTACAAGATGGGCGGACTGACTCCGGCGATCGCGTCGATGTTCGGTTCGGCCAACGCCCAGCAGATGGCATTCATCCGCTCGATGTCCAGGGAGCAACGCAAGGAAAGCGCGCTCGAAATGCAGCTGTCCGAAATGGATGCGGTCGTGTTCGACTTGGAGACGACCGGATTCTATCCATACAACGGCGATGAAATCTTGTCTATAGGCGGCGTCATTATTCGCGGGGGGAGCTTCGAGGAAACCGAGCCGTTCTATCAGTTGGTCAATCCGAAGCGTAAAATTCCGCGTCACATTACGGAGCTGACCGGAATCACGAACGAGATGGCGGAGAACGCTCCGGATTTGATGCAGGTGCTGCACGACTTTATGGACTTTATTGGAAAAAGGGTGCTCATCGCTCACGGCAGCGGCCACGACAAGCAGTTTCTCAACAGCGCGCTGTGGCGGACGTCGAAAGTCAACTTGACGCACCGGATTCTCGATACGATGATGATCGCCAAATGGCTGGAGCCGAAGGCGATCCATTACGGGCTGGACGAAGTGCTGGACCGGTACGGCGTCGAGGTGACGGAGCGGCACCACGCGCTGCACGATTCGATGATGACCGCCAAGCTTTATTTCAAGTTTCTCAAACAGATTTTGGATCGGCAAGTGATGACGCTGGGGGAGCTGTACGCCTACTTGAGCCGTCACTGACGATCTCGAGGGGAAGTCGGCTCCAGCGGGCTTCCGGTTCCTGCGCGTACACTCCGATCTCATGACCGGCCTCGGTCAGCCCGACAATCCAATACGTCTTCCAAGGAACGAACCCTGCGAGATCGCTCTCGCTGGGGACGATCGTTCCGGACGGATGGCTGTGAAACAAACCGACGATTTCGCGTTGGTTTTTTTGCGCTTCGAAGAAGATTTCGATCCAATCCTCGGGGTGAAAAGAAAACTGCGTTGCCGGACGGCCCGCAGCGTTGCGAATGAGACGAAACCCGCTTGCTTCGATAACCTCTCCCGTTACCGTCCCCATGATCACTCCGCACGATTCGAAGGGCAGGCGGCGGCGTACCGTATGCACGAGTTCATTTTCCAACCCGACGTTTATTGTGGCTTTCATTCGTCTCCCCCTCCACCATCGAGTATGAGCGAACATGGCGGAAGTGGCAATCCCCGTTCATTGCACCTGCTTGCCGGGTTTGACCAGGAAGAAGACGAGCGCCAGCGCGGCCAGCGACAGCGCCGATACCGTGACGAATACGATCGTGTGCGACTTGGCCATCAACCAGCCGAACAACGGGGGACCGACGGCGACTCCGAAAAACCGCAAACTGCTGTAAAGCGATGTGATCATGCCTCGCTCCGCTTTGTCCACTGCCCCCGTAATCATCGTATTCAGGCAAGGAAGAAGCAGTCCGGTGCCGATGCTGCTGACGGTGAGCAGCCCGATGAACACATACAGATTCGAATTGAACCAGATAGCCAGCGCCAAGGAGGCTGTCATCATGGCGAGTCCTATATTCATCAGCAGACGGATGAGCACGCCGTTCTTGCGAATGACGGCGCCCGTCGCGTAGGCGGTCGTCACCATTCCGAACAGGGGGATAGCGAGAACGAGTCCTTTGCGAACGCCTTCGATCGAATAGGGAGGCTTCTCCAGAATGTCCGATAAGAAAAAAAGCACTCCGAACAAAATAAACAGCGCAAGCGATCCCGCGAAAAAGGAAGAGATCAGCCAGCGGCCGCGGTCGGCGAAAATCTGTCGGACGGAACGGAGATACTGGGAGATCGGTTTCGGTTCGTCCTGCCGCTTCGGTTCCTTGATCAGAAAAAGAACGCCGAGCAGGGAGAGGAGGCAGAAGACGGGAAACGCGAAAAAGGCGGCATACCAGACGATGAGCGCAAGCAGGGAACCGAGAATGGGGCTGACCACTTTCCCTGTTCCGTTGGACGCTTCGATTAGTCCGAGCGCCCGGCTTTCCTCGCCGTCTTTGTACAAGTCGCCTACGAGCGCCATGGCGATGGGCGCGGTGCCGGCGGCGCCGATGCCTTGAAGCGCTCTGGCGGCGATGAGCACGCCGTAAGAATCCCAGATCGCTCCGAAGCCCGCCAGCACGCCCGCGCTGCCGTAAACGATAAGAGAAGGAACGATGACGGCTTTGCGGCTGAAACGATCGGACAAATAGCCGGCGATCGGAATAATGAGCGCCGCCGCGAAGGAAAACAAACTGATGACCAAGCTGGTCTGGAACTGGGAAATGCCGAGCTCTTGGCGAAGCGTCGGCAGAATCGGGACGAGCATGGAATTGCCGAGCACGAGCACAAGGGGGACGGTGGACAGGGCGACGTACTCCAGCGCCTTGCTCTTGGGTCGGTCGGGCTTGGCCGATGTCGATGAACTCGCTGGGCGATCGTCTTCGGCGTCGAGGTCGCTCGTGAACGTGACGGACAGCTTGCGTCGGGATTTCGTGGTCGCGGACACTTCTGCTCCTCCTTAAGTCGGCTTGTCGCGATGGCCGCAGATGCCTGTTAAGTTTCCCTGGGGGCTGGGACGGTATGCGCCGCGCGCGGACTTCCGACTGCTTAAGTTCATGAATCCGACACGGGTACCGCATGGAATGGGATGGGGAAATGGGGTAAGATAGAGGTAACATCTTAACTTGAAAGAGTGAGATCCTTGAAGAGAAATCTGGTTATTTTGCTCATAGCGGTTATCGCCGTAGCCGGCGTATGGATATGGGACGGAAGCGGCAAGAGCGCCTCCTCGGGCCAGCCCGCGGAAGCGTCGGGGCGGGTGCTCGGCGACATTCCCGCCAAGCCCGCGCCGAAGGCGAATCATTTCGCGCCGGAGTTCAGCTTGAACGAGCTGGACGGAAGCGGCTCCTATAGCGTAGGGGGCAAGCGGGATAAGGCGCTGATCATCAACTTCTGGGCGGCTTGGTGCGGTCCTTGCGAAGTGGAAGCGCCGGATCTGAAGGAAATATATGAAGACCATCAGGCGCAATTGGATCTGTACGCGATTAACGCGACCAATTACGATCGGGTAAGAGCGGCCAAAGACTTCGTGAAGGAGCAGGGCTTCGTGTTCCCCGTGCTGACCGACGCGGAGGGAGTGGCCGGAGATCTGTACAAAATAACGGGGTATCCGGTCAGCTTTATTATCGACAAGGACGGCGTCATACGCCACCGGATCGAAGGCATTATCGACCGCAAGGAATGGGATAAGCTGCTTAAGGATGTGCTCGTGTCCTAGGCCGCGAAGGCATTCGTTCGACTTTCCGTGCATAAAGGTTAAGGAGGGGAGGCGGCGGTCGATCGCCGCTTCCCGAGCCTGCGCCGGTCGGAGGGGAACGATGGAAAAGCTAAAGATTACGATAGCAAGTCCGGTTAGGCGTGACCCGGACATTCTGGCCGCCTTCCTCAACAGTCTGTGCGAACTGGAAGCGGGCGGACACGAATTGAGCTTTCGGTTCGTGGACGATAACGACGACAGGGAATCGTCGGACAGGTTGAGAGCGTTTCAGGCGCTGCAAGCGCGCAAAGGGATTTCCGCGAAGATCGAACAAGCCGATCGGGAAGCGGGAGTCCCTTTTGTATGCGACGAGAACGCTCACGCGTGGAACGAGCGGCTCGTATGGCGGGTAGCCGCGCATAAGGACGGGTTTATTCGCGAGGCGATCGCTGAGGGGGCGGACGCTTTGTTCCTGCTGGACTCGGACGTTGTCGTGCATCCCGATACGCTGCTGCGACTTCTCGATGCGGACCGGCAGATCGTCAGCGAAATTTTCTGGACTCAGTGGCAGCCCGGGAGCCGGCCGCTGCCGCAAGTGTGGCTGATGGACGAGTACGAGATGGCGGAACGAGAGCCGGGAGAGAGGCTGACCGATGCGGAAATGAAGCGCAGGATAGACGAATTTCTGGCCATGCTGACGGTTCCGGGCCGGTATCGGGTCGGAGGGCTTGGCGCCTGTATGCTTATCCGCGGGGAGGCGTTGCGGGCGGGCGTCCGGTTCGGCAAAATTCGTAATCTATCCTTCTGGTGGGAGGACCGTCACTTCTGCATTCGAGCGGAATGCCTCGGCTTCGGGCTGTTCGTCGATACGACGCTGCCGGCATTGCACTTATATCGCAAGGAAGATCTGGACAGGTTGCCGGAGCAGCGGGTGCACTGGGCGAATATCAACAGCTTGGATCAAGGCGGACGCCCCCGGCTGCTGCTGTCGATGGTTGTCCGCAACGAGGCGGAGGGGCATTTGCGGGAGATGCTGGGGAACTGTAGAGGGTATATCGATGCGGCGTGCATCATCGACGACGGGAGCACGGACAGCACTGCTGAAATTTGCAGGGAGATGCTGGAGGGCATCCCTTTGCGGATTGTGCGCAACGAGCATTCGCGGTTTCATCGGGAGAACGAGCTGCGCAAGCAGCAGTGGCTGGAGGCTATGCGTCTCAATCCGCGATGGGTGCTTATGCTGGATGCGGACGAATGGTTCGAACCGTCGTTCGCCGCAGGACTTCCGGCGATGCTCGAGCAGAACGAGATCGACGTGTTCAGCTTTCGCATCTACGACTTCTGGGGTGAGGGGCATTACCGTGAAGACGCGCATTGGCATAGTCATCGGCTTCATCGGCCATTGCTGGTTCGATACCGTCCGCATTTTCCTTTCGTATGGCCGGATGCTCCGCTGCATTGCGGAAGAATGCCTTCGAACATCTTCACGATGCCCAATGCGATCAGCTCTTACCGGCTGAAGCATATGGGCTGGTCCCGGGAAGATGCCCGAAGGCGCAAGTACGAGCGATATCGGGAGCTGGACCCGGAAGGCCGCTACGGAAGCAAGGCGCAGTACGAGTCGATTCTGGATCCGAATCCGCGACTGGTCGAATGGATGGAGTAAAGCTAACGGGCTAGCTTGCCTCTATGCTGCTGTTAGTGACGGTGTTGCCGGAACTGTTGCCGGAGCCCAGCCTCTCGAGCAGAAGCGGCTCCAGATACTTACGGTTAGAGAGAATGGCCGGATCGTTCGGACGGTAGGTCCGGGCGATTTCGTTATGGATGTAGGCAAGATCATGCCTGCCCAAGCGATCGCAGCAGACGCACAGCTGCAAATGGGGGAGCCACGTCTGGCAGGCGTGGTTCGTTAAGCCCCAGTTGGGCGCCGGCGGGAGCTCGATCGCTTTTTTGTACCAGTAGGCGGCGGTTTCGTACTTGCCCTGCTGAAGCAGCCGGAAGCCGATTCTGCAGCAAAATTCGGGGCGCGGTTCGCCGTATTTGAACGACAGGCAAATGGCATTCCATTCCTTGTCTTCCTCGCCAAGCGCGTGATAGCAATCGGCAAGCTTGCCGCAGACGGTGATCTCGTCTTCCACCCATCCTTGACCGTCGGCAAGGAAGCGCTCGTAGTGGATGCTGGCTTGCCGGTGTTCGCCGTTGTCCAGCAGTTCGTGAGCGTAGTATAGGCGATCCCTGGCAGTCAAAGGAAGTCCCCTGGCTTCGCGTTCGCGGTAAATTCGCAGGTTTCTGCCGGGATCGGAATGCTTCAGCGGACGGTGAGCGATGGAGACGTCGCTCGCCCAAATCTGACCGCCGACGATGAGCACTTCATGCACCGCCCCTTCCCAGCGAAATCCGTTGGATCTCTTAATAAGCCGGTTGCGCCGCAAGCTGTGGGAGACGTTGCCGTATTCGTCTTTATCCAGCTCGTAGATCATGGAGACAGCATCGACGGATGGGTCGATTTTTTGTTTGAGGGAGAGCAGCTTCTGGAGGTTGTCGGGAGTGATCACGTCGTCGGCGTCCAGCCATAGAATGTAATCTTGCGTCGCAGCGTCGAAAGAGAAGTTGCGAGCCGCCGAGAAATCGTCGATCCACTCCCAATGAAGCAGCCGATCCGCATACCGTAGAGCGATCTCTCTCGTCCGGTCGGTGGAGCCGGTATCGACGATGACAAATTCGTCGACGACGGGGGCAACGGCGCTCAGGCAGCGCTCCAACACATCTTCTTCGTTTTTTACGATCATGCAGAGACTGATCGAAACCATATCATTCCTCCGTTTCATAAGGGCAGCGGATGCTCGGCGGCGTCAGGTCAATCTGTGCATGGACCACACGGTGGCGGCCTGCTGGGTGCTTCCGAGATTCAGATTGACGGTCAACCCGTCGCTAACATAGAAAATGCCGATCGTGTCGCCGGAGTTCAGCGTGACGTCTCCTGCCAAAGTAACGCTGGAAGTTCCGAGCACGGCCCGAAGATTCAGCAGGGTCACGTTGACGTTCAGGATCGGGAAAAAGCCAACGATCAAATTCGTTCCGTCGATCGTTCTGCGAATGGCGAAAGCCGGATTGACTCCTGCTCCGATAGATAGATTTATGGCTGCGGTGGTCGAGTAGCTTAAGGTTGCTTTAATGGCATATCTTCCGGTTGTCGGGACGGTGAAGACGCCTGCTGCCGGATTAAACGCCGGATTGCCGTAATAAGGGCTCGTAACGATCCAGTTGAGGAGCTGCGTGCCGGTGGCGATCGTGGAGCCCGTACGGGAAGCCGAGAAGCCGTCTGCGAGCACGCTTGGCCCGGTGTTCCCGGTAGCTCCGGTCGCACCGGTGGCTCCGGTGGCCCCAGTCGCGCCTGTAGCTCCAGTAGCTCCAGTAGCTCCAGTAGCTCCAGTAACGCCTGTAGCTCCAGTAGGGCCGGTGGCTCCTGTATCACCAGTAGTGCCAGTAGCTCCCGTAGCGCCCGTGTTGCCAGTGGCTCCGGTCGGGCCAGTCGCTCCTGTATCACCGGTAGCGCCAGTAGAGCCAGTAGCTCCCGTAGCGCCCGTGTTGCCAGTGGCACCAGTTTCGCCCGTGACTCCGGTGGCACCAGTCGCTCCGGTGGGGCCAGTAATTCCAGTGGCCCCGGTCGCTCCTGTGTCACCAGTCGCACCAGTCATGCCAGTGTCACCAGTTGCTCCGGTAGTGCCTGTCGCTCCTGTATCACCGGTAGCGCCAGTAGCTCCCGTAGCGCCCGTGTCACCAGTCACGCCAGTCGCCCCAGTGTCTCCGGTCGCCCCAGTAGCGCCAGTGTCACCTGTAGCCCCTGTCGCTCCCGTGTTGCCAGTGGCTCCGGTGGGGCCGGTGTCTCCGGTAGCTCCGGTCGGGCCAGTAACTCCAGTCGCCCCAGTGTCACCAGTTGTACCGGTAGCGCCAGTAAGGCCTGTATCCCCAGTAGCGCCAGTCCCGCCGGTCGCCCCGGTGGGACCGGTAGGGCCAGTCGCTCCAATGTCTCCAGTAGCCCCCGTAGCTCCTGTATCGCCGCCAGCACCAGTCATGCCAGTTGCACCGGTAGCACCAGTCGCTCCAGTAGTCCCAGTGGCACCAGTGTCACCGGTAGCACCAGTCACCCTAACACCGGGAGGTCCCGTAGCGCCGGTGGCTCCTGGAACACCTTGTATTCCTCGGAAACCCATTAGCCCCCGTGGCCCTTCCACTCCAGTCGCCCCCGCAGCCCCAGTCGCACCTGTGGCCCCTGTCGGTCCGACCGGGCCGACAGGCTGGGGAGGACGAGGCGGTCTGGGAGCCGGAGGCCGCTTGCGCCGATGCTTCTTCTTGTGTCCATTAGAGTGTGGGCAGCAGCACAGTCTCGTGATATTCCTGCAACTGCGGCAGATGCGGGCGATTTTCTTTTTTCTCACTGTCATCCTCCTTCCCGAGAGCATGAGCAGCTTGTAATTCTACAAAAAAAATACCTCACTATGGAGGTACATCCGAAAACTCTCTTGTTAAACTTATGATTACCCGCGCCTATCCATGCCCCGAAGAGTCAAATTGTGAGAAATAGCGACTTGTCCCGGCAAAAGCAAAAAGAGAGGCCGAAGCCTCTCTCGTCAATGATTGACCAGTCCGTTCGTCTGTACCAGCTCGGAGCCGGCGACGGAATCCTTGTCCATGCCGATCAGGGCGTAGCGGATACTGTCGACAAGCGCTTCCCAGCTGGCCTCGATCACGTTGGAGGACACGCCTACCGTGCTCCATGTATCTTTGAAGTTCGTGGACTCGATAAGCACGCGAACCTTCGCCGCCGTGGCGTCCTTCTCGTCCAGTACGCGCACCTTGTAATCGGACAGGTGAATGTCGCGGATACCCGGATAAAACTGCACCAGCGCTTTGCGAAGCGCATTGTCGAGCGCATTGACCGGACCGTTGCCCTCCGCTACCGTATACACTTGCTCTCCGGCTACATTGACTTTTACGACGGCTTCGGTCGTCATTTGGCCTTCGTTTCTCCCAACCGTAATCTTGAAAGAATCGACGGAGAAAATTTGCACGGCATCGCCGTAAGCGTCTCTGAGCAGCAGTTCGAGGGAAGCGTCCGCTCCTTCGAATTGGTAGCCTTGATGCTCCAGCTCCTTGATCCGGTCGATGACGTCGCGGGACTTCATGCCTTCCGGATTGACGTCGAGTCCCAGTTCCTGGGCCTTGGACAAAATGTTGCTCTGACCCGCAAGCTCGGACACGAGCACCCGCTGTTTGTTGCCGACGAGGTGTGGCTGGATGTGCTCGTACGTTTTCGAGTCCTTCATGATCGCGGAGACGTGGATTCCGCCCTTGTGCGCGAATGCCGCGTTGCCGACGTACGGTTGATTAACCGGCATGATGACATTGGCGATCTCGCTCACGTACCGCGCTACTCCCGTAAGCGACTTGAGCTGCTCGTCGCTTACGCATTCATAGCCCATCTTAAGCTGCAAAGTCGGGATGATCGAGCAGAGGTTGGCGTTGCCGCAGCGTTCGCCGTATCCGTTGATCGTTCCTTGGATTTGACGAGCACCGGCCGTAATCGCCGCCAGCGTGTTCGCCACGGCCAGCTCGCAATCGTTATGCGTATGGATGCCGATTGGAGCGTCGATGACCGATACGACGCGCGAGACGATCTCGCGGATCTCGTTCGGCAGCGTGCCTCCGTTCGTATCGCAGAGGACGATCCAGGCCGCTCCGGCTTCTTTGGCCTTGGCCAGGGCGGACAAGGCGTAGTCCGGATTCGCCTTGTAGCCGTCGAAGAAGTGCTCGGCGTCGAACAGCGCTTCCATTCCGCTGTGCTTCACGTAAGCGAGCGATTCGTAGATCATCGCCAGGTTTTCTTCCAGCGTCGTCTGCAGGGCGGTGTGAACGTGGAAATCCCACGTCTTGCCGACCAGCGTCGCCGCCTGCGCGCCGGATTCCGTCAGATGCTTCAAGTTGACGTCCTGCTCGCAAGAGCTGAGCTTCCTGCGGGTGCTGCCGAATGCCGTTAACTTTGCTTGCAGCTTCATCTCGCGGACGCGACGAAAAAACTCGATGTCCTTGCTGTTGCTGCCGGGGTTGCCGCCTTCGATATAATGGACGCCCAGTGCGTCGAGCTTCAGGGCGATTTTAACCTTGTCCTCGGCGGTTAGGCTGATCCCTTCGCCTTGCGTGCCGTCGCGCAAAGTCGTATCGAAAATACAAAGTGGAGTAGACATGCGTTACCGGAAAGCCTCCTTAAAAGTAAAAACAGGTGAAACTATTATACCATGGTTGGCATTAAATGTAGAGAGCGCGGTTCGTTGCGGCCATGTCCGGATCCTTTGTATAATAGGAAGCGATCAGGAGGGATGGATGTGAGCGCAAACGCGGGCAAAGGGCGGATCATTCTGCATATCGACATGAACGCGTTTTACTGCTCTGTTCATGCCGCCGAAGAGCCGAGTCTTTACAGAGGAAAACCGACCGCGGTCGCCGGCAGCGTCGAGCTGCGCAAAGGGATCGTCGTCACCAGTTCCTACGAAGCCCGGGCGCGGGGCGTCCGGACGGGAATGACCGTTCGACAGGCGCTGAGCGCTTGCCCGGACCTGATGATCATCTCTCCGGACTTCGATCTGTACCGGAAATACAGTCGCGGCTTCATGCGCATCGCGGGCAGCTTTACGCCGCTGGTGGAAGCCGTATCGATCGACGAATGCTTCCTGGACATTACCGGCAGCTCGCAATTCGGATCGCCGATGGAAATTGCCGAGACGATCGCCCGGAGAGTGCGGGAAGAGCTTTCTCTCCCTTGCTCTATCGGAATCGCCCCGAACAAGCTGTTGGCCAAGATGGCTTCCGATATGCGCAAGCCCAACGCAATTACGATCTTGCGAAGACGCGATATGCCGTCGCTGCTGTGGGGCAGACCTTGCCAGACGCTGTACGGCATCGGATCGCGCACGGCGGATAAACTGCTGAAGCTTAACATTCGCACGATCGGAGAGCTGGCGGGCGCCGACGAGAAGATGCTGGTCGACCGATTCGGCGTGTACGGCACGTGGATGAAGAACGCCGCCAACGGCGTCGACGAGTCGCCGGTTCAGCCGCTGCACGAAGCGCCCAAGTCGATCGGCCATACGACGACGCTTCCGGCGGATTTGACCGAGCGAGACCAGTACCGCCGAGTGCTGCTTAATCTGGCGGATCAGACGACACGAAGACTCCGGCGCCAGCGGATGGTATGCCAGACCGTGCAGATTACGATCCGGGACCCGGATATGCGTACGATTACGCGCTCGCTCACGCTGCCCGTGCCGACGGAGACGGCGGGCGACGTATATGAGCTGGCCTGCAAGCTGATGGACGCGCATTGGAAGGAAGGCAAGCCGGTAAGGCTGCTCGGGGTTACGCTGCAAAGCTTGTCTCCGAAGAAGGATACGCCGCTTCAGCTCGACCTGTTCACTTACGAGGAGGAGCCCAAGAAGCAGAGGTTGCTGACCGCCATGGACGCGCTCAGGGACAAATTCGGCGAGGGAGCGGTGCTTACCGCCGGAATGCTGGGAGACGATCCGTCGACGCTTATTCGCAATAAGAAGCTGAGGGGGACCTCTCTGCAGAAAGATTTTTTGCGGGAAAGTTCCGACGAATGAGCAAGGCCGGGATAAAGCGGATGTTCAGGCGAGACAATCTGTATTTTCGTTTGATCTTGGCCAGGTTTTGTATTATATTGAACAGTAGTGGGACTACTTTCGTACGCAACACCGATTGAAAATAGGAGGTTATCACATGGCTAAGTTTACCTACGTAGACAAAGACACATGCATCGCTTGCGGCGCATGCGGAGCGACGGCGCCGGACATTTACGATTACGACGATGAAGGCCTTGCCGAGGTGATCTACGCCAACGATGGCAACCACGGAATCACCGCAATTCCGGAAGATCTATACGACGATCTGCAAGACGCATCCGACGGCTGCCCGACGGATTCGATCAAAATCGCGGACTCACCGTTTAATATGTAATAGTTGAAGCGCTCAGAGAGCTCTTGCTTGGGACCACAGACCCAGGCGAGAGCTCTCTTTGTCATGCAATCTATGACTGACGTCATGAAAGTCACTTTTTAGACAAAAAGCAACATAAAGCCTTGTACCTAAGGTATAATAGAGGCAAAATGGTATCTTTTACATAGGCGGGCGGGGTGGAGTTTGAAAGGGAAAATTAAAAGAATAGCGATCGCGCTCAATGTCGTTCTTCTGCTCGGATTATTTCTCATCCATCAATCGGGAGCTTTGCAGAAAATCGATATTTTGCTGTTCGATTACGATATGAAGGCTGCGGCGGACCATCAGCCGGATCCGAGCATCGTGATGGTCGCGATCGACGATGCGTCGCTCGCGGAGCTGGGCAGATTTCCTTGGGATCGGGCGGTATACGCTCCGTTCCTGGCGAATTTGAACCAGGAAGGGAACGAGCCGAAGGCGATCGCGTTCGATATTATATTCGGCGAGGCAAGCGACAATCCGGACGGCGACATGGCGTTCGCGGAGGCGCTGGCGTCCTATTCGAACGTCATTTTACCCGTAACGGGAATTATGGGCGACAATTTCAGCACTTCCGTCGTCAGACGCGACGAATATATTCAGGCGCAAGGAATCGTTAAGCCTTATGAGCTGTTTGCCGAGCTTGTCCAATTGGCCCATATTAACCGCGTAGTGACCAAGGATGGCGTCATTCGCCAAACCTGGCTCAATATCCAAGGGCCCGACGGGGAGATCGTTCCTTCCCTGGCCTGGAAAGCGGCGGAGATGGCAGGGGCGGACGTGAGCGGGTATTCGGATCTTACCGATCCGAAGAAATTTGGAGAACCGGTCGCGAAGAACACGATGACGATCGATTATCATCTGTCGACCGACGATTTTCTCACGGTGTCTTTCATAGACGTGCTGAACGGCGAGCTGCCTCCCGATCTGTTCAAGGATTCCATCGTCATCGTAGGGTTCACGGCGGTCGGACTAACCGGCGACGGAGGACAGGATACGGGCGCATCTCCGATCGAGAAAAACTTCAAGCTCATGTACGCGCACGGGAATATCGTCAACCAACTGCTGAAGGGCTCGGAGGTCTCTTACGTACCGAACTGGGCGGAGCTGACGTTCGCGCTTATTCTGTTTCTTCTATTTATTTATCTGCCATGGAGATTGAAAAATATATATTCTATTCTATTGTTCTTGACCGTATTCGCAGCCGTATTGTACGGGCAGTACGCGCTCTATCAGACAGCCGCGCTGCACGCGAACGTCGTCCTGGGCCTGCTTGCCATGCTGCTCGCTTACTTGGCGAACGTGTCCCTTAAGTCTTATATGGACAGCACGCAAAAAAGCTTCGTCACCCGGCAGTTCGGCCGCTATATTTCTCCGGATCTCGTCAAACAGATCGTGGCCCAGGACATCGAGATCAAGCTGGGCGGAGATTTGAAGCATATTACGATTCTGTTCCTCGATATTCGCGGATTCACGCCGCTGTCCGAGAAGCTGGCGCCTGCCGAACTCGTCGATACGCTGAATACGATGTTCAACATGATTACGGAGACGACGCTGCGCAATTCGGGGACAATCGATAAGTTTATCGGCGATGCCGCGATGATCTTGTTCAACGCGCCCCTTGACGTGGCGGAGCATGAACGCATGGCCGTTCAGACGGCATACGAAATTCAGCAAGGCATGAAGCAAATTCGCGAGCAGATCATGGAGAAATACGAGTGCGAAGTCAACGTCGGAATCGGCATTCATACCGGTAACGTCGTCGTAGGCAATATCGGCTCTTATCTGAGGGTCGACTACACGGCGATCGGCGACAACGTCAACATCGCGGCGCGAATCGAATCGCAGACGAAGAAGGGACAGGTCCACGTCTCCGAGCAAGTCTACGAGCAGACGAAACGCTGGTTCCTGTTCGATGAAGGCGAAGACCGGATGTTTAAGGGCAAGTCTCATCCGATTCGGGTCTATGAACTGCTTGGACTGAAGGACGAGATGTAAAGGCCGCTAACGGCCTTGTACACCATTATAGAATTTGCAACTTAACAAAAACTGAACAAACGGGAGAGGAGCAATTCAAATGAAGAAATTAGTCGCTTATGCGCTTGGCGTGCTGTTGGTGGCATTGCCTTTGCTCGGCGTGTTGGCCCAAGAGGCCTCCGCGGCATCGTCCCGGGTCGCCGTCGTCAAGGAGCTTAAGGGCACGGCAAAAGTAAAGAAGTCCGGGGGCTCGAAAGAATTTACGGCGTTCGCCAAAATGAGCCTGAACGAAGGGGACATTCTGACGGTTGGAGCGGGAGGGTCCGCGGTGCTCCAGTTCGCCAACGGCTCGTCGGAAGACGACCAGATGGCGGTGTCCGCCAATACGACTCTGACTTTCTCCAAGCTTAAGGAAGGCAAAAACACCGTGACGAAAGTCAGCGTGCAGAACGGCTCGGTCTGGTCGACGGTCAAGTCGATCAAGAGCGCGAACGACGAGTTCACGCTGGAAACTCCGACCGCTATCATGGGCGTGCGGGGAACAAATCTGCTGGCCTCCGTTAACCCGGTGACGGGAGACTCCAAATTCATTATCGCTTCGGGCGTTGGTCAGATCGTTCCTACGAACAAGCGGACGAATGCGACGCCTCCCGACGTTCTCGTTTTTCCAGGTCAGCAAATCACGATCGACGATCGGAATCAAACGGACGAATTCCCGGATGAAGTCATTCCGGCAGATCTGTCTTCTTTCTTGAACAACGCTTCTCCGGCGATTATCGCGGCGATTCTCCAATCCAAAAACGCGATCGACCAAGAAAATGAGGAGTTCATCAACAAGAAAAAGAAAGAGCTTGAGGACGGTCAGACGGACTCTTCTCTCGAATTGAACACGGTCGATGACTTGAACCGTATTACCCAAAATTTGAACAATCTTGTCGCCAACATACTGCAAGAAGTTTTGAAATCCCAAATAATTGCTCAAGCCGAGCTGCAAAAACTGATCGACGAAGCGAATCCGACGCTTAAAAACAAAATTGATCTCGCCAACACGCCTCCGCCAGCCTTGACGGAGCTCGAAAAGCACAAGCAGGAGCTTCTTAAGCAGAAAGAGGAAGCCCGTCTGGAAGCGGCCAAGAAGCAGAAGGAAGCCGATTTGCTGCGCCAGCTCGACGAAATCATGAAAAGGGTGGCCGAAGAAAAGAAGAAGCAGGAAGAAGCCAATCGGAAGGCCCTCGAAGAGAAGAAGAACAAAGCGAAGGAAGAGTACGTGAATAAGCTGGCCGAAGCGGAGAAAAAACGCTTCGAGGAAGAAAGCAAGAAGCGTGAGCAAGAGTTGAAAGATCGGACGACAATGCCGAGCGTTGCCCCGTCCCCGACGACGGGCGGGGGTGGCGGTGGAAGCAGCGGGGGAGGCGGCGGAAATCAGACTCCGACACCAACGCCAACGCCTACTCCGACTCCAATTGCTCCGTTCGTCTTGTTCTTTAAGAGCATTGCGTCTTCGGAGGTTGAACACAATTTCAACTACTCCGGTTCGCAGACCAGCTACTCCTTCACCGTGAAGGACCACGTCCAGAAGGCAATAATTAAACGCAACACGACAAGCGGGGAAGAAGTCGTTTCTGTAAAATACAGGTCCGAATCGGAATGCAACATGATCGAGGGATCAGACTACTGCTATGCGGTTTACCAGGAAATGGGAACGGAGGGGTACATCGTTCCGCTGATCAAAGGCAGCAACAGTATTATCATCCAAACCTGGGCTCCCGGATCTCCCAACCAACCTATTGCCTCTGGAGAGAGTCAGGGTACTACTCGGGAATATACGCTGGAAGTAATCAAGAGAGACGCACCCGAGGGGTTACTCGGATGGGATGTTGGAATTCCTTTGGAAGAGTATGATTTAGAATGGGAAGTGACGGGGATCGACAAGTATTCCCTTGATCTTAACGAATACGGAGATTCTTATGCATTTCCCGAATTAGAAATGGGATTGGAATTGGCTCCGGGCATTACGAAGGCGGAATTGACATACGAAGGTCAATCGATTCAAGGGCAGCCGGCTCCATTATTGACCGTGACATGGACGGAGAGCGGAACGAAAACGATCAGTGAATTGACAGAAGGTTTCCTGCGTATGACCTTGGATCTGTATTCCGGAACGACCAAAAGCTACTCGAAGGAGCTATGGCTCATTAACGGGCATAGTGAAGTCAATGAATTCGAGCCTTTCCTGTTACAGATCGGCAATGGTCAAACCATTGAATACCATAGAGTCGATGTAGAAGACTACACAGGGTTGGAGGCTTTTATCGGGGAAGAGATATCTACTATTTCGATTGAAACTACCGACGAATCCAAGCTGAAAATAGCAAGTATCGAATCTATGAGCGACGCTGTCGTTCGGAATCTTGGCAACGGCAAGTTCGAGATCGATCTGGGGACGGAAAATCCAAGCCTGAATGTTCGCGTGACGAATTTGACCGGTTATGGGGATGTACACCACTATTCGTTTAATTTTACACGGACTCCGATCGGAGTAAGCAGTTGGAAGTTTTATGAGGATGGCTACGGCAAGTATGCTGAAAAAGTCGGTAATTTAAATCGCTATTATGCACAGTTTTCTATGTCGTGGGTCCAACTGGATCTTGTGCCGGAAGAGGCAACCGCGGTTTCTATTTTAAGGAACGGAGAGCCTGTCTTTCAGGAAGGAAATTTCATTGATTTCGATTTAATGCCGGGGATTAACCTGTTTCAGCTAAAAACAACAGTCGGAAACACGACGAATGATTATGAATTAGTCCTAGAAAATTACAGCGAGCCGCAAATCGAGCTGATCGGATTTTCAACCCAGCCGATCGAGTCCGAGAGAGATGGAAATATCTTATCCGCAACAATGATTGCTTCTTCAACGCTCGTATGGTTTGGAACCGACAATCGGTTTGTTCAAATCACCGGAAGCAACGGACCGTTAGAGCTTGTCGAAGGACAGTACCAGCTTCTCCTGATTCCGGGTCTGAATCAATTTACGGTAACAATTACACATCCATTCACACTGGAACAGCAAACGATCGTATTGAAAATCACCAATCTGGAAGGCTCGGTGTAATTCATTTTTTTCGAGGAGACTAATGGGATGAATAGATTAATCAAACAAGCATTGGCTGCGCCGCTAGCGCTCACCGTTGCGCTGTCTTTTGCTTCGTTCGCCGGAGCCGCGGCTCCAAGCTGGACCAAGTCCGCCAAGCTGTACGAAGTGAGAACGTGGGTGGGACAAGCGGGAGTCGGACATGGCGATGGAGCGCTCGCTGAAGCGACGTTCTACCATCCGAAGTCGGCGGCTGCGCTTGCGAACGGGAAATTGCTTGTAGCGGATTCCTCCAACCATCGGCTGAGAACGCTGGATGCGGACAAGTCGGCTCTCTATGCGGGCTACTGGCTCGGCGAAGACGAGGCGGGCAATCCGATCGGCGGCTTAAACGACGACTCGGCCGAGCGCGCAGCCTTCGATTCTCCTTCAGGGCTTGCCGTCGATGCGAAAGGCAACGTCTACGTGGCGGACAGCGGCAATCACGCGATCCGCAAGATCACGCCTGACGGAACCGTAACGACGCTGGCTGGCAGCGGACTGCTCGGTTCCGCTGACGGCAAGGGAACGAACGCACAGTTTCATGCCCCGTCCGACGTCGCCGTAGACAGCAAAGGCAACGTCTATGTGGCGGATACGCTGAACCATTTGATTCGCAAAATCGCGCCGAACGGCACGGTCACGACGCTGAACGCGCCTTCGACCCGAGTGATCGAATACGTGCAAGGAGCGGTCGAAGACGCCGGGGATTTCCTGGACGGACCGATCGCGTCCGCCAAGTTCAACGAACCGAGCGGACTTGCAGTCGATGCCAAAGACAATCTGTATGTGAGCGATCGCGGCAATCAGCGGATCAGATACGTCGATTTTGCTGCCGGTCAGGTGTCCACCGTTGCCGGCGGAGGAAGCTACGACGGATCGAACGCTTACTTCGTTCAAGGCGATTACGCCGATGGAGCGGCGGCTGAGTCTCGCTTCAATTCTCCTGAAGGACTGGACGTAACCGAAGACGGAGCGATCGTCATCGCGGACAGCTTGAACCACGCCGTCCGGCTGCTGCAAGACGGCCGAGTCACGACGATCGCAGGCGTTCCGACCGAGCCCGGCTCTACAAACGGTGTAGCCGCGTTCGCGCAGTTCAATCGTCCGACGGACGTCGTCGCGCTTGCCGACGGCAGGCTCGCGATCGTGGACGAGCACGGGAACAAAGTGCGCATCCTTCAGAAATACGCCGCTCCGGCGAAGCTGCCCGCGAACCAAGGGATAGCGGTGCTGCTCGACGGAAAGCTGGTGCCGACCGAAGTGCCGGCGCAGCTGAAGTCCGGCGCCGTGCTGCTGCCGGTTCGCGACGTGGGCAAGGCGCTCGGCTACCAAGTCGGCTACGACAAGAAGACGGGAGAGGCGCTTCTCACCAAGGACGGAACCGTCTACGCGATCGCGGAAGGCAAGGATACCGTCAAGAAAACCGTTTCGGGTACAAGCGCGGCGTTGAAGCTGAACGCGAAGACGGTTTCGATTAACGGCAGAATGTTTATTCCCGTTCGATTCTTCGCCGACGAGAGCGGACTCGACATTCAATGGGACGCCGCGGCGAAAACCGTCGTTATCCGGAGCAAGCAATTCTAACAGCAAACGATAACAGGCCGAGCTGCTCCAGTAGAGCGCTCGGCCTGATTTTTTTCTATCGGGCATCCCGATTCCGTACTTGGCTTTGGATCGACAGGCAGCAGGACGCTAAAGTTCGGAAGCCGAGTTGTCGGCTGTCGGAATGCGAACGGTAACCTTGGTCCCTTCGCCGACGGCGCTTTCAATGCCTTGACATCTCTTTCTTACAATTTCCATAATGGATTATATTGAACGATTGAGTCGGAACTGCTGTGAGCAGAACGGGAAAATCGCAATATACCGATGCAATTCGTAATATTGATGTATTGTTACGGCAATATTATCGTCATACGCTATTAGAAAGTGCACTCAAGGACGCCTGATTCCATAAGGGGGAACAGCAGTGACCGCATTTTACAGGCTTTTTGTAACCGCTTTCGCGGTGATGCTTGCTTCATGCGCACAGGACGGCGCTACTGGCGATATTCGACCCCCAGACGGTCGAGACGAGCCCAATGCGCCGGCCAAGCTGCGCATTTTTTTATCCGATCACGCGCTTGCTGTTCCTGATAATGTCGACCAGTATATTGACTATATGAATCGCCAGGCGAATGTCGAGCTTCAAATGACGTTCATTCCTCACTCGCAATATTTGAATCAAATTCAATTAAAGTTCGCCGGCGGAGACTTTCCGGATGTGTACCAGTCATGGTCCGCGCCGAGCCAGGAGCTGATCAACGGAGACAAGGTTCATGTTCTGAATGGGTTGATTGAGCGGTACGGGCCTAATCTGAAAAAGAACATCACGGAAGCGGCTTGGGATTCCGTTACGGTGAAGGGGCAAATATTCGCCATACCTCAGCCGTCTGAGACGCTGCAGGGCTCCGTGCTCTATATTCGCAAGGATTGGCTTGACAAGCTTGGACTTTCCGCTCCGACGAGCTCGGATGAATTGCTCGATGTAATGCGGGCTTTCCGGGACAGGGATCCGAACGGCAACGGGTTGAAGGATGAAATACCATTTACGATGCGCGAGAAGCTGGAATGGGGCGAAAATATTTTTGGCATGTGGGGCGTCGGCTCCAAGTTTACGGAAACCTATGAGAATGGAGAACTGTTGCTCGGAAGCGTTCATCCCCGTTATCTCGACGGATTGCGTTATATGAACCGCATGTACATGGAAGGCTTGCTTGACAATGAGTTTCTTATGAATACGATGTCGGTCTGGGATCAGAAGATCAAGTCCGGCAGAGTCGGAATTTGGGCGCATGCGCCGCGTGCTGCCGGCACCTGGCAGCAGGCGCTTGAACAGTCAGTCCCTGAGCAGGAGCCTGAGGTCATTGCGATCAAAACGCCGCGAGGAGTCGGATATGCCGGTCCGATCGGCACAAGATGGAGTCCAACCGCGAAGACGTTTATATTGATGAAAACGGAGGCGGATCCGGCAAAGACCATTCAATACTTCGACTGGCTGTTCAGCGAGGAAGGGAGATTTTTTGCGGAGAACGGAGTGGAGGGCGTCACATACCGTCGTGAGGACGGTCGGCTGCAATACGACGTTTCCAGAAATGCCGATATCGAATTTATCCAGAGGAACTTTGCCGCCCATGGCATGGATGAGCAGTTGGGGAGCGGAACAATGACCGATGACAGGATAAGGGAAAAGCTGAGCATTGCTTTCGCTGTTGCCAATTCGCAAGGCTTTGTGAACGAGACGGTCGGAATGCCTAATATTGATAACGATTATGGCCTTCATTCCGAGTTCATCGAGCATGCGGCTCTTGTTATGATAGGAGAGCGCACAACAGAAGATTACGAACGTTTTGTGGAGGAATGGAAACGGAATGGCGGGCAGTCGTTTATAGACGAAAGGACGGCGTGGTACAAGGAAAATCGCCTGGTATCAGGCGGGCAGGAACAATCGCCGTAGCAGGGCTGTCCGACGGTTAACTGCGCAGCTCCAATTATTTCATGCGGGGGGAGTGCAATGTTCCGGGCGATCTCTTCGTCAATCAAGTGGAAGTTTGTCAGCTTGATGATAGTCGTTATTTTGCTGACCGTCTCCGTTATCGGCATATTCAGCTATCGGGACACTTCACGAACGCTGCAGCGCGATATCGAGCATTTCAGCGAGCAAATATTGAAGCAGGCGAGCTTTAACCTGAGCCGCTACTATCAATCCTACGAGCAAGGCTTTCTGCTGCTGGGCTCCAGCGCGGAAGTCCGGGACTGGATGAGCAAGTCGTCCGACGATACATCGGGCAAAGCGTTTACGTATTATAAAATCACAGACAATTATATTTTGCCCTTGATGTCACGGCATAACGAAATTTTGTCGATTTCGCTCTTGTCCGATAAGGGCAACGAAATTCATGTGGAGAACGGCTATTATTTTTTGAATAAGGATTATTCCTTGTCCGAGGAGCATTGGCTGGAGACGGTGCGCGCAACGGACAAGCTCTATGTGGAGGTCGGACTAAGCGAGCATTACAAATCAAGGGACAACAAAGCGCATCCCATCATGGTCATGAGCATGGCCAAGCAGCTTGGCAGAATCAATAACGGCTTGATTAAGATGGATATTGCGCTTGAGCCTGTTCAAAACATATTGCGCGAAATAAATCTGGGCGAGAATGGAAACAGCATGGTCATTAATGAGTCTAACGAAATCATCGTGCATCCCGACGATTCAAGAGTCGGCAGCCGGTTGCCCGAGGAAGTGGGAGCGAGGATTGCGAACAAGGAAAAGGGCTGGTTTTTTCTGGAGGAAACGAGAGAGATGGTCATTTTCGGCAATATAGACAGCACCGCCTGGAAGACGATAGCCATCATTCCGTTCGACGATATGAACAAAAGCGTTATCAGGGTTCGAAACGTTACAATCGCAACAGCGCTCATTGCGCTGATTATGTCTTCGCTGCTCGTTGTCTGGCTGACTTCATCGGTGACGAATCGATTGACTAACTTGCGCCGGATAATCAAGCGGACCAAGCTCGGCAATATTGGAATGAGGGCGCCTGTCGGCGGCAACGACGAGGTAGCCGATCTTGGCGTTGCCTATAATCAGATGCTCGACAGGCTGGACGAGACGATTCATGCTCTGGCCGTTTCGAAATCGAAACAGCAGCAGGCAACGATGACTGCGCTGCAATCGCAAATTAATTCACATTTTTTGTACAACACGCTGGAATCGATCAACTCGATGGCTAACTTGGTCAATCATCGGGAAATTGAGAGAGCGGCCATTAATTTGTCCAAGATGCTGCGGTATACGTCCAATTACGAAAATTCGCTTGTACAGCTTCAAAAAGAGTTTGATCACACCAATCATTATCTGGAGATTTGCCGGCTGCGTTTCAGCGATCGCATCGCGCATGAGTTCCGGGTCGCGGAGGAGTGCAGGGAACTTCTTTGTCTGAAGGCGATTCTGCAGCCGATTGTGGAGAACAGCCTGAAGCACGGCATCGAGAAGACGGGGCAGGCCATTCGCATTGTCATTAGCGCCGAGATGGAGCAAGAGCATGTTGTCATCAAGGTCAGCGACAATGGACCGGGTTATTCGCAGGAAGCGTTGCAGCAACTGCGAGAGAGGCTGGCGATTCAGGATGCGGGGGAGGCGTACAGGGAACTGTCTCGCGTAGGATTGCTCAATGTGCAGTATCGCATCCGGATGTTCGATCAGCACAAGGATTCCGGACTGCACGTGTACAATGAACCGAATGGAGCCGTAACCGAGCTTCGATTCCTGAGACGACAAAAAAGGCGGGTGAATCCACATGCAACGAGTTCTCGTCGTTGATGACGAGCATCTGATCCGTTCGAGTCTGTGCAAGAAAATAACGGAGCTCGGTCCTCAGTTTATCGTATCCGGAACTGCAGAGAACGGGAAAGAGGCGCTTGAATGGCTGGAGACTTATTATGCGGATATTTGCGTGACGGACGTCAGTATGCCGCTTATGAACGGCCTTGATCTGATTGAACTCGTCAAGCGGAGGTTCCCCTGGATGCACTGCGTCATCGTCTCCAGCTACGACGATTTTAATTATGTCCGTCAAGCGCTGCAGCATGGCGCGATCGACTATATATTGAAGCCGATTGAGCAGGAAACGCTCGCGGAAGCGATGCTGAAGGCGGCTGACAGGCTGCGGCGCGAACGGGAGGATCGCGCTCGGAAGCTTCTTCTGCAGCATCTGCCTCATCACCGCAAGCTATTGGAGCATTGGGTGACGCGGATGAAGCTCGGAGAGCTGTCCAATTTGCCCTTGCTGGTTGTAGAGACGCTGGAAACGCTGGAGATGTGGACGGAAGAGTGTCTTGATTTGTTGATGAGTCTCAGCTTTGGCTGGCTGGAGATCGTCGCGGAGGAGCTTAGCCGCGATCGAATCGAAGTGCAACTGGAGGAAGGAGAGGATATAGGGCTCGGCGACGCGTTGATTGCAAAGGGAAAGCTCCGCTTCTACTTCAGGCTGTGCGCGGTTCGCAGGCTGGAGGAGGGGGCGGCGGCCGTCTACCGCGCATGCAAGGCAACGCAGGATCAACCGACCCGCAAGGCGCTTGAGGACGCCAAGCAGTATATCCGGGCCAATTACGCTACGAAGCTGAGCCTGCAGGAAATCGCCGAGCAAGCGACAATGAGCCGCAGTTACTTTGCCAATGTATTTAAGCAGGAAACCGGCATGACGGTATGGAATTACATTACTTCGGTGCGGATGGACGAGGCGAGAAAGCTGCTGATGCAATCCCCGATGAAAATGTATGAGATCGCCAAGGAAGTCGGATACGAGAACAGCGTATATTTTACTCAAACATTTAAGGAATATTATGGGTTAACTCCGGCGGAATACAAAAAACGGATGGAGGCTTGAGGGTTTGATCCAGTGGCGAATAATTCATTGCGCAAGCTCCAGCCTCCCCAGGCTGGAGCTTTTCTCGTTTCCGGATCATTGGAGAATAGTGATATAGCAATAGAAGTCGAAATATGGCCTCATTGTTGCTTGGTATTGAGTGATTTTATACTTGAATCAACAACAATTTCGCCAGCGAAGGAGAGCAGATATGGAACAAATCGATAAGAAACACTCACCAGGATTTCCTTTGCTCAAGTCAGTGCTCAAGCATCGAATTCTGTATGCGATGCTGATTCCGGGCATCGTTTATTTGTTCATTTTCAAATACATTCCGTTATTTGGAAGCGTTATCGCTTTTAAAGATTACAACATTTACAAGGGAATTTGGGCGAGCGACTGGGTCGGCTTCAAATACTTCTATCAGTTTTTTAATTACCCGCAGTTTACAAGACTTCTCTGGAATACGCTGGCCATCAGCTTCTATCAGACGATCTTCGCGTTTCCAGCTCCGATTATTTTGGCTCTGCTGCTGAACGAATTGCGGAATGCAGCTTTTAAGAGAAGCGTGCAAACGATTCTCTATTTGCCGCATTTCCTGTCCTGGGTCATCATCGGCGGTCTCGGTTATATGCTGATGTCGCCGCAGGTCGGCCTGATTAACCAATGGATTGCCGCCTTCGGATTTGAGAAGATCCACTTTTTGCAGGAGCCCGGGTACTTCCGCTCGATCATTATTACTTCCGGCATCTGGAAGGAGATGGGGTGGAACGCGATCATATTCCTTGCCGCATTGGCAGGAATCAGTCCATCGCTGTACGAGGCGGCGAAGATCGACGGGGCCGGACGCTGGAAGCAGTTTTTGCATATTACAATGCCGGGCATTCTGCCAGCGGTCATGCTGCTCTTGCTGCTCAAGATCGGACATACGCTGGATCTTGGTTTTGAGCAAATATATATCTTCCTTAATCCGATTACCTATGCCACCGGCGATGTGCTTGACACTTATTCGTACCGCGAGGGCATTATTCAAGGCAAATACAGTATGACGACAGCGATAGGATTGTTTAAGGCCGTTGTAGGCTTCCTCCTGCTGCTTATGGCAAATCGGGCAAGTAAATCGTTGACAGGACAAGGAATTTTCTAGAAAGGGGCTGGAAGCAATGCAGATTCGCAGATCGCTCGGCGAAAAAATATTCGATGCCGCCAACGTCATTATTCTGGCTCTCGCTTGCGTCACGGTAATCATCCCGATCCTGCATGTCATTGCCAGCTCGCTCAGTTCGACCAATGCGCTTATTCATGCGAAGGTCAGTATTTGGCCGGTTGATTTTAATTGGAGCAATTATGAGGCCGTTATGAAGAACAAAACGTTCTGGAGGTCGTTCAGCATTTCGATTTTCGTTGTCGTTGTCGGCACGCTGATCAACATGCTGATGACGATATTTACCGCCTATCCATTGTCCAAAAGCTATCTTCGCGGTAAAAACGCGATTTTGATCTATATCGTATTTACAATGATATTCTATCCGCCGATGATTCCGGTTTATCTCGTCGTCAAGGATATCGGCCTGATTAATACGGTATGGGCGATGATTATTCCTGTGGCGCTGTCGCAGTTCAACCTGCTGATCTGTCTTACCTTCTTCCGGTCTTTGCCGGAGGAACTGTTCGAGGCGGCGCGGGTTGACGGTATGGGCGAGATGAGAATGGTGATGCAAATTGCCGTGCCCCTGTCCAAGCCGATTATGATGACGCTGGGACTATTCTACGCGGTGTTTCATTGGAACAGCTATGCAACGGCGCTTCTGTATATTACCAAAACCCATCTTAAGCCCTTGCAACTGTACTTGTACAATCTCGTAGCCAAGTCGGATATGAACGATATGCTGGCCATTGCCGCGGAATCGACGACGCAGCTGAATCCGCAGGGGCTGCAGATGGCGACGATCATGGTGGCGACGGTTCCGATTGTCATCATCTATCCGTTCATTCAGAAACATTTCATCAAAGGAGCCTTGATCGGCTCAGTCAAGGAGTAGTCCGATTTGCTGGCAGCGATGTTTAACGGCAAAGCCGTTGACATAATTAAATCATCATACAGGAGGTCAGCTGAAGGATGAGACAAACAAAGCTTATTGCAATTGTATGTGCAATTCTCGTATTTGCACTTGTAGCGTCAGCCTGCTCAAGCAATGGCAGCAATACGCAAACTCCAACCAATGCGCCGGAGCAGACGAAGGACAACGTGTCAGGACAAGCGACGGATGCGCCGGCAGCACCGGTGAAGATCAAAATGGTGGTGTCCGATCACAGCGTTCAAGCTCCGGGAGCGGACGATCCTCGGATCAAATATTTGGAGGAAAAGACAAATACGGATCTGGACATCGAGTTTTTGGCTCACGGGACTTATCTGGATCAGTTGAAGCTCCAGTTCGCTTCCGGCGAATTCCCGGATGTGTACCAGTCCTGGTCCGGACCTGAACTGGATTTGATCGAGGGCGGCAAAATATTGGCTCTTAACGATTTGATTGATCAATACGGTCCGAATTTGAAAGCGAACATTCCTCAGGCGGCATGGGATGCCGTTACGGTAAAGGGCGAAATTCTTGCCATTCCGCAGCCGGCTTTGACGCAATCCGGTCAAGTGATGTTCATTCGCAAGGATTGGCTGGATAAGCTGAATCTGCAAGTTCCAACGACCTCCGATGAACTGCTTGAAGTTCTTCGCGCTTTCCGCGACGGAGACCCCAACGGCAACGGCGAGCCGGATGAAATTCCGTTCAGCATGCGCGAAAACATTTCGTGGGGCGACAACATTTTCGGCATGTGGGGAGTAGGCACAGCCTGGACCGAATACTATCACAACGATGAAGTCATTCTTGGCAACATCCATCCGAATATTTTGAAACCGCTTGAGTATATTAATGCGCTCTGGAACGAGAAGCTCATCGATTCCGAGTTTCTGACAAATGACCGCGTAAGATGGGAATCCAAAATAAGAGCGGGTTTTGTTGGCGTATGGGGACACGCGCCAGCTCTTGTTACGCAATGGAATACCGATCTGAGAGCTTCCATCGCCGATCAGAATCCGGAGGTTATCGTTATTCCAACCCCGAGGGGCACTGGCTACGACGGTCCGCTGGGCACGCGCTGGAGCCCGATTAACAAAACGTTTATCGTAACGAAGGACGCTGAGAATCCGGAAGCCATCATACGCTACTTCGATTGGCTCATGAGCGAAGAAGGCCAAATATTCGCAGAACTGGGCATCGAGGGGGACACTTTCTTTACCGCTACCTCGGACGGCCGAATTACATTCGACGCGAAGAAGGCGGAAGGCATCCGCTGGCTGGATACGGTTGTGCGCGTTCACGGCTACAATCCGGAAATGACGCGAATCAAGCTCGGCGACGATGAGATGTTCGCATATCTTGATGAAGCTTATACAATCGCCAATACGGAAGGCTTCGTCAATGAAGCGGTCGGTATGCCGCCCATTGCAGATGAGCGCAATATGACGACGATGTTCCGCGAAGCGGCTGCGAAGGTGCTTATCGGACACGCGCCTCTCAGCGATTACGAGAAGTTTATGGCGGATTGGAGAGCGCAAGGCGGCGACGACTTGATCAAGGAAAGAACCGCTTGGTATAACGAGAACCGCAAATAAGATGCAAGGTTAGAGGGAGGAGTATGAACAGCATGCTCTTCCCTCTTCTTCCAATGATTTGCCGGGCGTCCGGTGACATTTTGACAAACGGGAAGTGGTATTGATGACAACAGGATATTTCACTACGAAATGCGTGGATGGACGCTGGCAGTTGATTGACTTCAACGGCAAACCCGTTTTTTCCCTCGGGATGAACGGTGTATACAATCAAATTATTGATCAATCGGCTTGGCTGCGCGTCGATTTTGTGGATAAGTACGGCGCCGATGCCAACTGGTTGAAGCGCTGGGCCGACGACAAGCTGCGGCAAGTGAAGGGCTGGGGCTTCAATACGTTGGGCGCCTGGCACGAAAAATATTACTGGGGCGACGGCACGCCGAAAACGGTTGAAATTCGTATGTCCCGATTTGCCAAAAAGGCAAATTTCAATTGGGGCATCGGTTTTCCTGACGTGTTTGATAAAAGCTTCAAGGCGTCCGTGTACAAGGCGCTGGCTGAGTGTTTTTATGAAAAGGGAGAGGATCTGCTGCAGGATCGAGGATTGATCGGCTACTATACCGACAATGAATTGCATTGGTGGGGCTCATCGGGCAAATGGGGCGACAACGATCCCGACCTTGGCTACCAGTCCACAGGTCTGGTAGACGATTACTTCGAGCTGCCGCCGCATGCTGCCGGTAAACAGGCATGGGTTCAGTTTATTGCCGACAAGTACGGCTCGATCGAGCGCTTGAACGAGGCATGGGGCAGCGAATATCTGGAATTGGACGATCTTCTTTATATTGCGGTGTACCGGGCAAAGCCGAACGTGCTGGAGGAGGATAAAACCGGATTTTTGCGCCGGATTGCCGAGGTGTACTTCTCGACCACAAATGCGGCCCTGCGTCTGTATGACCCGCATCGCCTCAATTTGGGCTGCCGCATGGTCGGAACGAGCACGCCGCCGGTTGTGTTGGAAGTGATGAAGGAATACGCGGACCTCCTGTCGCTTAATTTCTACAGTTTTGAGCTGCCGGAGAAATGGCTGCAGGCTGTCAGCCAAATGATGAACATGCCGATTATGATAACGGAATTCAGCTTTTGCGCGGGCCGCGAAGCGGGGTATTTGAAAAGCACTAACGGAGCAAGAAACGTATTGGTCCGCGACCAGGCGCGCCGCGCGGAGGCGTACAGCGCATTTGTCAATCGGGCGGCAAGTCTTCCTTATATGGTGGGAGTACATTGGTTCGCCCTGTACGATTATGCCAATCCGGACGGACTGATCGGCAACTACGGCTGTCTCGATATGCACGACGAGCCATGGGAGCAGTTTGTAGCGGCGATAACGCCTGTGAACGCGGCGTTGAACGGCAGGTAATAAAGGAGAGAGGTTTTGTGAAAGCGATTATGGTCATGTTCGATTCCTTGAACCGTCATATGCTGCCTCCATACGGGGGCAGGTCCGTTCACGCGCCGAACTTTGAAAGATTGGCCGAGAGAGCTGTTGTATTCGATCAATGCTGGATCGGGAGCATGCCGTGCATGCCGGCCAGAAGGGAGCTTCATACAGGCAGATACAATTTCCTGCACCGCAGTTGGGGGCCGCTGGAGCCCTATGACGACTCTATGCCGGAATTATTGAAGCAATCTGGAATTTATACGCATTTGACTACGGACCATCAACATTATTTTGAGGATGGCGGGGGTACCTATCATTCCAGATACAATACCTTTTCATTTCAACGCGGGCAGGAAGGCGATGCATGGAAGGGAGAGGCGGCCGATCCGTCGCCTCCGCCGCATATCGGCGGACAGTCTGGCAACAGGCTTATGCGTCAGGACTGGATCAACCGCAAATATATAACGAGCGAGGATCATTTTCCGCAGGCGCTGACGTTCCGCGAAGGGTTGGAATTTATTGCGGTTAACAGGAATGCGGACAACTGGTTTTTGCAGTTGGAAACTTTCGATCCGCATGAGCCGTTTTATGCTCCCGAGCGGTTCAGGGAATTGTACCCGCATGCGTACGACGGTCCGCACTTTGATTGGCCAAGTTATGGACGAGTGAAGGAGACACCGGAGCAGGTCGAGCATGTACGATATGAATATGCTGCGCTGGTAAGCATGTGCGATTATTATTTGGGCAAGGTGCTTGATGAGATGGACAGGCTGGGGCTATGGGAAGACACGCTTCTGATTGTCAATACGGACCACGGCTACTTGCTTGGCGAGCACGACTGGTGGGCGAAGACGGTGCAGCCATTTTACAATGAGGTTGCGCGGATGCCGTTGTTTGTGTGGGACCCGAGAAGCGGGAAGCGGGGAGAGCGGCGGCAAAGTCTGGTCCAGACGATCGATCTGGCGCCGACGCTGCTCGATTATTTCGGCTTACAGATTCCGGAGGGCATGCAAGGCAGGCCGCTCGGGCCGATTGTTGCAGGCGAGAAGTCGGAGCGCGAAGCGGTGCTGTTCGGTTTGTTCGGCGCGCATGTCAACTGCACGGACGGCAGGTATGTCTATATGAAAGCGCCTGTGAGGCCGGACAACTCGCCGCTTTACAATTACACGCTGATGCCTTGCCATATGCGGAGTATGTTCGGCGTAGAGGAGCTGCGGACGATGGCGCTTGCTCCGCCGTTCAGCTTTACGAAGGGGGTTGCGCTGATGCGGACAGATGCGAGCAGTATGACTGCGGCGCATTCGTTCGGCGATTTGCTGTTCGACTTGCAGAGTGACTCTCAACAGCTCGCGCCGCTGCAGGACACTGATGCGATTGAGCGTATGTCCGGACTGATGCGCAGCTTGATGCGGGAGAGCGACGCTCCCGCCGAGCAATACGAGCGGCTCGGGCTGGAGCCGTAACTGAAGAGCATGGGAAGGCGGCCTTATCTTGTCGCGGCGATCGATCTATTCCCGAACCATCTTCGACTTTCCCCTCTTTGCCTTCACTCCCCTTATTAGCTTATCTGATTAATGCTATAAGATCATTCTAATTGACCCGTCCCGCTGGCTGTGGTAGGTTCAATAAGTAAAATAAATTAAGTTAACATGAATACTAGGAATAACGACTAGCATACGCGCGTGAGGTGGATAACGTTGGTTCTTCAAGTAACGAACAGTCCTTTCGATCAGGAGCAAGCCGACCTGCTCAATCGGTTATTGCCCCGCTTAACGGAATCGCAGCGAATCTGGTTAAGCGGTTATTTATCGGCCTATTCCTCCGGAGCCGCCTTGGCCGCTCCGACGGCTGGCGTCCCGGCGGCTCTGCCTGCGGAGGCCGTTAGCGCGCCTGTCGCTCCGGCCGCACCGAAAGAAGCGACCGTGCTCTTCGGATCGCAGACGGGCAACAGCAGCAAGCTGGCGAAAAAGCTGACGAAGAAGCTGGAAGAGCAAGGCTTGCAGGTTACGCTGGCTTCGATGAACGATTTCAAACCGAATACGCTGAAGAACGTCAGCCAGCTGCTGATCGTGGTCAGCACGCACGGCGAAGGGGAACCGCCCGACAGCGCGCTCGCCTTCCACGAGTTCCTGCACAGCAAGAGGGCGCCGAAGCTGGAGTCGCTCGGGTTCTCCGTGCTGGCGCTGGGCGACACGTCTTACGAGTTTTTCTGCCAGACGGGCAAAGATTTCGACAAGCGGCTGGAAGAGCTCGGCGGCAAGCGTCTTGTAGATCGCGTCGATTGCGACGTGGACTACGACGAGGCGGCCGAGCAGTGGATTGGGCAGGTCGTATCCGCGCTTAGCGCGCCTGCTGCGGCTCCGGTTGGCGCCGCGGCTCCATCTGCGACAGCTTCCGGTATCGCGGTCGAATCCGAATATACGAGATCGAACCCGTTCCAAGCGGAAGTTCTCGAGAATTTGAACTTGAACGGACGCGGCTCCGATCGGGAGACGAGACATTTGGAGATTTCCCTGGAAGGCTCCAATCTGCAGTATGAACCGGGCGACAGCCTGGGCATCTATCCGGAGAACGATCCGGAGCTGGTCGCCGAGCTGATCGAAGCGATGGGCTGGTCTGCCGGAGAGCAAGTCGCGGTAGGCAAAAACGGAGACAAGCTCCCGCTGGGCGAAGCGCTGCGGAAGCATTACGAGATTACTGTGCTGACGAAGCCTCTGTTGGAGCAGATCGCCAAGCTGGCGCCGAGCAGCGGAGTGGGCGAGCTGCTGCAAGCAGGCAAGGAGCAAGAGCTTCGCGCCTATATCGCCGACCGGGATTTGCTCGACTTGGCGACGGATTACCCGCTCAAAGGCGTACCGGCCAGCGAGTTCACGACGGTCCTCCGCAAGCTGCCGGCCCGCTTGTATTCCATTGCAAGCAGCCCCAGCGCTTATCCGGGAGAAGTTCACGTGACGGTTCGCTCGGTGCGTTACGAAGCCCGCGGCCGCGCCCGCAAAGGCGTCTGCTCGGTGCATCTGGCCGAGAGAGTCGCGGCTGGCGATCCGCTTCCCGTTTTCGTTCAGCAGAACGACAACTTTAAGCTTCCGCACAATCCCGAGGCGCCGATCATCATGATCGGACCGGGCACCGGCGTCGCTCCGTTCCGGGCGTTCCTGGGAGAGCGAGAAGAGACCGGAGCGACGGGTAAATCGTGGCTCTTCTATGGAGACCAGCATTTCGCCACCGACTTCCTGTACCAGGTCGAATGGCAGCGCTGGCTGAAAGACGGCGTGCTGACGCGCATGGACGTCGCTTTTTCCCGGGATACGGACCAGAAGGTGTACGTGCAGCACAGAATGCGGGAGAACGCCAAGGAACTCTACCAGTGGCTGCAGGACGGCGCGTACGTCTATGTGTGCGGGGACGAGAAAAAGATGGCGCACGACGTTCACCGGGCGTTGTTGGACATACTCGTACAAGAAGGCGGCATGACGCCGGAAGCGGCGGGCGAGTACATGGCTCAGTTGCAGCAGCAGAAACGTTATCAGAGGGACGTCTATTAATTCGGTCCCGACGATCGCGAGAGGAGAATACAGAATGTCGGAAAATAACTTGATGAACCCGAACAGCGCTCCGCACAGCGATGTTGAAGATATTAAAATTCGCAGTAACTATTTGCGCGGCGTGTTGGAGGAGGCGTTGGTGGATCGGATTACGGGCTCCATCCCGGAAGACGAGAACCGGCTGATGAAGTTCCACGGCAGCTACATGCAGGACGACCGCGATTTGCGCAACGAGAGGGCGAAGCAGAAGCTGGAACCGGCTTACCAGTTCATGCTCCGGATTCGCGCTCCCGGAGGCGTCGTGACGCCGGAGCAATGGCTCATGATGGACCGGATCGCGCAGCAATACGCGAACGGCTCGATCCGGTTGACGACCCGTCAATCGGTGCAGCTGCACGGCATTATCAAATGGAATATGAAGAAGACGATCCAGGAAATCAACGCTTCGCTGCTGACGACGCTGGCGGCTTGCGGCGACGTGAACCGGAACGTAATGGCGACGCCGAATCCGTATCAATCGGAAGTTCACTCCGAAGTGTACGAATGGTCTTCGCGCATTAGCCGCCATCTGGAGCCTCAGACGAACGCCTACCACGAAATCTGGCTGGACGGGGAGAAGGTCGTCGACACGAATGCGGACCAGGAGCCGATCTACGGCCCGGTATACTTGCCGCGGAAGTTCAAGATCGGGCTGGCCGTTCCTCCGACGAACGACGTTGACGTGTTTTCCCAAGACCTGGGCTTTATCGCCATCATCGAGAACGGCAAGCTGCAAGGCTTCAACGTAACGGTCGGCGGCGGCATGGGCATGACGCACGGAGATACGAAGACGTATCCGCAAGTGGCGCGCGTCATCGGCTTCTGCAAGCCGGAACAAGTCGTCGACGTCGCGGAGAAGACGGTGACGATCCAACGCGATTACGGAGATCGCGCCGTGCGCAAGCACGCGAGATTCAAGTACACGATCGACGACCGCGGCCTCGACTGGTTCAAGGACGAGCTGACCAAGCGGCTTGGCTGGAAGCTCGAAGAAGCGCGCGAGTACCATTTCGACCACAACGGCGACCGCAACGGCTGGGTGAAGGGCATTAACGGCAAGTGGCACTTTACGCTGTTCATCCAGAACGGACGAATCAAAGACGAAGAAGGCTATCCGCTGATGACGGGGCTGCGGGAGATCGCCCAGGTGCATACCGGAGATTTCCGGCTTACGCCGAACCAGAGCCTGATCATCGGCAACGTCAGCACGCAGAAGAAGAAAAAGATCGAGGCGCTGATCCAGACGTATGGACTTACGGACGGCAAGCATTATTCCGCGCTGCGAAGAAATTCGATGGCCTGCGTGGCCTTGCCGACGTGCGGGCTGGCGATGGCCGAGTCCGAGCGCTACTTGCCGGACCTGATGGAGAAAATCGAGCCTATGCTGGAGAGCAACGGATTGCGCGACGACGATATCGTCATCCGCATGACCGGCTGCCCGAACGGCTGCGCCCGTCCCGCGCTCGCGGAGATCGCGTTCATCGGGAAAGCTCCCGGCAAGTACAACATGTACTTGGGCGGAGGCTTCGCCGGTCAGCGTCTGAACAAGCTGTACAAGGAAAATATCGGGGAGAAGGAAATACTGGACTCCCTGTCGCCGATCATCGAGCAGTACGCCAAAGAGCGCAATGAGGGCGAACATTTCGGAGATTTCGTCATCCGGGCGGGGCATGTCAAGGAAGTGCTGTCCGGTCAGGATTTCCACTCTTAATTCGAACGGGATTGTCCCATAAGTAAGAAGAGACGTACCGAACAATTATCGATGAATGGTTGTTTATGGGTATCTATCTCCTTCCGATGCTATACGATTCTGAAATTTTGAACTGGTAAACCCGTGGCAGGGTCATTTCAGGACCGTATGAGGCAGTCTCCAGGAGATAGATACCCACTTTTTTTCAACGATAATTTTGTACGTCTCTACTTATGGGACAGCCCCTTTTCTACTTTTCGATGAGTGTTACGGCTTCCTGGCTACTTGCGGAAAAGCTCCGTTCTATTTGTTCTTTAGAACCGGCCGAGAAAATCCGATAATAATGGAGGGATAAACGAACAGTCGCGGAGGTGACGCCATGAGCAAAGAATCTCGCATTGACGAACAGATCCAGCACTTCTATGACAACGTTCCCAATGTCGGAGACGCTTTGCCGCTCAAGGAATACCTCCTTAAACACGAGGACAGCCGCATGGCTTGGTATTTGCTGGGCAAGGAATACGAGGGCAAGGGAGATACGGCGAAGGCGACTTATTGCTTCGCGCAGGCCGGAGAGATCTACGAGGCGTTCGAATCGAAGCCGGCTCCCCAGCTTCCTGAAAATAAAACGAAGAAAAAATCCGGGTGGAAAAAATGGACCGCCGCGCTGCTTATTCCGCTCTTGCTCGTGGGAGGAGCGATAATGGCCGTACGGGAGCTGCTTCCGGAGGCGGACGATACGGCGGCGATCGAGACGAACGTCCCGGAGTCTCCGGCCGCGTCGGCGGGAGCGAGCACAGCTCCTAAACCGGCGGTCGGGAGCAAGCCGGCTCCGCTGCCTGCGGGCGTTATCCCGCCGGATCAGATTGCGGGGGCGCCGGGCCCGGACGATCAGGGGCGAAGCGTGCTTGGAGAGACGCTGACGAGCAAGCCTTCCCGCCAGCCCCGTCTGGTGGTCGCCGTGCCGAAGCTCGGGAAGTGGAACGATTGGGTCAAGGGCGGCAAGCCGATCGCGACGGTCACGTCGGACCGAGAGTCGGGGTTGGCCGGCATCCAGTGGTTCGATCCGAAATGGTGCGACTGCAAGCCGGAGGACGGCAAAGCCGCGGCCAAGCTCGTCGAAGGCTGGAAGCCGCTCCAGGAGGAGAAGCTGGCGCTGCGCTCCGCCGTCATTCGATATAGGGAGCAAACCGGCAAGTGGCCCGATTCGCCCGAAGCGATGGCCGGAGATTATCCGAAGAACACGATGGCCGGCTGGTCGGAGAGCATGTCGCCTTGGTTCGACGAACTGAAGGCCGTGCTCGCGGACAAGAAGGACGGCAAAATTCCGCAGAGCGCGGGCTGGCCGGATCAGACAGGCCCCGGCTCGGGTCACGGCGCGCCTGCCGGGACGCTCGCTCCGATGGCGGAGCATCCGATGGAGATTATCGTCGACAAGAGCAATCATCGGCTGGCCGTCGTCAGCGGAGACGTTATTTTGCGCAACTACGAGGTCGGCCTGGGCGGAGACAAGACGCCGGAAGGCAAGTTCTTCATTTCGGAGAAGGTCAAGGACCCGAACGGCAGCAGCACCGGCGCATTCGGCAGCAGGGGAATGACGCTCTCCCATACCCGGTACGGCATTCACGGAACGGATGAGCCGGACAGCATGGGCAAGGACGAGTCGCTCGGCTGCGTGAGGATGACAACGGAAGATATCGAGGAATTGTACGACCTCGTTCCGATGGGAACGCCGGTCACGATAGCAGAAGGAGGTTTGCCCGACGAACTGCGGGCGCCGCCGGAACGCTTCCGGCTGCCGACCACGCAGAACGAGACAAACCCCCACAAAGTGTATGATTGGTTAGGTTAATGATAACGGCGGTCGCGGCTTAAATGTCCAGCGCGAGCAGCACCGCCATGACCACAATGACGAGACCGACGGCAGCCCCGATCCAAATGAGCGCCTTTTTGTTGACCTGCTCCTTCTCTTTTGGACGTGACGTGACCGGCGGTTTCTTTTTGTGTGTGCTCATGAATATCAACCTTTCTATCCTATGATTCGCGAACTCCTTCTATTGTAATCGTTTTCCCTGTAAAATGCCAGACAAGCCTCGCAATAACGCCGAAACAAACGGCCCTCGCCAAGGTTAGTTTTTGATCGCGCCCATCATCCCCGCCATCCGGATGCTCTCGCCGGATACCGGTATCCGTTTGGTCCGCTGCCGGATGTTGGCATCCGCAGAGGGTCTGTTTTTTAAAGGAAACGATTTGTTCGTCTCCTCCGATACTTGCGTTTTTTCGCATCCGAATGCCGTGAAGAGCGCGTTTGCTTATAATTGTGAAAATTCGGTTAACTCCCGAGGGTGGACTGATAGGCCGAAAGGCAGGTTGCCCTTTTCTTTTCCTCTGGAAAAGGCTAAACTGGTAGCCGAAAGGTTTTCTTTTGTGCGAAAGGATGTCGAACTCATTGCTGTATCGTATGGCTAAACCGCTGTTATTCAAAATGGACCCGGAAGCCGCCCACCACTTGATCATCGACGGGATGGGAACCGCCGGCAAGGTTCCGGGCATGCCCGGATTGCTGTCCGCGATCTGGGGAACCAAAGCTTCTCCCGAGCTTGCCGTGGATTTGTTCGGCTTGCACTTCCAACATCCCGTAGGCCTGGCCGCCGGACTGGACAAAAACGCGAAAGCAGTGACCGGCTTATCCCGGATCGGCCTGTCGTTCATGGAAGTGGGTACGGTAACGCCGAAGGGGCAGGCGGGCAACGAGCTGCCGCGCTTGTTCCGTCTGCCGCCGGACGAGGCGCTGATCAACCGGATGGGCTTCAACAACGAGGGAGCGGACGTCATGGCCGAGCGGCTCTCCAAGCTGGGGCGCCGGCGCATTCCGCTGGCGGTCAACATCGGCAAAAACAAGGCAACGCCGAACGAGAACGCGGCTGACGACTACCGGGCGTGCGTGAGCAAGCTTTTTCCGTACGGGGATTTCTTCGTGGTCAATATCAGTTCGCCGAATACGCCGGACTTGCGCGCGCTGCAGCATGGAGACGAGCTGAGGAGTCTGCTGGACGCGGTGAAGGACGAGATGGGCAAGCAGGCGGAGCGTCACGGGGAGCTGCCGAAGCCGATTCTCGTGAAGATCGCGCCGGACAACACGGAGGAACAGCTTGAGTACATGGCCGAAGCAATCCAACTGAGCGGCATGTCGGGCATTATCGCGACGAACACGACGATCGGACGGGACGGATTGACGCATCGGAACGCCGGAGAGACCGGGGGACTCAGCGGACGCCCGCTGACGCAGCGTTCGACCGAGGTCGTGCGGAGCTTGTACAAGCTGACCAAGGGCAGGCTGCCGATAATCGGGTCTGGCGGTATTTTCACGGCGGATGACGCTTACGAGAAAATTCTCGCCGGAGCCAGCCTGGTGGAAGTCTATACGGCCATGATCTACAAAGGACCGGGAGTGCTGAAGGAAATTCACGCCGGCCTGCTGAGAAGGCTGAAGCAGGACGGATTCAATCGGATCACTCAGGCGGTAGGAGCGGGCGTTCGTTAGGAGGAATGTCGATGGACGGAATGGATTGGGGGAAGTTCCTGCTTCCCTATGAGCAAGCGGTGGAAGAACTGAAGGTCAAGCTGAAGTCGCTGCGCTCCGAACTCAAGGCCAGGGACGAATACGCTCCGATCGAGTTCGTCACCGGCAGGGTGAAGCGGGTTTCCAGCATTTTGGAGAAGTCGCGCAGACTGGCCGTTCCTCTGGACCGGATCGAAGTCGGAATTGAGGATATCGCGGGCATCCGCATCATGTGCCAGTTCGTGGACGATATTTATCGCGTCGCGGAGATGATCCGCCAGCGCAAAGATTTGACGATGGTCTACGAGAAAGATTACATCACGAACTACAAGGACAGCGGCTATCGCAGCTACCATCTGATCGTCGAGTACCCGGTGCAGACGTCGCTCGGCTCCAAGCCGGTGCTGGCGGAAATTCAGATCCGGACGTTGGCGATGAATTTCTGGGCGACGATCGAGCATTCGCTGAATTACAAGTACCGCAACCAACTGCCCGCGCACGTTCGGGAGAGGCTTCGCAAAGCGGCTGAGGCGGCGTTTTCCCTCGACAACGAGATGTCGAGCATCCGCCAGGAGATCGTGGACGCGCAGCAGGACTTCGAGGAAAGCTCGCTTGTCGTGAGGCGGGTGCTTAACGAGATTCAGGAGCTGTACTTCTTCCGCAGGGTCAGGGAGGCCGCGCAGTTTCAGCGCCGCTTCAACGAGCTGTGGGAGCAGGACGATCTGTGGGGCCTCAAGGAGCTGTCTGCCGAGGTGCAGGCGGCGCTTAAGCGCGCGGGAAAAGGCGGACACTCGTAAAGCTGAGGCGAGGCGGGGGAAACGGCGGAAAAAGGCGGACACTCGCAGAGGACTGGGCCAGGCGGGAGGAACGGCGGAAAAAGGCGGGAACGCTTAGGGAGCGGGGCGGCATGAGGAGTGAAAGGTGGAACGAGGTCATGGGCGATTCGCGCTATCTGGCCTATGTCGTCTATTTCAACCGGGACCGCGATTATTTCGAATGTCATGAAGTAATGGAAGAGCTGTGGCTGGAAAACGGCCGCAGCTCTTTGCTGCAAGGACTGCTTCAGGCGGCTGTCGGCCTGCACCATTGGGATAACGGCAACCGTTCGGGGGCCGTGAAGCTGATGACGGCCGCGCTGGAGAAGCTGGGCGCGCATGACGGCGACGTCGCGCTCGGTCTGGATCTGGCGGCGCTGCGGCGCAGCCTGGAAGAGAGCCTGGAGGCGCTGGCCCGGCGGCCGCTGGACGCCCCTTTCCGGGCGTTCGAGCTTCGCATCGTCGACGATGGGCTTCGGATCTCGGCAGAGCGGTGGAACGAGGAGCGTCGCTTGGAGGCGGAGTGAGAGGATAAGTTGGATAGAGACTGAGTGACGGGGATAATATTCGCTCGTTCGGGAAATTTTACCTTGAGGGATTTTGTAATGAATCACCGAGAGGGGTATCTCAATGAGCGAGTACGATGGAACATCGGTAACCGGAGCGGGAGGCGCGGCGGATCAAAGAATGACCGACCGGGAGACCGGGCAGTCGCTGACCGACCGGCAGGGTCACCCGATCGCCGACAATCAGAATTTGCGGACCGTAGGCAATCGCGGACCGACCACGCTGGAAAACTATCATTTCCTCGAGAAAATCACGCATTTCGACCGGGAGAGGACGCCGGAGCGCGTCGTTCATGCCCGCGGAGCGGGAGCGCACGGCTATTTCGAAGCGTACGGCAAAGTCGGCGAGGAGCCGATCGCCAAGTATACGCGGGCGAAGCTGTTCCAGGAGGCCGGGAAGAGAACGCCCTTATTCGTGCGGTTCTCGTCGGTCATCCATGGCGGGCACTCGCCGGAGACGCTGCGCGATCCGCGCGGCTTCGCGGTCAAGTTCTATACGGAGGACGGCAACTGGGATCTCGTGGGAAACAACCTGAAGGTGTTCTTCATCCGGGACGCGATGAAGTTTCCGGATCTCGTGCACGCGTTTAAGCCCGACCCGGTGACGAACCGGCAGGATACGGTGCGCATCTTCGACTTTGTCAGCAACTCGCCGGAAGCGCTCCATATGGTCACGTTTCTGTTTTCCCCTTGGGGCATCCCGGCGAACTACCGGCAAATGCAGGGCTCCGGCGTGAACACGTACAAGTGGGTCAACTCCGAGGGGCAGGCGGTGCTCGTCAAGTACCATTGGGAGCCGAAGCAGGGCATCAAAAACTTGACTCAGGCCGAGGCGGAGAGCGTTCAGGGGAAAAATTTCAACCATGCGACGCAGGATTTGTACGAGGCGATCGAACGGGGCGATTACCCGGAATGGGAGCTGTGCGTGCAGATCATGAGCGATGACTATCATCCGGAGCTGAGCTTCGATCCGCTCGATCCGACGAAGCTGTGGCCGCCGGAGCAGTTTCCGTTCCTGCCGGTCGGACGCATGGTGCTGGATCGCAATCCGCAAAACTATTTCGCCGAAGTCGAGCAGGCGGCGTTCGGGACGGGCGTGCTCGTGGACGGCCTTGACTTCTCGGACGACAAGTTGCTGCAGGGCAGAACGTTCTCTTATTCGGATACGCAGCGTTACCGGGTCGGCTCCAACTACCTGCAGCTTCCGATCAACGCGCCGAAAAAGCGGGTGGCGACAAACCAGCGGGACGGCCAGATGGCGCTGTTCGTCGACTCTCCTCCGGGATCGAATCCGCACGTCAACTACGAGCCGACTTCGCTGGGCGGCATCGTGGAAGCGGGCAAGGGAGATCCCGAATACACGCCTCGCATTGAAGGGAACCTCGTGCGCGAGCCGATCGACCGGCCGAACAATTACGAGCAGGCGGGAGACCGATTCCGCATGTTCGAGGATTGGGAGCGCGAAGAGTTGATCGCCAATCTGATTGGTGCGCTTGCCCCCGCGCCGGAGGTCGTGCGGAGCAAGATGGTGGAGCACTTCACCAAGTGCGACCCCGAATACGGGCGGCGCGTAAAGGAAGGGCTCGACGCACGCGGCCCCGGCGACGGCACAGGCGGCCCGATGGGCGCGGCCAAAGCGGCCCAGGCCGTGCTTGAAGCCGAGCAGGACGGGCATAGCGCTTCTCCTTATTGAGCTGGGTAGCGGCTGACTGGTCTTGGCCTGATGCCCGGTGCCAGGGCCAAGAAATGGCCTCGGGCTCATCCAGCTCCGCGCACCAAGGCCACAATAGTGCCTTGGAGGCACACGGCCTGGTCCGGTGCGAGAACTCGAAGGCCAAGAAGTGGCCTTGGGCTCATCGGCCGCCACGCACTAAGGCCACAAAAGTGCCTTGGAGGCACACGGCCTGGTCCGATGTGTGAGATCGAAGGCCAAGAAGTGCACTAGCCATGCATCAAACCTAACACGAAAAAATACTTCTCATAATTTCCTATATTAGGAATATTGTGAATGCTTTTTCGTAGTTAAACACAATAAAGCTCCTTTATTGTAGAAATGACGCGTTATCCA
>Ga0065721_10049167_pt1 | contig 43183 bp, 36 predicted proteins | sample Mesricmetagenome_FD_59108 | JGI IMG/M metagenome (GOLD analysis project Ga0065721, IMG submission 59108) | Mesophilic microbial community from rice straw/compost enrichment Sample: eDNA_1 v2 (version 2) | ecosystem: Engineered > Solid waste > Grass > Composting > Bioreactor | place: USA: Davis...
CCCCCGCCGGCCGGGACCGGCGGGGGAGGCGGCTCAGTATAACTCCAGGAACGTGTCTCGGGTCGCCGTCGCGGCCTTGTACGCCTCGCGCCAGGCATCGGTGCGCGCGCGGAAGGCGGCCTTCTCCGCCTCCGCCCGCGCCAGGCTCGGCGCGTCGCCCGCCTCGCGGCAGATCGCGATCAGCGCCTCCTGCGCCGTCGCGAAGACCGCGCGGCCCAGGGCTGCGTTCATGACTTCGCCGGTGAAGCGACCGCTGTCGCGCAGGGGCCAGTCGCCCATCATCTTCTCCCCCATGCCGCGCACGGCCCGCAGGGCGCGCATCGCCTCGGCCCTGTCGCCCGAGCGCGCCCGGTCCCGGGCGTAGGCGGCGAGCGCGCGTGCCAGTTCGCGCTCCTGGCCCACGGGCCGGAGGTCCAGTTCCGCGACATCTACCACATAGCCCCACGCCTTCGCTATCATGTTCGGGACCGGGGGCACGTAGAGCACGGTAGCGTAGCGCGCCGCGGCAGCGTTCCCCCGCTCCACAGCGGCCACGGCCTCGTGCGCGGCCCGCAGGGCATCTTCTTTCCTGGCCTCTGTCTCCCACTTCTTGCGCTTCGCGCCCTGGTCCGTGGGGCGCGTCATCTCGTGGAAAAGAGCCGTAAAGGGGAGTCCCTTTACCATCAGCCGGGCGGTCTCGTAGTGCGGCACGGCGTTCGCCGGGTCCGCCTTCGCTGCCCGGGCGAACCAGTCCAGGGCAAGGCGCAGGTTGCGCGCATCCTCTTCCAGATCCTGAGCGGTCGCCTCCGCCTCTCCGTCTTCCTGAAGCATAGAATCGAGAATCTGGCGCATGCCCAGTTGGGCGGCGGCCTCCCTGGCCAATTTATGCCACAGGGGCGCGTTCTTCGGGTCGCGGTGCAGGGCGGCGTGGAATGCCTCCTCGGCGGTGATCGCGTCGAGCGGCGTTTCCTGCCTCTTCGGCTTCGCCGGGGCGGGCTCCGGCTCGTCCTCCTCTTCCCGGCGCATGTCGACCCGGGTGAGCGCCCACGCGAGCGACTCCCAGTACGCGGCGACCTCAGGCGCAAGCGTCACCGCCTCCCGGAAGGCGTCCCGCGCTTCTTCGACCGCGTCCCACTCCCCGCCGCCGGCTGTGCTGCTGCGGTCCGCCGGGGCCGGCAGCGGGCCGTGCTGCGCCATCAGGAGGAGGCCCCAGCCCCGGGCGTAGTGCGCCTCCGCCCGCGCCGCGGGCGTCTTCGCGAGCGCCACCGCCCGGTCGAAGGCGCGCAGGGAATCGACGCTGAGCCGCTGTGTCTGCTCCGCCAGGGCCGCGCTGTCCAGCGTGAACGGTTTATCGTCGTCCCTGGTGGGGATCGCCCCGGCGGGCGGCACCACCGGGGGTTCGACAGTAAACGGCTTTCCCGCCTTCTCCGCCTTTGCCTTCTCTCGCTCCCACTCCGACCGCGCTCCCGGGTAGCTCTCGCGGTAGTTTGCCAGCATACCCGCCCAGAGCGAGGCGTAGCGGAGCGAGGCGAAGCGGTCGGCGCAGGCGCAGCCGAGCGCCCGGTGGTAGTCCGGGTTCTCGGGCGCGAGGCGTACCGCCTCCTTCAGGTGCTCGATCGCGCGGGCGAACGCAAGGCCGCGGTTCAGCGAGCGCACGGCGTAGCGGTAGTGGTCCTCCGCCGTCCAATCCGGCGCCGCCACGGGCGAGGGTGAGTCCGGCGGCGCTGCCTGCTGCGCCCCGGCGACGTCGCTGGCGCGCAGCAGACCACTCGCCAGCAGCGCGAGCGAGGGCAGCCGAAGAAGAGCGTCCCGGCGGGTGGTTTTCATGACCATAATCTCCTCCGTGTTGAACCGCTGACCGGGCCGGAACTGACAGCATCTCGCTCAATACGAGGTCGTATAGATGCTCTCGCTTTTCGCGGCGGCCCTGTAGGCATCACGCCAGGCGTTGTACCGCTTCACGAACGCAGCTCTCTCGGCTACCGCTTTCTCTAAAGCCTGTTATGCACTACGCGGCTGAGTTTATGATATGCCCTACGGCTTGAGCGAGCATCAGGGTGGCGAAGGCAAAAAAATGCATCCCCGCCAGCGTCCCTGGCAGCCGTTCGTAGTCGCGGGCGAGTCGGCGGAACCGACTCGCCCAGGCGAAACCGCGTTCCACCACCCAGCGACGCGGCAGCAGGACGAACCCGCGCTTGGCCTGCTCCAACTTGACCACGCACAGGTCGATGCCCTGCTCTTTGGCGGCCTGCGCCGGGTTGTTGCCTGTGTAGCCCTGGTCCACGAAGGCAAGTTCGACACCTTGGCCGGTCGCTTCTTGAACCGCCTTGGCTAACTCCGCCACCTGCGCCCGGTCCTGCTCGTTTGCGGCAGTGACGACAAGAGCCAGCAAGTTGCCCAGGGTATCCACCGCGACGTGGACTTTGCTGCCCTTGGTCCGCTTGTGCCCGTCGTATCCGGCTCGCGCCCCGCTCTCGGGCGTGGAGCGAAGCGTCCGGCTGTCCAGGATCGCCGCGCTCGGTGTCGCCGCCCGCCCCTGCGCCACGCGAAGCGTCTCGCGCAGGTCGTGCACCATCGCCTCGAAGCACTGGGCCTTGATCCACCTCTACGTTTGCTGATAGACCGCTTCCCACGGGGGAAAGTCGCCCGGGAGCATCCGCCAGGCCGCTCCCGCCCGGACCATCCAGCGCAGAGCGTCGAACAGGTCGCGAAGGAGGTACTTGCGCTGCGGGGCCTCTTCGCTCATCAGAGTCAGGTACGGCGCGACGAAGGCCCACTCGTCGTCGGAAACATCACTGGGATATATCTTTCGGGCCATGCGGCCCCTATATCACATTTCAACACACCAAGTGCATAACAGACTTTAAGGAGGGAACGTCGCCTGCCTTCAGGTAGATGTCGCGTCGTGCGTCGTGCGCGGTGATGGCAACGGCGAAGCCCGTCATGTGAGTGATGAGTTCGAAGCCGCCCCGGGTAATATCGCGCAGGGGCCAGTCGGCCATCATCTTCGCTGCCACCTCCAGGTCTGCCTGGAGAACGCGTTCGGCAGCCGTTTGGTTTCCCTGTTCCGCGAGCGAGTAGGCGTATCCGCAGAGATTTCGGGCCAGAGCACGCATGCTACTGTTTTGCGAGGGGAAGTTAAAGGACGGCGTCGTGCAATTATCCCATGCTCCCGCGAGGAGTTCGGGGACTGGGGGGCGGTAGTAGGGATAGCGATACACCGCACGGCCGTTGCCCCGCAGAACCGCCTCCAGCGCCTGCTGCGCCGCTTTTTGAGCCGCGGGGGAGCGGGCCTCCCTCTCCGCCACCCGGCCCGGCGCCGCGTCGTAGCTCTTGCGGGTGCGGGCCTGGTACAGGTTCTGGTAAGGAGCGTCCTCGAAGTCCAGAGCCGCCATGCGGTACAGGGGCGCGGCGTTCGTCGGGTCAGCCTCCGCTGCCTTCTGGAAGTACCGGCGAGCCCGCTGGCGTTCCGTCCGCTCGGCGACTTTGTACCAGAGCGCAGCGTTGGAGGGATCACGCTCCAGCGCGGCGAGCCAGGCGGCGTTGGCAGCATCGTCTTTTTGCGCGAGCGCTTCGACTAAGAGGCCCCTTCCGTCATCCGGATAGAAGCCATGAAGGGCGCAGCCGAGCGACTCCCAGTAACGTGCGCTATCCGGCGCCCATCGGGTAGCTTCCTCGAACGCCTGCCGCGCGGCGGAAACGGTTATCGGCCCCGACTTCGCTTCCCGAACCACCTCATCGCGCACCGGGGAGGGCAGGTCGTCTTCGGATTTGAAGCGCACATCCATTCCCTGCTTCTGCGCCTTGATTTGGTCCAGACTTGCCAGATGGTAGCGCAGCAGAAGGAGGGCCCACCCCCGCTGATATTGTGCGTCGGCCTTTTCCGGAGGCGTCGTCGAGAGGGCGACGGCTCTGCCGAACGCTTGGAGCGCGTCCACACTCAGGCGAACGACCTCTTTCTCGACTTGCTGCGCGGAAAGGGTGAAAGGCTTGCCATCGTCCTTGGTCTTCAGCACCAGCCCGACGGGGGGCTGGTCGGGCGGCGAATCCAGAAATGTCTCGCCGTTCTGCTCTGCCTCGGCCTTTTTTGCCTGCCACTCCGCGAGTTCCTCGGGGTAGTCTTTGCGGGCCTGCTCCAGTCCGTAGGTCCATTGATAGGCATACGCCAGCGAGGCCGCGCGGCTGGCGCAGGCGGCCCCGAGCGCCCGTTGATACTCCCGGTTCTCCGGTTGTTGGCGCACGGCCTCCCGTGCGTGGGCGATGGCGCGGCTATAGTCTTTCCCCTGCCTCAGCAGGTCCGTTGCCTGTCGGTGGTGGTCCGCCGCGTTCCAGTCCGGCCGCGCGACGTGTGCCCGGTCTTCGGGCGCATGCACGGATGTGCAGGCGGTGGGGCAGCCGAGCAGCAGGAGTGCAGGGAGCAGCAGGAGTGGGCGGCAGCGGGGCGTCATAGCACGTGAACCTCCTACCTTCTGCGAACCGTGACCCGCCAAAAAGTTGCCGGGAGCATTCAGGCGGGCGGGGTGGCAAGGGCAGCGAACTGCTCGCGGGTCAGCGCGTAGACGCAGGTGTCGCGGGGGGAGCCGTCGGGGGCGGCCGGGTCGCCGGGAAGGACAAAGTCGAGGGGGTAGCCGGCGCGCTCCGCCACGGCGCGACTCGGCGCGTTCCGGGCGTCGCAGCGTATCTCCACGCGGCGGATGCGGAGATCGGCAAAAGCGGTGCGGGTCAGAGCGCGCACCGCCTCAGTGACGTAGCCGTGCCCCTGGCAGGAGGCGCGGCACCAGTAGCCGATCTCCAGCACGCTCATGTCGGCGCTGCGGGGGTGCAGTCCTGCCAGCAGCGCCAGAGTTCCGTCCCCCTTGAGGTAGCCCTGCACGGAGTAATCTTCGCCCTGCAGGTACCGTTCGCGGGCGCGGATGCGGTTTTCCTCAGTCTGCTGCGGGGTGGGCACGCGCTCCGCCCACTCCATCCAGCGGTGCAGCTGGTCGAAGGTCTCGCGGATAGCAGCGTTCACCTCCGCGCCGTCGCCGGGGCGCGGTGGGCGCAGGATAAGGCGTTCCGTCTCGATCTGCTCGGGGAAGGCAAAGGGCATGGCGTCACGACTGCCAGATAACAAAAAAAACGACTCTGCTCCAGCGGCAGGTCGTTTATCCTGGGTTCTGTTGGCTCCCCCGCGCTTTGTGAGGTCGCTCAACTCGACTATGAATCTATAATATCATGCCCGGGAGGGTTTTTGCCACTCGTCAAGCATTACTGTCCAGGGGGCTATCTCGCGTATTTGACTGGCTACAGAGTAGATTTTCCAGCCAAGTGGCTTGTATGCCGGCGGCGGTGCCGCTAAGGCATCGAACGTCTGTATCGATAAAGTCTCTTTATAGCGGGCGGGGCAATTCTGCCGAGTGCCGGCAATCCGAAAGGGGCGCAGAGGGAGCGTCGTCGAGCGGCGCCCCCTCAGTGCCTTCCTCCTTTACCCGGTGCTCTGCATGGCGGCGGCGATGCCGGTGATGGAGAGCAGGATCGCCTCGCGCCAGGGAGCCGCCTCGGCGGAGTCGTCCGGGGTGTCCTTCAGGGTGTCCATCAGGGCGACCTGGAGCATCGAGAGCGGAACCACCGCCGGGTTGCGCAGGTCCACCGTGCTGCGGACCGCCCGCGCGTGTCCGAGCAGAGCCTCCTGATCCGTCACCCGCAGCACGGTGCGGACCGTGCGCGCGTGCTCCTCTTCAATCAGGGCGTGGAACGTGTCTCCCACCTCGCTACGCCGGGCGTAGTAGCGCGCGGTGGGCAGGTGCGCGCGGATGAGCTCCAACTGGGCGTTGTCGATGACGGTGCGGAAGAACAGCCAGTCCCGGTACATGGTCTGGAGCATCGCGACACGGTCGGGGTCCTCAGTCCCGTCCGCGCCTGTCAGGAACCCCTCCAGAGCGGCTCCCAGGCCGAACCAGCCGGGAATGACATAGCGGCTCTGCACCCACGCGAAGACCCAGGGGATGGCCCGCAGGTCGTCCACGCTGGAAAGGCGCTTGCCGGAGCGCGACACCGGGCGCGACGCGATGGGCAGGCGGCTGATGTGGCGGATGGGGGTCGCCTGCGCGTAGAAGACCCAGAAGTCCGGGTCGTCGTGGACCATGGCGCGGTAGAAGGCGCGCGAGCGCTCCGCCATCTCCCGGAGGGCGTCCTGCCAGGTCTCCTCTGCCCGCAAACCGCCCGACACGGGCACCGGGGCGGCGGCCATAAGGGTGGCGCCCACGATCTGCTCCAGGTGGCGGTGCGCGATCGGCGGCAGGCCATAGCGGAAGGAGATGACCTCGCCCTGCTCGGTGAAGCGGATGCGGCCCTCGAACGCCCCGGTCGGCTGCGAGAGGATGGCGCGGTTGGCGCGCCCGCCGCCGCGCCCGACCGTGCCGCCGCGCCCATGGAAGAAGCGCAGGCCAACCCCGGCCTCCCGGAACGCTGCCGCGAGCCGCGCCTGCGTGTCGTGGAGCGACCAGTTCGCCGCCAGGAACCCGCCGTCCTTGCTGGAGTCGGAGTAGCCGAGCATGATCTCCTGGAACTCGCCGCGCGCCCGGATCTGATGGCGATACATCTCGCTGGCGAAGAGCGCGCGCAGGAGCGTGTCGCAGCGCGCCAGGTCGTCAATGGTCTCCAGCAGCGGGACGATGTCGAGTTCGCTCTCCCATGCCCCGTCCGCCGTCCAGCGCGCCAGTCCCGCGTCCTTGGCCAGTAGTAGTGGCTCCAGCACGTCCGAGACCTCGTGCGTCATGCTGATGATGTAGGCCACCACGGACTGGTCGGAGAGGTGGCGGCGGGCTGCGCGCACCACGTCGAAGACGCGCAGGACGTTCCGCGTTTCTTCGGAGACGGCGGCCTCGCGCGGGAGCAGAGGGCGCGGGTTGCGCAGCTCGCGCACCAGGAGCGCGACCTTTTCCGCCTCGGGCAGGTCCCGGTAGGAGGGGCCATCCGGCGGCAGCACCCCCGCCAGCGCGAACACCTCCTCCAGCGCGCGGGCGTGTTCGTCGCTGTGCTGCCGGATGTCGAGAGCGGCCAGGTGGAAGCCGAATGTGCGCGCCTGCACCAGCAGCGCGGCCAGAGGACCGGTGTTCGCCAGGTGCGCGGCGCGGCTGTGCCGCAGGGCGTCCGCCACCACCTCCAGGTCCGCTACGAATGCGTCACTGTGAACGTACGCGTAGGGCTCATCCAGCGGAGCCAGGTCATACTCGGAGTCCGGTGCGGAGAGGGTCTTCAGGGCGCGCAGGGCGGCCTGAAGGCGCTCGTGCATGAAGAGCAGCTTCAGGACGTAGGGTTCGGCGGCATAGCGGCGCAGCCGCTCCTCGGGCAGGGGCACCTCCGCCCGGTCCCGGCCGAGCGACTCCAGCAGGGCGCTGTCCGGGTCCACATGCGTCAGGCCGAGGGTCAGTTCGCGGCGCAGAACGTCTACCCGCTCGACGTAGAACTCCAGCACGATACGTCGGTGCTCCAGAAGCGTACGCCAGGTGACCTCCGGGGTGACGTTCGGGTTGCCGTCCCGGTCCCCGCCGACCCACGACCGGTAGGTCAGGAACGGGGGGATGACAAACGTCTCGCCGGGGTAGGCGTCCGCGAGGGCGTCGTGCAGGTCGGCGTGCAGCCACGCGACCACGTCCATGATACTGCGCTCGAAGAAGTACAGGGCGTTGCGCGCCTCCTCCGGGACCGTGATCGGGCTGGCACGCAACTCATCGGTCTGCCACAACTCGATCAGAGCGCGCCGCAGGCTCTCCTCCGCCATCCCCAGGTTCGAGAGAGGGCGATCCAGCAGCGGCGCGCCGATCGGCAGGGCACGCTCGGAAAGCCCCTCCGCGATGTCGTGCAGCTTGTCCAGCACCGCGCGGCGGCGGGCCTCGGTGGGGTGCGCGGTGAGGGTGGGGCAGATGTCGATCCGGTCCAGCAGCGCCTGCATCTGGGCGGCGGTCATTCCGGCGTCCTTGAGGCGACGCACGGCATCGCGGATCGACTCCGGGCGCGGCTCGGTCCCCGCGCGCTGCTGCCGCTCGCGATTGACGCGCACAATCTCCTTCTGCTCGGCGGTGTTCAGGAGCTGGAACAGCACCGTGTAGGCGCGCAACAGGCGCGCCACCTGTTCCGGGTTGCGCAGGCCCGGCAGTCGCTCGAACAGGGTGGCGGGGTCATCGTCCTCCGCCGTGGCGTCCCGCAGGCGCCTGGCGAGTTCGAGCAACTCGTCGCTCTCCTGCTCACGCAGTACATCACCGAGCATCCGGTCGAGCAGCAGGATGTCCTCCGAGAGCGGTTGGGAAAGGCCGCACGCAAGCGGATCGAAGCCGAAGAAGGGGGTGGGAGAGGTCATACCGTCATTGTACCCACGCGTGCGGCGACCCCAAGGCTGGCAAGCATGCCGGGGGGCGGGCGGCTCTCGCGTTCGCGCATCTCGCGGCGCGCTCGGTCGGGATAGTGAGCAGATTCGGGGGAGGAAACGCTTTTTCTGCCACGCCGGAACGCTGCGGATAACGTCTGCCCGGAATAATAGCCCCGACGCCACCGCCCGCAGAGAGAAAGGCAGCGGTGGGCGGCCACGAAAGGAACCAGGACCATGAGTACGCTGACGACGCAGGATGGGACGCGGATCTTCTACAAGGACTGGGGCAGCCGAAGCGGGCAGCCGGTAGTCTTCTCGCACGGCTGGCCGCTGTGCGCTGACGCCTGGGACGCGCAGATGGTGTTCCTGGGAGAGCAGGGCTACCGGGTCATCGCCCACGACCGGCGCGGCCACGGCCGCTCCGACCAGACCTGGGACCACAACGACATGGACACCTACGCCGACGATCTGGCGGCTTTGTTTGAGCACCTGGACCTGAACGGCGCGGTTCTGGTGGGCCACTCCACCGGCGGGGGCGAGGTCACCCGATATATCGGCCGGCACGGAACGGCTCGCGTGGCGAAGGTCGTCTTGCTGGGCGCGGTGCCGCCGCTCATGCTCAAGACCGACGACAACCCCGGCGGTCTGCCCCTCGAAGTCTTCGACGGCATCCGCGCGGGGACGTACAACGACCGGTCGCAGTTCTTCATGGACCTGACGCTGCCGTTCTACGGCTACAACCGCGAAGGGGCGAAGGTCTCGCAGGGCGTGCGCGACGCCTTCTGGCTGCAGGGGATGATGGCGGGCATCAAGCCCGCGCTGGACTGCATCAAGCAGTTCTCGGAGACGGACTTCACAGAGGACCTGAAGAAGATCGACGTGCCAACGCTGATCGCGCACGGCGACGATGACCAGATCGTGCCCATCGGCGCCTCCGCCCTGGAGGCCGTCAAGCTGGTTCCGAACGCCACCCTCAAGATCTACCCGGGCGGGCCGCACGGTCTGGCAACGACGCTGCGGGACGAGTTCAACGCCGACCTGCTCGCCTTTATCCGCTCCTGAGACCCGAGAGCGGGAGGAGTTCCCGTACGAGTGCCCGGCGAGGGAACGAGGGAAAAGGAGATCACGCCGCGCCCCGCGCGTGCGGGAGAAGGAAACGAAAGGAGAGACCCGATGAGCAGCACACGAGCAGCGGAACAGTACGAGCGCATGGTCGAACCGCACCGGGGGCGCCTGAGGCGTTACGCCTACCGGCTGAGTGGGAACCACGCGGAGGCGGAGGACCTGGTACAGGAAACCCTGGTGCGTGCTTACGCACGAGTGCACCTACTGGATAACACGGCCACCGTGAGCGGCTGGCTGCACACCGTGCTGCTCAACGTGTTCCGCAACCGGCTCCGCGCTCCGGACGTGCTGGCCCGCCGCCCTCTGTCCTATGATGAAGACTGGACGCGTAACGCCCCCGGTGGCGGCGGCAGTACCGCCGGGGACGCGAGCCTGGACCCGGAACGGCGCGTCCTGCGCTCCGAAGAGCGCGCCGCAATCCTGAAGATGCTACAGGGACTGCCCGAAACCTACCGGGAAGCGGTGTTCCTGTACGACGTCGAGGGCAGGAGCTATCAGGCCATCGCCGAAGGCGCCCGCGTCCCTGTCGGCACCGTCCGCTCGCGCATCAACCGGGGGCGGAAGCACCTGCGCCAGCGCCTTGCCGCCTGGCAGGACTAAGAGGCGGGGGACACTCCGGCGGCCTGAAACCGCCACGGCTCAGAAGAAGAACCCCAGGCGCGGCCCGACCCGGTCGGCCCGGTATCCTGGCTTGTCGAGGTTGTCGAAGGCGTCCTCGAACCGTCTCGCCACGCCGACATCCGGCATGAGGGTCAGGCCGACCGTCTCAACGCGGAGTTCCGTGGCCGTTTCGGACGACGGAACCAGGTAAACGTCGATGAAGACGGGCTTGCCCCACGAAGACACGGTGCCCAGCACATGGCGGCCGGGCTCGTCGAGTTCGTTAAGCTTGCCGATAGCGTTGAGGGCCGCCGCCGTGCGCCGAAGCGTCTCTGCGAACGGCATCTCACGCCGCATCACCAGGTCCGGTTCTGACACGGGACCGCGATCCCTTTCCTTACGGGGCCAGGAGGGGCTTCAGGCCGGCGACGAACGCCTCGGCCATGCGCATCATGCCGAGGTCGTTCGGGTGGACGGTGTCCACCGTCCCTTCGCCGTCGTCGCCCAGCGCGTACCGCATCGGGAGGTAGTGCAGGCCCGTCATGCCCTCCTTTTGCAGCTTCTCCACGGTTTCCCGCACGATCTTGCCGCGGTCGGACTCCGGCGGGAGCGCGAGCGACGGCTCCTCCGCCAGAAGGATGGGCGTGTCGGGGAACTGCCGCCGCAGGCGGCGCACGAACGGCTCGACCCGCTCCTCCACCTGCGCGATGCTCATGTTCCGCAGGCAGTCCAGCACGATCACCGACGGCTTCAGGTCGCACAGCAGGTCCGCCAGCGCCATCTCCATCTTGCCGTTGCCGGAGAAGCCGAGGTTGATGACGGGCCGGTTCAACTGCCGGCCGACGATGCTCGGGAACGCCATGCCGGGGCGCGAGGCGCACCCGCCCTGCGTGATCGAGGTGCCGTAGAAGACCACGGGGCGACGCGCGGTGGCGTCGGTGCCGGGCGCGGGAGCGAGCGAATGCCCCTCCGGAAGCCCGACCTCCATCTTCGTGACGCCGTTGTAGAGCGGGAAGTACAGGCGGTATTCCCGACGTTCGCCCGTAAGCGTGAAGTTCGCGACGTTGTCGTTCTGCTGGGATGGGCGCCCGTTCCCGACGAGGCGCCACGCCGCGCCCGGCCCCGGGCGGGAGTACAGGTCCACGCCGCTGACGCCGGTGGCCGGCATATGCGGCATCGCAAGCTCCTCGCTTGTCAGCGACCAGCGGACAGACAGGCGGGGGGCGTCCGTCACGAAGTCGTAGTGCAGGCCCGCGCTGTGGCGCGCAAGCCGCCACACGGCAGGCGGAACCGTCTGCTCCGCTCGGGCCGGAAGCCGGTCGAACGGCGCCGCTGTGCCGTCGCGCCAGCCCATCCCCTCCACCTGCGCGGGCGAAACGCTCTGCCAGTGAAGGGCGTTTGGCTCAGACACGGTCTTCTCTTGCGCGGCCGCCGCTACACCCGACAGCAGGAACAGGAAAGACAGGGCAACGATAAGACACCGCGAGTGGGTTTTCGTCATCACATACCATCCCTCATCACAGCATACACCAGGTTCCGCGCCGATCGAGGCCGCCGGAGCAGCCGACCGCGAATCCGGTATAATGCCCTTCTTTTTCACAGGAACCACATAAACTTCCTGTCTTCCCTTGAAATTATGGCAATAAATTGATACGCTGGCTTACAAATTATGGCCATAGCTCCTGCCTCGTCGCTCTTGTATAGGCCGGAAGCCCCCATGCCGCCGATAGCGATGTTCGCATGAGCCGTGTAGATAACCTCAGCGCCGACCCGAAAAGCCGTGCTGGCGTACGCCGCACCAAGCACCAGGAGCTTACTCAGGCCCTGCGTGAGATGGTCACGCGCCTGCGCCCGGGAGACCGTCTGCCGACGCAGAATGAGCTGATGCGGCAGTTCCAGGTCTCTGATACCACCGTCCTGCGCTCCCTGGAAGATCTGCGCCGCGCCGGGTGGATTGTTCGGCGACGGGGCAGCGGAACGTTTGTGGCCGATTCCGTTCCCGCGGAACCGGTTCCCTCGGCAGGGGAAGAACGCGCTGCGACCGCCGCGTCCTCCGGCCTGGTCGCCGTCCTCTCCCGGCCCATCGACAGCCCCCTCTTCGCCGAACTGCTCCAGGCCGTCGAAGCTAACCTCAGCAGTATCGGCCTTGCGCCTGTCCTCATCGTGGACGCCGACCGGCGCCAGCGAATCGCGCGGGCGCGGGCGCAGTGGGAGCAGGGGACCATCGTCGGCGCAATCCACCTCGGCTCCGCCCCCCTGAGCGGAATTGGCGACCTGCCGACCATTCTTCTGGGCGAGACTGTCGAGGACAACGCGTTCTGCCAGGTGTCGGTGGATAACGCCGCCGCGGGACGTCAGGTTGCCGACTACCTCTGGGACCTTGGGCACCGCCGCGCGGCCGTGGTCGGCCTCGGTGGCTACACGGAGATAGCAGACCGCGACCGGGAGGGGGTCGATCACGTGCGCCTGTCCGCCTTCCGCGCGCGCTGGGTGGAGCGGGGCGGGGGCTGGCGAGACGGCTTTGAGATCGTGCATCGCCACTTCCTGCGCCTCGATGGCGACGAGCGCGGGGCTCTCGATGCCATGCGCGCACGCCTCGAACCGCTCTATGGTGCCGGGGAAGAGGCAAGCGCCGCCGCGCCGACCGCCATCTTCGCCGTGCACGACGAGATGGCTACGGTGACTATCCGTGCTCTGGAGGAGCTAGGCTGGCGCGTCCCCGAGGATGTCTCGGTGATCGGCTTCAACGACACCGGCAGCCTGGCGGCCTATTTCCGCCCGTCCCTGACCACGGTGCGAACCCACGTCTCGATCCTGGGCACGCTGGCCGTGCATCTCTTTCAAGACTTGCTGCGCTACCCGGCGCAGAAGCCGCGCTCGGTGCGTCTCCCTCCAGAGATTATCCCGCGCGAGTCCACAGGGCCCGCGCCCCTGCCCTGGTCCCTCCCGCGAGAGGAGCTGGGGGAAGCGCTCGACGCATCGGAACCCAACGACATCACACCACCTACGACTCTTACTACTCCGCCGCACCGTATGCGGTCATCTGTCACGAGGAGGTTTGTATGAATACGCCATCCACCGCTCTTATGGGGAAGAAACGCGCTTTTACGCTTATCGAACTGCTCGTCGTCATCGCCATTATCGCGATCCTCGCCGCGATCCTGTTCCCGGTGTTCGCCCAGGCACGCGAAAAGGCCCGCTCCGCCGCCTGCCTTTCCAATCTCAAGCAGATCGGCACGGCGACCATGATGTATGTTCAGGACAATGACGAAGCGTTCCCGCACCGCACCTGGAACGGCGGCGCCGGGGCCTGCTATGACCCCCGCACCCTGGGAGTGAGCGACGCCCCCAGCCCCTTCTGCTCGTCGCTGACCTGGATGGCCCAGATCACGCCGTATCTCAAGAATACGGGCGTCTTCGCCTGCGTGAGCGCCCCGGGACCGAGCCGCAACTTCAGCAAGGTGTCCGGCTCCTACGCGGTGCCGCTCCAGGTGAACTACGGCATCAACGACGAGATCTACTCGTACACCCCCAATGACTTCTCCACCGGCGCGCCTAACAAGGGGCCGATCCCGATGGCCAACCTCTCCGAGCCGGCCAGCACCTACTACATCGCCGACTGCCGGGTGGAGACGCTCAACTGGTACTGGATGGACCGGGTGCGCCTGTCGAACCTGCCCAACAACATCACCGAGACGGGCGCCTGCGATCAGAACCAGCCGTTCAGCAGCCCGACCCTGACGGCCAATCCGGCGCTGGCGAGCTACGCGCGCCACCAGGGCGGCGCGAACATGAGCTTTGCCGATGGTCACGTGCAGTTCCGCCAGATCGGGCGCATCGCGTGCTGGCGCAACGCCACCAACGGCGCTACCGAGGGGCCGAACGTTCTGTAGGGGGATGTCCTTGTTCCTCCCCGGTACCCAGAGGGTACCGGGGAGGGGCGATTACGCCAGTATCTTCGTGGCGACGTTGCCGTGGACGTCGGTGAGGCGGAAGTCGCGGCCGGCGTAGCGGTAGGTCAGCCGCGTGTGGTCGATGCCCAGCAGGTGCAGCATCGTGGCGTGCAGGTCGTGCAGGTGCATGGGGTCCTCCTGCGCGAACCAGCCGTAGTCGTCGGTCGAGCCGTAAACGAACCCCTTCTTCACCCCCGCGCCCGCCATCCACATGGTGAAGCCGTGCGGGTTGTGGTCGCGCCCGTCGCCGCCCTGCGCCGTCGGGGTGCGCCCGAACTCCCCGCCCCACAGCACCAGCGTGTCCTCCAGCAGGCCGCGCGCCTTCAGGTCCGCCAGCAGCCCGGCGATGGGCTTGTCCACCTCGCGGGCGTTCTTCTCGTGGTCATTCTTCAGGTTGCCGTGCTGGTCCCACTTATAGCTGTGGGTCACCTGCACAAAGCGAACACCCGCCTCGCAGTAGCGGCGCGCAAGCAGACACTGCCGGCCGAAGTTGTCGGTCGGCTCCACGTCGATGCCGTACAGGTCGCGCGTCGCCTTGCTCTCGCGGCTGATATCCATGAGCGCGGGCGCCTCGCGCTGCATCCGGAACGCCAGCTCGAAGCTCGCGATGCGTGACTCTAACTGCGGGTCAACGCCCCAGTGAAGCTGCTGCTCCCGGTCCATCGTCGCCAGCAGGTCGAGCTGCGCCCGCTGGATTTCGGCGGGCAGGTCGCTCTCCAGGTGCGAGATCTTCGCCTCCTTCGCCTTGATCGCGGCGTTCCCGATGGGGGTGCCCTGCGCATAGGCGGGCAGGAACGCACTGGACCAGTTCTGGACGCCGCCGTGGCCGAGCGTCGGGCAGATGGTGACGAAGCCCGGCAGGTTCTGGTTCTCCGTGCCCAGGCCGTAGACGATCCAGGACCCCATTGACGGCCGGACGAACGTGTCCGAGCCGGTGTGCAACTGGAGCAGGGCGCCGCCGTGCGCGGTGTTGTCGCCGTGCAGGGAGCGCAGCACGCAGAGTTCGTCCACCATCTTCCCGGTTTCGGGGAAGAGGTCGCTCACGGGGATGCCGCTCTGCCCGTAGTTGCGGAACTCCCACGGTGATTTGAGCAGATTGCCCGTCTGGGCGAACACGACGCGCGGGCGCGGGCCGGAGTAGGGCTTGCCGTGGTCACGGGTGAGCAGAGGCTTGGGGTCGAACGTGTCCACCTGGCTGGGGCCGCCGTGCATGAACAGGAAGATGACGCGCTTGGCCTTCGGCGCGAAGTGCGGCTTCTTCGGCGCGAGCGGATTTGGTGGCTCCGCGCGCGCGGTCTCCTCGCCGAGCAGGGCGGCGAGGGCGAGCATCCCAAAGCCGACGCCGGACTGGGTCAGCATCTCGCGGCGGGTCAGCGGGCGGGTCTCCCGGCGGCAGAAGGTCATGGTGCGTCGTCTCTCCGGTTCATTCCACGCGATTACTCAACATACACAAACTCGTTGGAGGCAAGCAGGGTCTGGCAGAACGCGCCCCAGGCCACCGCCTCGCGCTTCTTCGCATCCGGTTCGCGCGCGGCGAGCAGGCTTTCCACGCGCCCCAGGAAGTCCTGGGCGACCTGCGTCTCGGCCGGGAACGGCGCCCGCTGCAGGGCGCGCTCGTAGGCCAGACGGATGCGCGCGGCGTCGTCCGCGGCCCGGGTGTCCTTCAGGACCATTTCCGCGAACGCCTGCGACTGCTGGCGCACGAGCGGGCTGTTCAGCAGCAGGAGCGCCTGCGGCGCGACCGTGGTGCTCGGCCGGTGCGCGTTTACCAGGCTCGGGTCGCCGAAGTCGAACACCTGGAAGAAGTCATACACGGCGTTACGGATGACCGGCAGGTAGATGGCCCGGCGCGGAGCGTCGTAGAACGCCTGATTGGCCGACTGGTCGTTGGTGACGTAGTCGCCGTTCTTCGTGGTGAGCAGCGTCCCGCCCCGGGTCCGGTCCAGCGTTCCAGCCACGGCGAACAGGCTGTCACGCAGCGGCTCTGCCTCCAGGCGGCGGCGGTTCTGCCGCCACAGCAGCCGGTTCTCCGGGTCCGCCTGCGCCGCCTTCGGATAGTCCCGCAGACTCGCCTGACGGTAGGTGCGCGACAGAACCATGCGCCGCACCAGCCGCTTCAGGCTCCAGGCGTCGTCCGTAGCGAAGGTCACCGCCAGCCAGTCGAGCAGTTCGGGGTGCGACGGCTTTTCCCCCTTCAGCCCCCAGTTGTCCGGCGTGCTGACCAGTCCCTGCCCGAAAAGGATCTGCCACACGCGGTTCACGGCCACACGCGCGGTGAGCGGGTGTTCCGGACGGGTGAGCCACTGCGCGAACTGCAGGCGCCCGCTCCCCGCGTCCGCAGGTATCTCCTCGCGCTCGCCCCCGCACAACACGGCGGGCAGGCCGCGCGGCACCACATCCCCCAGGCTCTCGGTGCTACCGCGGATGTGTACCTTTACGTTCTCCGGCTTCGGGGCCTCCTCCACCGCCATAACCACGGGGGTGACGGGCCGCGTCGCCGCGATCGCCTGGCGCTCCTTCTCCGCCTTCTCCACGGCGGCCTTCTCTTCCGCGCTGAAGAAGGCGTCGGCCTTTTCGGGGACCTTTCCGCCGCCCGCCACGAGGTCCGGAATCAGTCCCGGCTCGGGCGAAAGCAGTACCTTATCCACATGCGGCCACGCGCCGTCTCTCTCCGCAGCCAGAGTGACCTTGCCCGCGGGCAGGTCGGCTACGGCAAGGGGCTCCCACTGCTGGCCTTCCGGGTTGAACGAGCCGGTGATCCGGCCCGCGGCGTCCTTGCGAACCTCTTTGCCGTTGATCAGCAGCCGGATCGGGCGCTGCTCGTTCGATGCATAGCGCAGCGACACCTCCCAGCGGCCCGCGGCGGGCACCGTAATGTCCCACTCGGCCGTGGTCTTTCCCGCTCTGCCGGTGCGAATCACGCCGATCTCCTTGCCGTAGGTGTCGGAGTCGCGGATAGCGGTGCCGCGCGCAAACGTCTCCGCCTCAAAGAGCAGAGCGGCCTTCGCGGCGCGCTCATAGCGCGGCTTATCGGCGGCAACGCGCGCCTCCAGGGCGGCGCGGGCCCGCGCCCGGGCGGCGTCCACGACCTTCTGCGCAGCGGCGACCTTCGCGTCCACGGCCTTCTGCTCGGCTATCAGGGCGGCAGTGGGCACGGGGCGCTCGTTCCAGCGGGACACGAAGTCCAGATTGCCCATCGTCTTCGTGGACTTGAAGATGCCGGCGAGGGCGTAGTAGTCCTTGGTCGTAATGGGGTCAAACTTGTGGTCGTGGCAGCGGGCGCAGGCGATGGTAAGGCCCATCGTCGCCTTGCTGACCACGTCGATCTGCTCGTCGATGACATCCATCACGAGCTTGGGCTTGTCCTGCTCCGCCAGCACCTTCGCACCCAGCGTCAGGAAGCCGGTCGCGGTGAGGCGGCGGTTGCGCTCCGTCTCGTCGCTGGTCGGCATCAGGTCGCCTGCGATCTGATGCCGCAGGAACTCATCGTACGGCAGGTCCCGGTTTACGGCGTCGATAACCCAGTCGCGGTAGCGCCAGGCGTTGCCAAATGCCAGGTTCTCGTCCAGGCCGTTGGAGTCGGCGTACCGGGCGACGTCCAGCCAGTGCCGCCCCCATCGCTCGCCGAAGGCGGGCGAGGCCAGCAGGCGGTCCACCGCGCGCTCGTAGGCCCCCGGGCGGGTGTCGGCAAGGAATTCGCGCACCTGCTCGGGGGTGGGGGGGAGGCCGGTGAGATCGTAGGTCACGCGGCGCAGAAGTGTCCGGCGGTCCGCAGGCGGCGCGGGGGTGAGCCCGCTCTTCGCCAGCCGCGCCGTGATGAAGCTGTCGATCCCACTGACCGCCACCGGCGGCTCCAGGGGGCGCTTCGGCGGCACGAACGCCCAGTGACGCCCCGCTGCGGCGTCGGCGGGCTTTGCGGTCGCAGCATTCGCCGGCCACGGTGCGCCCGCTTTGACCCAGGCTTCCAGCGCGGCGATCTCATGGCCGGGCAGCTTGGCCGCGGGCGGCATCTTGACCTTGCCGTCGTAGCGCACCGCCGCGATCAGCTTCTCGGCCGCGGCGGCATCCAGCGGGCGGTCCACTCGGAAGTCCGCGGAGGCGTTCGGTCCGCTGTGGCAGACGGCGCAGTTCTCCAGCAGAACCGGGCGTATCTTCGCCTCGAAGAGATCGGCGGCCTTGCTGCCCGCGCGCACGGTTGCTGCCTTGGGCGCCGTCTGTTGCGCCCCGGCGAGGCTAGCAGCAGCGCAGACGGCCAGGGCGAGCGCGGTCAGCGCTCCGGCGACGCGACCGGAAAGGCGAGAAGCGGCAGAGGGAGCGGGCGGCTTCATGGGGACAGTATACACGAAGTAGGGGGGTATCGGGGCTTCGAGGAATGCCCGCCGTGGGTTGGTTTTACCGCCCCGTTACCGCCGTGGACTGAAGTCCCGGCTTCTGTGATTCAAGCCCGCCTGCGCGAGCGAAGCTCTGCTTCGTCGGTGCGGGCTCCAGAGGGCGAAGGGCGGCTACGGCTAAGCCGTAACAGCATCGAATGCCGGAGCCCGCGTAGGCGGGCTTGAATCACAGAAGCCGGGACTTCAGTCCACGGCGGTAACGGGGCGGTAAAACCAACCTACGGCGATACACGCGGCGGCCAACCGGCGGCAACCACGCGGGCGACGGCGGCGCCTAGGGGCGCCTGCTCAGAATGCGGCGGGCAGGCGCTGACCGTTCTGGGCCCCGGCGATCTCCAGGAAGGTCTGCTCCGGGTCCGGGAGCGAACTGGTGTCCGCGCCGAAGTCCTTGAACTTGATCGCCGTCTTCTTCTTCCACTTAGCGTGGCCGTCGCAGTACAGCAGGTTCCCCCCGTTCTGGTGCATCAGGTCATAGTAATCGTGGTTGAACTGGCGGTACTGCATCACATTATTGAGCAAGCCGTCCGGATGGGGGCGCACCTGGCAGACGCGGCTGATGAAGTAGTAGTCGTGCAGATAAATAATCTCCGCCGGGGCGGGGATTGCCGCGAGCTTACGCCCGGCCGGAATGCCGTTCATCAGGTAGGAGATATTCGCCGCCTGCGGGTGGTCGCTCTCGCGGTAGGCGCTGGTCGGACCGCCGGGGCCGAGCGAACGTAGCTCCGCGTTCGGGCAGATATAAACGCCCGTATTCTTGATATAGGGCTGGACGTCCCGCGCCCAGTTGCGCTCGACCCTCGTGGGGTCAGTGTCCATAAAGCCGATGTCGCTCACGTTGGCGTACCCCGCGTCGCCAGCGGTGCCGTTCGGGGCGGTCGTCTGGTTGCCCGCCAGGGCTTCGTCGTAGTCCTGGGTGTACATCATCAGGCCAATGCCGATCTGCTTCATGTTGGAGAGGCAGGCGGCCTGCCGCGCCTTGGCCCGCGCCTGGGCAAAAACTGGGAACAGTATGGCTGCCAGTATCGCGATAATGGCAATAACAACGAGCAGTTCGATGAGAGTGAACGCTGACTTCTGAGAGTGACGATAGGGGAAACGAGTCATTGTTTCATACTCCTTAACTACCGGCTGTTGCGGCGCTCACGCCGCGAGGAGGCGGGGAGGGCTGGTCACATCCGGAGCGGCGGTGGTCCGGCGGACTGGCGGACGACGATCTCGGTAGGTAGCAGGCGGATCTGCCCGGGGGGCGTGTCCCCCGCGATAAGTGCGAGCAGCATCTCCGCGGCGGCGACTCCCTTGTCGCGCAGAGGTTGGCGAACGGTGGTGAGAGGGGGGGAGGTGCGGGCGGCTTCGAGCCGGTCGTCGAAGCCGACCACGGATATCTGTTCAGGGACGCGGACGCCGCGCGCGGCCAGCGCCTCCAGGACGCGGAACGCCTCCAGGTCGCGCAGGCACAGCAGGGCGGTGGGGCGCGTTTCGGCAAGCCAGGACAGGACGCTATCCGCCAGAGCGTCCGCAGACCCCGGCTCCTGCTGCACTTGCAGCAGGTCACGGGCATCCGGAGCGAGGCCCGCCTCCGCCAGGGCCGCGCGCCATCCGGCGATCCTCTGGCCCACGTAGGTCCCCTGCTCCGGCGGCGGCATGACGGCGGCGATTCGGCGGTGCCCGAGCGCAAGGAGGTGCTGCGTCATCGCGCGGGTAGACGCCTCGTTATCGACGTCCACGCGGCAGATGCGCGGGTCGTCGCTGCGGCTGCTGATGACCACGAACGGCAGGCTCGCCGCTGCGAGGGCGTCCACCGCCGGGTCGGTGGTCGCCGCGCCCAACAGCAGCAGGCCATCGCACCGGCCGTCCCGGTAGGCCGCGAGGCGGCGCCGGACGCTGTCATCTTTGCGGGTCTGGAACAGCGTGACGTTCTGTCGGTGGCGGCGCGCCACCTCCAGGATACCGTCGAGCAGGGGGGCGTAGTAAGAACTGGTAATAGGAGAGGCGATCGCTCGGGAGGCCGGGAACACGACACCCAGGGTGTCCATGCGCTTGCGCGACAGGCCGCGCGCCACGGCGCTGGGATGGTAGTCGAGGGAGCGGACCGCGTCGAGGATGCGCTCGCGCGTCTGCGGTCGTACGGTCCGGGAGTCGTTGAGGACGTAGGAGACGGTGGCGGCAGAGACACCGCACGCCCGGGCCACGTCTTTGATCGTCGTCGGCATCGTCGCCCCGACCTTTCACGCCGGCCAGCATCCCGGTTATCACCGCTGTTAACCGGTTAAACGATTTTACTTCAGAAGTCTACGCGACGTCAACGGGTAAGGGGCGTAGCTGGCGGAAATTCCTTTTCCTTATAGGCGGAATTCGTTGACGCGCATGGTTGCGGTGCGCTATACTGCGGATTGAACCGAAGTCTGTGAAATTCGGCACAATGTTGGGATCGTCGTGTAGGGAGTGAGCGCGGCCCGGGCATCACTGTTGCCGGGACCGCCGGGAGGCCGAGGCCCATCATGGGGGCGGCGTCAAAGCCGGTGTACTTCGAGCGGGAGCGGGGCGTTAGCCGGGTGGACGTGACGCCCGGGGTGGCCCACGTGTCGGTGCGCTTTGCGGACGCCGCGCGCGCGCAGTCGGAGCGTCTGTCGCTACTGCAGGCGCTGGCCGCCGCGAGCGTACCCGTATTCATGGTGAAACTGGGGCCGGACTCGCTCTGCTTCGCGATTCGCGCAGAGGCGGTGGACGCCGGCGAGGCCGTGCTGAAGGAGCGCGGTCACGACTACACCATGTGGCGCGACCTGGCCCTGCTCAGCATCATGGCCGGCGCCATGCGCGACCTTTCCGGGGTGATGGCGGGTATCTACGAGGCTCTGGTGGGCCAGGGAATCCCCGTGCGGCAGACGGGCGACGCCTACAACGCGGTCCACTGCCTGGTGGAGGGCGCGGTGGCGGAGCGGGGCGCCGCGGCGCTGCGCGAGCGGTTCCAAATAATAGAGGAAGAGGCCGCGCCGTGAAGATTCTGGTACAGAAGTTCGGCGGGACCTCCGTGGCCTCGGACGAGAACCGTCAGAAGGCCGCCCTCAAGGTTGTTCGGGCCGTACAGGCGGGTTGGAAGGTCGTGGTGGTGGTGTCCGCCATCGGGCGCAAGGGGGCGCCGTACGCCACCGACACCCTGATTGATACCCTGCGCGCGGTGGACCCGACCGTGCCGCCCGCGGCGCGTGAGCTGGACATGATGATGGCCTGCGGCGAGATCATCTCGACCGTGGTCTTCGCCCAGACCCTGCGCGCCCGCGGCTACGAGGCCATCGCGCTGACCGGGCAGCAGGCGGGGGTGCGCACCGACTACGAGTTCGGCAACGCCCGCATCCAGTCCATCGACCCCTCCTATATCATCCGGATGCTCGACGAGGGGCGCATCGTGGTGGTGGCCGGCTTCCAGGGAGCCACGGAGTTTGGGGCGATCACGACGCTGGGACGCGGCGGCTCCGACACCACCGCCTCCGCGCTCGGCGCGGCGCTCAAGCCGCACGCCGAGGAGATTAGCGTCGAGATCTACACCGATGTCAACGGGGTGAAGACGGCCGACCCGCGCCACGTGTCGGATGCGCGGACGCTGCCGGTGGCGACCTACGAAGAGGTGGCTGAGATGGCTCACCAGGGCGCCAAGGTAGTCCACCCGCGCGCCGCGGAGCTCGCCAACCAGTACCGCATCCCGCTCTGGGTGAAGTCCACCTTCGAGGACGAGGACGGGACGCTGATTACGAGCGAGGACGAGGTCAGCGAGGAGATTCGGCGGCGCGTCACCGGGGTGACCAACACCGGCCAGATCGTGTACCTGACCTTCGAGTTGCCGGGCGGCAACGAGGGGGACAAGGGGCAGATCGAGCTGGATATCTACCGGATGCTTCAGGGAGAGCAGATCCCGCTCTACCTCAACACCACCACCGGCCCGTCGTTCTCGTTTGCGATCGCCAAGGAGCATCTGCAGCGTGTACGGGTGCTGCTGGATGGACTGGTAGTTCCGGTGGCGCTGGGGCAGCGCCGCCGCCCCCCGTTCGGGCGGGTCTACCTGCTCGGGCTCGGAATGTGGGCGGGCTTCAAGGCGCAGCGCAAGATGCTGGAGGGGGCGGCCTCGTTTGTGGAGCTGCACACGATTGAGGCGAACGTGCGCGAGGGCTGCACCGTGGTCTCGGTGATTGCGTCCCGCTTCCAGGGGATGCCCGGTGTGATGGCGCTGATTCTGGAGACGCTGGCGGGCGCGGGCGTACCGGTGTACCAGACGGCGGACTCGCCGAACTCGATCTCGGTGCTGGTGCCCGAGAGCGAGGCGCAAACGGCGGTGCGCGCCCTGCACGGAGTGTTCCGTCTGGGGCAGTCGGCAGCAGAGGTGGCGGCGTAGCGAAGGCCCGGCCCGGCGGGTACCTTCTGTAGTAGGGTGCGCGCGTGCACGCAGCAGTGCCGTGCGACTCGCAATGGCAGGAGGTGCAGGAGCGTGAGCAGCGACCAGAGCGGCAGCGGCGGAGAGAGCGAGAAGAACGACGACATCCGGGCGCGCTTCCCGGACCCGGAGGCGGTGCGTATCCCGGGGCGGGGCGACCTGCCCGAGCCGCCGCGTGTGAAGTACACGCCGCCGACCCTGCCGGAGGTGCAGCCGTTCCGGCGCGGTCGGTTCGATGGACCGGACGGTGGGGGCGGGGGCGCGGACCTGCGCAGCACCGGCATTGCGCTGACGATCGGGATACAACTCTTCGCCGCGGTCGCGGGTGGGGTTGGATTGGGACTGCTGGTGGACCGGTACCTGCTGGGGAATCCGGCCACGCCCTGGGGGCTGATCGGAGGGTTCTTCCTCGGGACCGCCTCCGGGGTGTGGACCACGGTGCGGCTGGTGAAGCAGCTGAACCGCGAGCCGTGACCGGCGACGCGGGGGCGGCTGCGGAGGGACGCGGATGCAGAGCGGCGCTTCGGAGCGGCCTGTGGGCAAGAGCCGGGCGACGGCAGCGGTAGCGGCGGGCGGCAGCAGCAAGGGCGACGGCGCGGTGGACGAAGGGTTCCTGCGACGTACCTACCGCAGTACGCTGCTGCTGACCGGGGTGGGCCTGCTCTACCTGTGGGCCTACCAGTGGACGTGGGCGATGCTGCCGCTGGCCTCGGGTGCGGCGCTGGCCCTGGCGATGCTCGGGGCGAATGACCTGGTAGCGAAACGGTTCCTGCCAGGTGTTGCGGAAGAAACGCGGAAAAATCGCGGGGATGGCAGGGCCGGGTTACGGGCGCTTGCCGGGGTGGCTCTGGTAAAATATCTCCTGGTCGCCCCGGTGCTCTGGCTCCTGGTGCGTTGGTGGAGCCTGAACGAGCTTGCCGCCTTCGCCTTCGGTGTGAGCCTGGTCCCCACGAACATCGTCCTTCGCGTGGTGGGGCGCTGCCTGGCTGCAGCGTCGCCCCGCTCCGTGGGGCGCACGCGCGGCCATACGACCTAATACGACAGTTCGAGACAAACTATCACCGTCGCCGGCCGGGAAATGGCCTGATCGCGGAAAAGGTAGAGATACGTTGCCGGAACTGAACCGAAAATCTATAGTCGTCGCCCAGGCGGAGCACGCCGGCGGCGAGACCACCGCCGGCGAGGCTCACGGAGCCGAGGGGGCGGGCGGTCACGGCGCGGACACGCACGCTTCCGCGGGACACGGCGAACATCATAGCACCAGCCCGCTCGCGCACCACAGCCCCTTCGAGAACTCGTTGTCGGGCGGGGTGGTTGCGGTACTGCTTGTGGTGTTCGCTGTGCTCGCCACGCGCAACCTCAAGAAGATTCCGACCTCGAAGCTGCAGGCGCTGGCTGAGATCATTGTGGAGGGGTTCCGCAGCTTCGCCCGCACCTCCATCGGGCCGGGCGGCGAGAAGTTCGCCCCCCTGATCGGTTCCCTCTTCCTGTTTATCTTCTGCTCCAACCTGGTCGGCGCGCTGCCGCTGATGTGGAACGGGGAGAAGGGCGCGCAGGAGATGGGGCCGGCCATCCTGATTAGCCCGATGGCGAACATCTCCATGACGCTGGCGCTCGCCACCGTGGTCTTCCTGGTGGTGCAGTACACCGCGATCAAGGAGCAGACTCTGGCGGGGCGCCTCAAGCACCTGGCCGGGCCGGTCTGGTGGCTGTCGTGGCTGATCTTCCCGCTGGAACTGTTTGGCGAACTGGTGCGCCCGCTGTCGCTCTCGCTGCGTCTCTTCGGAAACATCTTCGGCGAAGAGATGATTATCGGGGTGCTGATCGGCCTGCTGGCGCTGCTGCCGGTGCCGCTGCCGCTGCACCTGCCGATCGTGATGTTCGGTCTGCTGACGGCTCTGGTGCAGGCGGGGGTATTCACGCTGCTGACGTGCGTGTACCTGCAGCTTGCCATGGACCATGGGCACGACGACCACGGCCACGAGCACGCGGCGGAGGGCCACGGGGACCATACCGACGCGCACCGTGCCGCCGACGAGGTGCGGGAGAACCTGCCCGCGGCGCCGGCAGCGGCGCACTAACATTGTTGCTGATGGCGGTGCGCGCGGCCCGGTCGCCACACCGCCAAATCTCTCGATAGTATCGACGTCATCCAAACGGAGGATTTCTCAGTCATGCTGTATTTAGGCTTGCTCGCGCTGGCAGTGGCTCTGGCCCTTCCCCTCGCGGCGATCGGCGCGGCGATGGGTCAGGGCAAGGCGGCGGCCGCCGCTCTGGAGGGCATCGCCCGCCAGCCCGAGGCTGCCGGTAAGATCCAGACGGCCATGATTCTGGCCCTCGCCTTCATGGAGGCTCTGGCCCTCTTCACCCTGCTGACCTTCTTCATCATGTCCGGCAAGCTGCCCGGCATCAGCGCGGATCAGGCGGTCCAGATGGCCGGCTCCGCGGCCCCGGGCCTGTTCCTGCCGTAGTCGTGCCGTAAGGGCGGCGTCGCCGCCGCGCGCCGGGTCGGACGGGAACCCGACCCGGCGCGCCGCACGTTTCTCACCATGTACCGTTCCCAAACCGGCGTGGGGCGCGCTCTTTCAGCCCGCCGCGCCTCTGGACCCAGGTCAACCCGATGGGCATACTTCAGGACATCAATTTTAACGTCAACGCTTTCCTGGTCAACATCCTGGGGTTCGTTATCCTGCTTTTCCTGCTCCGGCAGTTCCTGTTCGCACCGGTGACGGGGTTGCTGGAGCAGCGGCAGAAGGACATCTCCAACACCTATGAGCAGTTGGAGAACGACCAGAAGCAGATGGCGGCGCTCCGGGCCGAGTACGAGCAGCGCCTGTCCTCGATCGAGGCCGAGGGCCGCGAGCGCATCAATACTATGATCCGCGAGGCGCAGGCGTCGCGCGATCAACTCCTCCATGAGGCGCAGAACCGCTCCAAGGAGATAGTCGCTCGTGCCGAGGAGGAGGTCGCCCGGGAGCGTGAGCAGGCGCTTATTACCATCCGGCAGCAGGTCGTGGACCTGGCGCTGGGGGCAGCCACCAAGGTCATCGGCGACGGCCTGGATGAGCAGCGCCACCGCCGGCTGATCGACGAGTTCATCTCGGCGGACGGCACTGCCACCACCGCCGCGGCGGCAACGGACGCCCCGGCCGCTGCGCCGAAGGCGGCCTCGCGCCGCCGGACGACGCCCGCCCCCGAAGCGGACGCCTGAAAAGGCGGACCGAGCAAGTAGCGACGGCCGTCAGGTACGGATTTCGCACTGAGACGAAGCAGGACACACACCCGCGATGCGTGAAGAATCGGTCGCGCGGCGCTATGCCGCCGCCCTGTTTGCCCAGGCCAAGAAGCAGGACAATATCGTCGCCATCCGCGACGATCTTCGGTCCGCCGTGGAGACGGTGGAGGGATCCCCGATCCTGATGTCGCTCCTGAACCAGCCGCTTGTCACCGAAGCGCGCAAGAAGGAGGCCGTTGCCACGGCGCTCCAGGGCAGGGTGCAGCCAGCCACCTTCGCGGTGATCAACCTGCTCATCGACAAGCGGCGCGCCACCCTCCTGCGCGGCGTCTACGACGAATACGAGCGCCTGGTGCGTGAGTACCAGAACATCGCGTTCGCCACCGCCGTCACCGCGGTCCCGCTGACCGAACCGCAGAAGGCGGCCCTGGAGAAGTCTCTGGAGGCCCGCACCGGCAAGGACATCGAGCTGAAAACGGAGGTGGACCCGGCGATTATGGGCGGGGTCCTCGTCCGCATCGGCGACACCGTTCTGGACGGTACGGTCCGCGGCAAGCTGGAGCGCCTGCGCGAGCAGCTTCTGGCAAGGTAGTCGTAGGCAGCGCCGCGCGCGCAAAGACCCGGCCTCGCCTGCCGGATACTGACAGTTAAGGAAAACGAACGTGGCAGTCAGACCTGATGAGATAACCAGCATCCTGGAGCGCCAGCTCGGCCAGTTCGCCGGGGACGTCGAGGAGATCGGCGTTGGCACCGTCCTCCAGGTCGGCGACGGCGTCGCCCGCATCTACGGGCTGCGGGACGTGGCCGTGTCCGAGCTCCTGGAGTTCCCCGGGGGCGTCATGGGCATGGCCCTGAACCTCGAAGAGGACAATGTCGGTGCGATCATCCTGGGCGAAGACCGGGACATCAAGGAAGGCGATACGGTCAAGCGGACCGGGCGCATTATCGAGGTGCCGGTCGGCGAGGGCCTGATCGGGCGCGTCGTGAACGCCATCGGTCAGCCGATCGACGACGGGGGGCCGCTGGTAAGCACGTCCACCCGCCTTCTGGAGACCATGGCCCCGGGCGTCGTGGATCGCCAGCCGGTCAAGGAGCCGATGTACACCGGTATCAAGTCGGTGGACTCGATGCTCGCCATCGGCCGCGGCCAGCGCGAGCTGATCATCGGCGACCGCCAGACCGGTAAGACCGCCGTCGCCATCGACACGATCCTCAACCAGAAGGGGCAGGACGTTTACTGCTTCTACGTCGCCATCGGCCAGAAGGCATCCACCGTTCGCCAGGTCGTCGAGACGCTGAAGACCTACGGCGCGATGGAGTACACCACGGTCGTGGCGGCCCCCGCCTCCGACCCCGCCGCGCTCCAGTACCTTGCGCCTTACGCGGGCTGCGCCATGGCCGAGTACTTCCGCGACAGCGGCCGGCACGCGCTCATCATCTACGATGACCTGTCCAAGCAGGCCGTTGCGTACCGCCAGGTCTCCCTGCTGCTGCGCCGCCCGCCGGGACGCGAGGCGTATCCGGGCGACGTCTTCTACCTGCACTCCCGGCTGCTGGAGCGCGCCGCGAAGCTCTCCAACGAGAAGGGCGGCGGCTCCCTGACCGCGCTGCCGATCATCGAGACGCAGGCCGGTGACGTTTCCGCCTACATCCCGACGAACGTCATCTCGATCACGGACGGGCAGATCTTCCTGGAGACCGACCTGTTCAACTCCGGTATCCGCCCGGCTATCAACATTGGCGTCTCCGTGTCGCGCGTCGGCGGTGCGGCGCAGATCAAGGCCATGAAGCAGGTTGCGGGGCGCATGAAGCTGGAGCTCGCCCAGTACCGCGAGGTGCAGGCGTTCGCGCAGTTCGCCTCCGACCTGGACCGCGCCACCCAGCGCCAGCTCGCCCGCGGCCAGCGCCTGACCGAACTGCTGAAGCAGCCGCAGTACGCTCCGATGCCGGTGGAGAAGCAGGTCATCTCCATCTTTGCGGCCACGAACGGCTACCTGGACGACCTTCCGGTCGAGCAGGTGCAGGCGTTCGAGAAGGGGCTGCTCGCCTACGTGGATGAGAACTACCCGGACATCCCGCTCGGTATCACCACTACCAAGGCGCTGTCCGAGGAGGCCATGGAGTCTCTGAAGAAGGCCATCGAGGCGTTCAAGGCGACCTTCGGCCGGTAGTCCGCCTGCGCTCCTGTGCGAACCCCGGCACCACACTGGCGCCGGGGTTCGTTGTCTTTTGTCTGTCGTAAAGTTTCGTTTTATTCCCGGTAATTATGCCCTGAGAAACCGGCCTATTCACCCCTACTATACGTAGTACTACGTAGGGTGATTTACCTGCCCGCGGGTCGTCGCCGTCCCTTTGCATAGGGTGAGCGAGCGAGCAGGGGTGTCAGAAAGGCCGACCTTTCCCATGTTACGAGGCATCACGGCACTCACCACGCTATTTTCCCGCTCCCGCACCGACACCTCGACTACCTCAGACACCTCTGCCCCCTCCGACGAGGGCTGCAAGGGAGGACAGGTGGCGCGGCCTCCCGTCGCCGTGCCCTCGCCACTCCCCCCGGTGCCAGCAACGGCGCTACCGTCCCGCTCTCAGAGCGCCCCTGCCATCCCCCCGCCTCTCCGAACGGTCGCTGATGCGTCTACTGCCGGCGCCGCCGAAATCCAGGCGGACCTGCGGACCCTGATGAACCTTACCGGTGGCACCCTGACCTGCGCCATGCGCCCGAGCGTCGGTGCGGGCGGCCGCGCCAACCCCGCCGGACCGCTTCAGGTCGGCCTGGAACTCGCCGAGCGCCTGGAGCAGAGGACGCGCGGCCGTCTGCTGGAAACCTCTCTGCCTCCGGCCGAGGCCGCGCGCCTGACCCAGGTGGTGCAGGATGCGCAGGATGCGGCGGTCGCTCTGAGGACCGCCCGCTACGCCTGGCAGATCAGCGTCCTGCTGGTGGAGGCGCCAGGGGGCGTCGGTGTGAACGCCCGCCTGCGGCGCCTGGCGGGAAGCGCGCTGGAGATGAACGGGCGCGTGGTAGGAGTCCTGGAAGGGCAGGAAGAGGCGAGAGCCGTCGCTTCGCAGTACCGCGACTTTCTGGCGGTCCGTGAGGAGGTTGCCGGGGCGATGTCCGAAGGGTTCGCCGTATCAGGGCGCCTCGGCCGCGCGGCGCTCTGGAGCCTTACCCTGTGCGCGGAGAGCATGGCGCGTGTCGCCGCCCGCGCCGCGCTTCCTCAGCATATGCAGCGCCCCGCTGCCGGGCAGCGCCGCCTCGCGGATCTCAACGATGGCCTGCTGAACCCGCTCCCCTGACGAACCACACGCGCACCTGGGATACAATGGAGTCGCGCTGCCCGCGCAAACGGCGCGGGCAGCGCGGCTCTTCGTCTTCCGTAGAAGGCATCAGGCGGCCCGGCGTGTAAAAGTAGGTAACCATGGTTCCGCGACGCGACGACGACTTCACGGGCAAGGACTGGAAACTCGTCTGGGCGGACGAGTTCAACTACCACGGCCTGCCCGACCCGAAGAAGTGGGATTACGAGGTCGGCAAGGTCCGCAACAACGAACTGCAGTATTACACGAAGGCGCGGCCGGAGAATGCCCGCGTGGAGGGTGGCCCTCTTATCATCACCGGCCGCCGGGAGTCGTTCGAGGGCTCCGAATACACCGCCGCGAGCGTGACCACACAGGGGAAGGCCGGGTGGAAGTACGGCCGGTTCGTGGTGCGGGCGAAGCTGCCGAAGACGCTGGGGAGTTGGCCCGCGATCTGGATGCTCGGCGAAGACATCACGAAGGTCGGCTGGCCCCGCTGCGGCGAGATCGACATCATGGAGCACGTGGCGCACAACCCGGGCGTCATCCACGGCACCATCCACCAGCCGGGCGTCGGTGAGCCGCACACGAGCAAGGGCGGCACCCTCAAGGTCCCCGACTACGGCGACGCCTTCCACGTCTACCCGGTGGAGTGGTACCCCGATCGCCTCGACTTCTTCGTGGACGACCGGAAGTACTTCACGTTCCCGAACGAGGGGGCGGGAAAGTGGACGTTCGACAAGAAGTTCTATCTGCTCCTGAACCTGGCTATCGGCGGGTCCTGGGGCGGCCAGAAGGGTGTGGATGCGGCGGGCTGGCCGCAGGAGTATCGCATCGACTACGTCCGCGTTTATCAGAAGCCCGTGTAGCGCCGACCCGCGCGCGCGTCGGCACCAAGAACGCAGGGGGAAGAACACACGTCATGTCACAGTACGACCACCGCCCGCGCCTGAGAGACGCCTTCCTGACGCGCCGGGAGCTGCTCGCGCGGATGGGGAACGGCTTCGCGCTCACCAGCCTCGCGGGAGTTCTCGGCGCTGAGGGTCTGCTGACGGCCGCTCCGGCCGCGGCCGCGGCGCCGCCACTGAACCCGCTTGCGCCGAAGAAGCCACACTTCCCGGCGAAGGCGAAGCGTGTCATCTTCCTGTTCATGAACGGCGGACCATCCCATGTGGACACGTTCGACCCCAAGCCGAAGCTGAACGAGTACCACGGCAAGGTACTGCCGGTCGATAACCTCAAGACGGAGCGTAAAACCGGGGCGGCGCTCGGCTCGCCGTTCAAGTTTCAAAAGTACGGCCAGAGCGGTATCGAGGTCAGCGACCTGTTCCCGCACGTGGCGAAGCACGTGGACGACATGGCGATCATCCGCTCGATGCATGCGGATGTCCCGAACCACGAGCCCTCCCTGCTGCTGATGAACTGTGGTGAGGCGCGCCAGATCCGCCCCTCCATGGGCTCCTGGACCGTCTACGGTCTGGGCACGGAGAACCAGAACCTGCCCGGCTTTATCGCCATGTGCCCTGGCGGCTTCCCCATCCAGGAGACGCAGAACTGGCAGGCGGGCTTCCTGCCTGGGGTCCTGGCGGGCACCTACATCGACCCGCGCAATGAGAACGTCGAGAAGCTGATCGAGAACGTCCGCCACCACTGGGCGACGCCCGAGTCGCAGCGGGCGCAACTCGATCTGGTGCAGAAGCTGAACAAGCGGCACCTGGAGCAGCGCGGCAAGGATGCGCCGCTGGAGGCGCGGATCCAGAGCCTTGAACTGGCGTTCCGAATGCAGAGCGACGCCACGGATGCCTTCGATGTGAGCCGGGAGCCGCAGGCTATCCAGGATATGTACGGCCCGGGCGCCTTTGCCCGGCAGTGCCTGATGGCTCGCCGCCTCGCCGAGCGCGGCGTACGCTTCATTCAGCTCTACCACGGCGCGGGACAGCCGTGGGACCACCACGACGACCTGGAGCAGGGGCACCGCAACCTGGCGCGCGAGTGTGACCAGGCCATCGGGGCGCTGCTCACCGACCTGAAGCAGCGCGGAATGCTGGAGGAGACGCTGGTGATCTGGGGCGGCGAGTTCGGCCGCACCCCGGTGGTGGAGTTGCCGACGCCGGGCGCGAACGCCGGGAAGATGAACGGGCGCGACCACAATCACTACGGCTTCTCGATGTGGATGGCCGGAGGTGGCGTGAAGGGTGGCACCGTCTACGGCGCCACCGATGAGTTCGGCTTCCGCGCCGAAGTGGACCCGGTGCATGTCCACGACCTGCACGCCACAATCCTGCACCTGCTGGGCTTCGACCACACGAAGTTCACGTACCGCCATGCGGGCCGCGACTTCCGCCTCACCGATGTCCACGGCAACGTGGTGAAGGCCCTGATCGCCTAGGCGCCGGGGCGGTCCGCCAGAATGATGAAGAGGGCGGCACGGGGTGTGGCGTTCGCGGTGATGCTTCTGGTTCTTGCCCCCGCCCTGCCCACGGTGCGGGGGCAGGCGCCTGGGGCGGCGTACCTGCCGCGCGAGGGGCGCAGGGACCCCGCGCTCAAGGCGCAGATGACGAAGCTGCTGGCGGCGCGCGGCATCCGGCCTGTCGAGATACGCATCATCGAACCGGAGTGGCAGGTGGAGCGCGCCCCGGACGACGGCGCAGTGCGGGCGCGCACGATCAACGCCGCCGTGGTCTACCGGGGCGCGGAGGGGGCGGGACTCCTGATGCGCTACGTCCTGTTCCGCTCGGAGCCTTCGCGCGGCCGCGGCCTGCGCTTCGACGATCTGTTCATCGCCGACCTGGGCAAGCCGCGGCCATTGGCAAAGGGCACGGTCAGGGCGCCAGGCGGATGAACCCTGCGCAGTTCGCCAGGCGCCGTGTCAGGTTCTTGGACCGGTTGCCGACGTTGCCCTCGCTCGTCTCAATCTCCGCGCTGCCGGGCGTGTAGGCGCGCACGATGCCGATGTGGTCGAGCTGCGCGTCGCCGTCACCCCACTCGAAGCAGACAATGTCTCCCGGCTCCGGGGTAATGGTGCCGCGCGGGTGCCACCAGCCGTTCTCCTTCGCCCAGAACTTCCACGACTCCACCAGCGCCACGGTGGCCCAGAAGCCCGGCGGCTGGTCCGGGATGGTGTAGCCCACCTCGCGGCAGCAGTAGGTGACGAACGCCGCGCACCAGTCGAACAGGACTGGCGACGCCCCGATATGCCCGAGCTTGCGCATCGGCTCGCGCAGCGGCTTCAGGTACTTCTCCGCCTCCGAGTCCTTGTTGGTCCACGTCAGGCCCTTCGCGGCCTCCTCCTTCGCGAACGCGGCCAGCTTCTTGCGGCGGTCTACCTGCGCCTCACGATCCTCGGTCAGCCCCTGTGTGACCTCGCCGTTCAGCGCCTCCCAGGTGAGCTTCCCGACCACGCCGTCCACCGTCAGCGCGGCCTTGCGCTGGAAGTCGCGCACCGCCCGCTCGGTGATCGGGCCGAACTCACCGTCCACCGCGCCCTTGTAGAACCCGAGCTGCGCCAGCGCCCGCTGGAGCGCCTTCACATCGTCGCCCTCCTTGTCGCGGCGCAGGACGCGCGCGAGTGGGGGCAGGGGCTTGACTTCGGTCTCGCCGGTCGGCACCTGGACCCCGCCCGCGAGCGCCGACTCAACCAGCGCGGCCTCGGCCTCGCGCCGCCGCCGCATCCCCGTTTCGATGTCGGTGCCGGCCCACAGGCGGTTCATAGCGCGGATGTAGCGGGGGATGGAGGCGACATCGCCGCCCGCGATGGCCTCGCGAATCTGGCGCATCTCCAGGCGCCGGTCGCCGTTCATCGACGCCCCGCGGTTGAAGACCAGCGAGAGCAGCGCGCCCTGCACGTCCCCGGGCAGGCTCTCCACGCCGGGGAATGCCTGGCGGGTCTGCTCCCAGAAGCGAGGGAGGGTAACCCCGGTGAAGACGGCGTAGGCGATCGACCAGGGGACCTCGACGGTGCGGACGCGCGAAAGCGCATTCTTGGCGGCATCAGCCTTCAGGCCAATCACCCCGGCGAGCAGGTTGCGGTCCTCACGCTCCAGCGCCTGCCAGTCGTTCAGGAACTGGTCACGGGTGACGTAGCCGAGGTCGTAGCCGACCCCGATGGTTACCCCGGACTGCGCACCCGGCCAGACCGGGCGCTTGAGGCGGGCGTTGTAGAAGGATTCGCCGCCTCCCACTTCAAAGTCGAGCAGCAGTTTGAGTGTATTCGGCGTGGGGGTCATCGCAGCACCTCGACGGGAGATTCGCTTACCTGCCAGAACGGCCGGCTCTGCCCGTTCTGACAGCCTGTTTAAAGTACAGGGCCGACCCAGTTTCGGGGGAAGAAGTGGCGCAGAAACTGCTCGGCGGCGTAGCGGTCGGTCATCCCCGCCACGTAGTCGCGCACGACCACGGCGCGCAACGGCACGTCCATGTCGCGCGTCGCGCGGGCATGGGGGATCAGTTCCGGCTCGTCCATATAGAGGCGGAAAAGCCGCTGCAACATATCGCCCGCCTTCGCCAGCTCCTCCTTGGCGGTGTTGCGGCGCGTGTAGACGTTCTCGAACAGGAAGTCCTTCAGGCGGTTGGTTGCGCCCAGCACCGGCTCTCCCATCGCCACGTACGGCTGGTCCATCGACGTCTCGATGACATTACGGACCATCGTGGTGATGCGCTCGGCGTGGGTGCGCCCCAGCATCTCCAGCGTTTCGCGGGGCAGGTCGTCCGGCGCCAGCAGCCCCGCTCGCACCGCATCATCAATATCGTGGTTAACATAGGCGATGCGGTCGCAGATCCGGACCGCGGTCGCCTCCAGGGGCATCCCATCGGCGGCCGGGGCGTCGCCCGCGGCGGCGAGGTCCGCGCGGCCCTTGCTGTGGCCCAGAATGCCGGCGCGCGTTTCGTGGGTCAGGTTCAAGCCCCGCCCATCCTTCTCCAGCACGTCCACCACGCGTAGCGACTGCTCGTAGTGCCGGAAACGCTCCCCCGGCACGTACTCCTGCAGCACCGCGTCCAGCGCCGCCTCGCCCTCGTGACCGAACGGCGGGTGCCCCAGATCGTGCGCCAGGGCGACCGCCTCCGTCAGGTCCTCGTTCAGACGCAGGGCGCGGGCCACCGTCCGGCTAATCTGGGCCACCTCCAGGGTGTGCGTCAGACGGGTGCGGTAGTGGTCCTCGTCCGGGTCCAGGAAGACCTGCGTCTTGTGCTTCAGGCGGCGGAACGCCTTGCAGTGGAGCACGCGATCCCGGTCCCGCTGGAACGCCGTGCGGATGTCCTCCGGCTCCTCCACGTGCGCCCGCCCGCGCGACTCCGCCGCCTTGGCTGCAAAGGGGCTGAGTGTCTCCCGCTCCCGCTGCTCCGTCCGCTCGCGTATGGTCATCTCAGGTTCTGTTACTCCGACGCTATGATACCCGCCGGAAAGCCTCGCCGGATGTGTACCCGGTAAGGCGTGCAGGACTGCGGATGACGCGGCGCGAACCTGGGACGGGGGAACGCTGCACCATGCCGCGACAGGTCTTCGTCAGTCACTCGTCCAAAGACAAAGAGGCCGCCAACGCTGTGCGCGCGGCCCTGGAGGCGCAGGGCATCGGCTGCTGGATCGCCCCGCGCGACATCACGCCCGGCGACGACTGGAGCGAGTCCATCGTCCGCGGGCTGACCGAATGCGCCGTGACGGTGCTGGTCTTCTCGAAGAATGCGGACGCATCGGTGCAGGTGCGGCGCGAGGTGCAGTTCTCCTTCGAGAACAGCAAGAGCGTGATCCCCTTCCGCATCGAGGACGTGCTGCCCACCGGCGCGTTCGCCTACTACCTCAACCCCGTTCACTGGCTCAGTGCCCTGCCGCCGCCCCTGGAGGCGCATCTGCCCGCGCTGATTGAGTACGTCCGGGGCGTGCTCGGCGGGAGCGCCGCCACCGATGTCCTCACGCCGCCGCCTCCGGGGGCGGAACCTTCTGCGCCGCCGGTGACTGCCGCTGCTGCCGCGGTCGCTGCCCCCCCGCCCCTCGCCGCGGAGCCGCCCGGTAACCTGCCGGAGGCGCTGGCCCCCCTGATCGGGCGCGCGGGCGACCTGGCACGCTGGGAGGCGCTGCTGCGCGACCCGGCAACCCGCGCCCTGACCCTCACTGGCTTCGGGGGCATGGGCAAGAGTCGTTCCGCCCTGGAACTGGCGCAGCGGTGCCGCGCGGCCTTCGGGGGGGGCGCCTGGTGGGTGGAACTGGACAGCGCCCGCACCGAAGCGGACCTGGTGGAGCGTTTGGCGGGCGCCCTCGGGGTAGAGCCGGGCGCGGCCGTGGCCGCGCAGGTGGCGGAGCGCCTGCGCGGTGCGGGCGGGCCGTCCCTTCTGGTGCTGGACAACACCGAGCAGATTGAGGCGGCGAGCCGGGCAGTGGCGAGCCTCCTGAAGGCGGTGCCCGACCTCACCTGCCTGACCACCACCCGCCACCCTCTGGAACTGGCCGCGGAGAAGGTGCAGGAGGTGGAGCCGCTGCCACAAAACGAGGCGGAGGAGCTGTTCCTGGACCGCGCGCGGGCGCGACAGGCGGACTTTGAGCGGACGCCGGAGAACGCCGAGGATATCGCGGCGGTGGTGGCTGCGCTGGAGGGGGTGCCGCTCGCGATTGAGATGGCCGCCGCGCGTATCGGAGTGATGACGCCGCGCGACCTGCGGGCGCGGCTCACCGAGCGCTTCCGACTGCTCCAGAGCCGCGCCGCGGCGCACCTGCCGCCGCGCCAGCGCACGCTTTTGGAGGCGGTGGACTGGTCCTACGAACTCCTGAACGAAGACGACTGTGATTTGCTGGCGCAGCTCTCCGTCTTTCATGGCGGGTTCACGCTGGAGGCCGCCGAGGCGGTCTGTGACGTGTTCGACGTATTCGAGGGGGTCGACAGCCTGCGCCGGCACTCGTTCCTGCGCGCGGCGACCGACACGGCCGCGCAGACGCGGCGCTTCGGGATGCTGGAGTTCCTGCGCGCCTACGCCGAGCGGAAGCTGGACGAGCGGGGCGCGGATGTGGCCGGCGCTGTACGGGAGCGGCACGCGCGCTACTACCTGGCGCTCGCCGAGGCACAGGGGAAGCATCTGCGTACGGCGGACGAGGCGGCGGCGCTGGTTGTCCTTGCCGCCGAGATGGAGAACCTGCGCGCCGCCTTCGCCTGGGCGGAGCAGAGCGGCGATAGGGACCTGTGTACGCGCCTGGCGCTGGCGCTCGCCCAACCGCTGCACGATCTGGGCTTCTGGGACGAGCTTTCGCGCACCCTGGAGGCGGCCCTGAAGGTCGCGGAGGGTGCCGGGGACGCCGCCCCCCTGGTGCGCGCCCGGCTGCTGCTGCGGTGCGCCAGTCTCCAGCACGACCGGGGCGACCTGGAGGCTGCCTGCGCCCACGCCGAGGCGGCGCGGGACCTGTTCGCCGACGGGGGAGACACGGGCGGCGAGGCGGCGGACGCGGAGAACCTGCTGGGCCTGATTGCGATGGACGCCGAGCAGTTCGCGGACGCTGAGGCGCACCTGAACGCCGCCCTGGCCGCGCGGGCCGCGGGTGATCACGCCGGCCGGGCGCACGCAATCTATAACCTCGCCCGGCTGGCATCACTCGCGGGTGACCAGGAGCGGGCCGCCCGGTTGTACGAGGAGAGCCTGGAGCCGCGGCGTGCCGCGGGCGACCTGCGCGGTGAAGCGAAGACGCTACTTTCGCTGGGAGCGGTCGCCTATCTGCGGGAGGATCTGGCAGCGGCGCGGGAGCACTACGAAGTCGCGCTGGGGCTATTGCGTGTGCTCGGGGACAAGCAGGGGATAGCGACCCTGCTCTACAACCTCGGCGAACTCGCGGAGAAGGACGGGGACGCGGTCCGTGCCGCCCAACTGTACCACCATGCGGAGGCGCAGTTCCGCGCGCTGCAGTCGCCCTTCGCGGACCTGGCGACATCGGAACTGGAGCGTCTGCGCGCTGCGCTGGGCGAGGATGCGTGGGGAGCGGCCCGTCAGGCCGCGTCGGAATGCACCTGGGAGGACTTATGTTAGTCGTGCCGAACAGCCTCCGTGGCCCGTCGGGTTGTTGCCGTTGCCGTTGGTGCCGTGGACTGAAGTCCCGGCTTCCGTTATTCAAGCCCGCCTCCGCGGGCTCCGGTAAATGTACGCAGGTATCGCACAGCGCTAACCGCCCCCGTCCACAGCAGCCCGCGGAGGCGGGCTTGAATAACGGAAGCCGGGACTTCAGTCCACGGCATCTCCGGGCCTGCCTTGCCGCGATCGCCCTCCTCACCGCGCTCACACTCGCTCATGCACAGGCCCCATCGCCGCCTCCGCCTCCGCCACCCTCTGCGAACGACCGGCCGGAGTTGGTGCTGAACATCGGGCACACGGGGACGGTCCGCGCGATCGCATTCACGAAGAACGGCGGCACCCTTGTCAGCGCAGGCGACGACCGCACGGTGAAGCTATGGGACGTCCGAACCGGCGAACTGCGCGCCACGCTCACGGGGCACGCGGCGCCCGTGCGGGGCCTGGCGCTCTCATCCGATGGAGATGCGCTGCTGTCGGTGAGTCTGGACGGCAGCGTGCGCGGGTGGGCGGTGCGCGGCGGCGCGCGGCTCGGCGCGCTCCCGCCCCCGCCCGAGGCGGCGGGGAAGACCTTCCGCGCCGTGGCGGTGACACTGCTGGACGACCGGACGCCTCTGGTGGCGGCCTCCGACGAAAAGGGTGTGGTCCTTCTGTGGAAGGCGTCCGGCGGCGCCGACGCGGCCGACGCGACCCCGGAACTGGTGGCCGGGATTGCACTGCCGCCCGGGCAGGACAAGCCCGTGGGGGCGCTCGCCTTCGCCCCGGGAGGCAAGTTGCTGGCGGCGGGTGCGGACGACGGCTCCGTGACGCTGTATGAGACGGAGGACGGCCAGCTTCAGCGGCGCGTCCGGGGGCACGCTATGCCGGTCGAGGGGCTGGTGTTCTCGCCGGACGGCGCGCGGCTTGCGGACGCCAGCGCGGACGGCGACGCCGTGGTCTGGGACGTCGCGACCGGCAACCGGCTCGGGATGCTCCACATGAACCGGCCCGGCGACGGCACGTCCGCCGTGGCCTTCTCCCCGGACGGCGCGACCGTGGCGACCGGTGGCGCGATGGTGCTTCCTGAGGGCGCCAACGCCCCGCGCCTTCGTCCCTTCGCCCTCCTGTGGGATGTGAAGGACGCAACCGCCCCGAAGGAGGGACCGAAACTGCCCGGGGCGACCCGGCATGTGTATGCCCTCGCCTTCTCACCGGACGGCCGCACCATCGCCAGCGCCGGCAGCGACCGGGCCGTGCGCCTGAACGACCGGACTGCCGGCACCCTGCTGCGCACACTGGGCGGGGGGCAGCAGATCCTCGCCGTCGCCGCCTCGCCTGCGGCGCAGGTGTTCGCAACGGCGGGCGCGGACGGCGTCGTGCGCCTGTGGAGCCGCGAGACCGGCGAGGTGCTGCGTGTGATGTCCGGCCACGCCGGCCCGGCGAATGCCGTGAACTTCTCGCCCGACGGCAAGACCCTCGCGAGCGGCGGCGCCGATAAGACGGTGCGCCTGTGGGACGCCGCCACGGGCAAGTCGCTGAAGGTGGTGGCGGACGCGCCCGGCGAGGTGAACGCGGTGGCGTTCGCGCCGGATGGCAAGACGCTCTACGTAGGCGGTGGCGACCCGCCGACCCGGGGCTTCCTCGCGTCGTGCGACCCGCAGGCCGGAACCTTCGGCAAGTCGTTCAACGGCGACAACATGGTCGGGCCGGTGAACGCGCTGGCGGTCTCGCCGGACGGCAAGTACGTGGCGGTCGGCACGGGCTACCTCGCCCCCGGAGGGTTCCGCCTGCACGACGCCGCGACCGGCGCCGTGGTGGTCAATGCCGCGGTCCCGTTCCCGGTGGCAGCGGTGGCGTACGCGCCGGACGGCCGGTCGGTCGCCGCCGGTGCTGCCCTGCGCAAGCCGGACAACGACCTCGCTCCCATCGGTGAGGAGGTGCGGTTGTACCACGGGCAGACCGGTGCGCTCCAGCGCGCTCTCCAGGCGCCCGCCCGCCCCGAAGATGCCGATTCCGGCGTCGCCGGGATAGCATTCCTGAGCGATAACCGCACCGTTGTCAGCGCCGGGCGGGACGGCGCCCTGCGTCTGTGGGATACTCGCAACGCCGCCGGGACGCCGAAAGTGCTGGAGGGGACGCACCCCGGCGGGGCGACCGCTGTCGCGGTGGCGGATGGCCTCCTGCTGAGTGCGGGTCGGGACAACGCCGTCCGCGCGCACCGCGCCGCGGACAGCGCTCTGGTGGCAACGCTTGCCCTGGTGCCGGACACGACCGGCGACGCCCGCCCCACCGCCGACTACGTTGCCGTGACGCCTCAGGGCTTCTACGACGGGTCACCCGGCGCCGGGCGGCGCATCGCGTGGCGGGTGGGCGCGGACCTGTTCCCGGTGGAGGCATACGAGGCGGCCCTGCGCCGCCCGGCGCTCGTGCGCGCGGCGCTAACGGGGAAGCAACCCGCTCCGCCCTCCCAGGGTTCCGGCACCGGCACCGGGTCTGCCACAGTCCCGGCATCCACGACCTCTACCCTGGCCGACATGAATCGCGCGGCGGGTCCGCCCCCCCTGGTCACCTTTGAAACCCCGCAGGACGGTGACCCGGTGCCCGGGAACCCGGTGACGGTGCGTCTCGCGGTGAGCGCGCCGAAAAACGTCGCGCGTATCGAGGTGCTGGCGGACGGTCGGCCCATCGCCGCCAAGCCAATCCAACTGGGCAGCAAGCCGATTCAGCTTGGCTCGAAACCCATCCAGCTTGGCTCGAAGCCGATCCAACTGGGGAGCAAGCCCATACAACTGGGCTCAAAGCCAATTCAGCTTGGTTCCAAGCCCATCCCCGTGGGGCACACCGTCGAGCAGACGTTCGAGGCGAAGGTGGCTGTGCCGCCCGGCAGCGCTCCGGTCACCGTGACCGCCGTTGCCTACGGCGAGAAGGGCGTCGCCGGGCGCGAGCAGATCGTGCTCGTGCGCGGCGGGGCGGCGGGCGGGGCGGCGCAGGGCGGCCTCGGCGGAACCCTGCGCGTGCTTGCGGTTGGGGTAAGCCGCTACAAGAACCCGAAGTTCGACCTGAAGTACGCCCACGACGACGCCGAAGCGTTCGCGGCGCTCTGGAAGGCAGGCGGCGCGCGGCTGTATGATAAGGTCGAGGCCACCACTCTGTACGACGACCAGGCTACCACGGCGAACGTTCGCGCGGCTCTGTTCCAGCTTCTGGAGGCGGCATCTGAAAAGGACACCGTGGCGGTGTTCCTGTCCGGGCACGGTATCGAGGCGTCCGAAGGCGAGTACTTCTTCGCTACGCACGAGATCGACCCGCTCACTCCGGCAAGCGTCCGCCAGACTGGTCTTCCCTGGACCGCGCTCCAGACCACGCTGGCGGGGCTGAAGGCGCGGCGCGTCCTGCTGTTCCTGGACGCCTGCCACTCCGGCAACGCCCTGGGGGCGGGCCAGCGGGCGGACACTGAGCGTATGGCGGAACTGCTCGCCAAGCGCGCCGGGGTACTGGTCTTCTGCTCCAGCCGCGGCAATGAACTCTCTTACGAACTCGACAGCGCGAAGCAGGGGGCGTTCACCCTGGCGCTGCGCGAAGCGGTCGGGGAGGGGAAGGCGGACCTGGACATCGGCGGTGCGGGCCGGGACGGTGTAGTGACCGCCGAGGAGATGTTAGCCTATCTGCGGGCGCGTGTGCCCGCGCTCACGGAGAACCGGCAGACCCCCTCCTGCCCGCTGCTGCGGGACTTCGGAGACGCCTTTCCTATTGCCCGGGTCCGCTGAAGAAGGAGACGAGACTGCCTGATGCAGATAACCATCGCCAACGCCACTGCCGAGGAGAAGGAGTTCTTCCGCGCGCGCCTTTCCCACCATGCCCTGCGCTTCTTCGACGGCACAATTACCCCCGAATGGGCTGCGCTGCCGGAGAACGCCGACTGTGAGGTGTTGTGCGTCTTCGTTCACGACCGGGTTACGCCGCGCGTCGTCTCGGCGCTGCCCCGGCTCCGCCTCGTAGCAACGCGCTCTACTGGCTTTGACCATGTGGCCGTCAGCGCCGCCGGGCAGGAGGGCGTTACCGTCTGCAACGTCCCGTCGTACGGCGAAAACACCGTCGCCGAGTACACGTTCGCGCTGATTCTGGCGCTCGCGCGCAACCTGCACCTCTCCTACCTGCGGGGCCGCGCGGCAGACTTCGCGCCGGAGGGGACGCAGGGCTGGGACCTGAAGGACAAGACCATCGGCATCATCGGCATGGGGCGCATCGGGCTCCATGTAGCGCGCATCGCGCGCGGTTTCCATATGCGCATTCTGGCCTCCGATCCGGCTCCCAACCGGGTGTACGCCGAACTGCTGGACTTTACCTACGTCCCGTTGGAGGAGCTGCTGGCGCAGGCGGATGTGGTGACGCTGCACGCGCCGCTGACGGACTCTACGCGCCACCTCATCAATGCGGAGCGGCTGGCGAAGATGAAGCGGGGCGCCCTGCTCATCAACACGGGGCGCGGCGGCCTGGTGGACACCGAGGCCGCGCTGGCTGCGCTCGACTCCGGGCACCTGTGCGGCGCGGGTCTCGATGTGCTGGAGCACGAGGACCGACTGGCGGAGATCGGAGAGCCGCTCCTGCGGGAGCGGCCCAACCTGATTCTCACCCCGCACGTCGCCTACAACACGCGCGAGGCCGTGCGCCGCATCCTCGAAACCACCGCCGACAACATCGATGCCTTCGAAGCGGGCCGCCCCCAGAACGTCGTCGTCACCGGCGGATAGGGCAGCGCTTTACCGTTCCGGGCGTTCCGGGCCGCGGCCCCGGAACTCGTCCAGAAAGGCGGCAACGTGCTCCGTGTCGTAGCTCGGGAGACGCAGACGAGCACGCCACGCCGTCAGGATGACGGGGTAATCCGGGTCGGTCCGGGGGACCGCGATCACGCCGTCGAAAAGGCCGAAGTACTGCTCGCACAGTGCCCGGATGCGCTCCTGGTCCGCCGCGGAGACGCGCACCGGGTCGTAGTAGATAACGATATTCCCGTGCTCCAGGGCGTGCACCAGATTTCCGGGGCGCGGCGTCTCTTCCCGGTAGAAGCCGGGCAACGTCGGCTCCGGGTAGTGCGGGCCGGAGGTCGGTGGGGCGGTCCGGTAGGTCGGCATCTCCGACGGGTCGATGTGCTCGCGCCCTTCATCCGCGAATCTCTCGACTGCGGGGCGTTCATTGCGTTCGGGGGAGGAACCGCCGCCGCATCCGCCGAGCGGCGGCAAAAGCAGAGCGAGCAGGAGCGCGACCACAGCGGCGTCATAGTTGCGTGGGTATGGCATGTCTGCTACCTCTTGAGGGTGACGAGCAGGATGGGGAGGAGGTTCGCCGCGGCGGACACGGCGAGCCAGGGAACATAGTTGCGGCGCGCGGAGTGAGCGGGTGCGCAGATGGCGAGGAGCATCAGCAGCGCGCCCACCGGGGCGAGCAGCACGCCGAGCATCATCCGCAGCAGTCCGAGAATGACCAGCGCCGCGGGCAGGTCCGGGTTGGCGGGCAGGAGCGTGAGCAGGAACATGGGGGCCGCCAGCGGGTACGAAGCCCAGGAAGCGGCGAGATAGTACCGCTCCCAGACGCCGGTGCCGCCACTGTCGTCGTTGCCGGAGGTGGGGCGGCGGCGTACGAACACCGCCGCGAGGACCAGGGGGACCGCGACCAGCAGCGCGGCGATCGCCCAGAGCATCACCCCGAAGGCTTCCATGTTCCTGCTCCGTCTTCCCGCCGCCTACCAGTGCGCGCCCAGGCTGAGGGCGACTCCGTGTTCTCCGGTGTGGCTGCCGCGCAGAAGTCGCGCCTCCAGGAGGA
>Ga0065721_10049168_pt1 | contig 43173 bp, 40 predicted proteins | sample Mesricmetagenome_FD_59108 | JGI IMG/M metagenome (GOLD analysis project Ga0065721, IMG submission 59108) | Mesophilic microbial community from rice straw/compost enrichment Sample: eDNA_1 v2 (version 2) | ecosystem: Engineered > Solid waste > Grass > Composting > Bioreactor | place: USA: Davis...
TACGCAGTCTAACCCCTTAGCAGAGGGTCCCCTTGAGCCACTTGGGTACTTCTCCATACTGGCTCCCCGAACAGGACTCGAACCTGTGACAACTCGATTAACAGTCGAGTGCTCTACCGACTGAGCTATCGGGGAATAATGAAATTGATAAAATAGACAAGTAATAATTTATCATGGCGTGTCGGCGTTGTCAAGCGCTTGCAGCTTTAATTTGCCCCTGCAGCGGCCGCAAGCATAACGGGCGGGATCGGTCTTTTTTTTGCGCAAATAGACCATTCCGCAGCTTCGGCAAATCAGCTTGTAGCGGTAAGGCCGGCTTTGGCCTCTCGCGCGTCCGGGCAGCGCTTTGCAATACCGGGATCCGCCCACTTGAGCGAGCAGCCGCTTGAAATCCGCATCGCGATGACGGTATCCGAGTCCAAGCAAATGCAAATGATAATGGCAAAGCTCGTGCTTGATGATCTTTTCCGTTTCCTCCGCTCCGTACGCTTCCAGCTGATGCGGACTGATCTCGATATGATGCGTGCCGGTAAAGTACCGGCCTCCGGTCGACTTCAGTCGTCCGTTAAATGTGGCGCGATGTAGAAACGGTCGTCCAAAGCTCTCGATGGAAACTCGCTCCACCCATTGCTGCAGCATATGATCGTTCATGTTCAGCTCCCCCCGACTACTTGAATTTTAAGCCTTTCATAGGCTACACTGTCAAGTAGGAAACATGAACGAAGCATCATACCGAGGGGAGACGTACCTATTTATGGCTTCTATGCGCTACGTACTTATGAAGAACGATCATGCGATCAGTTTCGTCGAAATGCCGCAATCCCATGCTTATCAGCTGAGCGCTTTGAACTTGCGCCTTCATAAGGAAATCGATAAGTTAACGGCCGAACAAGTGCCGTCCTTGCCGTACGCCGTTGCCGAATGCGACAACGTCGACTTGCATGATTCCTCCATTCCGATCGTTGGCGGACTGGAGTATATTAATGAACTGGAGCGGCAATTTGCGGCTGTTCAGGAGAAGGCCTATCCCCTGATTTCGCTGCTGACGGAAATTCGGGCGCTGCAGGCCCAGCTGGAGCAATGGTACGAAGAATATGAAGAAGGACTGATCTAGCCGCCGTTTCTCATTCGAAGCGGACACCTTTCACCTTTTCTCTGCCTGCAATCGCGCATGGACCTGCACAGACAATCGCCTATTCCCATATCGTAAATAAGACATCAAGTTACGTTCGGGAGGAGGACGATGCATATGCCGCAGTGGCTGTGCAACCAATTAATGAGAGCTTTCTTGCAAAAGGATCGAAGACAGATCAAGCTGCTCAACGATTGCTGGTATTTTTACCGGACCAAGCAAAGTCCCGGCAACAAAAGCGGGTTAATCCCGTAACGGTCTCGTAAGCCGAATTAGTGTCCTTAGCGATAGTGACGACGTTTATGGAAACGGCAGGGCTGTCTCCCGTTTGGCCAGCATCTCGATCAGCAGCGGTAATGGATTGCCTGACTGCTGACGGAAGCTTGCCGGTTGGTCTGAAATGACCTGGAGACAGCCCTTTGTGTTGGTTTCATTCCGGCTGCGATTGGCAGCTTCGGATCTGTTTCGGATATGCCGAGTTAACCGCGAGGAAGCGGCATTCGGCTTATGCCGACCAGGTTTCGAAGTTAAGCTTCGAACCGGTTGACTTGCGTAATTTGCTCGATTGGCAAACGTACGGTCGGATGTCCAGGCGCGGCCGCTTTGCCGATCGGCAGCATCAACGTCGGCAAATAACGTTCGGGAATGCCAAACATCTCTTTCAGCGCATCCCGGTTGTATCCGCCCATCGGAACGGTGTCGAAGCCTTTGGCCCGGGCGGCCAGCATCAGCTGCATCGCCACAAGCCCCGTATCGAACGCCACCAGCTCGCGAAGCCGGTCCGCCGGCAGTCCTCCGTACATTTTGCGCGAATTGGCAATCATATTGGTTTTAACTTCTTCGGACATGTAACCCGCTTCCGCGGCAGCTCCGTAAATTTGCTCCGACAGCTCATACATCTTCAAATCGGCCATAATAATGACAATTGCCGAAGCCTCGACCACTTGCTGCTGGGAAAAAGCGATCGGAAGCATCTTCTGTTTCAGCTCGGGGTCCGTAACAATCAGAAAGCGCCAAGGCTGCATATTGGACGACGACGGTGCTTTCACCGCGATGGACAACAGCTCCTTCACTTCCTCTTCGGAAATGACAAATTCGGGGTCGTACTTGCGCACCGAACGGCGGCTGTTCACCACGTCCAGAAACGTCGGCTCGCCATGCGCACCCTGTTTTTTCTCAACTGCCGCTTGCGTTTCAACCTGGGAATTCATCAGCAGGTTCCTCCTTTAAATGCTCTCTATAGTTAAACTGTAACTTTCACATGTACAGTATATTCGATCGTCGTTACGATTGTCAATTAACTAACAAATATATATTGCGACAAAAATAGACAGATGTCCGCTGCTAAGGCGGCTGCGGTGTATATTAGCGTTGCAGTATGCGGTTGCGTCGGATTGCGGTATGCAGTATGCGGTATGCAGTATGCAGTATGCGGTATGCGGTTTGCGGTTTGCGGTTTGCGGTATGCGGTTTGCGGTTTGCAGTATGCGGTTTGCGGTTTGCAGTATGCGGTTTGCGGTTTGCGGTTTGCGAGCTGTTTCGGCAGGATCGTGGTAGTTTGGAGCGACTAGGCTGCAGCTTTTATAAAAGTTACTGATAGTGTGCCCACGGGGACGCATGCGATGCTGCAACGCTGATTTTGTTACTTACAACGCTCCGATTGGACTGTCTGCGAGGTTGCAATGCTAAGTTTGTTACTTAGAGCGACGGTGGCCTTGGAGCATGTCCGTGGCGGCGGCGCTGATGTGCCTAAGCGGAACCACAACAGCCCTGCTTGGCCAAGCTTCGGCCAAACAGGGCTGTTGTTTTATTGCGGCTGTTTCATGGTGAGGCCTACGCGCCCTTTTTTGAGGTCGACGCTGAGCACCCATACCGTTACATTGTCTCCAACCGAAACAACATCCATCGGATGTTTAATAAATTTATCGCTCATTTGCGAAATATGGACGAGGCCGTCGTTTTTGATGCCGATGTCGACAAACGCACCAAAGTCGATGACATTGCGCACCGTTCCTTGCAGCTCCATCCCCGGCGCCAGATCCTCGATGCTCAGCACATCGGTATGGAAAATCGGCGGAGGCAGCTCCTCGCGCGGGTCGCGGCCCGGCTTCAGCAAGCTGTCTATTATGTCCCGCAGCGTCGGAGCCCCGACTTCCAGCTTGGCGGCCAGCGTCTGAGCGTCTGCGCCGGCAAGCGCCGCGCGCACCTTCTCGGTGCCGATTTCCCGCAGCTCCAGGCCAAGCTCCTTGAACAGTCTGTCCACAACGCCGTACGATTCCGGATGAATCGGCGTCCAATCGAGCGGATTGGGCGCTTCCGGCACGCGCAGGAAACCGACGCACTGCTCATAGGATTTCGCCCCAAGCCGCGGCACTTTCTGAAGCTGCGCGCGGCTTGCGAAACGGCCGTGCTCCTCACGGTACTTGACGATGTTGCGCGCGATCGTCGCGTTGACGCCGGCTACGTAAGAGAGCAGAGAAGCGGAAGCGGTATTGACGTCGACGCCGACATGGTTGACGGCCGATTCGACGACGCCGCTGAGCGATTCGTCCAGCCGCTTCTGGCTGACATCGTGCTGGTACTGGCCTACGCCGATCGCTTTCGGCTCGATCTTGACCAGCTCGGCGAGCGGATCCTGAAGCCGTCTCGCAATGGACACCGCGCTTCGCTCCGCGACATCCAGCGACGGGAATTCCTCTTGTGCCAGCTTGGAAGCGGAATAGACGCTTGCCCCCGCTTCGTTGACGATAATATATCTTAACGAGCGGCCGGCGGCCGCGTCTTTTTCTTTCCGCTTGCCGATCAAGCCGGCGATAAACTGTTCCGTCTCGCGCGAGGCGGTGCCGTTGCCGATGACGATAAGCTGTACGTTATGGCTGTCGATCAGCCGGCCGACGATCTCTTCCGCCTGCGCCACTTTATTGTTCGGCGGCGTCGGATAACAAACGGCAACGTCCAGCAGCTTGCCGGTATCGTCCACGACCGCAAGCTTGCAGCCGGTACGAAAGGCCGGGTCTACGCCCAGCACGATTTGGCCGCGCACGGGCGGCTGCAGCAGCAAATTCCGCAAATTGGCGGAAAAAATCGCAATCGCATGCTCTTCCGCCTTCTCCGTCAGCTCCGCGCGGACCTCGCGTTCGATGGATGGCGCGATCAGCCGTTTATACGCATCCTCGATGACGGCAGTCATCACGTCGAGCACTCCGGCGGCCGTTCCGCGGCGCAGCAGCTTGCGGCCGATATGCTCGTGAATGCGGTCGGTCTGCAGCTCGAAGGATACGCGCAGCAACTCCTCCCTCTCGCCCCGGTTAATGGCGAGCACGCGATGCGGCGGCAGCTTGCGGACCGGCTCCTGGTAGCTGTAATACATTTCATAGACCGACTCTTCGTCCGGCTTTTTCGCTTCCGTATGAAGCACGGCATGATCGAACGTAAACTTTCTCGCCCAGGACCGGATCGAAGCGTCATCGGCAATATTTTCCGCCAAAATATCCATTGCGCCCTGAAGCGCCTCTTCGGGAGTTGCAACGCCTTTCGATTCGTCCGTATAACGGGCCGCTTCCGTCAACGGATCTCCCTGCCGGGGCTGCGACCACAGCCATTCGGCCAAAGGCTCGAGCCCCTTCTCCTTGGCGACGCTTGCCCGCGTTTTTCTCTTTTGCCGGTAAGGCCGGTACAGATCCTCGACTTCCTGCAGCTTCGCCGCGCCTTCGATGCCGGATCGCAGCTCGTCCGTCAGCTTCCCCTGCTCGTCGATGAGCCGGATCACCTCGCGCTTGCGCGACTCCAGGTTGCGCATATATTGCAGCTTCTCCTCGATGGAGCGAAGCTCGTTCTCGTCCAGCTCGCCGGTCATTTCCTTGCGGTACCTGGCGATAAACGGAATGGTGTTGCCCTCGTCCAGCAGAGCGACCGCGGCTTTTACCTTCGTTAACGGCAACTGAAGCGCCGAAGCAATGCCGGCCGTTATCCGTATGTTTTCCGCTTCGATTTGTTCATCTGTCAGCTTGCCGCTATGTTCTGACGGCTCTGCCGCGTCCAATTTTGTGTCGGCCAATGTCGGTTGCACCGTCCTTTACGAAGTGTAGGGGTTGTTAGCCATCTCGAAACCGATCGTCGTTCCCGGCCCGTGACCGGGGTATACGATCGTGCCGGGGTCCAGCTTGTACAGCTTGTTCCGGATGGAATCGTACAAATCGCGTTCGCGGCCGCCGGGCAAATCCGTCCGTCCGACCGACATCTTGAACAGCACGTCGCCCGAAAACAATTGATTTCCGTATAAAAAGCTGACGCTTCCGGGCGAATGCCCCGGCGTATGCATTACTTGCCACCGAAGGCCCAGAAGCTCCAGCGTCTGCCCGTCCGCCAGCGCGTATTCCGCGGGATCGGTGGACAGCGGAGGCGTAACGTCCTGCCAGCGCATCGAGCCGTTCTTGCGCGGATCGGTCAGCCAATCCGCCTCCAGATCGTGAATGTATACCGGACACTTCGCGGCTTTGCGCGTCTCATCTACGCCGCCCATATGGTCGAAGTGGGCGTGCGTCAGCACAATCGCTTCGATCTCGATATCTTTGATCCGCTCGAGCAGCCTCTTCGGTCCCATGCCGGGATCGATAATGATCCCTTTCGTCTTGCCGGCCTCCTCGTCCCGAACCGTAATGAGATAACAGTTCGTCTGCAGCGGACCAAGCGCAAACGTCTCAACGTTCAACCGTTCAGCCGCCGTCATCAGAACGACTCCAGCAGCTCGCGAAGCTCGCGTACGATATGGGCCTGATACCCCGCGCCTTCCCCGTAGCGGCGCATAATTTCCTGCCGGGTTGCCGCCAGGTTGTCCTGATAATCCGGCGCTTCCCGGTCGGGATTGGCCTGCTTGAACGCGACCATCGCCTCCTGGACGTGCGCGGGCCTCGGCCCCCACTGACCAAGCACGGCGCCGCCCGTATCGGCGATGATGACGACAGGGATCGAACGGCCGCCCATAATCAAAAATTGGTCCATCGTTTCCAGATGCTCTTCCATAATAAGCACATCAATCGGAATGCCGCTGTTTTCCAGGACGCGGAAGACGACCGGAATGTTGCGCACGACGTCTCCGCACCAATCCGCCATCAGAATGAGGCAGCGAAGGTCGTCGCGATTTTGCAGCGATTCGAAAAATTCGCGGTCATCCTCGGACGGCCACTCGAACTTTTGCATCCAATCGATAAAGGTCTCTTTATTTTTGGTCATGCCTTCGATGAATTGCTCCGGGCTGATTCCCGCGCCCAGCTTGTTCGCTACGCTTTTGCTCATATTATGTACCCTCCTGAATATATGTCGATGCCTACCGTTCCCTATATTATACTTAAAATTTTCTTGCCCTGCGAACGTACAGAACAACAACGGCAATAACCGCTGCCGCAATCAGCGCGTAGACGACATTCGAATATACGTCCATAAACTCGACGATCTCGTTCCAGTTGTCTCCGACGGCGGTGCCCAGCGTAACGAGGATGGAATTCCAGATGAGCGTACCGATCGTCGTAAACAACATAAACGGAACGAAGCGCATGCCGGACATGCCCGCGGGAATCGAAATAAGGCTGCGGATCAGCGGAATCATGCGGCAAAGCAGCACGGCCCAATAGCCGTATTTGTCGAACCAGGCATCCGCCTTGCGGATATCCTCTTTCTTGACCCGAAGCACTCTGCCCCATCGTTCGATGATGCGTTCCAAACGCTCCACGCCAAGAAATCGGCCGATGAAATACAGAATGACGGCTCCGACCAGCGATCCGAGCGTCGCGGTCACGATAACGCCGATCGGCGTCAAATTCGTATACGTCGTCATGAACCCTCCGAACGTCAAGATCACCTCGGACGGAATAGGCGGAAACAGGTTCTCCAATGCTATCATGAGAAGTATGCCCAAATATCCGTACTGCTCCATAAAATCGGTAATCCAGTTATCCATTCTTCCACCTGCTTCGTTAATTTTGGCTTAGAACCCTCTGTTATTCTACCATAATGCACGTACCGCATTCTACCAACGGAAACCATGCCGGGGCCCTGCGGCCGGGCGAGGGGACAGCCGGAGAAACCATTGCGCGGCGCGATGCATATTTTGAGAGAAAGAAAGGAGCGGGTCGCTGCCATGAAACATTTTAATGAAAATCATAATCCGAATATGCCTTCGGCACGCAATATTCGCCGGGCATGCGCCAACGAGCTGTACCGCACGGCGAAACGGATGAAGCTGTGGGTTCCGAAGGACAAGATGGACCGGGCAGCCGCATTATATTACCGCAAGGTTGCGCTGAATATAGCCTGGATTACGGAAAATCGAGACAATCGGAAAAAGCAGGCGGACTGGTGGTACGAAAATGTGAGCGCGGAAATCGCGGAGCTGTGGGACGTGGACCGCGACAAGCTGTGCGAGGCTTTTCGAGACGCGTACGGCGCATAAGCAGGAGCGGCGAGCAACATACGGACGGCAGCCCAAAAAGCCCGAAGTGCCCATTGGAGAACCATTGCCTCCAACGATGCTTCGGGCCTTCCATGTCCGCCGGCTTCGGCCGAGAGGCCGCTATTCCCTCATTTCCTGCAGCCGATCGACGGGAACCGTCTTCGTATGGACGGGGTTGTCGCCGATCGTCACCGTTGCGGTGCCGCTTGACTCGTCCACGTTTTCGATCCATACCGAGTCCCCTTCCAGCTGAACGGGAATCGTCGCTTCCGATTCGTAAATCGCTTTTGCCCTTGCCGTATCCATCGTTATGTTTGTTCTCCTTCCATTGCGGGATCCATCGTATCGGTCGTCGTCTCTTCAATCAGTCCGTTATGCACCGTCACATTGCCGCCGCCCAAACCTTCATTGATCATGCGATCGATATCCATATAATTTTCGTCTCTTCCCTCAAAGCTCGATTCCGCGTTCGGATGCTGTTCATCCATGGCCGCCATTTCATTTCCCTCCTGCTTAATCGAATTGCGCGGCATTGCCGCTTCTATTCCAAAATATGCCCCATCGCCGGGCAAACCATGCATCGGTTAAAAGAGCGGCGACAAGATGCGCACGGCCGCTTCAGCCGCCCTGCGCCCGATGGAGCGTCCCTCGTAGCTCGTTATTCCGATCTCCTTGCTGTCGCGAAGGTCGTTCATAAAGTCGGATTCCAGCCGCTTGATCATAAGCTCGTCAAACAGCACGGCCATCGCTTCATAATTGCTGTAGAAGCTTCTCATATCCAAATTCGCCGTACCGATCGCAGCGGCAACGGAATCGACGATAAGCACTTTGGAATGAATAAACCCTTTCTGATACCGGTATACTCGAACGCCCGCCTCCAGCATATCCCTGACATGCGACAAAGTGGCCAGCATGACCAGCTTGGAATCGCTGATACCCGGCACAATCAGCCGTACGTCGGCGCCGCTGCGAGCCGCAAGCCTCAGGCCGGCCGCCATGGCCGGGTCGGGAATAAAATATGGGGTCGCCGCGTAAATCTTCTGTCTGGCTGAATAAATGGCGCCGACCATCGACTCCGAAATGTTCCGTTCGCCGAATCCCGGTTTTCCGGGAACGACCAGCACCCGTTCGTTCGACTCTACCGAATGTGCGGGCATATAGGCGCTGCAATCGGTCAACTCTTCTCCCGCCGCCGCGGACCAGTCCCGCATAAAAAGCTCCTGCAAATAATAAACGGCGTCCCCTTCAAGCTGAAGATGCGTATCTCTCCAATACCCGAGCTTTGGATCGAGTCCTATATATTCGTCGCCGATATTGATGCCGCCCAAAAATCCGGTCACTCCGTCCACGACAACGATTTTGCGATGATTGCGAAAGTTCAGGCGCCGCGCCAGCAACGCCATGCGGGGAGGGGCAAAGCAATACACTTGAGCTCCGGCTCCTCGCAGCTCGTCCACATAACGTTTCGGAAGCTTCCAGCTGCCGACGCCGTCGTAGAGCACCCGCACTTCGACGCCCTTGCGGGCTTTATCCGCCAAAACGCGAAGAAAGCTATCTCCGACGCTGTCGGCGCGAATCGTATAATAGTCGAGATGTATATGATGCTTCGCCCGTTTCATCGCTTTCAAAATCGCGGCGAACGTTTCCTCTCCATCGCGCAGCACCTTGCTTCTATTACGGGCGGTAATCGGAAACGGGGAAAGACCGGCAAGAAGCCGGCGCAGCCGCTCTCCATCTTCAGCGGTTCGGGGCGGCAGGTCGTGGTCGATCACGGCCAAGGAAGCCGCATGGGCCATCCGTTTTTCGCAAACGGCTGTATGTTCGATGGCGTCGCGGCGCCGCGCCGTTTTTCTTCCAATTAGGAGATATGCGGCAAATCCCGTGAACGGAAGCACCGCCGCGATAAACATCCATGCGGACATAAATGCCGGCCGGCGGTGCTCCATCAGCAGAATGGCAACGAGCTGGACAATGTACAAGGCCAAGACTGCTATCGTCAACCATAGCCCCGTGGACAAGACGGTTCACCTCATCTCCCGGTCAAGCGCAGTAAAATACGTATTTTATAGTGTGAACGTCCTCCATTCTCTCTATTCATCCCAATGAAATGACAAAATTCTAATCTGACCGCATAATCGAATCATGGTATGTTTCAAACCTTTCAAGAATAAATAGTCATAGAACGTTCTGTACAACAATAATGCCGGCCGGAAGGAGCAAACTCGTGAAACGAACGCGAAAGCCTGGATGGTCATTTGTGGTCATGCGCGGCGCCGACAAATCGGTGAGGCAATTTTCCGTATCGAAACGATCGGTAGTCGCTGCACCCGTGGCTGCCGTGCTGGCGGTGTCGGGCTGCGTCGCCGGCCTTCAATTGAAGGCGGCTTATGAGCTTAAGCATCTGGAGGAACAGCTGGCGGCACAATCCGAGCACTATTCGCAAACGATTGACGGGAAGGAACTGGTCATCGACGAGAAGGATCAGGCGATCGTTTCATTGCAGCAGGAAATACTCGAGCTGTCGCGCCAAGCGCAGGATATGAAACAAAAGATGACGGAGCTTCAGGAGCTGGAAGCGAAGCTGAAGCTGTTTATCGAGAAGTACGGAGGATCGCTGAACGATACGAGCGGCGCTTCCATCAACGAAGCTCCCAAGGCAACGTCGGGAGTCCGGACGTTATCCGCCAGCCGCAACGCGGGTCAGGCCGTTCCCGTTGCCTATGCCGCCTCCCCCGACCATTTCCGCCAGATGGCCTTGCATGCCCAGGTGACTTCGCTCGATCTCAGCGCGCTGAGCGAAATGGTGGATGCGATGGCCGTTTCGATGGAGCAGACGCTTCGGCAGGCGGAGCAAAAGCGGATGACCGTGGACGCCTACCCGTCCTTGTGGCCAACGCGGTCCAAGCAGCTGACGTCGGGCTTCGGTTACCGGAAAGATCCGTTTACGGGGCGGACCAGGTTCCATGCGGGCATCGACATTAAAGGAAATACGGGCGACCCCGTATTCAGCGCCGCCGACGGCACCGTGTCCGAAACCGGCTTCGATTCCCAGCTCGGCAACTATGTGATCGTGGATCATTTGGGAGGATTGCAGACGGCCTATATGCATTTGAAGTCTATCGAGGCCCGCGAAGGCGATATCGTCGTCCGCGGCGAAAAGATCGGTCTGCTCGGCTCCAGCGGGCGGAGCACGGGTCCCCATCTTCATTTTGAAATTATGCAAAAAAGCGAGCCTGTCAATCCGTTAAAATTTCTGGCCAAAGAAAGCTGATCGCGCAGGGAAGCCGGCGCAGCCACGAAGGAGGTAAACGGGATACATGTTCAAGGAAAATAAGCGAACGACGGCAACGGATACGCTGATCGGTCAAGGAACGATTGCAGAAGGGAAAATTTTATGCGAGGCGGGTCTGCGGATCGAAGGCGAATACCGCGGCGATATCGAATGCAAAGGCGATGTCATCATCGGGGAAAGCGGCATCGCCCGCTCGAACATCGTCGCCAACGACGTGACGCTGGCCGGGCAGCTGTTCGGCGACGTCGTCACGAAAGGCCGGCTCGTCATCACCTCTTCGGGTCAAGTTACGGGCAACATTACGGCCCATTCGCTTATTATTCAAGAAGGCGGCAAAATTAACGGAGGCTGCCGGATGGAGCTGCCTCCCGATGCCAAATCGAAGCCAGTTGCCGAGCTTGACTCCGCTTCCGGCAACGCCAACGAGTCCAAGGACAATCGGGCCAAATCGCGCCAAGCCGGCTGAGCCGGCGCCGCTGCACTTGTCCGCCGGACCCGGCCGTTTCATTCCTGAACTAAACAAAGCCGTCCCGTCGTATTCTCGCAACGAGAATCGCCGGGACGGCTTTCTTTTTTGCGGATTAGGTTAGCCGTTAAGCCGCCACGTCTCTTCTGCTGAATACGATCCAGGCAATGGCCATAAACAGCACGTAATAAACGCCGAGCACAGTAAGCGAAAATCCGAGCGTCATGCCGCCTGCCGCCGGCAAATCGTCCAAATAGCGGGTCAGATTTAAATGGACGAACAGCACATAATCGATCCATTTGTACGGGAGCGAAGATAGCAGCAAGATGACGTTGTTGACGATCAGCATCAAAAAGAGCGCCAGCGCAATCGCAAGAACGGCGCTTCTGAACACGGCGGACAGCATAAACGCCAGCGTCACGGTAACGATAGAGGAAATAAAGCTCAGCCCGTAAAAGCGAAGCATGTACGCAAACGGCGACTCTCCTGCATCGGTAATGGACGTTGGAATCGACGGATCATTTAGCAGACCGAAGCACAGCCAGTTGACGACGAGCGTGACCACGAACAGGAGCGCCGCCATAAACAGGGCAAACGCAACGGTCGAAATGTATTTGGACAGCAATATTTTGGACCGGGACCAAGGCCGGATGAGCAGCAGCTTGATTGTGCCGGACGAGAACTCTTCCGCCACCGTTCCCGCACCCGCGACGACGGTAAAGATCGTCACGAGAAAATAGAGGAGCGACGATTCGACATAGACGACGTCCCACATGGAGACGTCCCGGCCGCCGAACGCCAGCCATAATACCGATACCGAGGTCACGGCCGCCGCCAGAATGATGACCATGGCGACCGTTCGCGCCCGCAGAAACGTCTTCATATTTTCGTTTTGAACAAGCTTCATAAAATCAGCCAATGCGCTCGCCTCCCGTCACTTCCAAAAACTGATCTTCCAGCGATTTGACGTCGGGACGGATCGAATAGACGCTGATGCCCGCTCCGACGAGCGCCGCATTCGCCGATGCCGTCCGTTCCCTGTCCCCTTGCAGGACGACGAGGCCGGGCCCGGCCGATTCGGCTGCGAGACCGGCCGCGGAAAGCGCGTCCAGCGCCGCTTCGATCCGATCCACCTCAAACAGCATCCTTGCCGTCCGCTCCTCCGTCATGCCGGCGCCGGTGCGCAAATCGCGCAAATCGATCAGTCTTCCGCTCTGAATAATGGCCACCCGGTCGCACATGAGCTCCATTTCCGACAGCAAATGACTGGAGACAAAGACGGTAACCCCTTCTTCGCTCGCCAGCCGGCGCAAATAATCGCGCATTTCCCGAATGCCGGCAGGGTCCAAGCCATTGGTCGGCTCGTCCAATATAAGCAGCTTGGGCTTGTGCAGCAGCGCTTGCGCCAGGCCGAGCCTTTGCCGCATGCCAAGCGAATACGTCTTGACCTTGTCGCGGATTCTCGCTTCAAGCCCGACCAGCCGGATCACTTCCTGCACCCGCTCCTCCGTCACTCCCGGCATCATACGAGCATAATGGAGCAAATTTTTGTAGCCCGACAAATATTTATACATTTCCGGATTTTCCACGATCGCGCCTACTAATCGTATCGCTTTCTCGTAATCCTTGGCGATGCTGAAGCCGTTAATCGATATTTCGCCCGACGTCAGCGACATCAGGCCGACCATCATACGGATGGTCGTCGTTTTGCCGGAGCCGTTCGGCCCCAAAAATCCGAACACTTCCCCCGGCCGCAGCTCCAGCGACAATCGGTCGATAATCGTTCGGCCGCCGATCCGCTTCGTCACTTCATGCAGCCTGACTACAGACGTTTCCATTCGTTAACCTGCCTCCCATTGATCCAATCTCTAACCGGCGGCTCGCCTGGAGTTGTCGATATGCCATGGCCGCCAATATATCCCATTATAAGCTTGCAGCTCTCTTAGAGCAAAAAAAAGCCTCGCAACGGGCTGTCGCCAGCCGGTTGCGAGGCTTATAGGAATGGTTATTTACCAGCACGCGCAAGCTCGCGCTTGTTCGCTTCGAAGGCCGCAAGCAGCGCTTCTCCGCCTTGCAGGCCGGAATTTTCGGCCTTGCGGATTTGTTCCAGCATGCGCTTGTAGTCCTTCGGAATAACCTTCACGAATTTGGACAGCGTCTGCGCCCAATCGTTCAGAATTCGGGAACCGGCCGCGCTTTCCGTATATTGGACATGCCGTTCGATCATGCCGCGCAGCTCGGCGATATCTTCTTGCTCTTCGACGCGCTCCAGCAAAATCATCTCCAGGTTGCAGCGGTTCAAGAAGTCGCCTTGCTCATCGTACACGTACGCTACGCCGCCGGACATACCGGCGCCGAAGTTGCGTCCCGTGCCGCCCAATATGACGACGCGTCCGCCCGTCATATATTCGCAGCCGTGATCGCCGACGCCTTCCACGACAACGCTCGCGCCGCTGTTGCGGACCGCAAACCGCTCGCCCGCGATGCCGCGGATGTAGGCTTCACCGCTAGTCGCGCCGTACAGCGCCGTATTGCCGATAATGACGTTCTCCTCGGCGGCGAAGGTCGCTTTCGGGGAAGGCGCGATAATAAGCTTTCCTCCGGACAACCCTTTGCCGAAGTAGTCGTTGGAGTCGCCTTCGACGGACAAAGTCACGCCCTTCGGAACGAATGCTCCGAAGCTTTGGCCCGCCGTGCCGACAAAATGATAGCGTATCGTATCTTCCGGCAAGCCTTGCGCGCCGTAACGGCTCGTCACTTCGTAGCCGAGGATCGTGCCTACTACGCGATTCGTGTTGACGATCGGGAACGTGCCGCGCACCGCTTCGCCGTTCTCCAACGCCGGCTTGGCGTTAGGCACCAGCTGCTGCATGTCGAGCGATAGATCCAATCCATGGTTTTGCTCTTGCACGCAATGACGAGCCGCGCCTTCGCGCACTTCCGCCTCGTAAAGGATGCCCGACAAGTCAAGGCCTTTCGCTTTGTAATGCTCGACCAGATGTTTCGTCTCCAGACGATCTACGCGGCCGACCATTTCCTCGATCGTGCGGAAGCCGAGCTCCGCCATAATTTCGCGCAGTTCCTCCGCGATAAAGCGCAAATAATTGACGACATGTGACGGATCGCCCATAAACTTCTTGCGAAGCTCCGGATTTTGCGTCGCGACGCCGACCGGACAAGTGTCAAGCTGGCATACGCGCATCATGATGCAGCCGAGAACGATGAGCGGAGCCGTGGAGAAGCCGTACTCCTCCGCGCCGAGCAGCGCGGCGATGGCCACGTCGCGGCCGTTCATCATCTTGCCGTCCGTCTCAATCGTGACGCGGTCGCGCAGATTGTTCAGCATAAGCGTTTGATGCGTTTCCGCAAGGCCAAGCTCCCAAGGCAATCCCGCATGGCGGATCGAGCCCATTGGAGAAGCGCCAGTGCCGCCGTCATAACCGCTGACCATAATGACGTCCGCGCGGCCTTTCGCCACGCCTGCGGCGATCGTGCCGACGCCGACCTCGGATACGAGCTTCACGTTAATGCGGGCGCGCGGATTCGCGTTTTTCAGGTCATGAATCAGCTCCGCCAAATCCTCGATCGAATAAATATCGTGATGCGGCGGCGGCGAGATCAAGCCTACGCCCGGCGTAGAGCCGCGAACCTCGGCAACCCAAGGATACACTTTCAGTCCCGGCAGCTGTCCGCCTTCGCCCGGCTTCGCGCCTTGCGCCATCTTGATCTGAATTTCGTCCGCATTGACCAGGTAGTGGCTCGTAACGCCGAAGCGGCCGGAAGCAACCTGCTTGATCGCGCTGCGGCGGGAATCGCCGTTCTCGTCCGGCGTAAAGCGGGCCGGATCTTCCCCGCCTTCGCCCGTATTCGACTTGCCGCCGAGCCGGTTCATCGCGATGGCGAGACTTTCGTGCGCTTCCTTGCTGATCGAACCGAACGACATCGCGCCGGTCTTGAACCGCTTCACGATGGAATCGACCGATTCCACTTCTTCAAGCGGCACGGATTGGCCGACTTTCTTGAATTCGAGCAAGGAACGCAGCGTCAGATGCTTTTTGTTTTCGCCTTGAACCAGCTCCGAAAACTTCTTGTACAGCTTGTAGTCGTTCGCTCTGGCCGACATCTGGAGCGTATGGATCGTCTGCGGCGTAAGCAGATGGTCCTCGCCGTCCTTGCGCCACTGGTAATCGCCGCCGGAGTCGAGCTCCTTCTCGGCTCCCTCTTGCTCCGCAAATGCGCGGTTATGCGCCTTGAGCGTCTCTTCGGCGATGACGTCCAGCCCGATGCCGCCGATGCGGGAAGGCGTCCAGGTGAAATATTCGTTAATGACGTCCTCGCGCAGACCGAGCGCTTCGAAAATTTGTGCGCCGCGGTACGATTGGATCGTCGAGATGCCCATCTTGGAAAGCACTTTGACGACGCCTTTGGTCGCCGCTTTGATATAGTTTTTGACCGCTTTGTCATGCGACACGCCTCTGAGCATGCCGCCGCGGATCATGTCGTCCAGCGATTCGAACGCCAGGTAAGGGTTCACGGCGCTGACGCCGTAGCCGAGCAGCAGCGCGTAATGATGCACCTCGCGCGGCTCGCCGGATTCCAGCAAAATCGCAACCTTCGTGCGCGTGCCCTGGCGGATCAAATGATGGTGCAGCGCAGATACGGCCAGCAAAGCCGGAATCGCCGCATTCTCCTTGTCGACGCCGCGGTCGGACAAGATCAGGATGTTATGCCCCTTGCCGATAACCCGGTCGGCCGCTTCGCACATTTGCTTCAGCGCTGCGCGCAAGCCTTCCTCGCCTTCGGCCGCCGGGAAGAAGATCGGCAGTGTAATCGATTTGAAGCCCGGCCGGCGCACATGGCGCAGCTTGGCGAATTGCTCGTTGGACAAGATCGGCGTATCCAGACGGATATGACGGCAGCTTTCCGGCTCGGGCTGGAGCAGGTTGCGCTCCGGTCCGATCGTCGTCAGCGTCGAAGTAATAATTTCCTCGCGGATCGCGTCGATCGGCGGGTTTGTCACTTGCGCGAACAGCTGCTTGAAGTAGTTGTACAGCCGCTGCGGACGTTCCGACAGAACGGCAAGCGGAGCGTCGTAGCCCATCGAAGCGATCGGCTCCTGGCCGCTCGCCGCCATCGGCTCGAGCACCTTGCGGACATCCTCGAACGTGTAGCCGAACGCCTGCTGGCGCAGCTGCACGGTATCGTGGCTCGGCTCGGGAAGCTCCGGCGCGTCCGGCAGATCGTCCAGATCGATGAGATGCTCGTCGAGCCAATCCCGATACGGATGCTGGGAGGCGATCTCCTTTTTCACTTCCTCGTCGGAAATAATCCGGCCTTGCTCCGTGTCCACCAGCAGCATGCGTCCCGGACGGAGACGATCCTTGTACAAGATATGTTCCGGCTCGATTTCGATGGCGCCGGCTTCGGAGCCCAGGATAATATGGTCGTCCTTCGTGACGTAATAACGCGCCGGACGCAAGCCGTTGCGGTCCAGCATAGCGCCGATCTGGACGCCGTCGGTAAAGCCCATTGCCGCAGGGCCGTCCCATGGCTCCATCAGCGTGCTGTGGTATTCGTAGAACGCCTTCAGCTCGTCGCTCATGCTTTCATGGCCGGACCACGGCTCCGGAACCATCATCATCGCCGCGTGGGGCAGCGAACGTCCCGCCAAATACAGAAATTCCAGCGTGTTGTCGAACATGGCCGTATCGGAACCGTCCGGGTTGATGACCGGCTTGATCTTCTCCAAATCTTCGCCGAACAGCTCCGAAGCGAACAGCGTCTGGCGGGCGTGCATCCAGTTGACGTTGCCGCGCAGCGTGTTGATTTCACCGTTATGAATCAAATAATGGAAAGGATGGGCGCGTTCCCAGCTCGGGAACGTGTTGGTGCTGAAACGCGAGTGAACGAGAGCGAGCGCCGACACGACGGACTCGTCGTTCAGCTCCGTGTAGAAGGAACGCACCTGCTCGGTCGTCAGCATTCCTTTGTATACGATCTTCTTCGAAGACAAGCTGGAGAAATAGAACATGTTGCCGCCTTCCTTGCCGGAATAGCGGATGGCAAGCTCTGCGCGCTTGCGGATCACGTACAGCTTGCGCTCGAAGGAAAGCGTATCGCTCCAATCGGCGTTGCGGCCGATGAACACTTGACGGACGTACGGCTTGACGGCCAGCGCCGATTGGCCCAGCTTCTCGTCGTTCGTCGGAACGGTGCGCCAGCCGATCAGCGTCGCCTTTTCCTCCTCGATAATGGAAGCCAGCTCGCGTTCGATGGCCTCGCGCTGAGCCGCGTCCTGCGGCATGAACATCATGCCGACGGCATATTGCCCCTCCTCCGGAAGCTCGATGCCTTGCTTGCCCAGCTCAGCCGCAAAGAAGCCGTGCGGAATCTGAAGCAGGATGCCTGCTCCGTCGCCCGTATTCGGCTCGCTTCCCTGGCCTCCGCGATGCTCCATGTTTTCCAGCAGCGTCAGAGCCTGGCGAATGACCTTATGCGACTTTTGCCCTTTGATGCTGGCCACAAACCCCATCCCGCAGGCGTCCTTCTCGAATTGCGGATCATAAAGCCCTTGCTTAGGCGGCAATCCCAAAACATTTTCTTTCATTGTGTGCAACCTTTCTATCAGAAGATTTTTGGGTAAGCAGTGCGAATAACCGTTGCTCCTGAATAAGCTCAGAAAATGACGGAACGAAACGTCAGCTGCGGCGCCGCCGGCGGCGGCAGCTGTTTACGCTTGGCTTGGAATATCATAGAATGGTAGAGAGCCAGGCATGCCAGCCTGCTTCTTGCCGTTCCTTTTGCCATCAGCCGTTGCTAAGCGATTATTATATGATTTTAACATTAGGCCAAATCGGAATCAATTTAATATTTTTTATAATCGCGATAAGGTTTGTTTAGCGTTTTTGCCGATTTGTCGTTTTATCATTTTATCATAAAGGAAGTGTATCCATTGCAAGCCAATTTCAGGAAAAGACTTCTGCTTGTCACGGCGGCGGCCGCGCTGTTCGTCTCCCTTCTTCCGCCGGTTTCCGCGCCAAGCATGGCGGCGGCAGACGCCGCAACTGCCCCGTCCGCCGAGTCTCGCGCGGTATCGGAGCAGCAATCGTACGGCATCGTCGTCATCGGCGATTCGGTGGCGGCCGGCTACCAGCAAGGCTTCACCGAGCAATCGGTCCCTTACGGCTACGGAGAGCATGTCTACGAGCAGGCGCTTCTGCGGGGGCTTCGGGCGGAATACGGCAACTACGGCATGATCGGCCTGACCTCCGCCGGACTCGGCAAATGGCTTAAAGCGGCCGAAGCCGGCCGCATGCCGAGCGTCGCCGACATTCAACCGGGCATCGCGGATCCGAGGGCGGAAGCGCTGCTCGGGCAAACCGGCAAGCTTGCCGCCGACCTGCGCAATGCCGAACTTATTCTCATTAATATCGGAGGCAACGATTTTTTAAGTTTGCTTCGCATGCTGGGAACGGAAAAGGAATACAGCGGGCTGACCGCCGATGAGCGAACAGAACTGGACGAGGAGCTGGCCGCCGTCCTCGAGAGCTACGAAGCGGAATTGGCGTCCATTCTTCAAACGCTTCAAGCTATGAATCCGGATGCGGAAGTAGTCGTGGCCAATCAATATTTGCCGATTCCGTCGGCCAGAATCGGCGGCAAAGTGACTTATTACTTCCCGGAATCGTCGCTGCAATTCGTTAAGGAAGGCCAGAGGGAGCTCGCCGGCCGGCTGGACGCCGTCGCCGGACGATTCCGTTCCGAAGGGTTCAGCGTCGCCATCGCGGATGCCGCTTCCGTTATCGAAGCCGACGCCAACAAGTATACGGCGATTCTGAGAGAGGATATCCATCCGACCGCCCTTGGTTATGCGGAGCTGGGCAAAGCGTACGGCAAGCTGCTGTGGGGCGAATACCGCACGCTCAAGCCGAAGGCCGAAGGCGTGCCGATTTCCGTCGTCGTCAACGGACGCGAACTCGACAGCCCTTACCCGCCCGTGCTTCGGAACGGCCGCACCTTCCTGCCGATACGCGACATTACCGACGCGGTAGGCGCAGAGCTGACTTGGGACGCGGCGACGAATACCGCTTCCGTGCAGCTGGACGGCCGCAAAGTCGACATTGCCGTCGGAGCTTCGACGATCGCGGTGAACGGCGAGCCGATTCCGCTCGAGGCGGATCCCGCCTATTTCGAATGGGTCGGCAAGGAGAAAAAAACTTACGTTCCGATTGCGGCGTTGACCGACGGTCTGGGCTTCCAGGTCGTCTACAGAGGAACGCTGAAAGCCGCCATCATTAACGGCTGATTACTTCCGGTAATCCTTTTGCAGCTCCTGCAGCAGTTCCAGCGACTGCTCGCACCAGCGCCGCAGCCGGTCGACCGCTCCAATCTCGGCTTCCACCGCCGCCAGCAGCGATTCCCGGTAATCCGGCACTTCGCCGCCGTACCGCTTTAAGCCGCTCAGCGGCACGGTCGTTTTTTCCGTGAAGCTCAGCGCCCGTCTTTCGTGAAACATGGCCGCGTCCGGATCATACGGCCGATGCAAATCGCCTTGGTCCGGATGCTTCAGGACGGCCAATATTTTTACGACGGCGCGCGGGCCGTGCAGCTCGACGACCTCCCCGACGTATTTCCCCGAACGAACCTCCGCTTGGACGATATCGCCGGCTTGAACGGACAGACCGCTTTCGTACATCGACATCATATAACCGCCTTTCATGCCATATAATAGAAGAACAGCGCGGATTTTTCATCCCCCGCCTTCTTCGGCCTTTTATGTGAATACTGTAAATGAAGCTCGAAAAGTTGGCAAGGCGAACAGATAAGCTTGTATTCACCTGACGCGCGAAGTAATATGGAAATAGAAAAGTAGGTGAGACTATGCGCAGGAAAAGAGTGCTGCTGCTGTCCGAAGGGTTCGGCTCCGGGCATACCCAGGCGGCCTATGCGCTCAGCGTCGGTTTGAAGCAATTGAATCCAGGCATATCGACTCGCGTGATCGAGCTGGGAAATTTCCTGAATCCGGTTATCGGCCCGCTCATTGTCGCCGCCTACCGAAAAACGGTAAGCAGCCAACCGAAAATGGTGGGTCTCATGTACCGCAGCAATTATAAAAAGCCGACCAACCGGCTGACGCAGCTGGCGCTGCACCGCATGTTTTATACGCAAACCTCGCAGGTTATCGCTCAGCTCAAGCCCGACTTGATCGTGTGCACCCATCCGGTGCCGAACACGGTCGTCGCCCGGCTGAAGCGTCTTGGATTGGACATGCCTTTGTTTACGCTGATTACGGACTATGACGCACACGGCTCCTGGGTAAGCTCCGAGGTCAATCAATATTTGGTGTCCACTCCGATCGTGAAGCAGCGGCTGATCGATAAGGGAATTGCGCCAAGCCGGATCGAAATAACCGGCATCCCCGTTCATCCAAGCTTCTGGCAGTCCCGCAACAAAGAAGAGGCCAGAGCCGAGCTGGGGCTGAAGCAAATGCCGACGGCGCTTGTCATGGGCGGCGGTTGGGGCATTTTGTACGAGGACAGCGCATTGACTTACATGACCAAATGGCGCGAGACGACGCAGCTTATTTATTGCGTAGGCACAAACGACAAAATGAAGGAAAAGCTGCTTGAGGATCCGCTGTTTCGGCATCCGAACATCCGGATCCTTGGATTTACGCGAGAGATCAGCAAGCTGATGGACGCGGCCGATTTGCTCGTTACGAAGCCCGGAGGCATGACCTGCACCGAAGGGATGAGCAAAGGGCTGCCCATGCTGTTTTACGAGCCGATTCCCGGCCAGGAAGAAGAAAACTGCGAATATTTCATAAGCAACGGCTATGGCGAATTGCTGGATTCCAACGAAACCGTCGACAAATGGTTTAAGCTGATTCAAGAGCCATATGCCGCAGACCACTTCAGGGAAACGCTGCTTCGCAAGAGCAGCCAGCAATACGACCCCACCAGATGTCCGAGAGCCGTTCTGCGCCAGCTGCAGTAACGGCTCTTCGTTTTGGGAACGGACAGGCATAAACGACCCGCCAAATGCGGCATAGTATACGGAAGGGAGTTGGGATCTATGAAAACAACCGGCATTGCCGACGGAAAAACGATTATCATCCGGCTGGAAATCGATACCGCCAAGGCGCAGTTCGGCAAGGCGGCGACCGCGATCGAAGCGGCCAACGGCGATATCGTCGCCATCGACGTCATCCATACGGACAAAACGAACAGCATTCGGGATTTAACGGTTAAGATGAAAGGTGAAGGCGCGGCGGAGCGATTGACGGAAGCGCTTCGAGCCGTGGAAGGGCTAAAGGTTCTTCACGTCTCGGACCGCACGTTTTTGCTCCATCTCGGAGGCAAGATCGCCATTCATCCCAAAACTCCGATCCAAAACCGGGACGATCTGTCCCGCGTATACACGCCGGATGTCGCGCGCGTCTGCCAGGCGATTCATGCCGAGCCGTCCAAAGCGCATACGCTGACGATCAAGCGCAATACGGTCGCCGTCGTATCGGACGGAAGCGCCGTACTCGGTCTCGGCAATATCGGTCCTTATGCGGCAATGCCCGTTATGGAGGGCAAGGCGATGCTGTTCAAGCAGTTCGCCGACGTCGACGCGTTCCCGATCTGCCTGGATACGCAGGATACCGAGCAAATTATTGCGGCGGTCAAGCATCTTGCTCCGGCGTTCGGCGGCATTAACCTGGAGGACATTTCGGCCCCGCGCTGCTTCGAAATCGAGCGCAGGCTGCGCGAAGAGCTCGATATCCCGGTCTTCCACGACGACCAGCACGGAACAGCCGTCGTCCTGTACGCCGGCCTGCTCAATGCGCTGAAGCTGACCGGCCGCAAGCTGGAGGATGCGCGCATCGTCGTATGCGGCATCGGCGCGGCGGGCACCGCCTGCACGAAGATGCTGCTGGCCGGAGGAGCCCGCCACATCGTTGGCGTAGACCGGATCGGCATACTGAACGCGGACGAAAGCTACGACAATCCGATCTGGCAATGGTATGCCGGACAGACGAACCCGAACAGGCTGAAGGGCGGCTTGGCGGAAGCGCTGCAAGGCGCCGACGTGTTTATCGGCGTTTCCGCCGGAGGCATCTTGAAGCGGGAGCATGTGTCGAGCATGGCGCCGGATCCGATCGTATTTGCCATGGCGAATCCGGAGCCGGAAATTCGTCCGGAGGAAGCGGAGGATATCGTGGGGGTCTTTGCCACCGGCCGTTCGGACTATCCGAACCAGATCAACAACGTGCTGTGCTTCCCCGGCATCTTCAGAGGCGCGCTGGACAGCCGGGCTCCGGTCATTAACGAAGCGATGAAGCTGGCGGCGGCGGAAGCGATCGCCTCCGTCGTTACCGACGACGAGCTCAGCCGGCTGTACATTATTCCGAGCGTGTTTAACGCTAAAGTCGTGGAGGAAGTAAGCCGAAGAGTGATGCAGGCAGCCGTTCGAAGCGGGGTATCGAGACGAAGAATGAGAGAGTAGACGATTCGCCATATTTTTTTGAAACCAATCGCCCCGCGGAACGTAACCATTGGTATACGTTATTGCATGACGTAGGTTTGCAGCCTGTTACTTTTACGCCATATCGACCGCGACAGATGTCCTCATTTACAATGGCGATATTGACCAACGATATGCTGCAGTTGCGCAGGTGAGCTCAACATACAAAGGAGCCGGCTCATGTTTCAAGCTGTTATCGATTTTTTGGAGAACTACGGTCCATGGGGATTGTTCGTGCATTCCTTCCTGGATGCGGTCATCTTCCCTATACCTGCTTTTTTCCTGCAAGTGTCCCTGAGCCTGCTTAATCCGGCATCGGCATTATGGCTGGCTACGGTCGGCTATATCGCCTGCTTGCTGGGCACCCCGGTCGGCTATTATATCGGAAAGCTGATGGGCAAATCGGTGCTCTACCGCTTCCTCAAGAAAGAATGGATCGACGCCGCAACGACTCAATTTCAGCAAAAGGGCGAAGCCGCCATTCTAATCGGCTCTTTTACGCCCATTCCGTTTAAAGTATTCACCATTTTGTCCGGCTGCCTGAAGTATCCGCTCTGGAGGCTGATCGGCTATGCCGCGCTCGGACGCGCCGCCAAGTTTTATGTCGTAGGCGCCTTGTTCTATTTCTATGGCCGCGCGGCGGAATCAATGGTCAAGGACGTTTCGCTCTATATTTTCCTGATTGGCGTGCCGCTGATCGTCCTGTTCCTGCTGATCCGCAACCGGATCCGCAAAAAGAAAAAAGCAGCCCAGGAAGCGCTGGAAGCGGAATCCGGCTCCGAAAAGCAAGAAGTAAAAGAACACGAGGCCGTCCAGAACGGCGAAGGCAAACCGTCTTTGCCGGCAGCTGCTGCCGCCGAGCGCGCCTCGATTGACGCTTGATCGAAAAGTCCGGTCCCATCGGCGCAAAAGCCGCCGTCTGCAGTCTCCTTGCAGGCGGCGGCTTTTGCGATTTTATTCAAACTGTCGAATGACTGGGAGCAGCTTTTAAGTTACACCACAGCGATGTGCTCGCGCTCTAAACATGACATAAATCATATCTCAGCGGTGAAATTGGCCTGTCTCGCTCTTATCTCGATCTTTATGCAGGGGATTTGAACGATTTTTCGTTCATTTCGACCCTGCTGATACGCCGGAGCAGCTCGGTTGAACGATTAATCGTTCATTTCGACCCTGCTGATACGCCGAGCAGCGCGAATGAACGATTTATCGTTCATTTCGACCCTGCTGATACGCCGAGCAGCGCGGATGAACGATTTATCGTTCATTTCGACCCTGCTGATACGCCGAGCAGCGCGGATGAACGATTTATCGTTCATTTCGACCCTGCTGATACGCCGAGCAGCGCGGTTGAGCGATCTTTCGAGCAATCCCCCCCTGCTGATCGGCCAGATCCGCTGCGTTCAACAACAGGGCGTAAACAACGGGTGAGAAAGCGGATTTCGCCAGCCTCGTATTCTCTCCAACATGTAAAAGAAGCGCATGGCGCTCCGGCTTGCGGCCGGAGCGCCATGCGCCTTTTTACCTTTTGACTGCTTGTCCGTTCAATTACAATGCGCTGCCGCCAAACAGGAAGCGGTATTCCCAGTGCGTGTTGTTAATGCTGTTCGTTCTTACGCCGCCGCTTTCGTTGGAGTACGTGTGCAGCACTTTGCCGTCTCCCAGGTAGATGGCGACATGCGTAATGCGCTGGCTCGATTTGTTGACGCCTTTGTAGGAGGAAGCCTTGCTGCCCTTATACGACATGAAGAACATCAAATCGCCGCGCTTCAGCTTGCTGATATCGGTCGTATAGTTGCCTTTGTTTTTGACATACGCGCCTTGCTGACGCGAGTCGGCCGGAAGCTTGATGCCGGCGGCTTTATTGAAGATATGCTTCACAAAGTCGGAGCAGTCGAATGTCGTGGTCGTGTTCCGGTTGGAGCCGAACTCGTAAGGCGTGCCCAGGTAGGTCATGCCGGTTGAAATAATCTTCTCGACCGTGGAGTTGCTGGACGTTTGCGAAGTCGAACCGCTCGAGCTGCCTGTGGAGCCCGTCGTCGAGCCCGAGCCGGACGTGCCGGAAACGAGCTTCGTATATTTCGAAGAAGATGAGATATAACCGGTTTTGCCTTTTGCGTCTTTGATTTTGTACCAGTAGCTCCCGGATTTTTCGACGATCGTAACTTTTTCGCCTTTCTTGATCATGCGAATGACGCTGCTGGACGTGGACGGCGCCGTCCGCATATTTACTCCCCACTGCACCTCCGCCGATTGCGTTGCGGCATAAGCCGACGGTGCAGGCATCGCGGCGACCGGGCCGAACAGCAGAGCTGCCGAGATCGTTGCGGCTGCGATTTTGTGCTTCATGGTGTATTTCATCGAATACGCCTCCCTCTTGTAGATGTAAACTGTGCCGGTTTAGCGGCGCTGAGTACATTGTAGTTCGGCTGTATTGGACGAGCATCGACCCAGGCTCCTAAAAGGCCCGGCCGCCATCTGGGAGCTGGGAATTACGCCATTTGCTGAGAGAAAATTAATAAAAGGCATCTTCCGGCGGAAGATGCCTTTTCATAATTCTAATGGAGTCGTCCATTTCGTTCCGTTCATTGGATTTGAAAAATGATGAAAATGAAACGGGCCATTAAAGCCCTCTCATTAAGGTTGCAGGACTTTAGACTCATTTTTTCGATCCGGCCCCTTCATTGGTCTCATTTACCAAAGCCGGATGGCCCGATTCCGCGGCGCCTTCCAACGAGCCGAACCGGTTCTGGGCGGTTTCCATCATCGGCTCGACATGTACGTGAACGCTCATAATGTTGTGCTTGCGCCCCATTCTTGTTTCGATCTCGTCGCAAATTCTATGGCTTTCAATCAGGGAAAGTCCGGGGTCGACGCCGACAATGACGTCCACCAGCACGTTGCTGCCGTGAATTCTCGCTTTAATGTCCTTGATCGATTGAACGCCCTTCGTCTTGGCGATCGTCGCCCGCAGCGTCCTCAGTTCCTTCTCGTCGAAGCCGTCCGTCAAGGCGTGCGTACAGGAATAAAAGATCTCCCATGCCGTCTTGACGATGATGATGCCAACCGCCAGCGCCGCCACGGGATCGAGCCAGGGCAAGCCGAATTGCGAGCCGATAATGCCGACGGCCGCTCCGATACTGACGAGCGCATCGGACAAATTGTCTTTGGCGGCGGCGAGCAGCGCCTGGTTGTTGATGCGTTTGGCAAGCCTGCTGTTGTACCAATAAACGGCGCCCATGGCGACGGCCGAAAACAGCGCCACCCAGGCCGTAATGAGCCCCGGCGCTTCGCGATCGGCTTCAAACAGCGACCTCGCCGCCGTAATCAGCACTTGCAGGCCTACGCTTGCCATAATAAATGAGGCGATCAGCGCGGCGATCGTCTCCGCCCGAAAATGGCCGTACGGATGATCCTTGTCCGGCGGTTTTTGCGAAATGCGCAGCCCGATCAGCACCGCAACCGAAGCGACGATGTCGGTCAAGTTATTGTAGCCGTCGGCGACCAGCGCGCCCGATGCAAACCAGTAACCGGTCCCCAGCTTGAGCGCGGACAAAGCCAAATATGCGCTGATGCTGACCCAGGCGCCCTTTTCCCCTTGCTTGATATCTTCGTATTGAGTCAGTTTCAAACCCTCCTGCCAATCCATAGCAAATTCTCTACGTATCATACCCGAAGCGGACCGTGTGGGTCTAGAGAAACAGTGTTGACTATATGCGCACTTTTATGCACCGGTGCAACAAGCTTGGCTCGGTCCAAGCAAGAGGGCCTCAGGCAACATCCGCTCTTGTCGGATCGGATCGGCGATGCAGACCGGGCTGCCGCCGCCCGAGGAATGCTATAAAGGAGTATAGGTTCACAAAAAAACGCCGCTCCGGGCATGCAGCCCGAAACGGCGTCCAACATTTTATTGAACGGCGTACATCCGCTCTCTCAGCTCTTGAATGTCTTTATTTTCAAGATATTCGTCATACGTCATCATCCGGTCGATCACGCCGTTCGGCGTAATTTCGACGATGCGGTTGGCGATTGTCTGGATGAACTGATGGTCATGCGAGGTGAACAGCACGGTGCAGTCGGTATCGATCAGACCGTTATTAAGCGCCGTAATGGACTCCAAATCCAAGTGGTTCGTCGGTTCATCCATAATGAAGACGTTGGCGCCTTCGAGCATCATTTTGGACAGCATGCAACGCACCTTCTCGCCTCCGGACAGCACGCTTGCTTTCTTCATCGCTTCGTCGCCGGAGAACAGCATCCGTCCCAGGAACCCGCGCAGGAACGTTTCGTCCGGATCTTTGGAATATTGGCGCAGCCATTCCACCAGATTCAGATCGACGCCGTCAAAATATTTGGAGTTGTCTTTAGGGAAATAAGCGCGCGTCGTCGTGACGCCCCAGGAATAGGTTCCGGCGTCCGCTTCGATCTCGCCCGTCAAAATTTGGAACAGCGTCGTCTTCGGCAGTCCGTTCGGACCGACGAAAGCGACCTTGTCGCCTTTGTTGATCGTAATCGTCAAATTGTCGATCAGCTTCTCGCCCTCGATCGATTTGGTCAAGCCTTCGACCAGCAGCAGCTGCTTGCCGGCCTCGCGCTCGCCCTTGAACTGGATAAACGGATATTTCCGGTTGGACGGACGAATGTCGTCCAGCGTAATTTTGTCGAGGAGCTTCTTCCGGGAAGTTGCCTGTTTCGACTTCGATTTGTTGGCGCTGAACCGCTGGATAAACGCCTGCAGCTCCTTAATCTTGTCTTCCTTCTTCTTGTTCTCGGAGCGTTGCAGCTGCAGCGCAAGCTGGCTCGACTCGTACCAGAAATCGTAGTTGCCCACGTACATTTGAATTTTGCCGAAGTCGATATCGGCGATATGCGTACATACCGTATTCAGGAAGTGACGGTCATGGCTGACTACGATGACGGTGCCTTCGAATTTGGCCAGGAAGTCTTCCAGCCAACGGATCGATTCCATGTCCAAATGGTTGGTAGGCTCGTCAAGAAGCAAAATTTGCGGCGTGCCGAACAACGCTTGCGCCAGCAAAACGCGAACCTTCTCGTTGCCCCCTAGCTCCGCCATCTTTTTTTCGTGCAGGTCGGTCGTAATGCCAAGACCGTTCAGCAGCTCCGCCGCTTCCGACTCCGCTTCCCAGCCGTTCATATCGGCGAATTCCGCTTCCAGCTCACCCGCGCGAATGCCGTCCTCGTCGGTAAAGTCCGCCTTCGCGTAAAGCGCGTCCTTCTCCTTCATCACTTCATACAGCCGCTTGTGGCCCATAATAACGGTTTCGAGCACCGAAAACTCGTCGTATTCGTAATGGTTCTGCTTCAGAACCGCCATCCGTTCGCCCGGCGTAATGTGAACTTCGCCGGAGTTCGGCTCGATTTCGCCGGACAATATTTTCAGAAACGTCGACTTGCCCGCTCCGTTCGCGCCGATCAAACCGTAGCAGTTGCCCGGAGTAAACTTGATATTTACGTCTTCGAACAGCGGACGCTTGCCGTAACGAAGCGTGACGCCGCTTGTGCTAATCATCGTTCAATCCCGTCCTTCGCTAAGAAAATCAGTTAATCTCGAACTATTATAGCATACTATGAACGGAAACGAACGTCCGATTGCCTCAAACGGCAAAAGATCATGGCTTCGCGACTGCTTCAAACGCGGAACGGCCTTGGGCGTGACGGAACGTTTGAACCGAAGCTTGCCCGTCGGAGCCGGCCGGCGTCAGGCGAAACAAGCCGGTTTCGGGCTCGTAGGAGATCCTATCGTCTTTGTCTGCTCCTGCCGCTTGACGGACGCTTGCCCACAAAATCTCGTCGTTTTCCTCGCGGAACAAATAGATTTCATTGGACAATGGCGCAACGACTACCGCTTCCTCCACGCCGTCCCCGTCCAAATCCCGCTCGTACACGTCGGCGCTGACGCTCATATACGTCGATAATCCTCCGTTTTCCTTGATCAGATACCAATTGCAGGGAGAGCCGTTGGTCCAGCAGACGTTCATGGTCAGCTTCAGCATTTCCTTGCCGAACAGACGAGTTTGCCCGGTTTCCGACTCGACAAGGTTGCCATAGCCAAAATCGTGGATGTAGCCGGAAGGCGTATAGCCGTCCACCGTCAAACCGGTGTATGTTATATTCGGATTGGTTTCCGGCCCCCGCTCCGCGCTTTCCGCCAACTTATAGTGGTACAAATATCCATAATCCGGAATGCGCTTTGTTTCCAAAATCTCGATTTCCTCCACAGGCCTTACATCGATTTGCCGGTCGGCCTTATCCCGGATAAAATTGACCCTGTCGCTCAAGCCGTGGATCAGCACGGGCGAGTCAAGGCTGATGACCGTGTCTCTGCCGTACGGCTCCGCTCCGGGCACCTTGTCGTAGACGATCGGCAGGCTGACTCCCGACGCCGCCTTCCGAACGCCTTCCGTATCGCTTGACCCGAACCGCCCTTCGAAATCGGACAAATTGAACGCGACAACCGCCGCAACGACGCATAACAGCGCGGCCGAAGCCTTCAACAATTGCCGTCCTCTCCGCCCCGGACGATCCGCCGCCGCCAGCACCGCCCGTTTCATGTTATCGGTAAAAGCAATCCGGCCGCGCAAGCTCCGCTTTGCGTAATATTCCCAGCCCGGTTTATTCGTCATCGCAACCATCCTCCCTCCATTTCGATTCCACCTGCCGGCGCGCCCGGAACAGCCTGGACTTCACCGTTCCTTCCGACACTTGAAGCATATCCGCGATTTCCGCTACGGTCATGCCGTAATGCACCTGCAGCATCAGCGCTTCGCGCAGCTTGGTCGGCAGCGCCATCACAATCTCCCAAATTTTCTTCTCTGCCTGTTGTCCGAAAAACGCTTCCTCCGCCGATGGCGTCCGTTCGGCCGAGCGAACGCGCTCAAACAGGAGCATACGGCGCAAATAGCTCGATTTCAGCTCGTTAAGCGCCAAATTGCGGGTTATCGCCAGAAGCCAAGTGCGTATGGACGATTGCCCCCGGTAGGCATGAATCCCGGTATACGCTCTAATAAATGCTTCTTGGGCGATATCCTTGGCCCGTTCGCGATTTCTCGTCATCATGTAAGCAAACTGGACCACATCGTCGCCGTATTGCGTCATCAAGTCGTCAAGCTCCGCCTTATCGATTGAATCCACGTAGGTTGCGTAATGCGTATCCGTATCCATCCGTTCACCTCCACCCTATTAGACAAACAAAACGGCGGCAAGTTCCCTGCTTTTGCAAAATTCATATAAAAAAACGCTCAGTCGCAAGCGAATGAGCGGACCGGCGCCCGTTCCGCGTTCGCGGCGGCGCTTCAAATATACATTATGGGTTGCCCGCGCCGGGGAGAGGACGCAAATCGCCTTGGGCGCGCATATGGGCGACTCCTTCCTTGCAAAGCCCGAACGGTTCCCACCGGCAATCCGCGCAAATCGTCTTAACGTCTTCCGGTTGAACCTGACTTCTGACCGCTTCGCACAGCGCGGCCCAGCTGGCCCGGTCTCCGACGCGCAAGCCCGCTCCGCTGCCGTCCTCCCCCGCCGGTATCGAGCCGCCGTCATTCGAAGCCGCCGCGAAGCCCAGCCCTGCAAGACGAACGATGGCGGCGTCTTTCCGGAATACCGAATCGTTCATGCAATGGGAGATTTGATCGGACGGAAACGCGCGGCAAATGTCATCCGGTCCTTCCACAATTTCGATCTCCGTCTCGGGGTGAAGCCGCAGCCGCTCATAGATCTCCGTCATATTGTCGCAAAACGATTCCGAGTATCCTTTGCCCCGGTATCCAAGCAAGCATAGCAAATGATGGCCTCTCAGCCGTATCGTCACGGTTCCGCCTCCCATCGACCTGTCCCGTCTGTTCCGTCCCCCCATTATATCATGCCTGCGCTCGATCGCGGGATTTGCTTTTGCCATACGAAGCGTAAACGGTTGTCGCCGTCATTGGGAGGCGCAGCTTGCGTTTCGCGTTGATCTGTAAGCTCAGGCTAGGATGAATATTTAAATTTTCTTATATGCGTACAAAGCGCTGATGCCGTATAGCAGCGCACTGGCATAAAACAATACGTCGATCGTCAGCCAATCGATCAGCACCCCTCCGAGCAATACGGCAAATCCCGATCCCGCTGTCGTCCAGAAATGGAAAGAAGCCATCTGCGGCCCCCGCTTTCCCTGCCGGGTAAGGTCGGCAAGCAGCACTCGCTCGGACATTCTCGCCATGGCGTTGCAGACGCCCATCAGCAGCTGCAGGCCCAGCACCGCCACATACGACTCCGTCCAGGGAAATACAAGCATCGCCGTCATCATGCCCAGCGAGCTTAGCGCCAGCAGCGCCTTGCCCCGTTGATCGATCCGCGCTCCGAGCCAATGGGAAACGGCGGCGGAACTGACCGTAAATACCGCGAAGGCCAAGCCGTACTTGGAATAGCTGTTCCCGAGATTTTTAAGAAAAAGCAAATAATACGGATAGATCGTGCCGGACGCCAGCGTCGTAACTGTCTGAAAGCGGATCAGCCATGGCATGCTCATTCCTCCGCGCCCCCATTCAAACCGTAATTTTCGTAAAAATAGTTCATAAATACCCCGTTCGGGTCATATTCCCGCTTTTTGGCGAAAAAATAATCGGCGCGAGGATAAACCTCCCTCATTTGCTCGCGGGTCGGATAAGCGATGTAAGGCAAATAATACGACCCGTCATGCGCGATCGCTTCGTCGACGATCCGCCTCGTCCCCTGCTCCATCCTTTGTTGTCCGGACCGCGATAACGGAGCGTGAAACAAACAAACGAGCGCGAGCATGTCGTCTTTGGCGTAAGACAATACCGCTTCCTCATCCCGGTTGACATAGCGAATCGTAATATTAAGCAGCCCAAGCTTTTCTTCCTTTACGATATCGCCCAGCTTACGCACAAAGCTGTCGAACCGGTCGACGGGGACAAAATATTCCTGAAGCTGATCGTTTGAGCCGGGCTGCCCGTACTCCATAAATTCGTAGGCGGCGCGCATCGCGTTGTTGCGGCTTACGATTTGACCGGATTGCCCGGCAAATACCCGCTTCTGAAGGTTCCACTGCAGCTCCTTGCCCCAGTCGAACGAACGGTTCAATTGAAACAGCAGCTTGCCGGGCGCGACCCATCGGTCCTGATCGGTTAGCCGGTTATGCTCGTCAAGGCTCACGGCGGGATCCGCTGCGTAATTTTTGGCAAGCACCTCCTGCAAATAACTGTCCGGCGCGATGGAAATGCGGCCGATGTGCATTTTGATTTGCTCGTTCGTCAGCACTTCTTTTTGAAAATATTCGGCGTATTCCTCCAGCGGCATGACGACGGTTTGTTCCCGGTACGCTTCGTCCGCCGTCAGCCGGAGCGTGACATCCGTAATCACGCCAAACAGACCGTACCCGCCAAGCGCAAGAGGGAACAGCTCGCCATGCTCCGTTCTGCTCACGTTCAGCAGCTCGCCGTTCGCGTTCAGAAGCCTGAACGACTCCACGCTTGCGATCATCGACCCGTTGCGGATATCCCGGCCGTGAGCGTTGACGCTGACGGAGCCGCCCACGGTAAAAGGATTAATCGACTGCATCGTCATCACCGACAACCCCAGCGGGTTGACCGCTTGCTGAACGTCGTCCCAGGCGGCGCCCGCCTGCACCGTGACCAGCCTCGCCTCCGGGTCAACGCCGAGCACTTTGTTGAACGTCGTCATATCGATCACGATGCCGTCCTTGTAATAAGTATGACCGCCTTGGCTGTGCCTCTGGCCGGCTATGGAGACGGTTTTCCCTTCCGCTCCGGCTTCGCGGATAATTCGCGACAGCTGCTCTGTCTCTCTCCCTTGGACGACCCGCTCCACCTTGACCGGATGAAGGCGGCTGTAATCCGTAATCAAATACGGGTCCTGATCCGCGGAGCTTGTACGGACATATTGAAGCAGACAGCACGCCGCGAGCACGATCAGAACGACACTTTTTCTCATGCGCGATCTCCTCCGCCGTTCGGGATTTCCCGATACGTTCCTTTCCACCATCGTAATGGATCCGGGCAAAAAAAATAGTACCAACTTTTGTTGGTACCGTTAGAGTCATCTATTCCGAATCGTTCGTCTTCGGCCATGAGCGTTCGATGAGGGTCAATCCCAGCTCAGCTTGACCTCGCTTCCCGTCCGGGACGATTCGTATATCGCGTCCAGGATGCGGTTGATCGTATATCCCGACAGTCCCGAGGTTATCGGCGTCTTGCCTTCGCGGATGCATTCCGCGAAATGGCGGATCATCAGCACGCGGTCTTCGTCGCCTTCGAGCGGTGCGATGTCCTCCTGCACCACCTCGTTGCTGCGATGCGTCACGTAGGTGCCCTTTTCCCCGACGATCGCCGCGCCGCCCCGAGTGCCCATCAGATGAACGAACGGATCTTCCGGCAAGCCCGCCGCATGGGCCGCCCAGCTGACCTCCAGCGACAAGGTGGCGCCGTTGTCCAGCTTGATAAGCGCGGAAGCCAAATCCTCGACGTCGTAATAACCGTCCCAGTTCGGCGTTCCCCAGTTGCCGATCCCTTCCCGCTTCGGACCGAACTCGGCGTAGGTGGAGCCGAATACGGACACCGGCTTCGGACTGCCCATCAAATAAAGGGTCAAGTCCAGCATATGGACGCCGATGTCGATAAGCGGGCCGCCGCCGGACTCGTCCATGCGGGTAAACCAGGAGCCCCAGCCCGGAATTCCTTTTTTGCGGAGCCAGCCGGTCTTGGCGTTGTAGATCTGCCCGACCTCGCCGTTGTCGATCATCGCCTTGACCGCGCGGCTGATTCCTTTCCATCGCATTTGATGGGACATCATCAGCACTTTGCCGGATTGGCCGGCCGCGTCGACAATGCGGCGCGCTTCCTTCGAATGGATCGCCATCGGCTTCTCCAGCAGCACATGCTTGCCGCTCTCCAGCGCCTGAACCGCAAGGTCGGCGTGAAACCGGTTCGGCACGCACACGATGACCGCATCGATCGTTTCGTCCTCCAGCAAAGCCTGAGGGTTGTCGTGCACCTTCGAAATGCCGTGCTCCTCCGCGCGCTGCTGCGCCAGCGGCAAATAAGCGTCGGTCACCGCCGCCGCCTCGATCCCTTCCACCCGGGCCAGCGTCCCGAGATGGACGTTGCCGATCGCTCCCGCTCCGATGATGCCTGTACGAATGGTTGAATTCATCGACTGTCTGCTCCTCTTGTTTAAAATATACGGCAGGCGCTTCCCGTCCTTCTCAGGCTGAAGATGCCTGTCTATGCTGCATCTTCTTAAGCCTATCATCGTCTATCGAAAACAGATACCCGCAATTGTGCCGTTTTTTTCTGCCCAGTTGTCCTCTAATGATGAAGCCGCCACGTCTCCCCATGCGGCAGCACGACCACTCTCGAAGGGTCCAGTCCGATCCGGCTCCGCTCCGCTTCCAGCCTGTCCAGCGCCTCCTTGGGCGTATCGTCGGCCAGCTTGAACGAACCGTAATGCATCGGAACGAACAGCCCGGCCCCCGTATCCCGGAACGCTTGCAGCGCTTCCTCCGGCGTCACGTGCTGCGGGCTCATAAACCATTCCGGCTCGTAAGCCCCGATCGGCATAAGCGCCACGTCGATCGAGAACCGGCGGCCGATCTCCTTGAACCCCCGGAAATAACCGCTGTCCCCCGCAAAATAAACCGTCGGCGAAGGGCCGGCGGTCGGCCTCGCGTCCCGATCCGGAGCGGAGGGCGAAGACGATTCCGAAAATGCTGCGGATTCCGGTACGCGCGGCGTTGCGGAGCCGGCCCCCGGCAAGCCGCCGCCGCTTCCGGCCGCCGGCTTGCCCGAAGCCTCAATGACCCAGCCGCCCCAATGGGAGCTGTTCATATCCCAGGGCGTGCGTCTGGTCCAATGCTGGGACGGCACGAACGTAAACGTAACGCCCCGGATTTGCGCCGATTCCCACCAATGCAGCTCCGTTACGCGGGCAAAGCCCTTCAGCCTCAGCTTCGCCTTCAGCCCCGCGGGAACGAGCAGTTCCTTGTCTCCGGCCAGCCTTCTTAATGAACTTATGCTAAGATGATCATAGTGAGAATGCGAAACTAATACAACATCGACCGGCGGAACGTCCCCGATCGGTATGCCCGGCGGTGACAGCCGCTTTTGAAAAGCCATTTGACCCGACCATACGGGATCCGTCACAATATTAAGGCCGCTGTGCTGAATCAGAAAAGTCGAATGGCCGATCCACGTAATCGTCGGCAGCGATCTGTTGCTCCGCAGCAATTCGAGATCCGGCTGTGCATTCGGAACTCGATAGGAATAGTCTTTTTGCTTCAGCTTTCGCATCCGTTCCTGACGCCATCGCTTGAATTGCTTATACGACGTATGATTTTCGACGGAATCCAGATTGGCAAACCTTTTGACCCGCAAACGCCTTTCCCTCCCTGCACGATTCTGTACGCGGCATCGAAATGCCCTACCCTTAATGTACCAAGGGTAACGTACCGATTGCAAATGGCGTGAAGCCGAAGGTTCGCAGACAGGCGGGAGAACGACGCCCGGCGCAAGCAAGCGCACGGTTGTCATTGCCTGTCCCGGTCATGGTATAGTAAAGATAGAACGGCCGGTGACGGCATCGAACCATTTAACGAATCCGCTTCTGACAAGGAGGACATCGATATGAAGCTTATTTCAATAGAACCGACGCCCAGCCCGAATTCCATGAAGCTGAACGTGGACGAAACGCTGCCGCGCGGCAAAAGACAAACGTTCAAGCCGGGCGAGGCCGCCGGAGCGCCGGAGCCGCTGCAGCGTCTGCTGCAAATCGAAGGCGTGCGCGGCTTGTTCCGCACGGCCGACTTTATCGCGCTGGACCGCAAGCCGGGCGCGGACTGGGCCGGCATTCTGGCCGAGGCGCGCCAAGTGCTGCAAGGCGCGGAAGGGCAGGCGCAAGCCGGACAAGGCATCGCGTCGAGCTTTGGCGAGGCGCAGGTGTTCGTGCAAATGTACCGCGGCATTCCGATTCAGGTGCGCGTCCGGATGGACGGCGGCGAGGTGCGTTCGGCGCTGCCCGACAAGTTCGGAGAGGCGGTCGGCAAAGCGGCCGGCTCCTCCATGATCCGGGAGCGCAAGCTTGAGGAATTCGGCGTCCGTTATGGCGACCCGGAAGAGATTGCGGCGGAAATCGTGCGCGAGCTGGATGCGGCCTATACGCCGGAGCGGCTCGATGAGCTGGCGGAAACGGCCAAAGCGGAGGGAGAAAGCGGGGAAGCCGCGCCCGCTCCGCTGCGGCCGGAGCCGCTGCCGCTGGAGCAGGTGGAGAAAGCTTTCGAATCGGACGACTGGCAGGTGCGCTACGCCGCTCTGGACCGTTACGTCAGCGCGCCGGAAGGACTGCCTCTGCTGGCGAAGGCGATCCGCGACGACAATGCGTCCATCCGCCGTCTGGCCGTCGTCTATCTGGGCGACTTGCGCTCCAAGGAGGCGCTGCCGCTGCTGTTCGAGGCGCTGAAGGATTCCTCGAGCTCCGTCCGCCGCACCGCCGGCGATACGTTGTCCGACTTGGGCGATCCCGATGCGATCGGTCCGATGATCGAGGCGCTGAAGGACAAAAACAAGCTGGTTCGCTGGCGGGCGGCGCGGTTTCTGTACGAGGCGGGAGACGAATCGGCGATCGAGGCGCTGAAGGAAGCGGCGCAGGACAACGAATTCGAAATCCAGCTTCAAGCCAGAATCGCCCTGGAGCGGATCGAGCGGGGCGAGGAAGCGGCCGGCTCCGTCTGGCAGCAAATGACGGCCGCCCGCAGCCGCGCGGCCGAAGCCGAACAATAAGCTCGTCAATATTCGATATGCAGCTGCACCAGCAGCGATCCGTCCGTGCCGTACGGCTCGTAGCTCGCCCTGTAGCCGACGCTGGCGTTCAAGCCGGCGAAGGCGGCCTTCAACGCTTCGGGAAATCCGCTTTCGTCCGTATAGCGGAACTCCAGTTGGCGGGCGCGCTCGCGGACGGCCGCACGGATCGCTTCCCGCAGCGCATGTTCCCCGTCCAGCGTATGCTCCGGCTCAAGCCAATGAAGGCCGAGCGCTATTTTAAGCTTTCCGAATACCCGCCGCTCCTCTTCGGTGCCTTCCTTCTCCAATTGCCGCAGCGCATCGGCATAACGGGTGTCGGCCGCGGGATACGGCTTCGTCCATTGATGATCTTCCCGAAGCTCCCGGTCGGTCTTTAAATAATAAGTATACCGGACGCTGTCCTCCGGAGCTCCTACCGGATCGTCCCACGTCAGGTCCATGTGATACCAATGGCCGTCCAGCCGCACCATATTCCAGGCATGCTCTCCGGTGTCGACGGCGCCTTCCGCAATGATGACGGGAATGCCCGCCTTCTCCAGCATTTTGTATCCGAGCAGCGCATAACCTTGGCATACCGCTTCGCCGCGGAACAGCGCATCGTGCGCCGTATAATAAGCAAGCGACTGATCGTATTGGACGTTCAGCACGATCCAGTCGTGTATCGCCTTCACTTTCTCGTGCTCGTTCATCCCCGGCCGAAGCAGCGCTTGCAGCGTTTGCTCGACCCTCGCCTCGACTTCCGCGGTCTGCTCCTCCGATTCGCGAAACTTGGCTTCCACGGTAATCGTCGACTTTTTGCCGAGGCTGCGGATCGTATACACGTACGATTCCAAAATATAAGCGACGTAATGGTCGCGTTGCAGGGCGGATCGGATAATGGCGGACATATTGTCCGACAGCTCTTCGCGGTCGCCCGTATAAGATACGGTAAACCGTTCCGCGCGGGATTGAAATCCTTCCGCCAGCTGCCGCTCCAATTCGCCGAACTTGCCCTTGCCATCGCCGCCAACCGTCTCGCCGGCCATATCGCCGCCTGTACGGCCGGACGCACTCGCTTCCCGGCCTTCGCCGGAGAATTGCCGTGCGGCGTCGGCGGCAGTCTCGCCCGGCGCGACGATTTCCGGCTCTTGGACTTCCTCGCCGCCGGACAAGAGCGGCAAGTCCGACGCGGCCAGCCTCCACATCTCCTGGAGCGCCGGAAGCGCGTTCCGGCTCCATTCGCTTCGGAACAAGACCGCCGCAATCGCCGCGAGCAGCAGCAGTCCCCATACCGTCTTTCGCATACACCCTCCTTGCCGCCGCCCTGTTCGCGGCTGCCTTCCGTCGGCGAAGCCGATCCGCTCGCGCGGATGGCAGGCTTGGCCATTCGATCATGCTCTGCATTTCTTATCATCATATGCTCTTCACGTCCGAACATGTCTCTCGCCGTATGCCGCTTGTGCTCGCGGGACCGCCGGGGCTCGGCTGCCATAACCGGCTTTAGGCTTCCGGCGCGACCGGCCGCCTGGAAGGCCCGCCTCTCCGTACGTAACGATCCGCAAACGGGAGCACGGCTCGCCAAAATGCCGGATCCTGTTCCGAGCTGCTGTGGCCCCTTGACGAAACGAACAGCGTCCGAACGGTCCCTTCCGGCAATTCGGCGGCCAGCCGGCGCAAATCGTCCGGAGGAATAAAGTCGTCACCGTCGGAATGAATCATAAGCACCGGCGTCAAGCCGCCTTCCGCTTCGTTGTCCGGCGGCCGTCCCTCATCCGGCGCCGCTGCTCCCGCGGTGGCATGCGCGCGCAATATATCCGGGATGTTCGCCCGGCGGAACTGCTCCCTGGAGACGCCCGAGCGGATCCGCACGATCATCATAATCAAATAACCGAGCGGAAACATCGGCAGCTTCTTCCGCTTCAGCTCCACCCTCATCATCGTTTCGAACTGCGCGGGCATCGAATCGGTGACGACCGCTTTCGCCTTCAGCCCTTCGGCGAGAGCCAGCAGCGCTCCGAAGCCGCCGATCGAATGCCCGAGCACCATCAGCCGTTCGGGGTCGATCTCCGGCAGCAGGCGGCCCGCCTCCGCCGCGGCCAGCAGATCGTCGCGGAACATAAAGGCGGACGGCGCCTTGAACGGGGCGCTGTCGCCGTGGCCCCGCGCGTCATACACCATGACGGCGTAACCCGCTTCGCACAGGGGACGAACGTAGCGCAATACCCTGGTCCGGTTGGAGCCCCAGCCGTGAGCGACAATGACAAGCGGCAAGCTCCGCTCCTTCCGCCCGCAGCTCCCGTCCTTCGGCAGCAGCAGCCAGCCTTCGAGCGCCGCACCGCCGCTGCTGAACGTTACGGTTCGCCATTCGGCGTCCCCGGCATCCGGAGTCGGCGCGTTCGATATTTTGCGCGGCCTCTGGCTGATGACGGCAATTCTCCATAGGGCAAGCCCGATAAACGATAATGCTGCAATGATTCCTACTATCCACCATACCGCTTGCATTTCGACACCTTCCTCCGAGCGCTGTATTCGTTGAACTCCGGCTTGAATGCTGGCCCCGCTTGGGCGCTGCGCCGTTCAGCCGGCCTGAACGATATCCGTAAACGCCCGCGCCCTTTCCTCGATTTTGCGGAAGTCCCCTTCCTTCGCCCATTCCAGATTGACCAGCTTGCCGCCCATCCCGACGGCGTCGGCGCCGGCCTGGAAGTAATCCCGAATGTTGTGGAGGTCGACCCCTCCCGTCGCCATAATCGGCACCCGGTCGAGCGGTCCCCGAATTTCCTTCAAATAACCCAGTCCGAGCGATGCCATCGGAAACAGCTTCACCGCTTCGGCCCCCGCCTTCAAAGCCCTTACGATTTCCGTAGGCGTCATGACGCCCGGCCAAACGGAAATGCCCCTCTCTTGACCGAAGGCGATCACTTCCTCGTCAAGATTCGGGGAGATCAGAAACTGCGCTCCGGCCGCCGCGGCCTGCTCTGCCAGCTTCTTGTCCGTCACCGTGCCCGCTCCGATCCACGCCTCGCCCGCAAACCTGGAGCTCCACCGGTCGATCATGCGCGCGGCCCCGTCCGTATTCATCGTAATTTCCATCAGCCGGATGCCGCCGCCGATCAGCGCCTTGGCCGTGTCGTCGGCGTACCGGTCTTCCACCCCTCTTAATATCGCTACGATTTTATGCTTAAGCAGCCTGTCTAACATTTCGCTCATGGTCATCCCCCTTGTCTTCTATAGTTGAACTAGTGATTTTCACGACTTAAGGCCAAGCTCCATAAGGAATCAACTTCCGATCGCTCTCGCAGGGTTGCTTGGATTTCCATGAACCTTATTTGGTGACCATCCCTCTGCAAAGGCAAACACTGCCGCTTCTCCAGTTCGATTTCCTCGTTCCGCTTGTATCGTGTGATTCTCTAGTTCAACTAATTTAGATCCAATAATCGCGAAGCAGCCGAACAAACAAGTTTGGAAACGGCAGCGTCTGCATATCTTCGGGGCCGATCCAACGATAGTGCTCCGACCCGGATACGGCCTGCCCGTCCTGCGCCTTCCGGGAATCGCCCGCTTCATCCGTACTGCCATTGCTTCCGAAAGCGGCAGCCGCCGCGTAATTCGCCCGGCGTTCCGCCGCCGCTTCGGCAACCGTTCGCCTTGCAATTGCGCCCCCTGCATCTGCAGGGTCATCATCGCCGCCGCTTGCAAAGCTTGCTAAAGCCGCCGCTTCTTCGTCTCCCAAATCCGCTTCGAAAATTCTCATTTTCCAATGAATATGGCTGAAAATATGTTCGGCGTCCGAATGCCAGCCCGCGGGCCTGACCAGCAGCCCCGTCTCCTCCAGCACCATCCGGCCCAGCCGCTCCGCAACGTCTCCGTTTTCCATCGGACCTTCGCCCCGCATCCAATCCCGCTTGCCGGCATCGAGAAGCACATGCGGAAGCTCCCACATGCCGGCCAGCAGCCCTTGCTCCGGTCTCCGGCGCACGAGAATCTTTCCTTCCAGCTCGCCGCTTCCGCGGACGATGACGGCCGCCCGCAGCTCTTCCCGGGGAGGCTTGGCCTTCGTCTTGACGGGCAGCTCCGCTTCCCTCCCCGCCAGACGGCCGGCGCATTGCTCCATGACGGGGCAAGGAAGGCAGCCCGGCGATTTCGGCGTGCATACGAGCGCTCCCAGCTCCATCAACGCCTGGTTGAAATCGCCCGCCTCGCCTTTCGGAATGAGAGATTTCGCCAGCTTCTCGATGCCAGTGCGCGTGGCAGGCTTGGCTATGTCGTCCTCCAGGCAAAAATAGCGGGACAGCACCCGCATCACATTGCCGTCGACGGCCGGCTCCGGGCGGCCGAACGCAATGCTCATAATGGCGCCCGTCGTATAAGGGCCGACGCCCTTCAGCTTCGAAACCGCCTCCGTATCGTCGGGAATCGCGCCGCCGTGCAGCTCCATGACCATGCGGGCGCCGGCTTGCAAATTTCTGGCCCGGGAATAATACCCGAGTCCTTCCCAGCATTTCAATACTTCTTCCTCGGGCGCCTCCGCCAAAGCTTTCACCGACGGGAATTTATCCATAAACCGGTTGTAATACGGGATAACCGTATCGACGCGGGTTTGCTGCAGCATAATTTCCGAGACCCATACGCGGTAAGGGTCGCGGTTGGCGCGCCAGGGCAAATCCCGTTTGTTCGCTTTGTACCATGTCAGTAGTTCCTTGCTAAAAAAAGCGGCCTGTCCGCTGCGGCCGTCCGCCGGCGCTTCCTTGCGTCCGGTCTTGGCGGCCGCCGCACGATGCATGTTCATAAATTCGTTCCTTTCCATCTCTTGCGATTGCAAGTCTGCTATGCCTATACTCTATTATAAAGAGTTTTGCCGCAATTTCCTATGAACGGCCGTCGAATCAAGCCGAAAGACCTTGAAGGAGGATCATTGATCATGACCGGCTTCCGCAAATACCGAATATACGCGGCTTTGCTGGCGGCAATGGCAGCGATAACCGCAACGGCGGGCTGCGGGAACGCCCCCCGTCCCGTCAAGGGAGAAGCGCTGCAGGACGCTCCTTCCGACATCGCCGCCGTCTACAAATCTCGCTGCGTCAGCTGCCATGGCAGCGAGCTGCAAGGAAGAATCGGCGCGCAAACGAATCTGCAGCATGTCGGCGCTCGTTTGAGCGCGGAGGAGATCGCCGGGCAGATCCGCTACGGCGAAGCCGACGGCAGCATGCCCGCCTACGAAGGCAAGCTTACGGGCGAAGAAATCGAAGGGCTCGCGCAATGGCTCGCGGCCAAAAAATAACCGGCCCTCCCGGCCGCGACGAAAAAAAGCTCGAGACGCGATCAGAAGCGTCTCAAGCTTTCATTGTCTAAAGCGGACCCGTCATGGCGTCTTGGCATGCCGGCCATCCGGTAAACAGGCCCCGCAAACGTCCAGTGCGTGTGTCCCATCTGCGGATTGGAAGGGAATATGTCGCCTTGGAGCAGCAGCAGGTCGTCGCCCCAATCGTCGGAATACAGCCCGTCGCAGACGACCTGCTGGCCGGTCTTGAAACGCCTTTTGCCGCCGTTTCTGTACAGCTCGCGCATGCAACCGCTCCTTCCCCATACTTTTTTCCACTATTTATTCCAAGTATGGGCGAAAGGTTACGGCGATATTCGTTCGGCCACCGCAAATGCGGAAGCCAGTTCCCTCTCGTGCGTAATGGTGACCCACACGCGAACGTCCCGGGGGTCGTGCCCCAAAGCCGCCCACGCTTCCGCCGACAACGAGCACGCCGGCTTGCCGCCGTCTCCCCGGGCGATGTCAATGTCGGCAAAGCCCATCACCGAGCCGATGCCGCAGCCAAAAGCCTTGGATACCGCCTCCTTGGCGGCAAACCGTCCCGCCACGAACTGATGCAGCCTTGCCCCGCCGTAGCTTTCCGCCAGCTTGCGCTCGCCGGACGTCATAATCCGCGCTATAAAGCGCTCGCCCGCCGGACCGTCCAGCACGGCGGCCACCCGGCGAATATCCGCCATATCATGCCCGATTCCGATAATCATCCCTGCACCGCCTTTACTATGAAGGAGAGATTAGCAGAAGGTCCGCGTCAAGTCAAGAATCGGCAGCCAATTCCCGTTCGTATTCGAACGGCCTCCCGTCGGCATCGGCAAAATGCACCGTCGCGACTCCGCTGCGATAAGCTTCCTCATCCACCCAATCGCCTTCGGCGTAAAATGCGTATTTCGTAAAACCAGGAAACTCGTAAAGTTCTTTGCCCAGCTCCTGCGGTACAAGCGGCACCTCCGACGCGCTGCCGTCCGGCATCCGGATAATGACGGCAACATCTTCGGGGCCGCCGCGGCCCTCCGGCAGCCAGACATAAAGCCTGACGAGCTGTCCGCTCCCTTTGTCTGCGTCTTGAATGCGGAGCGTCATATGCGCATCCTCGCCCATGACATGCCAGTAGAACGGCTCCCTTGCCGCCTCCGCCGCCCGATGCGGCGGCGAAGTGGAAGCCAGCCAGCCCGCAAGGACAATAAGAGCGGCGG
>Ga0065721_10004083_pt1 | contig 43125 bp, 42 predicted proteins | sample Mesricmetagenome_FD_59108 | JGI IMG/M metagenome (GOLD analysis project Ga0065721, IMG submission 59108) | Mesophilic microbial community from rice straw/compost enrichment Sample: eDNA_1 v2 (version 2) | ecosystem: Engineered > Solid waste > Grass > Composting > Bioreactor | place: USA: Davis...
TGAACCTGAGCCGCAAACAAGCCCGCATTACACGTGCCTGGGAAAAGATCGTGGAAGTACACAAAACCGGCGAGGTGATTACCGGTACGGTTACTTCAAAAACAAAGGGCGGTTTGATTGTGGATGTGTTCGGTATGGAAACTTTCTTACCGGGTTCGCAGATCGACGTAAAAACCGTTACCGACTACGATCAGTTTGTAGGCAAGACCATGGAGTTCAAAGTAGTGAAGATCAACGAAGCTATCAAGAACGCCGTAGTATCGCATAAAGCCCTTATCGAAAGCGATATCGAAGCACAGCGTGCCGAGATCATGAGCAAACTCGAAAGAGGTCAGGTACTGGAAGGTACCATCAAAAACATTACCGACTTCGGCGCCTTTATGGATCTGGGCGGTCTGGACGGTTTGTTGTATATCACCGACATCAGCTGGGGTCGAATCAGCCATCCGAGCGAAGTACTGAAACTGGATCAAAAACTGAAAGTGGTAGTACTGGACTTCGATGACGAGAAGAAACGCATCAGTCTGGGTCTGAAACAGCTGACACCGCATCCATGGGATATCCTGCCTGAGAATATTCACGAAGGTTCTGTAGTGAAAGGTAAAGTGGTGAACATTGAAGATTATGGCGCCTTCCTGGAAATCATGCCGGGTGTGGAAGGTCTGGTTCACGTAAGTGAAATTACCTGGGCCAATACGCCTATCAACGCCAAAGAATTCTTCAAACTGGGCGATGAGTACGAAGCCAAGATTGTTACGCTCGATAAAGACAACCGCAAAATGAGTTTGTCTATCAAACAAATGAGCGAAGATCCCTGGAGCACCATCGAAACCAAGTTCCCCGAAGGCAGCCGTCATACCGGTCTGGTGAAAAACATCACGCCTTACGGTGTGTTTGTTGAGCTGGCTCCTGGTATTGGTGGTATGATTCACATAAGCGACCTGAGCTGGCTGAAACGCTTCAACCATCCTTCCGAGTACACTAAAGTGGGTGAGAACATCGACGTAGTGATACTGGGTATTGATAAAGACAATCGCAAGCTGCAACTGGGCCATAAGCAACTGGAAGAAGATCCCTGGAATGCATTGCAAGGTACATTTGCTGTGGGTTCTGTTCATGAAGGTACCGTTATCCGCCGTGACGATAAAGGCGGTATTGTTCAACTGCCTTATGGTTTGGAAGGTTTTGCGCCCAACCGTCATTTACAACGTGAAGATGGCAAGAGCATAGGCGCCGACGAAACCACCCAGTTTATGGTAATTGAGTTCGACCGCAATGAAAAACGCATTGTAGTGTCGCATACACGTATCTGGGAGCAGTCGAAGATGGAGGAGAAAGAAGCGCAGAAGAAAGAACAGCGTGCTGAGGCCGACAAAACCAAGAAAGCTGTCAAGAGCATTCAGAACAAGGTAGAGAAAGCTACTTTGGGTGATTTGGGTGCATTGGCAGAGATCAAGGAAAAGCTGAAGCAGGAAGAGCAGCAGGGCGGAGGCAATGCTGCCTCCTCCGGAGGAGAGACTAAAGAGTAACCAGCATAGAAGGGCTGCCGAAAGGCGGCCCTTTGTTTTTCAGGGCGGCCCCTGCGAGAGCCGCGCCCCAACGCAAAACCGTCCCGCCGTGAGGCGCCGGGACGGTTTTGCGTGCGCACGGGGCTCCCGCAGGGAGCTGATCCTGCAAAGGCCCCCCTCAGGCGTATTTATAAAGATGACAAGATCGTTTGATTAAATTCCGCCAACGAATTCAACTTCGCATCCGCGGCATCCCACCTCGTCTGGTGATTCACATGCGGCGCCGGCACCACCACACACTTCATCCTTGCGGCCTTCGCCGCAATCATCCCAAAAAACGAATCTTCAAACACCACACACTCCGTAGGCTTCACGCCCAACAATTCGGCACAATTTAAAAATACCTGCGGATGCGGCTTCCCAAAAGGCAAATGCTCTGCCGACGTAATAGCATCCAGGTAAGGCCTGATCTGCAATTTCTCTATCACCGCCTCTATCAACACCATGGGCGAAGAAGAAGCCAGCCCTATTTTAAATTCCCGCTCCTTAAAAAACTGCATGATGTATTCCACACCCGGCAAGCCTACGCCCTGTTCCTTTATTTTATTCAGCGCACCGGTTTCCACCAATCTCGCTGCTTCCTTTGCCTTTTCTTTATCCAGTGTAAAATGCGTGAACCAGTAATCCACCCATTCCGGTGTACGCAACCCGGTAGTGGAATGATATTGTTCTTCTGTTAAAGTAATGCCAAACTGCTCCAGCATCTCGGCCCCGGCCTGCTGCCACAAGGGTTCTGAGTCGATGAGCAGGCCATCCATATCAAAAATAGCTGCGCGTAAATTCATGGCGCAAAAGTAAGGTATAAGGGATAAACCGGGTTCCCTTATGCCTTTTTCTCTACTTCAAGGCAAACACGGCATTCACCTCCATCCTCAACCTGATTTTTTTGAAATCGGTACCATCGTTACCCGAGCTGCCGGCTTCCATTCTGTATTGCGACACGCTGTTCGACGCCATATTATAATGCATGTTGAAAGGCACAACGGGTTGGTCATTGATTTCAGAGATGGTAATGGCCTCACCAATTTTTTCATCAATGGCATCTGCCAGGTAAGCCGCTTTTTCTTTGGCTGCCTTTACAGCCTGTATCTTCAATTGTTTACGATACTCCTGCATATTGCTGTGCCAAACCCGGCTTATTTGAAAATTTTGTGTAGCCTCATCATCCAGTTTGGCCACCAGTTCATCTATTTTTTTACTGTTGCTGAATTTTACCTGGTAGGCAATGGTGGCAAACAATTCATCTTTCTTTTTCTTCTTCAACCACGAATAAGGTGTAGCGCCTGCATAAGAGGCAATGGTTACCAGTGAATCGGGCAGCCCTATGCTGCGACAACTATTCAAAAAAGCCGTTTTTACTTTTTCAATGTCTATTTTTCCCGATCCCTTTTTCTCATATTCTGTTAATGTTACCGTTACATACATCTCATCGGGAATGATCTCTATTTCAGCGCTGCCCGATACATTGATGGTTTTGGGGAACGGGTTGGCAGGAACTACGGTTTGTGCAAAGCTGTTGCTGATCATCATTATAGCCATGCCCAGTGTTACAATTCGTTTCATTTGATGTATTTTTAGTTACCATACAGATGTGAAACTTTGATAAATTACATAAATTACGAAGGGACAGCCTGTTTAAGTATACCTTTATTAACAATTTATTAAAGCATGAGCTCGTTCACGGAACGGTTGAAACATTTCAAGCTGGTTAAAAAGCTGATCTATTTTTTGATTGGTATCATCACCTGGCCGGGGCTGGTGATCATCAACAGGCTGCGCATATCCGGCACAGAACATATTGCCAAACTACCCAACAGGAATGTATTGTTTGTGAGTAATCACCAGACTTATTTTGCCGATGTCATTACTTTCCTGCACATATTCTGCGCCGTTAAATGGGGCAAGAAAAACAAGCTGGGCATTCCTTATTACCTGTTGAATCCTTTTACCAGGGTGTATTATGTAGCTGCTGAAGAAACCATGAAGGGCAGCTGGATCAGCCGCCTGTTTACACTGGGCGGCGCACTTACGGTGAAGCGAACCTGGCGTAAAGAAGGCAATGAAACACGGCGTGGCCTCGATCCATCCGATACACGGAAAATTACCCGGGCGCTGGCCAATAACTGGGTCATTACTTTTCCGCAGGGTACTACCACGCCTTTTGCACCCGGCCGTAAGGGCACGGCCCATATCATCAAACTCACCAAACCCATAGTGATACCCGTGGTGATCAGCGGCTTTTGGCGCGCTTTTAATAAAAAGGGATTGAAATTTAAAAAGAAAGGAAGCCTGCTCACCGTAAAATTCAAGGAACCCCTGGAGGTGGATTACGAGGCAGACGCCGATGTAATATTGAAGCAGGTGATGGACGCCATTGAACAAAGCAAGGAATACATGATGAAGGGCGCCCATCACTGGAGCAAACAGGTATAGTTATTTGGTGAACAGGGCTTTTAGTTCGCTGGCATCTTCCGGTTTCATTTTACCACCCAGTATCAGACGTATCTGACGCCTGCGCAAAGCGCCTTCGAACAGTTTTTTTTCTTCCTCTGTTTCCGGTATCAATGCAGGAACAGGGCGTGGTTTTCCATTCGGGTCCAGCGACACAAACGTAAAATACGCCTCGTTGCTTTTGTATTTGTACTGGTGCAGCGCGTCTTCGCCCCAAACCTTCATATGCACTTCCATGCTGGTGGTAAAGGCGCGCGATACACGGGCCTCTATATGCACTACATTGCCCAGCTTGATGGGGTTTTCAAAGGAGATATTATCCACCGAGGCCGTTACCACCGGAGCGCCGCAATGTTTCATGGCGGCCAGAGCCGAGGCAATATCCATCCAATACATCAAACGGCCACCCATGAGGTTGCCAAAGGTATTGGTATCGTTGGGTAATACCAGTTCGGTCATAACCACCTGCGATTCTTTGGCGGTTTTGCTTGTTCTTTCCATGGGGGCAAAGGTAAATGGGAAATTTTGAAATTGGGTTTATATAGCCTAAAAGCTATATGGTCACTTTATCCAGCGTTTGCAGGAACATTTCATCGGCATCGGCTCCAATTCCGGGTGTATCAGGCACTTCCAGGAAAAATCCCTTGTAGCGCACGCCGCCGGTTACAGGGTCGGTTGTATGGCCCAGCAAGCAGGTATCCATATCATAAAACTGCACATTATCGTGCGCCAGGGCAAAATGCGCAAAGGCGCTTAATGCAATACGGCTTTCCAGCATACCACCCATCATACAGGGAATATGGTGTTGTGCACACACATCGTTTATCTTTTTGGCTTCGAAAATGCCGCCCGATTTGGAGAACTTGATATTTACATACGCGCAGGCATTGGCCCTGATGATGCGCAGGGCATCGTGGTGATCGAATACGCTTTCATCGGCCATGATCCTGATGGGGGAGAGGCGCACCAGTTCGGGCAGTTTATCATCGTCCCAATGGCGCATGGGTTGTTCGCAAAACTGAATATTATAAGGCGCCATGGCGGTCAATGCAAACAGGGCATCGTTGTAGCTCCAGCCCTGGTTGGCATCGATGCGCAGGATGATGTTGCTGCCGGCTGCCTCGCGAATGCGGCGTACCCGCTCTACATCTTCTTTGGCATTTTTACCCAGCTTGATTTTAATGATGCGCACTCCGCGCTGCACAAAATCTTTTGCCGTATTGGCCATATTTTCGGGCGTATCTATGCCGATGGTGAGATCGGTTTCCAGCTCTTTTTTACGGCCACCCAGGTACTGGTAAAGCGGCTGGCCGGCGGCTTTGGCCGCCAGGTCGTACAGGGCCATATCGAAGGCGCTTTTTATGGTGGCATTGAAGGCGGTAAACAGGTGCAGGTCGTTGAGACGTTCTTCTATATTGGCTGCTTCCTTGTTTTTCCAAAGCGCTGCAAAATCTTTGGCCATTTCAAAACAGGTGGCCTGGGTTTCACCCACGATCATGGGGAAGGCCGAGCATTCTCCTACGCCATAGATTCCTTCATTGGTATGCACCCTGATGAATATATTCTGGGCATAATGCATGGTGCCGGTGGCAATGGTGAAGGGGTGCATGGGAATGCTGAAGCGGTAGATATCGGTGTGCGTAATTTTCATAGGGGCACAAGATACAAAGCCATCTTCAAATCCCTATTTTGCCTATCTTCGCGACTAACATTCGTTAGTAATATGACGCAGACCATACCTGCTGTATCTTTCGATAACACCGAAAACGCATTCGCCTATAAATCCGATAAAGAACTGCAAAAAGCCCGGTTTTTATTCACGAGCATGGGCTACCAAAGCCTGGTAAAACTGGGCACACGCATTACCCCCTGGGCCATCAGGGCCGGCTTACCCATCAAGGGACTGATTCGCAATACCATTTTTGAGCAGTTTGTGGGCGGCGAAACACTGGAAGAAACGGCCGGGGTGGCTGCCAAACTTAAACAGTTCAATGTACAGGTAATTCTCGATTATGGCGTGGAAGGAAAGGAGGGGGAAGAAAATTTCGATCATGCCACCAATGAATTTATCCGCGTTATCAATTATGCCGCCACCCAGCCTAATATTCCCTTTATGAGCGTTAAGGTTACCGGTCTGGCCCGTTTTGCCCTGCTGGAAAAACTGGATGCGGCCGCCACCGGTAAAAGCGGTTATGAAGGCAAGGTGCATGAAGAAGTGCTGAGCGCCGATGAAAAAGTCGAGTGGCAACGCGTGGTGCAACGCATAACACGCATTATAGAAGTGGCTGCCCAACGCGGCGTCGGCGTTTTGATTGATGCCGAAGAAAGCTGGATTCAGGATCCCGTAGATGCGCTTACCATGCAAATGATGGAGCGCTTTAATAATAAACAGGCCGTTATTTTCAACACCATTCAGCTTTACCGTCACGATCGGCTGGCTTTTTTACGCAGCAGCCTGGTAGAGGCCCAGCAAAAGGGATTTATACTGGGCGCCAAACTGGTGCGCGGCGCTTATATGGAAAAGGAAAGAAAGACGGGACCGAAGAAAAAGATAACGCATCGCCCATTCAACCCGATAAAGCTGCCAGCGATCGGGATTACAACGCCGCTGTTGCCTTTTGTATAGATCATATCGACCAGATATCGCTTATCGTGGCTTCGCATAATGAATACAGTAATTTGTATACTACGCAATTGCTCGATCAAAAAGGTTTGCCGCATAACCATCCGCATGTACATTTTTCACAGCTCTATGGCATGAGCGACAACATTACTTTCAATCTTGCCAGGGCAGGCTTTTCAGTAAGCAAATATTTGCCCTTTGGGCCCATCAAAGATGTGATACCATACCTGATGCGCAGGGCGCAGGAAAACTCTTCCGTATCAGGACAAACCGGCCGTGAACTGGGGCTGATCAAAAAAGAGCTGCAAAGGCGGAAACAGGCAGGGTAGTTATTTCAGGGTTTCACCAAACAACTTCAATGTTCTTTCCCAGGCCAGTTTGGCTGCCGCTTCATTGTATCGCGTAGGCGCCGTATCGTTGTTAAAGGCATGCTGTGCGCCTTCATACACGTATAATTCGTATTTGACGTTGGCTTTTTTCAGGGCTTCTTCATAAGCGGGAATACCCGCATTTACACGTTCGTCTAAACCGCCATAATGCAATTGCACCCTGGCTTTTATTTTGGGCACATCTTCGGCATTGGGCTGCCGGCCATAATAGGCTACTGCGGCCTTGAGTTCGGGCACATGCACCGCCAACTGGTTGGCCATGGCGCCGCCCCAGCAAAAGCCTACGCAGCCGAATTTGCCATTGGTATCGGAGCGTGTTTTCAGGTAATCGAATGCCTTTATAAAGTTGTTGAGGTTTTTTTGTATATCGAGCTTACTGAACAGTCCGCGGGCTTCATCTTCATTGGCCGGGGTGCCGCCAAAAGGCGAGAGCGCATCCGGTGCCAGGGCTATATAACCGGCCAACGCCACGCGGCGGGTTACATCTTCTATATGCGGGTTCAGTCCGCGGTTTTCATGAATCACCACCACCGCGCCTGTTTTGCCATCCAGGTTTTTCGGTTTCGCCAGGTATCCCTTCATGGTGGTATCATCACCCGGCCAGGTAACGCGTTCGGTAACCAGCCGGTCGTCCTGCGGCGGTATGGTTTGGGCATTGGCATAATTCACTTCCAGCAGGGGCAGTACCGCCAGGGCGGCTGTAAGGCTGCCTGTGAGTTTGGTAAGGCGTTTGATAAACTCATCGCGGGAAAGCGGTTTGTGTGTATATTCGTCGAAGAGGTTAATGATTTCCTGGTTCATATAATGGTAATGTTGGTGTGTGTTTTTAAAGTTAGCAAATCGGCCTGTCTTTACATAAACAAAATATATGGGTAATAATTTGAACCTAATTTCGTAATTTATCGCGGTAATGGTAACGTATAGGGCACTTTCCGATACTGAATTAGTTGCATTGCTGAATAAAAGCGACCAGTTGGCCTATACCGAAATTTTTGAACGGTATAAGCAACTGCTTTACCGGCATGCTTTCCGTATACTAAATGATCACGAAGTCGTAAACGACATCATCCAGGAATTGTTCCTGGCCATTTGGCAGAAACGCGAAACACTGGTCATACATTCTTCATTGACCGCCTACCTGTTTCAATCTGTGCGCAATAGAATATTCGATTGGATTGCGCATCAAAGAGTTGAAAGCAAATACCTTCAATCCATTCATGATTTTGCTGAAAAGGCCGGGTTTATCACCGATGAAACCATCAGGGCCAGGGAGTTGAACCGGATCATCGAAAAAGAAATTGCCAGCCTGCCTCCCAAAATGCGTACCGTGTTCGATCTTAGCCGTGAAACCGATCTTACATATAAAGAGATCGGCGAGCAACTGAACATCTCCGACAAAACGGTCAAGCAACAGGTGTACAATGCGGTGAAGATACTGCGGCTAAAGATCAATTCCTTTCTTTTCTTCATTCATTTATAGCTACTTAATTTTTTTTATTTTCTTCTATGACCTTTTAATGCGCAACCCGTCTCTTTATTAAGGAAGACGATCGTATGATGCAACCTGAAGAAATAAAGGCGCTTTTGGAAAAATATGTCAGCGGAGGATTGACCGACGCGGAGAAAGCCATGCTCGAAAGCTGGTATATTAAGCAAGCCGATAGTAATGATGTACCGTTAGATGAGTACACCATGCAGCAAAATCTCAGGCAAATGACTGCCAGGTTACCGGTACAAAAGTCCTCGCCGGCTTTATTACATAGGCTGTGGCCCAAAGTAGCCGCCGCTGCTATTGTATTGTTGACCGGTTCTGCCATATGGTTTTTAACAAAACGGCCGGTTACAGAAAAGCCTGTTTTGGCAGCCACCACGGCGCCACAAATGGTAAGTCCGGGTAAAGACGGCGCCATACTTACACTGGCCGATGGAAGGCAAATTATACTGGACAGTACCGGCGATAAGATCATAGCCAATCAAAATGGGGCACGTGTGTTATTGGAAGATGGGCGCCTGGTTTATAAATCTTTGACAGCCGGTAACCGTCAGAATGATCGGTCTGCCATTTCATACAATACCGTGGCTACCCCGCGTGGAAGACAGTTTCAACTTGTATTGCCCGATGGTACAAAGGTTTGGTTGAATGCGGCCAGCAGCATCCATTATCCCACCGCATTTACCGGCAGCGAGCGCCGTGTGGAGATCACCGGTGAAGCCTATTTTGAAGTAGCGCATGATAAAAGCAAACCTTTTCATGTAAGATCCAATAAACAGGAAGTAGAAGTATTGGGAACCCATTTCAATATTATGGCCTATGACGATGAACCGGCCATCAAAACCACCTTGCTGGAAGGAAAGGTGAAAGTGCATTCCAATACCAACGTGATACTGGAGCCCGGCGAGCAGGCCATCGTTAACGGTAAAATAAAAGTGGCACTTGTAAATACAGAGGCTGCCGTAGCCTGGAAGAACGGCGAATTCATGTTCAGGAACGAACCGCTGGAAAATATCATGCGTTCGATTGCACGCTGGTACGATGCAGAGATCATCTACAAAACCGATGTCTCTAAAAAAGCCGTATGGGGCACCGTTACAAAATATAGCAATGTATCTGATGTGCTGAATATGATCACCTTAACGGGTGTTGCACATTTCAGGGTAGAGGGCAAAAAAATAATCGTATTGCCCTGATGAGCGCACGCTCATTCTTTCATAGCCTTTATCCAATTCATTTTCAAACCATTTGTAATGTATAAAATTTATACAATGATACACTATTGCCTGAACCGCCGCCGGTCAAAACCACTGGCCATAAGATGCATCATGCTGTTGATCACGATTACTTTGCTGCTACAGGCAGGTGCAAATGTTATTGCGCAGGGCATCACCTTTTCGAAAAAGGACGCCACGGCAGAAATGATATTCGATGAAATTGCGAGGCAAACCGGCTACCGGGTGCTTTGCCAGGCAGCTATCATGCATTCAGCCGGTACGCATGATGTGAACTTTAAGCAGGCTTCAGTGGAAGAAGTACTCAAAACTTTTTTCCCCGACCAGCAGTTTTCGTTTGTTATCAAAGACAAGACCATCGTCATTCAAAAAAAAGCAGCACCCGTTAAAACGGCCCCTGTTGTATACGAAGAACAGACAACCATCCATGTAAGTGGCCAGGTTGTTACAGAAGCGGGCAACCCTGTGCCTGGTGTATCGGTAAGCGTGAAGAATACCAATAGAGCTACTACTACAGATGTGGAAGGCCGGTTTTCTTTCAGCGACATCGACGAGCATGCCGTGCTGATCATTTCGCATGTAAGTTATATTACCCGTACCGTGCCCGTGAGCCCACAGCCCATGACCATTGTGTTGACCGAAAACCAGAGAGGGTTGGGAGAAGTGGTTGTGGTAGGTTATGGTACGCAAAAACGCAGTGATGTGAGCAGCGCCATCAGCACCTTCAAACCGAATGAAAGGAATGCCCGCCCTGTTTTGGCGCCCGATCAACTGATACAGGGTAAAATGGCAGGTGTAATGGTGGCTTCGGGATCGGGTAACCTGGGCGGCGCCAACCGGGTAAGCATACGCGGTATTGGTTCGCTCAGCGCCAGCAACGAGCCTCTGTATGTAATCGACGGTGTTCCGGTACGGCCACATAATGCAGCGATTTTCAACTTTGGTGAAAATATGAACCCCCTGGCCGAGCTAAATCCGAATGATATTGAATCGATCGATGTATTGAAGGATGCCGCTTCAGCAGCCATTTACGGTTCAAGAGCTACCAATGGCGTAATACTTATTACCACCAAATCGGGCAAGAAAGGAAAATCGAAACTGAACGTGGACCTTTTTTCCGGCATGCAGCAAGTGCCGAATCTTCATAAATTAAAAATGGCCGATTCCAAACTATATGTGGATGTGATCAATGAGGCCATAGACAATTATAACCTGCAATATGGCTATTCACCTGGCACAGGCAATTTTATACCTTACATACAAAATCCCTATCCCGGGCTGCCCGATACCGATTGGTTGGACCTGGTATTGCAAAAAGGGCGTACGGTGAGCGCCAACGTTTCGTTGAGCGGCGGAACAGACAGAAGCACTTACTATATATCCAGCAGCTTTCTTGACCAGGAAGGTGCCGTGAAAACAAACAGGCTGAAAAAATATACAGGCAAAATCAATCTAACACAACAGGTCTTTTCTTGGTTCAAGGTGGGCGCCGCAACCAATATGAGCTATTCTCGCAACAATCGTGTGCCCGGTTCCAACCTGGGTTCAACGGTGCTTGCCAGGGGGTTGGAGCAAAGGCCATTTGACCGTCCTTACAAGCCGGATGGTAGTTATTATGTGGGGGGTACTTCGGAACTGCTCAGAAACAATTCCGTGCAAATTCTCAATGAACAAAAGACATATCTCGACAATTACCGGTTCCTTGGTAATTTTTTCGCGGAAATCGATTTGGCCAAAGGACTCAGTTTTAAATCATCACTGGGAACAGACCTTATTTATACGCACGATTATGTTTATTACAACGAGGACCATCCATATGGTACAGGCAAGGGGAGGCTCATCGATAATTCACGCCTGAACACCAACCTCATCGTGGAAAACACGCTGAATTATAATAAACGGTTCAATGAGCTGAACCTGGGTGCACTGGCAGGATATTCTTTCCAGAAGATGGGTACCACTACCAAATTGGTAGATGGCAGCGGTTTTCCTTCTTCATCCTTTGATGTGAATTCGGTGGCAGCCACGATCACTGATGCTTCAACCGGTTTATCGGAAAACGCCATGGAATCTTATTTCAGCCGTGTGACCCTGAATTATGCCGGCAAATACCTGTTGGCTGTTTCCATGCGTGCCGACGGATCGTCGCGATTTTCAAAACAGCGCCGTTACGGCTATTTCCCTTCCGTTTCGGCTGGATGGGAACTGTCTAAAGAACAGTTTTGGCAGGCTGCCACTACCGATCTGAAATTGCGCGTAAGCTATGGTAAAACCGGCAACCAGGAGGGCATCGGCAATTATGCATACCAGGCATTGGCAGGGGGTGGTTACAACTACAACAACAAAAGTGGCCTGGCTATTACGGGTTTTGGAAATGACGAGCTTACCTGGGAAAGCGCTAACCAGTTCAATGCAGGGCTTGACCTGGGCTTGTTCAAAGGCAGGATCAATATCACCGCCGACTATTTCATTAAGAATACTACGAATCTTTTGTACGAAAAACCAACGGCGGCCACTACCGGTTTCACCAGCCTTACTACTAATATCGGTTCTATGCGGAACCGGGGTTTAGAGCTGGCTGTCAGTACCAATTACGATCTTGGTCAATTGTCGTGGAGCTCCAGCTTCAATATCTCTTTCATCAGGAACAAACTTACTTCTTTGCTCGGTAACGAAGACCTGTTAATAGGCGCTAACCGCGTATTGCGCGTAGGCAGTGAAGTGGGCAGTTTTTATATTTATAAGCAGGTGGGCATTTTTCAATCGGATGATGAGGTGCCACAGCCTTTGTACGATGCAGGCATTCGTGCGGGAGATGTGAAATATGAAGACCTGGATAACAACGGTACCATCGACATCAACGATCGGCAGATCGTAGGCACATCCAACCCTGATTTCTTTGGTGGATGGGATAATTTCTTCGGCTATAAAAATTTCGATCTCAACATTTCAGTGACCTATTCATCCGGGGCTGAAATTTATGCACCCTGGCGTATTAATGTATCACGGCTGGGTGGCACTTATTTTCCCTTCCTCGAAAGCGAGGCATTGAACAGGTGGACCGGTCCGGGTACCAGCAATACCGTTCCAAGGGCTATCAGCGGCAATACATACAATACGTATAACTCTACACGTTACCTGGAGGATGGTTCTTATATAAGGCTGCGTAACATTAGCCTTGGTTATAACTTTCCTAAAAAATTGCTTTACAGGTTAAGGCTGGAAAGGTTGCGCATTTATGCACAGGCCGACAACCTGCTGCTACTTACCAATTATTCCGGCATCGACCCTGAAGTGAACGATAACCTCGATCCAAAATACCTGGGCGACGATAACCTGGTGATGCCGCAACTGAGAACCTTCAATATCGGAATCAATCTTACTTTTTAAAGTTTAGTATCATGAGCAATAAAATATTTTTTATAATGCTGATGGCGGTGCTGGCGGGCGCATCCTGTTCGAAGAAACTGGATATTTATCCGCACTCTGCTGCTGCCTCCGAAAATTTATCCACCAAAGATGTGGAGTTGTTCCTTACCGGCGTGTATAATAAGGTGCAGAATGCGCCGGGCCGCGAATCTTATATTATGTTCGATCTCATTGGCGGCAATCTGATTACAGCACGTGGTACAGGTGGCCCCATTCAACTCATCAATAGCATCATGCGCCCCGAGCAGTCCATGATCAGCGCCTCCTGGAATGGCTATTACAATGCTTTATACCAGGTAAATATCCTGTTGTCGGCCGCCACGAACATGGAAGAATCGGCACGTAAAAATGAAATACTGGGTATCGCGCATTTTTTCAGGGGATATATTTATTATAATCTCGTTACCCGCTGGGGAGGCGTTCCCGTGCTGGAAAAAAATACGGTTGACAATGTTGCCCGCAGTACCGAAGCCGCCACCTGGCAGTTTGTTGAATCGGAGCTGCAGCAGGCCATTGAACTGGCGCCCGATTACAGCGATTATTATTATGTGTCGAAAGATGCAGCCAGGGCATTGATGGCCCGCACCAAACTGGCTATGGGTAAGAAGACCGAAGCAGCCGCCCTGGCCGAGCAGATTATTACCTCGAACCGCTTTAAGCTGGATGCGTTTGAAAAAATTTTTCGCAACCAGCAGAATACCGAAGAAATTTTCGCTTTTAAAAACCTCACGGCCGAATCGAGCATTGCCATCAGTACCCTGTTCTACACATACGCCCATCCCGTAAAAGGAAGTTATGCCTATGCGCCTGCGCCTGATGTGATGCAGATGTATGAAAACGATGACAAAAGAAAAGCAATGTCCATCGATGTATATGGCAGCGACAATGTCATCAACAAATATCCCAGCGGACAGTCGGGCACCGATCCCATCATCATCACAAGGCTTGCCGAAATGTACCTGATCAGCGCGGAAGCAAAGGGTTTGAGCGGACTATCGCGCCTGAACGAACTAAGGGCCGCCAGGGGTCTGACTGCCGTTAACCCTGTTAACGAAGCGGACTATCTTGATGCCGTACTATTGGAAAGAAGACGCGAACTATTGGCAGAAGGATTTCGTTGGTACGACCTGGTACGCCTGCAAAAAGCCGTTAGCGTACTCGGTATTCGTGAAGCATTACAGAAATTGCCCATTCCCGAATCGGAGCTGGTGTTGAACGATTTGCTGGAACCCAATTCAGGATATTAAAACATGCGAACTATGCAAACCCGATCAAAAAATATATATATTCTGTTGCTGTTTGTTTTACCGGCTTTTGTAGCTTGTAAAAAAGATAAGAACGAAGCTGCTGAACCGAAAACCTTTAGCGAGATTACCACTAAAATAATGGAGAACAGCAGTATAATGGCCAGTGTGTTTTCTGATACTACATTCGAGGTGCACCCCGGCGTTTGGGAAACCGATATCCACTATATGAATATGGCAGGGCTTAGTACACGTTTGTTCATATTGGAGGCAGACCTCAATAATCCCGGTGTGAAAATGGTTGCCGCTACACCTTTTGATGCGTCGGCCTATAGTGCACAAACCGTTACTGAAATGAGCAGGTACGTAGATGCGCCCAACAATCGCGTAATAGCCGGCTTCAATGGCGACTTCTTTAACACAACCAGTTTTCAACCCCTGGGTATAGTATATAAGAATGGCGTGGCCATTAAACCGGCCTTTACCGACAATGCCGACAAGCCGCAGCAGGGGCTCAGCTTTTTGGCCGTATTAAAAGACGGCAGGCCTTATATAGGTGATAAAGATGATGATTATACAACGGTAAAAACGCAAATTCAGGAGGCGCTGGGTGGCGGTGTATTCCTGGTCAGGGACCACAAAAAAGTGCCGCAGTCAATCCCTACTGTCGAACCTCGTACAGGCGTAGGTATTACAGACAACAGGCTGGTATATTTTATTGTGGTGGATGGACGGAATTTCTATTTCTCAAACGGCATCAACTACAGCGATATGTCGCAGATTTTTTACGCATTGGGTGCAAGCGATGCCATCAATCTGGATGGAGGCGGTTCTTCCACCTTTATGATCAGGCATCCTTTGGCGCCTGTATGGCAGGTGCGCAATATGCCGTCTGACGGCAGTCCGCGCGCAGTGGCCAATTCCTGGTTAATTATTTCAACAACCCAACCTTAACAAGATGAGTAAAATAACTGCATATATATTCATGGGTATGCTGCTGGTGGCTTCATGCAGCAAAGACGATCATCCTGCCGACGTTTCGACGGCTCCATCGATCACTTCCATTTGGCCCGACAATGGTCAGGAAAACAGCATTGTAATTATCAACGGAAAAAATTTCAGTACAGTCAATACAGAAAACCATGTGCAGTTTAATGGGGTTGATGCGATAGTGATAGAGGCATCGGCCAGGCAATTGCAGGTGGTATCGCCCAAAAATGCCGGCAATGGAAAAGTGACCGTAACCATAAATGGTCAAACGGCGGAGGGTCCTGTGTTTACCTACAAGGCGCCGCCGGCATCGCAATACATCGTAAATACTTTTGCCGGTACCGGTACTGCGGGTTTGATGAATGGGGTAGCCCTGGAGGCGCAGTTCAGGAATCCAGAGGGCCTGGCCATCGACGCGGCGGGCAATATCATAGTAGCCGACCGGCAGAACCATGTGATCAGGAAGATCAGCACTAATGGAGAAGTAACCACGATAGCCGGTGATGGCACTGCCGGGTATGCCGATGGACAGGGTACGACTGCAAAGTTCAATCTGCCCTGGAAGGTGGCGATAGACAAACAGGGCAACATCATTGTGGCCGACAGGGATAATTTCAAGATCCGTAAAATAACGCCCGATGGAATGGTAAGCACCCTCGCCGGCAGCACGGCCGGATATGCAGACGGCGCCGGTTCTGCAGCCAGGTTCATGCAACCGCTGGATGTGGTGGCCGATGACCAGGGTAATGTATATGTGGCAGACAATACGGGTCATCGTATTCGAAAGGTAACGCCCGCCGGTGTAGTTACCACTCTGGCGGGGGATGGTACCGCCGGGTACCAGGATGGAACCGGAACGGGCGCCAAACTGAGGAACCCCAGCGGCCTGACGCTCGACAACGAGGGCAACATCATTGTAGCCGACCGCATCAATCATCGTATTCGCAAAATAACACCGGCCGGTGTGGTGACCACAGTGGCCGGCAGTGGCAGTTCGGGCCTGATAGATGGCGATGCTGCAACAGCCCGCTTTGCCGATCCCTATGGCGTGGCGGTAGATAATGATGGGAATATACTGGTGGCCGACCTGACCAATGCACGCATCAGGCAGATCACGCCTGCGGGCCAGGTATCTACCCTGGCGGGCAGTTCGGCGGGTTTTGCCGATGGATTGAGCCATGATGCCAGGTTCAGCAGTCCTTCTGACCTTGAAGTGGGCGCCGATGGAAAGATTTATGTAGCAGATTTGAATAACCACCGCATACGGGTAATTAAAAAAATATAGGCCATGTACAGGCAGGCGACAGGTGTATTAATTGTGCTATTGGCAAGTGTTACGGTAGCTGCTCAATCTATTCAACCAGGAACCGTTTTGGGCAGGCAGATCGTGTCGGGCTCGTCATTGATCAAAACGCTGTTGGCAGATACTTCGTTTGAGATTGCCAAAGGGGTAGAGGAAACCGATCTGTATTATATCAATAGTAAAGGGCAGCCGATGCATGTGTTCATATTAAAGGCAAGGCCGGGGAAAAAGCATGTGCGGTTGAAAATAGTTTGTGCAGACAGTGTCAACGGGAACCGCGAAAAGCTAAGCGATATGATCAGCCGCAGTGGCCATTCCCACCAAATTGTGGCAGGGGTAAATGCAGATTTCTTTAATATGGGAACCGGTGCGTCGCTGGGTATTTTGTACAAAGATGGTATTGCGCTGAAGGATACGTTTACAGGTGGCAAGGAACAACAGGGGCTTACTTATTTTGGTATTCAAAAACGGAGGCGGCGGCTTATCATCGGCAGCAAGGGAGAGCAACGGCCGCCATTACTGGATGCGGCTGGTGGTGGCGTATACCTGGTAAAGAATTACCAGGCAGTTCCGCAAACCGTGCCCGCCGTTCATCCGCGTACAGCAGTAGGAATTACCGGGCAACAGGTTGTTTATTTTGTGGTGGCCGATGGCCGCCAGGCATCCTATTCCAATGGTATGGATTACCAGGAATTGAGCATGTTGTTCAAGGCCTTGAAGGTGAAAGACGCCATCAATCTTGATGGCGGTGGATCTTCAACTTTTATTATCCGGCATCCGCAAAGCCATGAGCTGGAGATAAGGAACCGGCCGAGTGATGGACAGGAAAGAGCCATTTCGAATGGATGGGTGATTACCAGTCGTTAAAAAGATGTCATTTTAATTAACTGTTTGGGTAACGCCGGGGGATTTTTTACCTTCGGCGTTCCATTTTACCCGGACTGCTAGCTCAGTTGGTTTAGAGCATTACTTTGACAGAGTAGGGGTCACTGGTTCGAATCCAGTGCAGTCCACACAGAGTAACCTGATTATGAGCCTGATGTAAATACCTGAACAATGCTCATTAACTTCAAATGGGTCAGGTATGGGTCAAAAGAAAACTCCCAAGGGAGAGGTCAGTATTTCCAACTGCGATGGCCGCATAAGACTGCGTTGGCGGTACCAGGGGAAGCGATATTCGATGAATATGCCTTACCCCTATACACCGGAGAACCTTCAAAATTCCGCAGATATAGCCAAGGTTATCAAGAACGACATTTTATCCGGTACATTTGATTCCACCCTTTCCAGGTACGAGAAAGCATCCGTGAAAAAACCTGTACAGGCACCTGTCGTACAGGCTACCGAAAACATCGCCGATCTGCTGGAGCCTTACAAAACCTGGGTTAAGGCAGTACGGAACTCCAATCTGGATACTACCTACTACAGGGTCGTCTACAAGTTTTTGAGTCGCGCGGCAGACAAAACAATTGGTGATATTCCTGAGCTGTTACAATCTCAGCCGTGGAAACCGGTTACCTACAACTCCCGAGTCACCTGCCTTCGCCAGTTTTTCACATGGCTCTACAATAAGAAGATGGTACCGGATAATCCAATTGCAGACGTTCGCAACAGGAAGGTATCAAGGCTGGATAAAAACCCGAAGCGGGAGCCTATGAGTGAAGAAGACATCGTCAGGGCGTTGAAGGCCATACGTACAGATGAGTTTTACCCGAGTGGCAAGTGGAAACACTCTCACTACTTCCCATTCCTGGCCTTCCTGGTGATGACTGGTGTGCGTCCGTCAGAAGCTGTAGGGTTGAGGGTGAAGCATGTCAGTCTCAAGAACAATACCATATTGATCGAGGAGGTAATGGCACCCACAGTGAAGGGCACTAATCCAAGTGCCAGGATCAGAAAGGAGACCAAGACAGGTAACAGACGGGTACTGACAATGACACCCATCTTAAAGAAGCTGCTGGAAAAACAGGTCAAGGGGCGTGCTTCGGATGACTTTGTATTCCCATCTCCCAAAGGCTTGTGTCTTGACAGCAGACAGTTTGGGGCGAGAATATTCCAGCCCGTTTTAAAGAAGTTGGGTATGGCGGATAAAGTCCTGTACAATTTCAGACACGGCTTTGGCACCAGGCTGGCAAAGTCAGGTACATTACCAATAGAGATTGCTTATCTAATGGGTCACGCTACTATGAGAACTACTATGGAGCACTACATTCATATCGACCATACACCAGTGGCATTACCAAAAATTCGGGGAATGTCACTAAATTAGAGAGGGCAATCTTCGCCATTTGATTCATTAGGAAACATTTCGTCCCGCTGTATCTACGGCGGGTAGCATTGAAGTGGGTTAGTGTTATGGGCAACACTAACCTGGTGATGGTGATCTCGTCTCTGATATTGCAGCCATCCACAAAGATTACATCTACGCTGTAAGTGCCTGGTTCGGTTACCAGCAGGGTATCTGCGGTGCTGCCATCGTTCCAGGTATATTGCGAAGAGGGCGAGCCGAAAAAGCCGGTGGTGCGAAGTGTATAAGGAAATGCATCCAACGCTATGATAGTATCATTACCCAAGGTTTGAGGAAAGGAAATACGGATATTACTGTTCAACCATAGTTTGCGTATTACAACTCCCTTATCTGCCTTATCATCTGATTGGTAAAACCCCATTCGTTGTCATACCAGGCCATCACTTTTACCAGGTCGCCATCCACCACACGCGTCATATCAAGGTCTACCACGGCGGCATAGGGGCTTTGAATGATATCGGAAGACACCAGCGGTTCATCGCTGGTGGCAATCACCTCTTTATACCGGTTGGTTTGCGATTCTTCTTTTAAGATAGCATTGATCTCTTCCGGTGTGGTAGGCCTTTCTGCAATAAAAGTAACATCAGAAATAGAACCCACCACTACGGGAATACGAATGGCCACGCCATCGAATTTACCGGCATATTGCGGCAATGCCCTGGTGGTGGCAATGGCGGCGCCTGTAGAAGCCGGCGCCAGGTTCATGCCCGCTGCACGGCCCATGCGCGGTTCGCGTTTGGAGGGGGCATCTACCAGGGTTTGCGAAGCGGTATAGGCATGCACGGTGTTGAGGATGGCTTTTTTGATGCCGATGCGGCGGCCCAGGATCTCGATCAGCGGACTGATATTGTTGGTGGTGCAGCTAGCGCAGGAAAATATAGCGGTATGTCCGTCGGCATTGTTTACGCCATGTACTACCGTGGGCACATCCTTGCTTTTGGCAGGGCCCGACATTACCACGGTTTTGGCGCCGGCCTGGATATGTTTTTCCGCGTCTTCTTTTTTGGTGAACAGGCCGGTGCTTTCAATCACAATATCTATCTGCAGTTCTTTCCAGGGCAGACTGGCAGGATCCCGCTGTGAAATGTATTTGATCTTTTTTCCGTCAACAACCAGCGAATCGCCCTCATTGGTTACGTGTTTGTCATAGCGCCGGTAAACAGTGTCGTGTTTCAACAGGTAGGCGGCATTGTCAATATCCATCAGGTCGTTAATAGCTACCAGTTCCAGGTCGGGGGTGTCCATGATAATTTTCAGTGAAGCGCGGCCTATTCTTCCAAAGCCATTGATTGCAATTCTTTTCATTGTATGAAGTTTTGATGGTAATGAAGGCGGTTTCCGGGCTTAAACCATATACAACCATTTTTGATTAAAAATTGTTTTTTATTTTTTGTAAATACTATGGGGGCGTCCGGATTGCGCCGCCGGCAGTCATTATGCACGTGCAAAACGATTATATTTGCAGGTCCTGAACCTAAACCCCCATGCTGTTATACCTGTCGCTGCTCGGACTGCTATTATCCGTATTGTTGCTGTTTTTCAACGGCAGGCGGTATAAGTCAAGCATCTACCTGAGCATTTTCTTTTTCCTGGTTAGTTTTTACACGTTCTACCATCATATTTTTGTATACGAGAAATCGGTGTTCTGGATAGCCCTGCTGTATGTGAACACCGCCAGCGTATTTTATCTTACCGGGCCCATGGCCTATTTCTATGTGCGCAGCGTGCTCACCGATAATGCCCGGCTGGGCTGGAAAGATGCGTGGCATTTTCTGCCAACGCTGCTGCATTTTGCCGCCAATATGGGTTATGTAATCAGGCCCTGGTGGTATAAATGGGAGACGGCCGAAAAAATAGTGGCAGATATCAATTTCCTGGCTTATCACCGGGTAAACTGGTTTGCCGAGCTGTTTGGCGTGCAGGTGGTGTATATCAGCCGGCCATTGATAGCCCTTATATATACCCTATGGTCGCTGGTATTGATACGCCGTTATCGCCACCGGCAGTTTCCCGGCATTTCCCTGCATAAACAACAGGGCGTCATTTACCGCTGGTTTTACCTGTTTATCGGTTTCCAGTTATGGCTGTTCCTGAGCTTTGCCTCATTTTTGCTGGCGCGATGGCCGCAAAATGCGTTTACAAAATTCCTGGAAGTAAGCGATCTGGAATTCCTGTCGGCCATTGGCCTGATAGGTCTTTTGCTCACGCCCTTTCTTTTTCGCCGTGTATTATATGGTTTGCCCGATTTTGAAAAGCGGCGCATTGAAATGCTGGGCAGTGTGATCACCGAACGCATGCGCGACCGGCATCCTTACCTGGCGCCGGATTTTAACCTGCTGAAACTGGCCCATCTCATCGACATTCCCACCCACCACCTCAGTTTTTATTTCCGTGAGGTGAGGAGGCAGTCATTCAATGATTACCGCGATGAGCTGCGCATTGCCTATGTAAAAAAACAAATTGAACTGGGTAAGGTAGATGCAACAAGGCTGGAAACCATTGGGCAGCAGGCCGGATTCCCTTCAAAGTCATCCTTCTTCAAGGCCTTTAAAAAAGTAATGGGCCACACGCCCGATGAATACCTGAGCAGCCGCCAGGGCCATATAGAGGAAAGTAACCAAAAAAGCGCTTGAAATACGGCTAAAGATTCAGTTTGTTTACTATAGTTTGCAATTACCGGAACCAGGTAAAACAATTGCCTGGCCGCCTATCATGATAAAGACCTGCTGGTAAAGATTGCGCGAAGCGATGAAAAAGCTTTTCATACCGTATACCGGCAGCATTTTTCAAAGGTATATGCCAATTCGTTGAAAACGGTAATTGGTTTTTATTCAGGCAGACGCACCTGCATTTGTGTTTTGCCGAAGCTTGTAACCGGGATGGATTCCCGCGCCTGGCTTTTGCCCTTGTGGGACGGATGGGTAGAGCCCCGGAAAGAGGGTATTTATATCATAGGCCAATGGAATTACCAGCCAGGCATTATAAAAGATATGTATGTAATTGCTATGGCTGCTGCTATACGACAGATTGCCTGTAAACCTGGAACGCGGACCCACGCCAATAACGCCTTCCTTTAAACAACTGCATACACCCATACCAATTGTTGGTGTTACTGCAGGCGCCCAAGCCGATACGGTTTATCAAAGCTATGACGACAACGAATTATCCGATTGGATGAACAAAGGGAATTTATCAACCGCCCGATTTGAGTACGAACCGGAGCATGCGGCCACCGTAGGCGAAACATGCCTGAAGCTGAACAATTTTTGTTCGCGCAGTTATCCCCTGCGAATTATGGTTGATGGGAAAGAAGTATTTAACGGCATTACGCCGCGCAGCCTGGGTTAAATAACACTGGCCTGCACACCTGTTAAAGGAAAGAAAGTGCGTATACAACTGGCCGGTGCAACCAGTGAAGCCGGTGATTGGCAAATGGTGGAAGTGAATGGTAAAAAGATCGATGACGGCGTGGCGCGCGAAGATTCGAAACGAAAAGGCACGCTGAGCATCATCGATGCGGAAATATATGAGTGAAATTACCTGCAAACACGATCGTGTATTTGGGTAATTTGTAAACATTTGCTGTAAAATATCTTTCATACGACCGAATTCATTGCCCCGCACCCAATTAAACGACAAAGTAAAGTATGCATGCTACCGAATCACACAAAGGTTTAGCCCATCGTTAATAGTTTTATTTAGTGGTACATAGTATTGTTTATGTCAAAAATGATTAAGATCAATTAATGAAAACCAATACAGTGTACTGGCGTAGAAAAATGCATATCATGTACTAACGGTGCACATTCGGAATTCGTTTACTAATGCAGGTTTTAACGAATAAGTGTATAATCGAAAATATTTACCCGGAGGTTTACTAATAAGTTTTTAATAGTCTGTGATATGATAGACTATTGTCTTGTTTTTATACATGTAATATCTTTGTGCACACCACTGACCGTTATTTCCTTTTTTTTCTCTGATGTGCTTTCTGATGCTCGTCTTCCTTTGACTGGTTCGGAAAGTTCATATATCCTTAATTCATGGTGTTACTGTAACGGTATAAAACACCTTTGATTTTGGGTATATGATTAACCGTGGTCTATCTGATTCTTACGGTTGATTTGTTACTATAGAAAATTCTGTTTGTGATATATGAATGCCGTTGCGTAAACGCAGTGGGCATGTCATGGTTATCGTACACTTTAAAAGATTGGTCTGTAGCCAATTTGCTTACTTCATAGAGATGAAAAACAAAAATTCCTGCTTCGTTCATGAATGCAATTGTGTCAATAGTTGTTATTCTGTATCACATTATAAATGTCTTCCGATCGGGTTTTCGCGGTTTCACTTGTTCGAAACAGTGATATGTACTAACGTATATTCAAATACCTGTCGGGCGTTTCGAATTAATTTTATTTTAATTTAATATGAAATGCTGGTGAACAAAAAAGAACAAATTCATTGTTCACGATGCTACTAATTTTGTAATAACCCATAACCGTCCTCTTTATCCCTTTGCTGACCCCTAACCCCAAAGCTAGATTGAAATATGCAAGCCTTCGAAAAACTAAATGCTCTTGAATTGCTGAAACAGGAGATAGAAGAAGTTTTCGGCAGACCAATCACATCATACAGAGAATGTGTGTTGTTAAGCGATGAGATATATAATAAGACATCATTTCTGGTTAGTCATAATACATTAAGACGTTTTTTTGGACTTGTTAAAGCAGTTTACCCTCCTTCTACGTCTACCATAACAATACTTACCCAATATTGCGGATACAGTTCATTGCAGGAATTGGTAGCCAAAAAACAAAAGTTATCGAACAATGACCAAAATAACCCGAGCTATAATGTTCCGGACTATATCATCTCATTTATAAGAGACACACCTGTACGCGAACCTTATGACCCAACATTTGCGGCATTGGTAAAACAAACGCTTGTTTTTCTTCAGGACTATCCGGCGCTTTCGCTGGTATTGCAGAAGGATATCGCGAAAATAAAAAACGGACAGGATTATTATTTCGAGCAATTTATTAATATCAATGCGCTGGGGAATTATTACGGTGAAGGCCTGCGATACTATCTGAATGAGAAAAGAATTGACAAAGCCCAGATCTTTGGGCACTCTCTGCTTTGTTTGCGTGCATGGTTAACAGGAAATACCGAGGATGTAAAAAAACATTACGAAGATATAGTAAAACACCGTGTTCATAAGTGTTTACCCCCCTTTACATCTTACATGTATTATGTTTCTCTTTTGCTTTACGCCAATGTAGAAGGACTGAATACCGATAAGATTATTGAGGATGCCTGTAGGGTAGACCCCAGTTACGTCACTGATAAAAATGTGGAATTTCCCTGGACGCAGTACTTATTTGCTGTTACCCTGCTGTTAACCGGTAAATATGATGAGCTGCTTTATTTTTTCAATATCGTAGATATAGATAATAAAAAGCAATCCGACATAATAGATGACGGTTATTTCGAATCCAATCTGGTGTTCAGCGCTATTGCTCTTGCCAGAACGGGTGAGTTGGAGCAGGCAAAAAAAATATATGAACAGGTACGCCCCTCCCGTTTTTATTTTTTAACCAGGAAACTGGATACCATATTATATATTATACTGGCCTACCTGCTGAATAAAGAGAATGATAAAATGGAGATTCAATTTAATAAGCTCATTGAAGATACCTGTTTCTCCATGCTGGCTGTGATTAAAAGAAATCTTTTTAAGCAGAAAAACTATTTGTTTTCACAGGATACCGGCAAGGTACAGGAATTCCAGCATGTGGGTAAAGGTTAGTGTTTATTGTGTGTGGCCAAAACTGAACAAATCAAAAAGCTGATTTCAATATAACTTTGAATTCGAATTTCATTTACCGAACCTGAAACCGGATGGATATGAAACTCATGTTGGCAATAACATCGATTAATTGGTATTCGATCTGGCTTATCATGTTGGTTGTTTTTGCAATCAAGGCCTGCTGGTATTCGAACTATGCTTTCGGTCGCATATTTGTGCGGTACTATAAATCGAACAGCGAGATGTTTATGTCACATCGAACATATATTTATATACTTGGTTCGGTAGTGGAGTTTTTGATGGTGGCTATTGCTTCGGTAATATTTTACAGGATAGGCATTCACACTGTTTGGGAAGGCGCCATGCTTGGCTTTCTCGCCTTTGTTATGATGTTTATGGTTTTGCTGATGTGCGCCCTGATTGATGGCCGGCTGATGGATGTTCTGATGGTAAATGCCTTTTACTTTTTTTTCATCACTGTGTCGGTAGGTGGCGTGTTGGGTTGGTTAAACTAATGATTATTGAAAAGCCAGGATAATTCCTTCCTTGAAAAATCATCTCTCTCCAATTGAAAAGCCGCAGCCCATCTTCCTATGGACTAAAGCCATTTTTTATTACCGGCTGCTTGCCGTACTCTATTTAATGATCAATCTCCTGTAGGGAGATTGATCATAAAACTAATTATGAAGCTAAGGACAATTCAGTTTAATGTAGTGTGCATTGCAGCGGGGTTGCTGATGTTGGGTTCTTCATGTGTCAACGCTAAAAAGTTCGCTTATTTCAACGACGTGGCAGATACCACGATGGCGGTAATGGCGAATATACCGGACCCGATCATCCAGAAGAACGACCTGTTGTCGATTTCTGTTACCAGTGTAAATCCGGAAGCAACGGAGATCTTTAATATGCCCAACCTGCCGGTAGCGCCTACTGTTTCGTTGAATAACGGCCTGCAGCAGGCAGTTGGTTACCTGGTGCATGAAGACGGATATATCAAATTTCCGATGTTGGGAAATATCAGGGCAGCGGGTTTGGGCAAAAGGGAGCTGGAGGGCTATATCTCCAAACAGCTGGTGGAAAAAAAGTTGCTCACCGATCCGATTGTGAATGTCAGGTTTATCAATTTCCGGGTAACGGTATTGGGCGAAGTGGCCCGCCCTGGTGTGATCAACGTTTCGGGCGAGAGAATATCGATACTGGAGGCAATTGGCCAGGCCGGTGATCTTACGATATATGGTAAACGGGATAATGTTGCCCTGGTGCGGGAAGATGCTGACGGGCATAGGATGGTGCACCGGTTCAATCTCAATTCCGCTGCCTTGCTGCAGTCGCCCTATTTTTATTTGAAGTCCAACGACGTAATTTATGTAGAACCGGGCAAAGTAAAACTGGCTTCAGCAACCAGAGGCCAGCAGTTGCTGCCATCCATACTGAGTGCCGTATCGATTGTGGTTGTAGTAATATCCGCCATAATCAGGAATTGATAGATCAGAATAAGATGATGAAATGGAATGCGCGCTTCTTCAGCCGCAATGTGCAATTCATTTGATATAATCAGGACGATTGGCAGAATGCTATCATCCTGAATACAAGTAAAACCTACCTGGAAGAATACAGCCAAAACTGTAAGGCTTTACAAGCTTTGCAGTGATATATAATGTGCGAAGAAATGCATGGGCAGATAGGCCGCCAAAACTAATTGAATTGGTTGGCCTGGTTTACTGCATGTGATTACATGCTTCCGGATTACTGTATTCCCTGCAAATATGGCAACAAAAATTGCCGGTTACAATGAAAGGATGTGACTGGAGTGGGCGGAGCCTGTTTTTAAATGGATAGTTTGCCATAGTGCATTCAACGCGTCATAGAAAATAACAAGTTATGATGAACGGCTCGATTATAGACAAAAAATGGTTTGCAGTTTATACCAGATCTCAATGCGAGAAAAAGGTGGCTGCATTACTGGCCAAAAAGGGCATAGATCATTATTGTCCACTAAACAAGGTGGTAAGGCAATGGAGTGATCGAAAAAAAACAATACTCGAACCGCTTTTCAAATCTTATGTTTTTGTACGCATACACGAACGGGAGGCGCTTGATGTACTGAAAACCGATGGCGTCATCAACTTTGTGCATTGGTTGCAGAAACCGGCCGTAATCAGGGATGAAGAAATTGATGCTATAAAGCAGTTTATGTTACAGAATGAAAATGTGCAGCTCGAAAAAACTGAAGTGCGGGTAAACGACCAGGTGAAGATCATTTATGGTCCCTTTATTGACCGGTACGGAAAGGTGGTAGAGGTGGAAGAGAAAACTGTAAAATTGATTTTACCTGCATTGGGATATGCGCTGGTGGTAAAAGTACCGAAGGAACGGGTAAGGTTCCTCACGAAGAAAAGGGAAGGAGTACGTAAACCTTCTGTAGCCATTTAAAATGCAGAACAACTAATAGACATGGAATTTTCGGATAAAATATATGTAGCAGGTCACAACGGAATGGTGGGTTCTGCCATTACGCGTAATCTGATTGCAAACGGTTATCAGAATATAGTTTTTCGCAGCTCTTCCCAGCTTGATCTTCGTAATCAGGCAGCGGTACTGGATTTTTTCGAACGCGAACAGCCGCAATATGTTTTCCTGGCCGCTGCCAGGGTGGGTGGTATTCACGCCAATAATGCATACCGGGCGTCTTTTTTGTATGATAATCTGATGATAGCGGCCAACGTGATCGAAGCCTCGTATCAATTTAAAGTCAAAAAACTGCTGTTCCTGGGAAGCACCTGCATTTATCCGAAGTTCAGTGTACAACCCATACGCGAAGAATACCTGCTGACCGGTGCGCTTGAGCAAACCAACGAACCTTATGCAATTGCCAAGATTGCCGGCGTAAAACTGTGCGAGGCATACCGGGATCAGCATGGCGCCAACTTTATTTCGGCTATGCCCACAAATTTGTATGGCATAGGCGACAATTATCATCCCGAAAATGCGCATGTGCTGCCTGCACTGATACGCCGTTTTCATGAAGCCCGCAAAAATGGCGAAGAGCAGGTGACTGTATGGGGTTCGGGCAAGCCCAGACGTGAATTTTTATTTGCCGATGACCTGGCCGAAGCCTGCGTTTTCCTGATGAAGAACTATAATCAACGGTCGACGATCAATGTAGGTTCGGGTGAAGAGGTGTCTATTGCCGCCCTGGCCCAACTGGTGAAGCATGTTACCGGGTTTGAAGGCGATATTGTATTCGATACCTCCAGGCCAGACGGTACACTCCGTAAGCTGACCGATGTTACCAGAATACACAATCTTGGCTGGCACCATAAAACTATGCTGGAAGATGGCATTCAACTAGCCTATCGCGATTTTCTGACCAGATACGAACAACCTATGCCGGCTATTTAAAGCTCCCAACAAACTTAAACCCGACTGAATTATAATGAAAACAGCTCTTATTACCGGCATCACCGGACAGGACGGTGCGTACCTGGCCGAACTGCTGCTGCAAAAAGGTTATGTGGTGCATGGCATAAAACGACGTTCATCCCTGATCAACACGCAAAGGATAGATCATTTGTACCAGGACCCCCACGAATTGAATGGACGATTCACCTTGCACTACGGCGATATGACCGATAGCACCAACCTGATTCGTATCATACAGGAAACCAGACCCGACGAAATATACAACCTGGCGGCTATGAGCCATGTGAAAGTGAGTTTTGATTCGCCGGAATATACGGCCAATGCCGATGGGCTGGGCACCCTGCGTTTGCTGGAGGCCATCAGAATTCTGCAATTGGAAAAAACGACCCGTATATACCAGGCTTCCACCTCTGAATTATATGGACTTGTGCAGGAAATACCGCAAAAAGAAACCACCCCTTTCTATCCCCGTTCGCCCTATGCTGTAGCTAAACTGTATGCCTACTGGATTACCGTGAACTACCGGGAAGCCTACGACATGTTTGCCTGTAACGGAATTTTGTTTAACCATGAGAGCCCCCTGCGCGGAGAAACCTTTGTAACCAGAAAGATTACCAGGGGTGTGGCCGCCATTGCAACCGGCGCCCAGGATTGTTTGTACCTGGGAAACCTTGATGCACAAAGAGACTGGGGGCATGCCAAAGATTATGTGGAAGCTATGTGGTTGATATTACAGCAGGATGCGCCGGATGATTTTGTAATTGCCACCGGGATCACCACCAGGGTAAGGGACTTTGTACAAATGGCTTTTGCTGAAGTGGGTATCAGCGTGGAATTTGTTGGCGAGGGCATTGAAGAAAAAGGTGTTGTAACAGGATGTTCCAATAAGGATTTTCAGTTAAACATCGGCAAAACGGTGGTAGCAGTGGATCCTGCTTATTTCAGACCTACCGAAGTAGACCTGCTAATTGGAGATGCAACAAAAGCAAAGCAAAAGCTGGGATGGAAGCCAAAGTACAACTTGTTGCAACTGGTTAAGGAAATGGTGCAATCAGATTTGCGCCAGGCATTGAAAAACAAACCGGCCTCCGTTTCCGGAACTCGTATCTATTAAAACTCGTGTAATGTTAAAAAAAGTACTCGTTACCGGAAGCGCTGGTTTCATAGGATTTCATACTGTTATGAACCTGGCTGCCGATGGATTTGAAGTGGTAGGATTGGATAATATCAATGACTACTATTCACCGGCATTAAAATATAGCAGGCTGCAGGAATCCGGTGTTGAAGCCGAGCAGGTGAAATGGCATACATTGGTAACCAGTTCCAAATTCCCGAATTATCGTTTTGTACGCATGGATCTTGAAGACAAACAACAGTTGTTTTCTTTGTTCCAGGCCGAACGATTTGAATATGTAATTAATCTTGCCGCGCAGGCAGGCGTACGTTATTCCATTGAAAACCCCGACGTATATATTCAAACCAATATGGTTGGTTTTTTTCATATACTGGAAGCCTGCCGCCATTATAAGGTGAAACACCTGGTACATGCTTCATCATCATCTGTTTATGGAATGAATGCCAAAATCCCGTATTCGGAAGACGACAAATGTGACTCGCCTGTTAGCCTGTACGCTGCTACAAAAAAAAGCAACGAACTGATGGCGCATGCCTATAGTCACCTGTATGGCATACAAAGTACCTGTCTGCGCTTTTTTACTGTATATGGACCCTACGGAAGACCCGATATGGCGCCTATGCTTTTTGCAAAAGCCATCTGCCAGGGAAAACCGATCTCCATTTTCAATAACGGAGAAATGGAGCGGGATTTTACTTTTGTAGGTGATATCGTGGAAGGCGTTATGCAGGCTACTTTCAACTACCGGAATAACGAATCGAAATTCAACGTACTGAATATTGGTAACGGCGCACCGGTGAACCTGATGGAATTTATTTCCATGCTGGAGAAAAAATTGAATAAAGAGGCGGTGAAGAAGTATCTTCCCATGCAACCGGGCGATGTGTACCGCACCTGGGCCGATCAAAACAAACTGATGAACGCTACCGGTTATCGGCCTTCCACCAGTCTTGAGAGCGGCGTAGAGCAGTTCGTTAACTGGTTTACTGCCTATTACAAATGGAATAAGAAGAATTCTGAAATACTTGCATAATAATTTTTCAAACGATGTTCGTGGTGAGTAATCAGTTCATCATCCCGTGATGGTGGATTGGTGTCCCGGTCTTGTCATCATATCTGTTCATTTTCATTGGGTAGTCTAAATAGCCAGGCGCCGGTTTTACCGGCCCTGGCGAGACCGGGATTTTATACGAAACATATCAGTGTTCATTGCCATTTTTTTCATTTCAATAACAAATTACAATTGCAAATTTCAGGAGTCCGGAATGGATTGAGGAATTTGGGTAGCAGGCATGGTTCCACCATTGTGTTTCTGGCGACGGTTATGGCCATGGCTGTCAATTTTGGAGGGAGTGTGTTAAATACCCGGATGCTGTCGAAAGCGTCTTTCGGCGATTGGAAATTTATACAGAGCTACCTGTTTTTTATCAGCTATATCGTCAATTTCGGTGTATATCAGTCTGGTCAGCGCTTAATAGCTAAAACCGAAGATCCGAAGCGTATACAGTTATTCAAGGGGTATCTCATTTATGCAACACTGATAGGCTGGCTGGTGATGTTGCTGCTTACCGTGGTGGCCGGTTTTTTTAAAGGGATATTGTCATCGCATATTTTCTACCTGTTGCTGATCCATTTCCCTTTATTTGTGATGCATCCCCTGATGTTTTATTTCGAATCGGTATACCAGGCCGAAAAGAAAATGATCAGGCTGGCGTTGTACCGGGTGTTACCGCCTGTTATGTATGTGCTAAGCCTGTTGATGACGTACCGTTTGTCAACGGGCAACGTGGCCATGAACATATTGCTGTATTACGGTACTTACCTGTTGGCCTTCATCATGCTGTTTAAGGGCGATCGCATTCGTTTTGGTCGTAAAAGCGAAGAGCTGCGTTTGTTGCTGGCGGAGAATAAAAGTTTCGGGTTGCATATATATTATGGTAGTCTGGCGGGCGTAGGTACAGCTTATCTGTTACCCCTGCTGGTTGGGTTCCTGGGAATAAACAATAGTGGAGTTGGACAATACAGTCTGGCCCTTACTTTTATTACGCCTTTGGCGTTATTACCGGCAGTTACCGGTGCCAGCCATTACAGGAGTTTTGCACATGTTGACCGTATACCTGGTTCCCTGGTAAAGCGGACTGTCCTGCTTTCATTCTTTATCTGTGCTACCGTGGTTCTTTTGATAGATTATATTGTGGATTGGGTTTTTGGCCCAGCCTTCAAAGATGTGGCAACACTTGTGCAAATTGGTGCGCTCGCCGGCGTACTCCATGGTTTTGGCGATTTTATCAATAAGTTCTTACATGCAAAGGGTAAGGGCGTGCAAATAAGAAATGTGGCAATCTTGGCAGGCATCGTACAACTGGGTTCATCGCTGGCGCTGATTTATTTACTTGCTGAATGGGGCGCAATTATTGCCAGAGGGATGGGGTCGCTTACGTACTTCGTTTCACTTTTATATATCTATAGGAAAAGTTTAGGATATGGGCAGATTAAGTTCTTTGGTAAAAAAAATTCGGGCTGATTTCGGCGGATATTTTTTCTATGCATTGCACAGTCAAAGATCTTTACTGTTGTCTACATGGTGCACGGGTTGGGTTGTCCGAATGTTGAGAATCAAAGGAATTGAAGTTGGTAAGGGCTGCCATTTTTATGGATGGCCTGTGTTTGTGCGGGTACCGTTTTCGAAGATCTATATTGGTGATGGCTGTACCTTTCGATCAGACCGGCGGTCGAATTTGATCGGTGTGAACCATAAGTCGATTATTTCTACACATAGTAAAAAGGCATCTATTACAATTGGAAAAAACTGCGGGTTCAGCGGTGTTGTTATCGGCGCCAAAGATAAAATAGTCATTGGTGACAATGCCATTATTGGCGCCAATGTGATTATATCTGATTTCGATTGGCATAATACCGGACTGTATAACCGGAAAGAATCCTGTGTACATGCAAGGCCAGTTACTATTGAAGAAAATGTGTTTGTAGGCGTGAACTCAGTCATTTGGAAAGGTGTCACCATCGGTAAAAATGCGGTTGTAGGCGCCAATTCGGTAGTAACGAAAGATGTGCCGGCCAACTGTATAGTAGCCGGCAACCCGGCCAAACCGATTAAATATATAACCGAAACATAGTGCAAAAGGAAAAACATTTAATATTTGTTGGCATCACCGGTTTTCCCGATAGTCCAGAGGCCCCCATACAAAGATGCCTTCATTTGGGGGCTGCTGTGCAAAGCAGAGGATGGAAAGTGTCGTTCCTGAACAGGCTACCCTTTCGGACTGGTTCATACAATAAGGATACTACAGACCTGTTCCGTTACAGATCGTTTTATGATACCAAAATTGGACGATTGGTATGTAAATGCCTGTCTTTCCTTCTCGAACCTTTTGTTATTAGAAAACTGGTTGGCAATTCAACAAAAACCGTATTGTTCGTATATACGCAGTTTTTTGGGATGGTGGTCTATTACAGAATTATCGCCAGAATATTTGGTTTGAAAACTTGTCTGAGTTATGTGGAACTGCGTTCGTCCATCCCCACCCGTAAAAAGCCGTTTCAAAAAATAAACGACTATTTCTTTGATCGCTATGCATTTTCTTTTGTGGATGCTGTAAACCCAATCAGCAATAGTCTCAGTAAACGCGTTAGTAAATTTTATCCGGGAAAGCCACAAATTTTGATACCCTGTATCTGTAATTTTTCGCAATTTGGATTACGCCGGAAAGAATTAGCATTCGAGTACTTCCTGTACTGTGGTTCAGCCGGCTATACTGAGGTTATCATGGTAGTAATAGATGCCTACAGGATGCTTCCCCAAAGAACAGCCAGGCTGTTATTGATAATTAGTGGGTCACCTGCAGGTCTGCAAAAGATTGCTGATTATGTTGGTAAGGATGATAATATAGTAATTGAAAGCAATATCGAATATGAAAGGCTGGTTAATTTGTATTCGAGTGCTCTTGCCTTGCTTATACCCTTGCGGCCGACTCCGCAGGATTTAAATCGGTTTCCACATAAAATTTCGGAATACACCGCCAGTAAAAGACCGATTATTACCACTGGTGTGGGTGAAGTTGTTCATTATTTTACAGATAAGGAAAGCGCCATCATTGCTGACGGATTTGCCGCCAGTCAATTGAGCAAGGCTATGACTTGGGCTGTTGAAAATAAAGAACAGCTTGATCAGATAGGTATAAACGGATTCCTCATCGGGTTGCAGGCGTTTTCACATATGGCTCACAGAGAACGGCTTGAGATTTTCCTGAATAATATTTGAATACTGAAAAAGAAATGAACGATGCTGATTAAAAAAATCAGACGATTGATTTTTCATATAAGGTTGAATTTTGCAGACACATTTCAAAAACCGGCAATATACAAGCGCTTTTACGGCATCAAAATGGGAAGCAATATTCGCTTTACCGGAAGAATAAATTTCGGAACAGAACCCTTTCTCGTTGAATTGGGGAATGACATCACCCTCGCCGAAGGCGTTACTTTTCATACTCACGATGGGGGTGTTTGGGTGTTTAGAAAAGAGTATCCTGGAATTAACATTTATAAACCGGTGAAAATAGGTAATAATGTGTTTATAGGCGCTTATACGAATATCCTGCCCGGTGTACACATCGGAGATAACGTGGTAGTAGGAGCCTGCAGTGTGGTAACGAAAGACTTACCTCCAAATGGTGTATATGCAGGTGTACCAGCCCGGTTGATCCGTCCCATCGAAGACTATAAAGCCAGGGTACTTACACATGCAATGTTCATGAACCCTTCCGGAAATTTTAAAGAACAAATTTTAGCCAGTGTAGAAAAAAAGACAGGAACGCGATATGCATAAAAAGAAAATAGTGATTGTTGCCCCGAACATTGCACCGTTGTTGTATGCGGCTCAGTTTGGAGGCGCAGGTGGTGCTGAAAGGCAATTGGCATTGATTGCAAAAGGCTTGTCTGACAAAGGTTATGAAATTGTATTCATCTGTAAGGAATACACCGGCAATGCTAACCTGAAAACCGATGCTGGTTGGAGAACGCGGTTCAATGCATTTCGTTATTTTGGCGGCAACAAAGCATACCTCTTCACCGATGGCCGGCAATTGGTTCACCTTCTGAAGAAAGAAAAGCCCGACTTTATTATGATGCGCGCGGGTGGCGCTTTATTAATGGCGCCCTTGCTCCTCTACAAATTATTGTATGGCGGAAAGCTCATCAACTTCGTGCAAATTGACCGCGAGGTGGGGCCTGTATCTGTTAATTATAAAGGCAGGGAAAAATTACGGGCGCGTTTATACCAGTGGATGTTGCGCAAAGCGGATATAATATTTTGCCAGTCGCAGTTGCAGAAACAGTTGGTGGCAAAATATATTAAACGTGACGCTGTTCAAATAGACAATATATGCGGAAATATATGGATGAATAACGAAACCGTGGCAGTAGGGGAATTCGACGTTTTCTGGGCCGGAAATACCACATTTCAAAAACGGTTCGACCGGGTAGTGAAACTGGCGGAAATGCTGCCCGATATCCATTTTAAGATCGCCATGAACGGATGCACCGAAAAGCCTGCTCTGGTAAATCATCACAATATCGATTTCCTGGGGCAGGTGTCGCCCGTGCAAATTGAAAGCTATTTCAAATCCTGCCGGCTGTTTCTGAATACTTCAGTAGCCGAAGGTTTTCCCAATACATTTCTGCAGGCCTGGTACTATGGCAAACCGGTGGTGACAGCCGGCATCGACCCCGATGGAGTGATTACGCAGGAATCAATAGGAGAGGTGATCAACGTGAATGGCGACGACGATATGTCGTCTGTTGCCAGTGTTATAAAAGGGCTTTTATCAAACCAGGAACGATACCAGCAGATTTCAGAGAATGCCCGGTCGTTCGTACAAAAGAATAGATCAATAGAAGAGGTTACCGCTGTAATAGACCGCCAGCTTCAGCGGGTGTGCCGCTTATAAACAGTTAACATGAAAGTGTACGTATTTGTCATTTTTGATTTTACTCAAAAAAATATTCCTCTGCAGCCCTGGCGGTATTTGTACGAGATGGCCCTGCATTTGAATAAAAAAGGCCGGGTAGTGATCATTACCAATGGAGAGCAGGGGGAGACAGAAATCGGCGGACTTTCTGTTTACGCAGTGCCACGCATATCGCCCGGTGATACAGGCAAGCTGAGGGAAATGATCAAATCGTTTGGCGCCTATGAAGTGTATTGGTGGGCATCGCCCCGTACTTATTTTTATAAGGTATTATTCGAAAACCTGCAACAAAAAGTAAATCTCTTGTATACCGGACCGGTGTATTACAGTAAAGAAATTCTGCCGGTATTGCCTTTTATAGGGAAGGATCAATGGCGAACTTACGTATCTGAATTGTTTACGCCGCATAGTTTAACGCGGCGACTTGTTAACAATCCCTGTATCAACAGGGTAATCACCTTGTCGAACCGTAATAAAGAAAGGTTGATGGCTATCGGATGCCGGCCTGAAAAAATTGTTGTAACCGGTATTGGTAAAGATGTGTTCGGAGATGAGGAGAAGTTGGTTGGAACGGAACGTAGACCAAAGCAATTGCTGTATATCACCTCTGCCACTAAAATAAGGGGTATCGAAATGCTGTTGCGGGTGTTTGCGAGGCTGGTAAAAATGGATCCTGACCTTGAATTGCGTATACTGGCAAGACCGTCGAAAGGGAATAATACCAAAATGGTGCGAGCGCTGTGCGCCCGGCTCGGTTTGCAACAACATGTGCATATTGTGGAAGGCTGGCTTTCCAAATCGGAGATATTACACGAACTGGCAACCTGCCGGGTTTTGGTGATGCCCTTCCTGCTGGTTCATTCTGAAATGCCCGTATCCATACTGGAGGCTTTTTCGGTAGGTACGCCGGTCATAGCTCCGGATCTGGATGGTATTACTGAGCTCATCCAAAACCGGGGTTTACCCTATATACATCATAAGCCTGGTTCACTACAGGCTGCTATCGAACTGATGCTCGACGACGATACACTACATCAGGCATATTCCAGCCAGGCGCTTGCATTCTGGAGGGAAAGACCTCATTGGAGTTATTTGTTTAACACAGTAAGCATATAGATTTTTCATGCGCGTTTTATTTGTAGGAGAAGATATTCAACGTTCAAAAGGCGGTATTGTAACGGTTATGAAACAATTACTTCATAACCCGGTATTGAAGGAGTCAGTTGACTACAAAACCGTATTTACAACCGGCGACGCCTATTCCGCAACAAAAAAAATAATAGGCTGGGTAAGGGCTTTTTTACAATTGCTGTATTATTTGCCCTCATGTAAAATTGTACATATTCACCATGCTTCCAACCTGAACTTCTGGCTTTCGGCCGCTATGGCGCACCTGGCTAAACTGTTTGGCAGAAAAGTGATTCTGCATAATCATGGAGCCGACTTCAAACTCTTTTATGATGGGTTATCGAAAAGTGCGCAAAAACGTATTGAAAGAGCAGTGACGAGGGTAGATGCGAATATCGTGTTGTCCAGGTCGTGGCAGAATTGGTATCGATCCATTGCTCCCCGCGCAAACTGGGTGGTGCTTCCCAACTCGGTGAATATTCCTGCTGACGTGCCTGCAAAAAAAATTGGGCAGTCTGGTATTTCGCTGGTTTACCTGGCCAGGATAGAAGAGCGAAAGGGCTTCTTTGATATGATGAATATGCTGCCGGGTTTGCTGGAACAATTCAGGAACTGCAAATTATATGTTGCCGGGCAGGGCGATACAGATATGGTTAAGAACAAGGCGCAGGAGTTGAACCTGGCCGATAAGATAGAAGTGTTGGGTTATATCGACTATTCGCAGAAAGACCAGCTTTTACGCAAAGGGCATGTATTGTTGTTACCGAGTTATGAAGAAGGTTTGCCGATGGCGCTGCTTGAAGCTATGTCGTATGGCATGGTGCCTGTAACAACTCCTGTGGGAGGTATTCCTGAAGTAATTGTACATGGCGAGAACGGCATGTTATTGCAACCCGGCGATACAGTAGCGATGAGAAACTGTGTGGAATGGGTGATAGGAGATGCCGGCCGGTTTGAGCAGATGTCCAGAAATGCCAGTGAAACAATTGCATTGTCATTCAACCTGCACAATCACATGAAAGACCTGTTAGGTATTTATAAATCATTTTCAGCAGAATGGAACTAAAAAGCCGGCTTATCTATTTTGTGGGGATCGACGGGTCGGGTAAAACCACCCTTGCCAAAATGCTTTGTAATGAATTGCGCAGCAAGGGATTCAACGTTAACCTGGTATGGATGAGAATGAATTATCTTTTTACAAAACCCCTGCTCCTGCTATGCAGGGTGCTGGGATTAACAAAAAGACCGGTAGTAGACGGAAGAAAAATAAGCGTGCATGAGTTTTACCGGTCACCCCTGATTGCTTTCCTGGTAAGATGGCTGCATACATTCGATACTTTTTTGCACTATATCGTAAAAATCTATATACCCCTGAAGTTTACGAATAAGGTAATTGTATGTGACCGTTTTTTATATGATGTATTCATAGATTTTTCAGTTGAAGGACGAAAGGCGAATGTCTTCGACACATTACTGTTCAGGATAAGCCACTGGCTGATGTTGCGTGAGGCTGCCACCCTCCTGATTTGTACCCCCACAGAACATATACTGGAAAGAAGACCCGACGTGATTCGGTACGATCCTGATTTTGCATTCCGGGAGCAACTGTTCCTGGAGCTTTTAAAAAGAGGCGGCGTACTCCCTGTGCACAATACGAAAAGCCTGGACTTTGCATATCACCAGGTAACAGCGGCAATCGTGAAACAATAGGGATTTTCCGGCATTGTACATGATCCGATAACCAAATTGTACACCATAAAACCGGAGATTTTACACATGAATAAGATAAAAGTGTGTATTGCATTTTCTGCAGGCGGACATTATGTGGAAGCCATGAATGCCTGCTCATTGCTGTTACACCGGCAAGATCTGGAGTTTACTTACATTACTTACAAGAACAACCCGGTAAAAAAAGTTTTTAGCCGTGGTTCGGTACATTATGTAACCCACCCCTATCATTGTTTCTTTATAAAACGGTTTTGGTTATTTCTTCGGAATCTGTTCGATTCACTGCGTTTTTTTCTCAAATACAGGCCCGATGTGGTGATCTCCACAGGAGCGGATGTTACAGTGGGTATTATGCTGGTGGCAAAAATGTTTGGCAGTAAATTATTATACATAGAAACCGGCGCCAATGTACATGGCGGGTCATTAACAGGTAAGCTCTCATACCGTTTGGCCGACCTGTTTATTGTGCAATGGCCTGAACAACTCAAACAATATCCCTATGCCATTTTAGGAGGTGCTTTGTTATGATTTATGTTACTTCGGGAAGTTCGCCGCTTGGATACGATGAACTGTTCAGTGCATGCGATGCCATTGCGGCCCGCAATCCGTCATGGCGCTTTGTGGGCCAAATCGGCAATTCTACATATATACCTGCCCACTACGAGTACCAACGATGGTATTCGCACCAGGAAATGCTCAGGAATATAAATGCAGCAGACCTGGTTATTTCTCACGCAGGTTTTGGTATTATCAGTGAAAGTTTACGAAATAACAGAAGGTTGATTGTAGTTCCACGGCTCAGTAAAAATTATCATTCGCAGGCGTCGCTGGCCGACCACTTGCACAACGAAGGTTACCTGGTTTGCGTTAAAGACATGGCGCAACTGGAAGACAGTATCAGGTACCTGTTGCACAATCAACTAAAAAGATATATTAGCGATACCATCATACCCGAACTGATCAACAATTATGTCTCCGGTCTCGTAAAATAATTTCATCCACTTTATTCCCTGACTTATGACCCCAACCCCTGAAGTCTCTATCGTTACGGTAGGTATGAATCACTTGCCATTGCTGAAACAGTATTTACACTCCCTGTTCGAGGAGAACAAACCGACGGTAAATTTTGAAGTGGTTTACGTTGATAACTGTTCTACTGACGGTTCAGTGGAGTATATCCGCGAATACTATCCCGCGGTGAAAATAATCGAAAATCACAAGGTGCGTGGCTTTGCCGAAAACAACAATATTGGCGTGAAGAACAGCTCCGGAAAATTTGTGGCCATCATCAATCCCGACGTGATGGTGTTGAAAGGAAGCATCGATTGCATGTGCCGGTACCTGTCTCGCAACCCTGAGATGGGTATCGTGGTGCCCAAACTGCTCAATCCCGATATGACGACCCAGCACTCTGTTCGCCGTTTTATCAGTGCCCGCATCTTGTTGTTCCGGCTCATTTACAAGGGGCGCGACGATGTAAGCAACAGGATTATCGACCAGTATCTATTAAAGGATTTCGATAAAAACAAAATTCAGCCGGTTGACTGGGCCCTGGGCGCAGCCATGTTTATGAGCAGGAAACTGTATAATGAATTAAAAGGATTTGATGAAGATTATTTTTTGTATGTAGAAGACGTAGACCTGTGTTTAAGGAACTGGAAAAAAGGAAAGCCAGTTATTTATTATCCCGAATCTACCATGATACATGCACATCAGCGGTCCAGCGCCCGCGGAATTTTTAATAAAAGCCGCCGGCTTCATTTAAAAAGCATGTTCATCTTTTTTATGAAGCATAATATCTGGTTAAGGCGGTATTCATTTATGAACAGGGCAAGTCTCTAAAAAGAATAAAATGAATACCCGTTTTTTGCGTGTAATACAGGTGTCGGTTTTTGGCCTGGACATGATTACGCTTAACATGACCGTGATGTTGGCGTGGATGTTCATTCCGCCGCTGAAAGACGTGAGCAGCATTCAGTTTGCTTTTTTCTGGATGTTTTTAAATGTCTCCTGGCTGATCGTTTCTGCGGCCGGAGCCATTTATATGGACAGCAGCATTTCTTCTTATGAGGTTTTCAGCCGTCGCACCATGCATGCTTATTTTTATTGGGTGGCATGTGTTTCGGTATACCTTTTATTTGCACGTGATCTGGAATTGCCACGCAGCTATATTGCACTGATCTTTGCAGCACAGATACTGGTGTTACTGTTAAACCGCTTTCTGTATCTTACCGTACAAACCTATTTGCGAAAACACGAGATACTAAGACGCAAGGTGCTGATAGTGGGTTATAACGAAATGGCAAAAAAGCTGGCTTCCTGCCTTGAAGCCGATGGACAGCATATACAGGTAGTAGGCTTTTGTGAAGAAGAAAAAAATGTTCGGGAGCTTTCTATCTATCCCATTATGAGTCCGATAGACAGCGCCATTGAAGTATCGCAAAGAATGGGTGTTGACGAGATTTATTCCACCATATTGCCCGAGCAGCATGCAAGTGTATCCCGGATGATGCAGACAGCCGATAAAAACTGCATCCGTTTTCGGCTGGTACCCGATTTAAGCCCCTACCTGCAACGCAATTTTCATGTTCAGTTTATAAACGATATCCCGGTTTTCTCCAAACTGCGGGAACCCCTGGATACTGCGAACAATATCATCAAAAAGCGTGTATTCGACATCCTGGTCAGCAGTTTCGTTTGTTTGTTCATATTCCCCTGGCTGATACCGCTGGTGGCTTTGTTGATATGGATAGAATCGCCGGGCCCCGTCTTTTTCCGGCAGCTGCGAACCGGAAGAAACAATAAACCATTCTGGTGCATCAAATTTCGCAGCATGAAAATAAACAGGGAGGCAGACATGGCGCAAGCCGTGCGTAACGATAAACGGCTCACCAGGATCGGCGCTATTTTACGGAAAACCAGCATTGATGAATTGCCGCAATTCATCAATGTGTTGAAAGGTGAGATGAGCGTGGTAGGGCCGCGGCCCCATATGCTGAAGCACACAAACGATTACTCTATGCTCATCGATGAATACATGGTACGGCATTATGCAAAACCGGGCATTACCGGCTGGGCGCAGGTAAACGGCTACCGGGGTGAAACCCGAACGCTTGCACAAATGCAGGGCCGGGTGAGGCACGACCTATGGTACATTGAGAACTGGAGTTTGTGGCTTGATGTACGCATTATTTTCCTGACAATTTACTCCATCGTCCGCGGTGATGAGAATGCTTTTTAGTTGCACTGCTTACTATTGATTCACATAAAACAAGTTTGTATCATGATTCAACGCCTTTGTACTATTTTATTATTGTTCGCGGTATTGGCAGGCTTGCCTGCTTCGGGCCAGGACGCGCGCGTATTGCAATATCAGTCCATACCCATGTTGTTTAATCCTGCACAAACCGGCGACTATGAAGGAGATTTACGCGTGATGGTTTTGTACTCGTATGCAAAGTCTGATTCAGGCAAAAATATCCTGACGAACTTTTCCATCGACAAGTCATTTGGTAAAGACGGCAAATGGGCTGTTGGATTGAATTATATGAGGAGCGGCCATAGCGATTTTAATATGTCTGGCGGTTATCTGGGTGCATCCGTTGCGAGGGCTATCCGGCTGGATAAAGAAAATAATCACAGGTTGCGTGTTGGTTTGCAGGTATCCTGGTTGAGTGGCAAGGTGGATGAAACAAAAGGGGCATACGATCACTTGCTGGATGTAAATGCTTTCAGGTACAAGGCCAAAACCGGGCACTATAAAGGCTCTGCCGACTATTTGAACCTGGGCGGCGGTATAAAATATCAGTATGTTAAAGATGCAGTCAGGTTTGAAACCGGCATTGGCGTGAACAACCTGACCCATCCCAACTATCTGATCATGGAGGAAGGGAGCTATTCCAAACGTCTGCGTGTAAGTACATCTTCCCTTTTTCAGTACCAGTTCAACCCGCGAAATGCTATCCGGCTGGAATACCTTTCCTGGAAGGAAGGGATTTTTGCACGTCATTATGATCCCGAGGAATTGGATGTGGATATACACGAAAGCCTTTATAGCATAAGCTGGATCAGAAACTGGGATGATGCCTCCTTCACAGCAGGTTTGAACAGCAGGTCCTGGAAAGCCATTGGCGCATTGGTTCATTGCCGGTTTACACCGGAATGGGGGCTGGGTTTCGGTTATGAACATCCTTTGTTAAAAAAATATTACAGTGTAAGCCGTTTCGAAATTTCGGCAACGTTTCAACCTTTTTAATGATTACGGGACGGGTCGCCAATGTTCTCATTGGCGATAAGGCGTCTGATGTAGCATGGTGGGGTTAGGAAGGTTAGCGTCCTCACCATTACAATAAGCCTCATGCGGCGTAAAGGGATTTTTCCCTGCTCGCTGCATTGGGGCTTATTTTTTAAAGGGATAGGCTTGTAAACTATGCCCGTCTTTTTTTGCGGGTAAGCCATATGGTAAGGGCAGTAATTACGGCAGCTTTTATCACCATTTTGCCCACAAATTTTTTCCGGTTATGTTTCCATTCGGCACGCCATCCCAGTTCTTCCACGAAATTGGGAAATTTGCCATGCGCCATATCGCTGATGATGCCTTCTGCTACGTTTATCCTGTCGGCCAGTATCAAACCCATCCAGTGCGCGGCTGTACCTTCACTGTATTTAAATGCTTGTTTGCGTATCAGTCCGCTTAATCCACTGGGTGGGGTAGAGGTACCAAATACCCGGGTAAGGGTAGGTCGCTCAATAGATTTGAATATTTTGATATTCACCGGTTGTTGCGGTGCTTTTTCATAATGTATGCGTTGGTGATCGGCCCCATTCCATTTTTTCATGGGATAGGTGGGGTCGTTCTCGGGATCGGCATCCATGCCCCA